>Ga0213835_100008_pt1 | contig 347864 bp, 325 predicted proteins | sample SWPATP01_FD_160576 | JGI IMG/M metagenome (GOLD analysis project Ga0213835, IMG submission 160576) | Coastal seawater microbial communities from Marineland, Florida, United States - SWPA TP0 #1 | ecosystem: Environmental > Aquatic > Marine > Coastal | place: USA: Florida | collected 2016-08-05
CTGTTAGACATTGACTTTAAAATGTAATAAGGAACTCTGTACTTGAATTCGTACTTCATTACCCCACTACGCATCATTGACATCTCTTGTAAGAACTTAATCGGCTTAAAACCTCACGGTCGCCTTTATATATCTGCTGGTTTTGGTTCCAGATGGTCTTTGTCGTCCATCCTGTGTTTTCACCAGTTTCAATCTTTTTGTTTTTAAATCGCTGTGGCATCCGCCACTTGACCTTTTTTTGTTTCCCCCTCCTTTCAGTTGGGAGTGCAAAGGTAAGGATCTTTTTCTAACTTCCAAATAAAATAAATTTTATTTTTTCGTTGTTTGTTTTTCTTCCCGCTTTTCAATATCACCGGTTTTAACCAGCTTCCCGTTCTTCCGAACCGGGCTGCAAAGGTAACGATCTTTTTCATCCCCGCAAATTTAATTTGAAATAAATTATTGGCTTTTTCCTACCTCACATCCCACAGACCCATACTTTCATTCACAACCCTCTCCTCCGGAGCGGGTTGCAAAAGTAGAAAAAATTCCACAATACACAAATAGCGGAATGCCTTTTATTCCTCAGCCCTGGGTAAAATGCTGTTTATCAAAGAGAAAAAAATGTTGAAGGGGTAAAACCCTTTGAAGTCTTTAATGGTTTTATCAGGTTGCTTGGGTTGAATCGGAGAGTTTAGATGGAGAAGATATTATTGGGGAATGCGTTTTCGGCTCTGACTAGGCTCCTTTTTGAAACATATAGATATAGAGAAATATAAGCTCAAGATGATTGGCTTGTTTAGTCCAGGCGGCGATTGGCCATTTGTTCCGGGCAACGGCTGCGCCACCTAAACCCGACCGCAGTGGAAAACCCGCAGCGAGGTACGAGCGAGGATTTGGAACAAAGGGCGGGACGATACTTATATAACTGCAGTTGCAGTGCTTTCCAAATATTTAATACTGACCAGTACTCAATAAAACTAATGTACAGGCACGGATTGGTTCGATATCATGCTGATCTAAAAGCTTTTCGAGCTCATAGTTTTCGGTTCCAGGATTGAAAATAACTCTTTTAGGCTTGGTATCTAAAATATAATTATGGTATTGAGGCTGAAGCGCCGGACCTATATATAAGGTAATGGTATCAATATCTTGATGAATTTCTATTGGTTTTTCGATTTCAACACCTGCAACTTCGCCCTTTTTAATGCCAACATTCACGATTTCGTGATTAAAACGCTTTAACATGTAGGCTGCTTTGTAGGAATATCTTGAGGGATCGGGAGATGCACCAATGATTAATGTCTTTTTCATCTTTTTTCTTTTTAAAATTTAGATAACAATGCGATTTGTCCGGAATGATAAGCATGGTGTTGCGCTAAACCATTTAACAACTCTGCGTAAGTAAGGCCAGATTCTAATGCCGGGTTTATTTCGCCAATGATCTTGTCATCCCACTGATTATCCTTAATTTCAATAGAATGCCTGATCAGCTCTTCATTGGCTACCTTAAAATCGAAGATGATTTTCTCCCATGCTTGTGGTGTTTTACTTTCAGGAGTTGGCCAATCGCCTCTTACCGGTTCGGATGCAACATTCTGCATTAGCCTTGAGGTAACTTCTTCGGTCCATGAGGTTAGGTGAAGTGCGATTTCAGCTATGGAATGCGCATTTGGAATGAAATGCTCAAATGCATTTTCAACTTTAACATTGTTCAAAGTTTGCATCACATGATTTCCATGCCATGCATCGCCACTGAAGGCTTTTTGAATTTCCTTTGTGATATTAAGCATATTTTAACAACAAGCCTAGCAATATAAAGTTTTTAAGATGCATTTAAGATTGCGTTGGCGCAGTTAATTCCATCAATAGCTGCAGAGACAATTCCGCCTGCGTAGCCAGCGCCTTCTGCACAAGGATAAAGTCCTTTAATTTGTGGATGCTGAAAGGTTTCTTTATCACGAGGGATGCGAACTGGTGAAGAAGTTCTACTTTCTACCCCTACCAAAAGTGCCTCATTTGTATAGTAACCCCGTATCTTTTTACCAAATAAAGGCAAAGCGGCTTTCAGGCTTTTTGAAACAAATTCTGGCAGAATATTATCAAGCATGACACTTTTGGTTCCCGGCAGATAGGAATTTTTCGGGAGATCTATAGATAACTTGTTGTTTACAAAATCCATCATCCGCTGTGCGGGAGCAACTAAATTACCGCCACCAGCCTCGAAAGCTAATTTTTCTATTTCGGATTGGAAATTTAACATTCTTAGTGGATCGTAACCCTGAACATCATCTAGCGTTACCTGAACCACTGTGCCAGAATTGGCAAATGGATTATTACGTTTTGATGGTGACCAGCCGTTGACCACAATTTCGTTTTCGCCGGTGGCACAAGGTGCGATGATTCCACCTGGACACATACAAAATGAGAACACACCACGGGTACCAACTTGTTCCACCAAACTATAATAGGCAGGAGGCAAAAATTCGGAGCGGATATTACAGTGATATTGTGCGGAGTCGATTATTTCCTGCGGATGTTCTATCCTTACACCTAGTGCAAATGGCTTCGCTTCGATTAAAATATTTTTTTTATGCAATAACTCATAAACATCTCTTGCCGAATGACCTGTAGCAAGAATGATATGATCAGCAAAAAGTTTATCTTCAAAATTAATTTCAATACCTTTTACTTTACCGAATTCGGTAATAATATCGGTCATTTGCGTATCGAACATCACTTCGCCGCCAGCATTCAGTATTGTTTCTTTAATAGAAGTGATAATATGCGGCAGTTTGTTGGTACCAATATGTGGTCGGGCATCAATAATGATATCTTTCTCGGCACCATGATCTACAAATACTTGTAATACCTTATTGATATCGCCACGTTTGTTTGATCGGGTATAGAGTTTTCCATCGGAGTAAGTGCCTGCTCCGCCCTCGCCATAACAATAATTGGATTCTGTATTAACTAAACCCTGTTTGTTGATGGCTGCCAGATCTCGGCGACGTTGTTTTACATCTTTACCTCTTTCTATAATAATAGGTTTTAATCCATTTTCGATGCATTGCAGCGCCGCAAACAAACCGGCAGGACCAGCACCGATAATTAGCACAGGTTTAGCGTCACTGACATTTTGATAGTTTATAACCTGTATTTCAATGTTTGGTTCCTCATCGATGAAAACTTTTACCTGTAGGCGAAAAATCACTTTTCGGGATCGGGCATCAATTGAGCGTTTTAAAACTTCGAAAGATTTGATACGGTTTTCTTGAATGGATAAACCCTCGGCTAATTTAGCTTTGATTATTTCTGGTTGCTCAACCTGATGAGGGAGCAGCGTAATTTCAAGATCTTTTTGCATGTTGTTCGTCGGGTTTTTATCCCGAATTAATGCAAAGATAATAATGAATCGGCATATCTTCATTAGCGTTTATAACAATTGATTTTTACACAATCTGTCAGTTATTTTAATGAAATGTAACAAAGGCATGCAATTTGATATCTAATTTGTAAATTGAATAAATTTAATTTTGAACAAAACACAAAAATCATAAAAATGAAAAGATTAGTATTTGGAATTATTGCTGCTGTAATTGCAGTAAGCACATTAAGTTCATGCGGATATAACAGCATGGTAAGCCTAGATGAAAATGTAAAATCGAAATGGGGAACAGTACAAACCCAATATCAGAGAAGAGCAGATTTGATTCCAAACTTAGTAGCAACGGTTAAAGGTGCGGCCAAATTTGAGCAGGGAACTTTAACTGCTGTAACTGAAGCCCGTGCTAAAGCAACACAAATGACGGTGAATGCTGATGATTTAACACCAGAAAACATCCAGAAATATCAAGCAGCACAAGGACAATTAAGTCAGGCTTTAGGAAAACTATTATCTATTACAGAAAATTATCCTGAGTTAAGAGCAACTCAACAATTTAGCGATTTATCAGCTCAGTTAGAAAGCACTGAAAATAGAATTACCGTTGCCCGAAAAGATTTCAATGATGCAGTGCAGCAATATAATGGCAAAATAAGATCTTTCCCAACCAATTTAACAGCCGGAATGTTCGGATTTAAACCTAAGGGCTATTTTGAAGCTGATGCAACAGCTAAAGATGCACCAAAAGTAGAATTTTAATTATTGAACTTACATATTTAAGGGTAGTGCCTGTTTCATCAATAAACGGACATTACCCTTTTTACTTCTTATAAAAATAAAGACATGTCGTTATTTTCAGATTTAGAACAAGATAAAATAGCTGCTGCAATTGCCAATGCTGAAAAAGCTACATCAGGTGAGATAAGAATAGCAATAGATAAACATTGTACAGTTGATCCATTTGAAAGGGCAACGGAATATTTTGCTCAACTGGACATGGATAAAACATCGCAAAGAAATGGTGTTTTAATTTATCTTGCTCATGCAGATCATAAATTCGCGATTATTGGTGATTTGGGAATTAACAGATTAGTACCAGAAGATTTTTGGGAAACTACTAAAATTGCAATGACCGCACATTTTGCCAAAGGCGATTTAGCCGAAGGAATTATTGCGGGGGTTGCACTCGCTGGCGAAAAATTAGCCTTGTATTTTCCGCCCCAAATGGGCGATATTAATGAATTGCCGAATGATATTGTTTACATGGATCATCAAGAAAAAAAATAAGCAAATGAAAAAATTATTCCTTTTATCTTTCTTCAGCTTAATATTCTCTTTTGCATTTGCTCAGGATTTTCCTGAAAAACCATCCACTTTGGTTAATGATTATTCAGGGGCACTATCAATCGAACAAAGAGCAATGCTCGAAAAAAAACTGGTAGCATTTGATGATTCATCATCTACACAAATTTCTATTGCTATATTAAAATCGGTTGGTGATTACGACATTAATGAGTATGCTGTTGAACTGGGCAGAAAATGGGGTGTTGGCCAAAGTGGCAAAAACAATGGAATAATGATTGTTGTAGCCGTTGGAGATCGGAAAATATCGATCCAAACGGGTTATGGTGTGGAAGGTGCATTGCCAGATGTTTATGCCAAACGCATTATTGACGAGGACATTAAACCCAACTTTAGAAATGGAGATTATTATGCCGGACTTGATCAAGCAACAACTGAAATCATTAAATATACAAAAGGTGAATATAAAAATGATAAGCCCAGAGTTTCGCCATCAGGTAAGAAGGGCGGCATTGGCAGTGTTGCGGTAATTATTATCATCGTAGTGGTAATTATCATTATCATGAGAAAAGGCGGTGGCGGAGGTGGCAGTGAAGTGATTGGCGGACGTGGCGCTTCGAATGCCCTATTCTGGGCCATGTTGTTCGGAAGCGGTGGTGGCCGTGGCGGAAATAGCTGGGGAAGCGGTGGCTTCGGTGGAGGTTCTTCCGGAGGTGGCGGAGGATTTGGCGGTTTTGGTGGCGGAAGTTTTGGTGGAGGCGGATCGAGCGGAAGCTGGTAGCTTTAATTATAGTCCGTAAGTTGGAAAAATGTACAATCAGGTTGTTACAATGGATTTCCGACTTTTCAACATTTAACATTACAACAATTATGTACAGGAAAGATTTAATCACTGCAGAAATACAAAAACTAGCTGAAGTTTTAGCCAGAATTATGGGTTTAAAACTGGAAGGTAAGTTAGAGGATGCTCAGATCATGTTTAATGAAACCATGATTAGTAACTTTTCCTTACCTATTGAGGTATTAGAAAGTAGTGATTTACCTTCTTTTAATGCCTGGCTGGAATCCTCCAATCTTTCTCCGGAAAAATTAGATTCATTGAGCGAATTTTTATATTATGAGTTAGGAATTAGTGCCGAAAGAAATAAACGGATTGCACCTAAATTAAATTCTATCTATCAATTCCTTTCTGAAAAACATAAAATCGTTCATCTGGTGAATTTTCATCGACAGGAAACCATTCAACAATACCTTTAATTCGTATTAAAAAATCAAAAAGACATGATGATAGAAAAGTGGCAAAGACTTGCTTCTAAATATTTAGTAAAAGAGAGATGGGCTACCCTAAGAGTGGATGAGGTAAAGTTGCCGAACGGAACTGTTAAGGATGACTATTTCGTATTGGAATATCCAGATTGGGCCACTGCAATCGCCTTAACTGAAGAAGGAAAGTTGATTCTGGTTCGTCAGTATCGCCATGCGGCAGACATTGTTTCTTTGGAAGTTCCCGGCGGTGTGATTGATGGTGATGAAGGTCCGGAAGCTGGTGTAAAACGAGAACTGCAGGAAGAAACAGGCTATACTTTTAAAACTTGTAAGCTCATTGCTGAACTTTATCCAAATCCCGCAACCGCAAATAATAAAACCTATACATATCTTCTAACTGGCGGAATTAAAACTCACGAACAACATTTAGATGAGCATGAAATTTTAAATGTAGAAGAATATACTATTGATGAAGTGAAACAATTACTCAAGGAAAACAAGATAGCCCAATGTATACACGTTGCCGCACTGCATTATGGCCTTGCTGCATTGGAACAAAATGCGCAGTAATAAATTTAATGTTTTTAGCCTACGTTTAATGTTTAAACAAAAAGTCCTGATTTGAAGTTCAAATCAGGACTTTTTGTTTTTCAGGAATCGACATAAAATTAGGGGTCTTTAAACCCTAAATCTTTTACCACAGACTTAATTAGCTCATTTTCAATTTCTTTTGAATATCATGAACGTAAGCCTTGAATTTCTTATCTGTATCAATTAAATCCTCTACCGTTTGGCATGCATATATAACCGTACTGTGATCTCGACCACCAAAGAAAGCGCCAATTGTTTTCAATGAAGATTTAGTATGGCTTTTCGACAGGTACATTGAAATTTGACGAGCCTGAACAATTTCGCGTTTACGAGTTTGTGATTTAACCATATCAACCGGAACTTCAAAATACTCACAAACCAATTTCTGGATGTATTCCATTGAAATTTCTTTCGAGGTATTTTTGATAAAGTTCTTTAACATTTGTTTAGCTAACGCTAAATCGATCTCTTTCTTATTCAAGGTTGCCTGCGCAAGCAAAGAAACCATAGCACCTTCCAGCTCACGAACGTTATTGTCAATGTTATGCGCAACATACTCTACCACTTCACCAGGTAACTCAATACCATCGGCGTACATTTTCTTTCTTAAAATTGCAATACGTGTTTCTAAATCCGGAATCTGCAAATCAGCAGAAAGCCCCCATTTGAAACGACTCAGTAAACGCTCTTCTAAACCCGCTAAATCTTTTGGTGCTTTATCTGATGTTAAGATTACCTGCTTACCAGATTGGTGTAAGTGATTAAAAATGTGAAAGAAAATATCCTGAGTTTTTTCCTTGCCTGCAAAGTTGTGTACATCATCCATGATGATCACATCCATTGCCTGGTAAAAATTAACGAAATCGTTAATGGTATTATTCTTTAATGAATCTACAAACTGCTGGCAAAATTTTTCACAACTCACATAAATCACCAGTTTATCTGGCATACTACGTTTAATTTCGTTTCCTATAGCTTGTGCCAGGTGTGTTTTTCCTAAACCAACACCGCCATAAATCATCAGTGGGTTAAATGAAGTTCCACCTGGTTTGGCAGCAACGGCATAACCTGCAGAACGGGCTAAACGGTTACAATCTCCTTCAATGTAATTTTCAAAAGTGTAATTTGCATTTAGTTGAGGGTCAACATTTAATTTTTTTAATCCGGGAATGATGAATGGATTCTTAATATCCTTATTAATTGAAACAGGAATTGGCATAGATTGAACTTTTGCCTCCGCCCCATTTCCATTGGATGGCATATTGGTAGTATAAGGATTACCGCTGTTTGATGATTTATCAACAACGATATTGTATTCCAACCTGCCATCCTCTCCAAGTTGCTTTTTTACAGTTTTACGTAGCAAGCCTACATAATGTTCTTCAAGCCATTCGTAAAAGAACAAACTTGGCACTTGTATGGTTAAAACCTTACCTTCCAATTTAAGGGCTGTGATTGGCTCGAACCAAGTTTTGAAACTTTGGTTCGGGATGTTATCCTTAATAATTTGAAGACAGTTCTTCCACACTTCTGTACAAGTTTTTTCCATTGCGATTTCTATAATTTATTGGTTTTCAGTGCCGATTCGATATAATAGGATGGTCCGTTTCGGGACTACGAATATTGAGAAAATTATCAACATTTTAAACAAAAATTTCAAATAAATCGTAACGTACTGATAAGGAATAGGGTAGCTTGCTTAACCTCAATTTTTTGTGTTGATAACTATTTATTAACATCATTTATCCACATTCCCGCTCATGTAGCGTCAGTATTCAAACATCATTTCAAATCATGCTCAGAAAAGCAAATTCTAAGCCACGAGCACGATCAGCAAGGTTTTTTGCACTGATTATTGATATTTAAAATCTCAAAAAGCTGATTATCAAAGCTATTGTTTTAAACCTTAAAGGCAGATGTAATTCCCATCTCCCTTACCGAAAAAAAACTGTGGTAATATTTCCACTGCTTCCGCACATTGTATTCGAAATTGCCCAAATAATTTTTCTGTGGATGATCAACATAATAAAGAAGAACGCAGTAATCTTATGGCTAGTATTCGCCGAAAACTTTTCGCATTACATCCGAAATTTCACCTAATGTTGCATACTTCTCTACTGCATCAATTATAAAGGGCATGAGGTTCTCATTTCCTAGAGCAGCATGTTCCAAAGCTTTTAACGATTCTTTCACTTCGGTATTATTCCTTTGAGATTTGAGTTGATTAAGTTTCTCCGTTTGAAGGATACGAATGGAATCATCGATATTGAAAACTTCTGTCAAACCTTCTTCGGTTTGCGTAAATTTATTTACCCCAACAGAGATTCGTTCACCGGTTTCAATTTCCTTTTGATATTGATAAGCAGCACTGGCAATTTCGTTTTGCATATAATCGCTTTCAATGGCATTTACAGAGCCACCCATTGCATCTATCCTATCTATATATGCCCAGGCAGCAGCCTCAACTTCATCTGTTAAATTCTCAACAAAGAATGAACCCGCCAGTGGATCTACTGTATCTGTGACCCCACTTTCGAACGCAATAATTTGCTGGGTACGTAATGCGATTTTCGCGGCAGCCTCAGTAGGAAGCGATAATGCCTCATCATAACCATTGGTATGCAGCGATTGGGTTCCACCTAATACGGCAGCCATTGCCTGGTTGGTTACTCTGATCACATTATTCAACGGCTGCTGAGCCGTAAGTGTAGACCCACCGGTTTGAGTGTGAAAACGCAGCATTTGTGCTTTTTCATCGGTGGCGCCAAGTTCTTTTGTAATTTTTGCCCACATCCTCCTGGCCGCCCTAAATTTGGCAATCTCTTCAAAGAAATTGTTGTGGCAGTTAAAGAAAAACGATAATCGCTTTGCAAAAATATTAATATCCAAACCCTTATCAAGGGCCGCTTTTAAGTAGGTTTTTCCATTAGCTAAGGTAAAAGCCAATTCCTGGACCGCAGAAGATCCTGCTTCACGGATATGATAGCCAGAAATGGAAATGGTATTCCATTTTGGAACTTCACGGCTGCAAAATTCAAAAATATCGGTTATTAGCCGCATTGATGGCTTAGGAGGATAAATGTAAGTTCCTCTTGCAGCATATTCTTTCAAAATATCATTTTGAATCGTCCCGGAAATCTGTTTTAAATCTGCCCCCTGTTTTTTAGCCAAGGCAATATACATCGCCAATAAAATGGAAGCCGTAGCATTGATCGTCATGGAAGTGGTGATATTCTTTAATTCAATTCCATCAAAAAGTATCTCGATGTCTTTTAATGAATCAATGGCTACACCTACTTTCCCCACTTCCCCATCCGCCATGTCGTGATCAGAATCGAAACCAATTTGGGTTGGCAAATCAAAAGCTACAGACAAGCCAGTTGTTCCCTGCGCCAACAAATAATGATAACGCCTATTAGATTCTTCGGCAGTTGAAAACCCTGCGTACTGCCGCATTGTCCAAAGCCTTCCACGATACATATCCTTCTGAATTCCGCGGGTAAAGGGAAACTGACCGGGCACTTCATCCATCGGCTTTGCCGAAGTATAAATTTCTTTAATATTGATGCCCGATGTGGTGGTATGTTTATTATCGCTCATAAGGTTAGTTCAATGGTGATTGTTCATGAGTAACAAATTAGCCGATCAAAGCCTAGGAAACACATGAATGCCTTTCCGTAAATCAATATAGCCATTCATCAATGAAGCTAGATTTAAAACATTTTCTGAATATCTTTTTTGATCAGTTCAATAGTTAAATCGTATGGATTTTCGTCGATGCTTGCCATATGCTGCAAAATTGCCTTGCTCAATTCAATTCCATTTGAATCAGCAGGCAAGCCCTGTACTGCGTTATTGATCATGGCAATGGTATCATCTTTAAGTTTGCGTACAACATTCCAGGTAACGCTATCTATATAAAGTTGTTGGGTAATGTTATGTTGGTATTCAGAGCGTACTTCATTGAGAATGCCAGCTTGCAAGGCGCCGATGCCAATTCCTTGTTGGTGCAAGCGCACCAGCAAATTGGCTGGATTGATCCGGTCGGTAAAAATGATCAATCGTTCATGTGCTTGTAGCCGCAATGGCAAAATATGTGTTCGGTTCTCTTTATTAAGTTCAATATCCTTGAGGTTAAAAAAACGCTGTATATCTGTCTTCAGGATATAGTAAACCGCCATCAGGGCCAAAAAGATGCCTGCGAACAAAATCACTACATCTGTCAAAACTTGTTGAATATTCATGCTATTGTTTAAATACGGTAATATTAACTATCCGTTAAAAGCAAAAATGTGCATTATTATTTATATTTCCTCTATGAATACATATTCTCAATGGTAGAGGAGAGAACGATAAATTGCTTTTTTATGATGTTAATTATTATATATATAAAAGCAATTTATCTAAGTTTGTAACAGATAAAATTTAAATAACATGAGCACAACAGTTGACACATCATTTGCACCAGTTACTTTTTCAGAAGGCGCAGCAAAAGAGTTATATAAATTAAAGGATCAGCAGGAAATTAGCGAGGATTACGGCTTACGCGTTGGCGTTGAAGGTGGAGGATGTGCTGGCATGAATTACGTTTTAGGCTTCGATCAAAAAAAGGAAGGCGATCAGGAATTTTTTATAGATGGAATTAAAGTATTTATGAACAAAGCGCATCAAATGTATTTAATGGGCATGATGATCGATTGGCAAGATGGCTTAAACTCTCGTGGTTTTACTTTTGTTAATCCAAATGCAACCAGCACCTGCGGTTGCGGAACAAGTTTCTCGGCATAAATAAAATATAATTGTAACATAAAGTACAGTCCCGATGTCTAAACGTCGGGACTTTTTTTATTTTTACAGGCTTTGTCAGCCAAACGCTTAGCGCAATACTAAATGAATTACAGAGAAAACATCAGACTGGCATTAGAATCCATCAAAGGCAATCGCTTGCGCACCATGCTTACCGCATTGATTATTGCAATAGGTTTAATGGCCTTGGTTGGTATTTTAACCACGCTTGATGCAGTAAAGAAAAGTATGACCGATGCTTTTAGCAGCATGGGCGCTAACTCTTTTACTATTAGAAACCGTGGTACGGGAATTAGAATCGGTAACGGAAAAAGGCCTAAACCCTTCAAATCTATCCGGTATGAAGATGCGGTTAAATTCAAGGATAGTTTAAATGCTCCGGCTACAGTTGCGGTTAGTGTTTTCGCCAGTGGGGGTTCCACGGTAAAATATGGCACCTTGAAAACCAATCCAAATATTAACGTTCAGGGGATTGATGAAAACGGCCTGGCTTCGCAAGGCTTGAGCTTATCCCAGGGAAGAAATTTTGGACTGTCAGAAGTATCTTTAGGAAGCAATGTTTGTATTGTTGGAGGAGAAGTGGTAGAAAGGCTCTTTAAAGATTCTGACCCTATGGATAAGTTAATTAATGTAGGGAACAACCGCTTTAAAATTGTTGGTGTTTTAGCTAAAAAAGGATCGAGCATGGGATTTAGTGGCGATAGAGCTGTCTATGTGCCTTTATTGAAGGCCAAACAAATTAATGCCAATGCCAATCCTTCTTATACCATTACCGTAATGGTTCCCGATAATAATGATCAGGAAAATGTAATTGGTGAATCTACGGCCTTATTCAGAAATATCCGTAAGGTAAAGATTGGTGAAGGGAATAATTTTGAAATCACCAAAAGTGATGCTATTGCACAAACATTATTTGAAAACCTGGCCTTCGTTGCTATAGGTGGCGTAGCTATTGGGATTATTACTTTATTAGGCGCATCAATCGGGTTAATGAATATTATGCTGGTAAGTGTAACAGAACGCACCAGAGAAATCGGGATTAGAAAAGCGATTGGTGCCAATCCACAGGTGATTCGCCGCCAGTTCTTAATTGAAGCGGTGGTAATTTGTTTAATGGGAGGTGTTTTAGGGATATTTTTAGGAATTGTGCTTGGGAACATCATTTCGCTGGCCATGGGTGGCGCATTTATTATACCATGGTTTTTTATTATTGGCGGTTTTGCCCTATGCGTTTTGGTAGGCATTATTTCTGGATATTATCCTGCTAAAAAAGCATCGAAATTGGATCCGGTTGAAGCGTTGAGATACGAATAGTGAATTGACGCTTAATTAATCGTTGGTTTTTAACTATAACGAATGAATCTTCTTCTGAGAAAGTTAGATTAAAACATTATTCAGTTGATGCTGACTAAGCAAACGCTGCATTAACGGCGTTGACAAACTATCTTCAAGCGCTGCTGCATGCTTGAGGTGATGCATATCGCTGCCAATGAAATCTACTAAATGATTCTCGACCATTTCCTCTGCAACTTTCTTAGCGCCCGAGCCATAATAACCTGTTAAGGCAATAGAGTTCATCTGTAGCAAACAACCAGTTTCGCGAATTTGATGGTAACTTTCAAAAGATCCATAATAATAAGGATACCGTTCCGGATGAGCCAAAACAGGTTTATAGCCTGAATCTTGCATCAATTTTATGATATCATATAGATTTTGAGGGGCATTGATGTACGATAATTCAAAAAGCAAATAGTTGCTCCCGAAACTGAGAATCTCTTTTTGCTTTACTTTTCTTTCTAAAGTTTCATCTAGATAATATTCAGCGGCAGCATCAACTTCTAAATCTAACTGAATTTCTTGCAGTCCCTTTCTCAATACATCAAGTGCCCGATGAATCGAATCGGGTGTATTCCGGAAATAATCTGCCATGATATGCGGCGTAGCAATTAACTTTTTAAAGCCCAAGGCCTTAAATTTTTTCGCTAAAGCGATTGAATCATTTATCGTTTGAGCGCCATCATCTATCCCCGGAATAATATGAGAATGCATATCTGTTCCAATATTTGAGAAGTTAAATTCGGGTACAATTTTCTTCTTTTTAAATAATCCGAACATCTTAATGGGTATAGCTTAATTTATTTCTTTGGGCAAATTTGCTGCCTCGGCTGATGGGGCTAATTTAGAAGAATAGATTTTATCGAGCAAATTATTTAAGCTTTCGCCAAGATCAAACTGCAAATCTTCATGCAGTTTTTTATACTTATTAATGGTAACAACCACTGTTTTAATGTAGTACACGGAAAATAGAATCATGTAGTCCCGATACCCAAAAATTGACTTCCGATACTCAAAAGGAACAATATTCAGAATAAATAACTTCAGTTCAACTTCTCCGAAAGGATCTTTTGTAACCTTATAAAAATGGTTAACCGATGTGATCATCTTCCTAACCTTTACCAAAGCCTCTTTTGCGTTAAGCTTTTTAAGATCAGCAATCTGTTCCGTCACATCGGTTTTAATTTTTTCTTTCCGGTCTTCCAGATCCAGTTCATCTTCCAAAAGTTTGTAGTGAAGATGTTCTGTGAGCACTTTATCTTTAGCCACCAATCGAAGTAAAAGCTTATCTTTTTCTTTGATCGGCAAATCTGTGATGGCTGTTTTTAAATCTTTGTGCTCGGATAATTTCATTTAAAAAGGGTTAGCCTTAATGTATTTTTCCCACTCCCAGGCCGAGCGCATCATTTCATTAATATCAAGATTAGCCTTCCATCCCAATTCATTGTTTGATTTCTGAACATCTCCAAATATCTGAACAATATCTCCTGCTCTTCTTGGGCCAATTTTATAGTCAAGTTTTTCACCAGTTACACTTTCAAAGGCTGAAATAATTTCTAAAACGGAAGAACCCCTTCCTGTTCCAATATTGAAGACTTCATAATTAGAATTTGCCTTTCCTTCTTCTAACCGTTTTATGGCAGCAACGTGTGCTTTAGCTAAATCAACTACGTGAATATAATCTCTAATGGCTGAGCCATCAGGCGTTTCATAATCATCGCCATATACTGTAATAGGACCGCGTTTACCAATGGCTGATTGTGTAATGAAAGGAACAAGATTTGCCGGAACACCATTCGGTAATTCTCCAATTAATGCCGTTTCATGTGCACCAACAGGGTTAAAGTAACGCAGAGCGATGACATTCAAATCTGGCGTAACTGCGGCCGTTTCTACTAAAATTTCTTCTGCAATTTGTTTGGTATTTCCATAAGGCGATTCTGCTTTTTTAACTGGAGCAGCTTCGGTAACAGGCAAACTATCTGGCTGACCGTAAACGGTGCATGAAGATGAAAATACAAAATCAATTTCTTTGTTGAACGAAGTCAATAGGTTAATCAGTCCGTAAAAATTGTTTTTATAATATTTCAATGGTTTCTCAACCGATTCGCCAACCGCTTTTGAAGCTGCAAAATGAATAATTCCTGTTATGTCGGTATTATTTTCAGCAAAATCCTGTACAGACTTATCATCCTGAAGATCAAGTTCAACAAAATCGAACCACTTACCAGTAATGGCATGTAATTGAGTTAAAATTTTAATGTGCGAATTGGATAGATTATCAACAATGATAACTTCGTAACCTGCATTATGCAATTCAACAACGGTATGCGAACCAATATATCCAGTTCCGCCGGTAACTAATATTTTTGACATCTTAACGGTTAAATGTGGTAAAATCCTTATGATCGATTTTCGCTAAAGCTTCTGGCGGTAGCGACTTGAAATATTCGTAGGTAATTTTTAACCCCTCTGCTCTACCCACTTTTGGTTCCCAGCCCAAAATTGCTCTTGCTTTGGTAATGTCAGGTCTTCTCTGTTTCGGATCATCCTGAGGCAGTTCCTTATACACGATTTTTTGAGATGTTCCGGTAAGTTTGATAATTTCCTCGCAAAATTGTTGAATGGTAATTTCATCAGGATTACCAATGTTTACCGGTTGAGCATAATCACTCATCAGTAAACGATAAATCCCTTCGATGAGGTCATCCACATAACAAAAAGACCGTGTTTGACTACCGTCTCCGAAAATTGTCAGGTCTTCGCCTCTTAAGGCTTGCCCGATAAATGCCGGTAAAACACGCCCGTCATTCAGGCGCATCCTCGGACCATAGGTATTAAAAATTCGCACAATCCTGGTTTCCACTCCGTGAAACGTATGGTAGGCCATGGTGATAGCTTCCTGAAAACGTTTCGCTTCATCGTAAACACCACGAGGCCCAACCGGATTTACATTCCCCCAGTATTCTTCGGGTTGCGGGTTAACATTCGGATCGCCATAAACTTCAGAAGTAGAAGCAATAAGCATCCTCGCATTTTTATTCCTTGCCAACCCTAACAAATTGTGTGTTCCCAATGAACCAACCTTTAAAGTTTGAATTGGAATTTTAAGATAATCTATTGGGCTTGCAGGTGAAGCGAAGTGCAATATATAATGCAACTTACCCGGAATATGAACAAATTTAGAAACATCATGATTGTAGAATTCAAAATTCTCCAATTTGAAAAGATGTTCAATATTGGCCATATCGCCGGTAATGAGGTTGTCCATTCCAATGACATGAAAGCCTTCTTTTACGAAGCAATCGCATAAATGTGACCCTAAAAATCCAGCCGCACCGGTAATTAAAATTCTCTTTTTCCCCATCTTAATCTATCAGTTTTCTTCCTATGCTATTATAATAATAGCCAAGATCGATCATTTTTTGCAAATCGTACAAATTACGCCCATCAAAAACCACTTTATTTTTTAACGCCACTTCAATTTTATCAAAATCCGGGTTCCTGAACACCGACCATTCAGTGGCAATCAGCAATGCATCAGCATTTTCTAAAGCGTCATATTGGTTTTTCGCATAGTTTACCTTATCGCCTATGGTAGTTCTAACGTTACTCATCGCTTCAGGATCGAATACGGTAACCGTAGCACCGTTCGCCAGCAAAGCATCAATAATATATAAAGCTGGCGCCTCTCGAATATCATCTGTTTCTGGCTTGAATGCCAAGCCCCAAAGTGCAAAGTGTTTGCCTTTAATATCGTTTTTGAAATATTTTAATACTTTATCTACCAGAATGGTTTTTTGACGCTCATTCACTTCCATTACCGACTTCAGAATCTGGAAGTCGTAAGCATAATCATCCGATGATCTTACTAACGCTTGAACATCTTTTGGAAAACATGAACCGCCATAACCTACACCAGGGAACAGGAAACGTTTGCCGATCCGTTCATCTGAACCAATACCTTTTCTCACGGCATCAACATCGGCGCCCACCAGTTCGCAAAGGTTAGCAATTTCATTCATGAAGGTGATTTTGGTAGCCAAAAATGAATTCGCCGCATACTTCGTCAATTCAGAAGAACGCTCATCCATAAATAAGATCGGGTTTCCCTGGCGAACATATGGTCCATAAAGCTCAGTCATTAATTTTTTAGCTCTTTCGCTTTTGGTACCTAAAACCACACGGTCAGGCTTCATGAAATCATCAACTGCAACCCCTTCCCTCAAAAATTCGGGATTGGAAACCACATCAACTTCAACTGTGGTGTTTTCCGCAAATACCGCTTTTACTTTATCAGCAGTTCCAACCGGAACTGTAGATTTATTAACGATAATTTTATATTCTGTAATCAGTTTTGAAATATCCTTTGCTGCCCCTAATATATAAGAAAGGTCTGCGGCGCCATCGCCGCCTGGAGGCGTTGGTAAAGCCATAAAAATAATTTGGGCGTCTTTGATGGCATCTGCAAGAACAGTAGTGAAAGTTAATCTTCCTTGTTTAATATTTCTATGAAACAATAAATCTAAACCAGGCTCGTAAATGGGAACCTCACCATTTTGCATTTTTTGTACCTTTTGCTCATTAATGTCTACACATATTACGTCGTTTCCTGTTTCTGCTAAACATGTTCCGGTCACCAATCCTACATATCCGGTACCAATAACGGCTATCTTCATATATTTTTAAGCTTTTTAAATATATTCGTTTTATCTTGGCCACGAAGATAGGAAATTACAACAATGCTTTTGCTTTACATATTAGGAATTAGGCTTTACAATTTAATTATTTCGATTTTTGCGCTATTTAACAACAAGGCGAAATTATTTATAAACGGGCGGAAAAACCTATTTCAAGAAATCAAAAATCAGGTCGATTCGAACCAAAAACACATCTGGTTCCATTTTGCATCACTTGGCGAATTTGAACAAGGCAGACCTGTTTTAGAGAAACTTAAAGCAGTTTACCCTGAAAAAAAAATAGTGGTTACTTTTTTTTCCCCTTCTGGATACGAAATCAGAAAAAACTATGCCTTGGCTGATGTATTTTACCTTCCGATTGATACCGCTCAGAACGCAAAGCGATTTTTGAATCTCATCAACCCTGAAATGGCAATTTTCACTAAGTATGAATTTTGGCATTTCTATTTCAAAGAATTAAATACTCGGAAAATTCCATTATATGTGATCTCAGGAATTTTCAGGCCAAGCCAGGCTTTCTTTAAATGGTATGGTGGTTTTTATCGAAATATTCTAAAATCAGTTACTTACTTTTTTGTTCAAAATGAAGAAAGTAAGATTCTGCTCAATTCAATTGGATTAAATAACACTGTTGTCAGTGGTGATACGAGATTTGATCGGGTTTATGAAAACGCACAAACTCCCCGAAGCTTGCCAGAAATTCAAAATTTTATTGGTGATTCGCCTGTTTTAGTGTGTGGAAGTACCTGGCCCGAAGATGAAAAATTATTGGCTGTATTGCCTGAAAAATATCCAAATTGGAGATTTATTGTTGCTCCGCATGAAATTCATGAAAGCCACATCGAGAGTATTGAAAAACAATTTCCAGTTGGAAGCATTCGGTTTTCAGTTTTAGCGTCGCTATTAAAGGCAGGCAATGCTCCGATTCCGAATGTGCAAGTCTTAATTATTGATAACATTGGCATGCTTTCTTCGCTATACCAGTATGGCAAGGTGGCATACATCGGTGGTGGTTTCGGAGCTGGTATCCATAATACTTTGGAAGCTGCAGCTTTTGGTTTACCAGTAATTTTCGGCCCGAAGTACGATAAATTTCAGGAAGCGAAAGATTTGATTGCTATTGGTGCTGCGAAAAGTATTTCTTCAGCAGAAGAACTATTGAATGCTTTTGATAACTTTTTAAAGAACGATCAGGCCGCAAACGCAGCAAAAAAATATGTGGAAGAAAAAAAGGGAGCCACAGAAATTATACTTCATCAGATTTCATGAAATTAAGATTAGTTACGCTCTTAGGACTTTTATTTTTGATCAAAAACACTTTTGCTCAGCAAGAATTTAAAAAAATTAACCTGGACAGTTTAGTGCTAGTTACACCTATTGTAGATGCTGCTAAAATGGGCGATGGTAATGCCAATACTTTCGATGCCGCTTTGAGTTCAAAAATTTCTCAAGAATTGTTTGAAAGCTTGAAATATCAACTTCCAGGCGTTAGATGTAAAAGCATACGTGATTTAGAAACCTTACCTCAGCGAGAGTATATCGATATTACCCATAATTACCTCGCATGGACTAAATCTAAGAAAATTAAAGGATTTGTTGATGCCCCACCTGTTTTGGTGCAAAACGATGTTGAGTTTACGCTGCATATTGCAGTTTCGGGATATTATGGCCCATCTGCCTATAATGGTATTTATGCCAATCTTTTCATTATAGATAATAAATTGAGAAAAATTATATACTGTGATAGATTAAGTAAAGCATTTACAGAAATTACCGATCAGCAAGCAGTTTGTAAATTAGTTCTTAAACTAGTTGAGAAATACGTTACATTTAAACCAAACCAGCGTTAACAACATCTCTAACAATACCGGAAATTTCCTGATCAATTGAAACTACAAACACATCAGGCTCATCGTTTTGAGGTTCTTCTAAAGTATCGAACTGGCTTTTAAGTAAGCTAGCAGGCATATATTGATGTGATCTCTTAGCAATACGGCTGTAGATAAGATCATAACTTCCTTTTAAATAAATAAACTTCATAGCAGGATTATTTGACCTTAAATTATCACGGTATTTCTTTTTAAGCGCAGAGCAGGCAATGATGCAAGTGGTTCCATGTGCTGCATGATCATGACCAACCTTTGCAATCAGATTTAACCAATCCAGCCGATCTTCGTCTGTAAGGGGTATTCCCGCAGCCATTTTATCCACATTTCGCTGTGAGTGCAGGTTATCACCATCAATAAATTCTGCGTTTAATTTTGGTGCTAGCGCTTTACCTATAACAGTTTTACCACTTCCGGAAACACCCATTAAAATAATAAATCTAGCCATAAAATTACCTATTTAACCATTCCGGCGAGTGCCTCAATAAATACCGGGCTATCATTTAAACTTTCAACCAGCTGAACATGCTCACCACCCAATGCTTTAAACTCTTCATGATATTCAACTGTAATTTCGTACAGTGTTTCCAAACAATCGGCCACAAAAGCAGGGCTAAATACCAATAGGCGTTTTTTCCCTTCAGCCGCAAGTTTCTTTAACACATCAGTAGTATAAGGTTGTACCCATGGTTCTTTTCCTAAGCGAGACTGGAAACAAACCGTGTATTTATCCTTTGCAAGGTTTAATTCAGCAGCAATTAACCTGGCTGTATCATGCCCTTGGGCAGAGTAGCAAAACTTATTCGTATCATTTAAAGTTTGGCAGCAATCAGCACTTTTCAAACAATAACTACCAGTGTGATCACATTTAAGCAACTGTCTTTCTGGTAGGCCGTGGAAACTGAATAATACATGATCATAACTTTCTACCTGGTGCTTGCGGGCATTTTCTGCAAAAACTTTAATCATCAATTCATTATCGTGAAACGAATTAACAAATGATATCGGCGGAACAGTTGGCCATTTACTCACCAATTCCATCACCAGTTGCATTACCGAGCCAGAACTTGCAGATGCATATTGTGGAAACATTGGGATAACCTGAATACTTTCAACTAAACCTGCTTTTAAATTGGCTAACGCAGATGCAATAGATGGACTTTGGTAACGCATTGCAAGCTCAACATGGTAACCTTCGCCTAACCTTTCCTGCAACATTTTAGCTTGCAGGAGGCTATAATACAAAAGTGGTGAGCCATTTTCATTCCATATTTCTTTATACAGTTTGGCAGTTTTCGGGCTACGGAAAGGAACGATAATTCCTTTTACCAATAATGTTCTGTTTAACTTAGGAATGTCAATTACACGCTCATCCATTAAAAACTGATCGAGATACTTTTTAACGTCTGAAGTTTGCGGACTATCAGGTGTTCCTAAATTTACCAGTAAAATTCCCTTTTTGCTCATCTCGTATTAAAATATGTTCTGTGGCGCAAATATCGCTTTTTTAGTTGCAAGTATTCAGTACAAAGTATCAAGATTTAGTAAAAAGCCTTACCAGTATTATTTAGTTTTATACAACTGCCACCAGGGCATACTGGGTTTTTGATGATGTTCTAAATGATACCCAAAAAAATAGCAGGTAATAAAAGCTACAAAATGATTTTTTTGTAATGTTGAGGCGTGGTATTCATTATCATGTTCACCCTTATGTGGTAAGTAAGTTCCAAAATAGAATAACTGAAACGTACTCATTAATGATGGTAACACCCAAAAAAGTAGCAGATTCTTTTCCTCAACCCAAATATTCAGTACATTATAAGCAATCGCCATAATTACCAACTGAATAATGGTAACATAATTCATCATAAAACGAAAATACCATTTCCAGAAACCATGGGGAGCAAAATCTGGATCAGCTTCGGTATGTACATGACTATGGTGTTGGTGATGCTTGGTATTTAACCTGTTATAAAAAAAACCGGCATATATAAATACGGCAAGATAACCGAAGAAATTATTAATGGTTTTATTTGAGGAAATGGTGCCATGCATAGCATCATGGGCAGTAATAAATAATCCCGTATACAAATGCATTTGCACTAAAACCATCAGGTAAACAAATGGGTTGCTCCAATCGAAATCCCATCGCAGTAAAAAAAACAAGGAGGTAAACCAACAGATTATTACCGTTGATGCGACTAAAATTCCTGAAAATGAGTTGAAACTTTTCAATTTAGTTATTAATCTTCTTGTGTGTTCGATTAAACAGCTTAAACCGAAAATTGATTTAAGGAAAGGTTCTTTTAGTAGGTTTCCAGTTCGGCTTTAACTTTTTCCATCAACCACATTGGTGTGGAAGTAGCGCCGCAAATGCCAACTTTGTCGTTTTCGTTAAACCAGTTCTGATCCAACTCTTCTACATTCGAAATGAAATAAGAATTATCGTTGTACTTTTTGCATACATCATAAAGCACTTTTCCGTTGGATGACTTTTTACCTGATACGAAAACAATTTTGTCGTAATGACTTACAAAGTTTTCCAACTCTTCGTAACGATTTGATACCTGGCGGCAAATGGTATCGTTTGCTTTAACCTCATAACCACGTGACAGCAATTGATCTTTGATGTGATAAAATTTATCAACGCTTTTAGTTGTTTGGCTATATAGTGTAAATTTCGAAGGCAATTCTACACCATCCAGCTCAGCCAAATCCTGAAATACAATTGCTTTTCCATCAGTTTGACCTTGTAAACCAATCACCTCCGCATGGCCATGTTTACCGAAGATTAAAATCTGCTCCTCGTCATCATGAGAGTTTTTAATTCTGTTTTGGAGTTTCAAAACTACCGGGCAGGATGCGTCAATCAGCGTAAGATTGTTTTCAAGCGCTAACTGATAAGTTGAAGGTGCTTCACCATGTGCCCTGATTAAAACCTTCTCATTTTTTAAGTCTTTTAAAAAATCATGATCAATGATTTTTAAACCACGGTTAGTTAAACGCTCAACTTCTTCATCATTATGAACAATATCACCAAGACAGTACAAATATCCCTCATTATCCAGAATATCTTCTGCCATCTCAATTGCATAGACAACGCCAAAGCAAAAGCCTGATGATTTATCGATATTGACCTGTAGATTATAACCCATTGTGTTGCAAAATTAAGCAAAAATATTTGATCCGGTTGTCATGTATAAGACAACAAAAAAGATTAGCTGCGAAACGAACATTGCTGTACCAATGTATTTTTGCTGCTTTAAGCCCAGGGCATAATAAAATTTAAATAAAATAAGCGAAACGATAAACCAAGCTACGAAATTTTGACCTGGAATTTCGTGTAAATCCCACTCCCAGTAGTCAAACTTCATGGCTACAGGCTCTAAAAAGTAATCGAAAATAACGAGTGTTATCGCACCTAAAACTGATGCCAGAATACTGTTTCTAATTTTCAGACTTTTCATCATCTGGCCCACGCTAAATATTAAAATTACCCAGTTTACGCCCATTAATATTGGTACCGCAGCAATTTTGTATCCTAATGTGTCGCCGTAGTAGTAACTTCCAAATATTTTCCCCGTATGAACACCTAAAACTTCAACCAGGAAACCGCATAGAAAAACACCTGAAACAAAAAGCAGCAACCTTTTAATGTTGGCATTGTAAGTGAATAAGATAACAGCAAACATCAGCAATAGGTGAAAAGGAACCAGTTTGATAAAATAAGGTTGTGTTACCGGCAACAAGAAACCAATCAAGCCCACCAAATGAAAAATAATGATTACAGCAACTGCAATTTTTTTAACTTTTAAATCGCTTTGATCGTTCTGCCCTTCCATGTACCTTTTTTTAATATGTGTTTTTGTATTGAAATCAATGAAATAATTAAAAAGAATAACATCTGTAATGGATGTAAAATCAAATTTATTAAAACATTCTGCCCTGATAAATAGGAAATCATCAGTCTGCTTAAAACAATTAATGTTATTGGTAATACCAGCAAATCTGCATTAAAGTTTAAACATAAAATTACTGGCCCTATAACTACCAAAAGCTGGTAAAATAGCAATATTAAAATATTATTACCAAAACCCGCTAGTAAATTTTTACTAAACCCGCTTAGGCTTTCATTAAGGTTTTTATACATTCTGCAATAAATCAGATTGTTGGCCAAAAGTGCCTCTGCATGATATTTTCGTTGTTTCACCAACTTCATTATCTCAACATCTTCTACTACCATATGCTTTACCTGCATATGCCACTGATTATCTCTATATCTGCTGGCTTTAAAAAACATGCATTGCCCGCTCGCTGCAGCAAAGGCGGGGTTTTCCGAAAATTTAACCAATCGCATTGGAAGTAAGTTCAGTAAAATAAAATGCATCAGGGGAACAGTTAACTTTTCGCCGATTGTTTTCATGATTTGATTGGTGAAAACACTTAATAAAGCTAAGTTGCCTTTCTCCATTCTATCAATTAAACTGTTAATTAGCCCTTTTTTTATAGATTCATCTGCATCTATAAAAAGCAGGTACTTTCCGTTGGCCAATTCCGCAAGTTGATGACAGGCATAATTTTTACCGAGCCAGCCTGCAGGAAGTGGTTTTCCCTTTACAATATTAAATTTAGGTGTAGTTTTACTAAAAGCATTTACAAGCTCAAAAGTTTGATCAGCGCTGTCATCATCAAGCACAATAACTTCATAGTTTGAATAATCCTGATCTCTTATTGATTCGAGCAATGTAATGATATTTTCTGCCTCATTGCGGGCTGGAATAAGAATGGAAACCAGATCGTGGTAGTGCTTAACAACCCTGGGTAATTTCGGGTTAGAAAGAAAGTTGAAAACAGTTACTGAAAACCTGATGACCAGGAAAATCAAAACCGCATAAATAAATATTGTCATTCAGTAATTTGTGTTTGTTTAACAAGCGACTGATCGTAATGTTTATTATAAGCACTTTTTAATAATTGCAAACTTACATATTCTTCATTTTCCCAATGCTGAAGATAAATGTTTACAGTTGGTTTTCTTTTGGAGAAGTAATCGATAAAAGTGGCTGAGAATATTATGCTAACCTTTTTTTTACTGGAATTGATTACTTGCATTACCCCCTTTTTGAAATCGATATTTTTTTCATGATTGGAGTGCAACTTACCCTGTGGAAAAATTAAAACAAGGTTTTCAGGATTATCCAAAAGTTTGCCGGCATAGCTTAGCGTTTCCAAAACATCCTTTCCTCTGTTTTCTGCCGCAAATGCGCCAAGGTATTTTAGAAAACCAACTTTGTTGTAATTATCTGAATTTACAAGAACATGAAATTTTTTCTTAAAAATCTTTTTGTTTAGATAAAAGATGAAGAAACCATCCCACCAGCTAAAATGATTGCTTAATAATAATATTGAAGAATCTGCCTTAATATCAGTCCGGTCGTAATTAAAAGCTGAAAAATCTTTCTTAATGATAAATTGAATGTACCAAGAGAAAAAGTTAAAAATAAGAGAATTCTTTTGGGGATGATACATGCATGAAAGTTGCAAAAAATCGGGGTTAATTGCAAGTGTATTTACGTTAATAGCGTCGGCAATGAAAATTAACTCAGATAAACGCGGTCTTCTTCGCCATCCACATCCATCACTACATCTACATGTTCTTTCAAAATCGTAGCTAACTCCAGTCCAACAAAATCTGTAGCGATAGGAAAAATTTTATGGCTTCTATCTACCAAAACCACAGTGCGGATTTTCTTGTGCGGGGTATTCAAAAACACACCCAAGCCGTAAGCAAGCGTTTTACCGCTATTTAGCACATCATCAATAATAATGATCACCTTATTTCTCCAGTGGCTTTCATCCAAATCTGTTTTGGCAACCAGTTTACTGCTTTCCTTCTGAAGATCGATACGCAAAAGCGTAAGCTTAAAACCCGATATTTTTTTTAAAACTCTTTCTAAGCGAATGGCAAGCTTATATCCACGATCCCAGATTCCGGCAAGCACGATTTCCTTTTCGTTCAAATTATCTTCTAAAATTTGGTAAGCGATGCGATCTATCTTTTGCTGAATTTGTTTCTTATTGAGAATTAAAAGTTGCGATGCCATTGTATCAAATAGGTTGAATACAAAAAGAACGATTTTAAGCATGAAATTCAAACTATTTGAAAAATAATTTCGATTGCTTGCAACGTTTTGACTTGAGCAGCGTCTAATGAATAACCAAAAACAAAAACCATGAAATTATTCATTAGATCGACTGCCCTATTACTTATTATTGGGAGCAGTTACATGGCGAAAGCTCAGGAATCGAAAAATTACCCAGTCAAAAATTTTAATAGCATTGGGGTAAGCAGCGGTATAGACTTGTATTTAACTCAAGGAGGAAGTGAAGCAGTAACCATCAAATCGGATGAAAAAACGCTTGAGGACATTGTTGTTGAGCAAAACGGCAGCAACATTAATATTAAATTTAGAGATGGTATTAACTGGAGTGGCCTTTTTAAAAACCGCACCATTAAAGCATATGTGAATTATAAAACACTAACGGCATTAGCTGCTTCTGGAGGTTCTGATGTATTCACTCAAAATCAAATAAAAACTGATAAACTGGCCATCCGTTCTTCTGGAGGATCCGATTTAAAGCTGAATGTAGTTTGCAATGATATCACTATTCAATCGAGCGGTGGTAGCGATATCGGCTTAAAAGGAAAAGCAGAAAATATGACGATTCAATCGAGCGGTGGCAGTGATATTGATGCTTATGAATTTATAACCAACTATGCCAAAGTACAAGCTTCAGGCGGATCGGATGTGGGCATCTTTGTTAATAAAGGCCTGGAGGCTGCTGCCAGTGGTGGCGGAGACGTAAGTTATAAAGGAAATGCTTCCCTTAAGAAAACATCGAGTTCAAAAAGTGGTGATGTTCACCACGTAAATTAAAAGAATTTAGTTTAGTTAATGATAAATCAGCTGCTTTGTGGATGCAAAGCAGCTTTTTTTATGACGTTAGATACGGAATTACCAATCTTTCCGCTTTTACCTTTTACCTTTATATGGGTAATAAATAAAATTTGCGCCTTCAGGAACAATTACAAATACACACATAAAATCTTTAGGTTTTTTGTAAACCTTTAAAAACGATTCTTTCTTCTCCTTATTGATAATTCCTTTTTCAACAAACTCTTCCAAAGTCGAGGCCTGAATCGTCCAATCGGTATTGAGCTCTTCTTTATTCAAAATAAGTTCACCAATATTTACGGTGTGCTGATGCGCAATAAAAATGGGATGAGCAGATATTCCCTCAACCATAATTTCAATGGCAACCTCTTTAATCGCGTCGGCATAAAATTCCAGGTCTTTTTCTAAACTTACCAACGGACTTTCCTGTTTCTTTTGCGGTGCTCCGCTATCTTCCGGCGTTGCACCTAATAATTCTTCTCTATCCATTTATATTAATTGAATTTTGAATGATTGATTGAATGAATGTTCAAAGCAATTTTATCCTTTAAACTTCAATAAAACTACGTTTTCTACGTGTTGCGTATGTGGAAACATATCTACCGGCTTAATACGGGCAACTTCATATTTGGCGCTTAACATTTCTAAGTCTCTGGCCTGGGTAGCCGCATTACAGCTTACATATACAATTTTTTCCGATTCCATTTCAAGCAAACGCTGCACAACATCTGCATGCATTCCCGCTCTTGGTGGATCGGTAATCACTACATCAGGCTTACCATGAGCCAAAATAAACTCTGCCGTCAGAATATCTTTCATATCACCAGCATAAAAAATCGTATTATCTATGCCATTTAACTGAGAATTGAATTTCGCATCTTCTATAGCTGTTGGAACATACTCTACCCCAACTACCTGTTTAACATCTTTGGCTACAAAATTAGCAATGGTTCCTGCTCCTGTGTACAGGTCATAAACCAATTCATCGCCCTTAAACCCTGCAAAATCTCGGGTAATCTTATACAATTCAAAAGCTTGTTCAGAGTTGGTTTGGTAGAAAGATTTCACACCAATTTTAAATCTGATGCCATCCATTTCCTCAAAAATATGATCGCGTCCAGCAAAAACATTTACTTCCTGATCAAATATCGTATCATTCTTTTTTTGGTTGATGATATATAGCAACGAAGTAATTTGCGGAAATTCAACTTTCAAGAAGTTCATCAATCCTTCTACCTGATTTTGATCTGGATAGGCAAATACAACCGCAACCATTACCTCACCTGTGCTGGAAGTTCGAATAATCAAATTACGCAACACCCCTTCATGATTACGTAAATCATAAAATGACAACTCATTGTCAAGCGCATATTTCCGAACGGCGTTCCTAATGGAGTTGGATGGTTCATCCTGCAAATAGCAATGCTCAATATCCAGAATCTTATCAAAACGCAAGGGAACATGAAATCCCAACGCATTCATATCAAAATCTTCATCGCGTTCTACATCAGTTTTTTCTAACCAGCGTTTATTAGAAAATGTAAATTCCAGTTTATTGCGATAATATTTATTTTTTGCAGAACCCAAAATAGGCTCAGCGTTGGAAGTATCTACTTTGCCCAGGCGCTGTAAAGCTGCTACCACGTTTTTTTGCTTAAATTTTAGTTGTGAGTCATAACCCATGTGCTGCCATTTGCACCCCCCACAAGTTCCGAAGTGAGCGCAAAACGGATCCGTACGCAAAGCAGATTTTTCATGCAGTTGATCAATAATAGCTTCTGCAAAATTCTTTTTTTTCTTTGTTAAGCGAACATCAACTACGTCTCCGGGCACAGCCTTGTCGACAAATATTACTAACTCATCGGCCTTGCCAACTCCTTTACCCTCTTCAGCGATATCAATGATGTGTACGTTTGGAACTATGGTTACCGTACCTGGTTTTCTTCTACTCATTATTTGCAAAGATAAGGGTAAAAGCTGAAAGACTAAAGTGGAAAGCTAATGTCAGAATGAATACAAATAATCAGGATTTAAAGAGACTTCATTGGGGAAAAATTTGAAAAATATTTGGCGCAAAAAGTTATGATCAGTAAGCCAACTGACAGCACAAAATTGATTTTGAAAAATTATTTTGCAAAAAATTTAAATGCGACTCCCCAAAAGCCGTCTAACCAATTAAATTTTAGGTCAAATTTCTCATCTACTTGTACAGAAAACTCTAATATTTCTTTGCTCATGATAAAAAACCTATCTATTTTAACAATAATACAAAATTCATACCGAAAACCAAAACGGTACAGATTAAACTTATGTTAATTTTACATCAATGAGTTAAAACTTTAGTACTCATTATATTTCAAATACCTGAACTATTGATTTTCAACACATTAATTCTTTTTCCGATATTATTTCGTAACTTAATATATCATTCACTAAAAATGGAGGTTCATCATGAACGTAATCCGTAAAATTGAACATTGGGGAGATGTTCATCATGCGAAATGGCTCGATTATCTACGTATTGTTCTTGGGCTAATCATCTTTGGTAAAGGCGTATCGTTTATTAGCGACACATCTGTCTTGCAAAATTTAATCACTCAAAACAATGTATTTGGCTTTTCAGGGATGATGATTAGTGTCGGCATTCATGTGGTCGCTTTTGCGCATTTGGTTGGGGGCATTTTAATCACACTCGGTCTGGTTACGCGTTTTGCAGCTGTGATCCAAATTCCGATTTTGCTGTTCGCCGTATTTTTTGTTAACCTCACGCCAGGATTTTCAGCACCGAATTCAGAATTATGGTCATCAGTACTCGTACTCTTCTTACTCATCATGTTTTGGGTAGTTGGATCAGGACCGCTATCCGTTGATGAAGGTTTGAAACACAAAACCGGAAAGCGATACACTTAAACAAGATTGAATATTCTTAGTATCTTTCGACTTTATTACTGACAATGAAAATCAAGATACTTTTTGCGCTGCTCTTAGCGGGATTGACGACTTACGCTCAAAACACAACTCAGGAATATTTCAAATTAACGAGAAGTGGCTTCAACGAAAAAAATGCCTATGAAACCACAGCGTTTGTAGAAAAATATTTTCGTGTACCTGGCAACAGCGGATTCAATGCCAGTATATATTATGTAGAAAACATATTAAAAAAGGCAGGTTTCGTACAACAAAAACAAAACGAAGTGGAAGCGCCACTTACCTACCGCATTGAAAAACGCCCCATGAAAAACAATACCTGGGAGCCAGTTGATGCAAATATTGATATTGTTGGAGAAACACAGCCATTGATATCTTTTAAAACGAACCGCAATATGATTCCGATAAATTGCGGCTCTACCCCTGCAGATGGCATTACCGCTGAAGTAGTTTTTCTTGAGAAAACATCAGCAGCTGATTTGGCAAAACTCGATCTTAAAGGCAAAATAGTATTTTCCGAAAATCATCCTTCCAGGCTACTGCAACTAGCAACCAATGCTGGTGCAATTGGTGTATTAGGCTATGCCATGCCCAGGTATACACAACCCGAAGTTCATCAAACTTCCATTCAGTTTGGAAGCATGAAAGCCAATAGTGAGGTTTGGACCTTACTTCTATCTTTTGCTGCGAAAGAAAAACTTAAGGCTGCTTGCTCAAAAGGCTCCATAAAGTTGAAAGTTTCTATTCAAACCAAAATTTATCCTTCCGAAGAGCTAACCATTGTAGCGAATGTAAAAGGAAGCATAAAACCTGATGAGCGTTTCGTTTTCAGTGCCCATGTACAAGAGCCTGGGGCTAATGACAATGCCAGTGGAGTAGGCACATTAGCTGAAATGGCCAGGCTTACTGCAAAGCTTTATCAGGCCAAAAAGATTGTACCGCAACGCACTTTAACTTTTTTGTGGGGCGATGAAATTGTATCAACCAGAAGATATATTGTAGAAGATACCAGCCGGGCAAAAGGCATCATGTGGGGAATGAGTTTGGATATGGTTGGCGAAGACACCAAAAAAACCGGAGGTTCATTCCTGATTGAAAAAATGCCTGATCCATCTGCCATCTGGACCAGGGGAACGGATAAACACACGGAATGGGGCGCTGGAAATGTGACCGAAAAAGATCTTTTCCCCCACTACTTTAACGACTTTATTTTCGATATCTGTAAAGCACAAGGCAAATTTGCCAACTGGACAGTTAATTTTAATCCATTTGAAGGCGGTAGTGACCATACTCCATTTTTGCAAAGTAAAATTCCAGGTTTATTAATGTGGCATTTTACCGATGTTTTTTACCACACTGATAACGACAGAATTGATAAGGTTTCGGCCACTGAGATGAAAAACGTTGGAATTAGCGGCCTAACTGCCGCCTACAGTTTAATTTCTGCAGATGAACAAACAGCAACAGCAACCGTCTCACAGGTAAAAAATGATGCTTTGGCTAGATTAAAAACTGAATTTGAGCTGAGCAAAGATGCCATTGCAAAAGGTAAGGCTGTGGCTGATGAAAAACATATCATCGCTACCTGGAGTAAATGGTATATTAATGCTTTGGCAACCATCAACAAAATGCCGGTTAAAGCCGAAACCACCCGTGTAGGATCGGCCATAAAATTCGCTACAAACGAAGTTGAAAAACAAACAAAAATTTATTTGGAGGGTTTGAAATAAATCCATGCCTAAACCAAAAGCAATAATTATCGGAGCAGGAATTGCAGGAATTGCCGCTGCGATCCGGATGTCTGTAAAGGGTTATCAAGTGGAGGTTTTCGAAGCAAATGATGCTCCCGGGGGAAAACTGGCTGAAATAAACTTGCAAGATTTTAGGTTTGATGCAGGTCCGAGTTTATTTACAATGCCACAATATGTGGATGAGCTTTTTGAACTGGCCGGAAAAAATCCACAAGATTACTTTGAGTATGAAAAATTAGATGAGGTTTGCCGGTATTTTTACGAGGATGGGCTGCAGCTGATTGCTCATGCCGATTTGGATAAATTTGCTAATGAAATTGATCAAAAAACACGTTCAAGCGCAAAAGAAACTCATCATTTTATCAAAAAAAGCCAAACGATTTACGAAGTAACCAATCAGGTATTTTTACAAAGATCACTTCATAAAATTAAAAGCTATTTACACTGGGATACACTTAAATCAGTATTTCGATTTGGTAAAATCGATGCTTTCAGAACACAGGCAAAGGCTAATCAGCATTTTTTTAAAGATGAAAGAATTGCGCAGTTGTTCAACAGGTATGCGACTTACAATGGCTCAAATCCTTACCAGGCACCAGCAACCTTAAATGTAATTCCTCATTTTGAATATCATTTTGGAGCATATCTGCCAAAGAAGGGGATGTTTAGCATCACGACGTCACTTTTGAAATTAGCACAGGATTTAGGTGTAAAATTTCATTTCAACGCCAAAGTCGAAGAAATCATTCATCAGGCTGAAGGTAAGACAAGCGAGGTAACAGGAATTAAGTGCAAAAATCAGTTTCATAAAGCAGAAGTAATTATTTCCAATCTCGACATTTGGTTTACTTATAGAAACCTATTAAAAAATTTGAAAGCACCAGAGAAATTGCTGGCACAGCAAAGAAGCAGTTCTGCTTTAATTTTTTATTGGGGTGTAAAAGGAACCTATCCTCAATTAGGTTTGCATAATATTCTTTTCGCCAAAGATTACAAAGCTGAGTTTGACGGCATATGGAAAGATAAAACCATTGATCAGGATCCAACGATATACATCAATATCACTTCCAAACACATCAAACGAGATGCACCAGCCGGCAGTGAAAACTGGTTTGTAATGATTAATGTTCCGGCAAATGAGGGTCAGAACTGGGATGAACTGATTAGCCTAGCCAGGCAAAATATTCTCAAAAAAATAAGTGGTATCTTAAAAATAGATCTAACGAAAAATATTATTTGTGAGCAAATTCTCGACCCACGGAGTATTGAGACCAAAACAGGTTCTTTCCAGGGATCTCTTTATGGTAATAGTTCGAACAGTCAGTTTGCCGCTTTTTTAAGACACCCAAATTTTTCATCGAAAATTCAGGGACTTTATTTTTGTGGAGGGAGTGTTCATCCTGGCGGAGGAATACCCCTGGCACTACTATCTGCAAAAATAATTGATCAGAATTTATCGAATTAACTATTTCTACTGATTGCTTCTTCTAATTTCTCAGCATCCAAATCAAAAGCATCAACAATTAACTTGGCTTTTGTGTAAAACGGATCTCGCTCTTTTAATTTAACTTTTATGAACTCCAGCAGCTGCTCATCATCCAGGTCTTTGATCAATGGGCGCTTCTGGCGGTTGTGCAAACGGGAAACCAAAGCGGCAGGTTCCATTTGAAGATAAACTGTTTGTCCGTTTAAGTTCATCCATTCCATATTATCAAAAAAGCAGGGTAAACCTCCGCCAGTTGCCACCACACAAGTTGATGGATAATCGAAAGTTTTAAGCATCTCACTCTCATACGTTCTGAAACCACTTTCACCATAAGCCTCAAAAAACTCCGCAATGGTTTTGCCAGATTTATTTACGATCTCTGCATCTAGATCTATCACCGGGCATTCCAAACGATGCGCCAACTGTTTAGCCTTTGTACTTTTACCACAACCCATGTATCCGATCAGGAAAATCTTCATACGTTTAATTTATTCTTTTTTTTATTATGCTAATTTCACCCTTGGATCAACATATGCATAAAGAATATCCACAAGGATATTAATCACCACAAAAACAAAGGCAATAAATAGTATCGATCCCATTACAACAGGAAAATCAGACATTTCCAGTGCGCTTACTGTCGTTCTCCCCAAGCCGTTATATCCAAAAATATATTCCACAAAAAATGAACCGGCCAACAGAGATGCGAACCAGCCGGAAATTGCAGTAATCACCGGATTTAAAGCATTTTTTAATGCGTGTTTATAAATAATTGCATTTCTACTTAAACCTTTTGCCCTGGCTGTGCGAATATAATCCTGCGCCAGTACATCAAGCATGGCACTTCTTGTTAATTGAACAATTATTGCAAGTGGCCTCAAACCCAAAGTAATCATTGGCAACCAAAGGTTTCTTAAAGTCAAAATTTCTCCACTAAACGGATCATAAGAATACAAGCTGCCACTCATTTTCAATCCCGTGAAGTCGCTAAGTACAAATCCAAAAAGCCAGGCAATAATAATTCCGGCAAAAAATGAGGGGGCAGAAATACCTAAAATAGCAAAAGCGTTTGCTGATTTATCGATCCAGGAATCTTTGTAGACAGCTGAAAGAACACCCAAAAACACACCAATAATCGTGGCGAAAATCATCGCAGTGAGTGCCAGGATAAAAGTATTTGGAACGGTTTCAGAAAGAATCGCCGTAACATCGCGTTTGGTTTGGTAAGAACTACGCAAATAAGGCCATTTAATTACCAATGCCTTTTGATCGAAGTTGATTATTTTTGCATAGTGGTATTTGGCTTGCGTCGTGCTATCATTCTTCAATACACTAATCGGAGATAAATCATTTACATACAGCACAAATTGCATTGGTTTCGATCGGTCTAAACCGAATTCCTTCCGAACAGCTTCCAAAGATTGCACATCTGCTCTTTGACCCATTGTCATCCTTGCCGGATCGCCAGGCAAAATATTAAACAGCACAAAAACAACGAGTACCACACCGGCCATAACCAGCAACCCATACAACATTTTTTTTATGGCATATCCAATCATTATTTATCGAAATATTTTCTGCTGAGCTGATCAAAAGTAGGGACATTATGGAAATGCCATTTATTTATTACCACACCATTTTTCAGCAACAGCACACCAGGATTAGCCCTAACCATACTTTTCAATGGAACCGCATCGGCATAAAACACTTCTGAAAACAGGTTATTTTGTTTAACGAAAGCCTCTGCATCCTGAGCTGAATTGGCAGTTAACAATACGGTGCGAATATTAAATTGCTGTGTAGCATTAATCGCCAAGGCATTCAATTTGCCTATTGCTGCCTGATTGGTATTTTTTAAATCGTATGCTACATAAACCAGACTATAGTATGGGTTTTCAATCAACTCTTTGGTATAGTCAGTCCCCGAGGCATCAGTTATTTTTAAATCTTTAATTTTCGGCTCATAACCTTTCTTAACTAAGCGCTGTACAGGCTCACCAACAATTTCCCAATTATTGTCTTTCCAGATTTCGGTTTTCAGATAAGCTTTGTCGCTCATGTCTTTCTCTTCCTTCGTTTTCTTATTCACAAGGTGATACATGATTTCATACTCATCCGGCTTTTCTCCCGGAGGGATTACCATTTGAGAAGGAATGTGTGAGCCCACTTTATAAGGTAAAAAATCTATAATGGGAAGTACATTATAGGTAAAAATCCCAAAACCCAACGCGATTAAAGTAATGGCTATTGCAATATTTCTTTGGGCTGCTTCCTTTTTAAATAACGGCTGAATTCGGTCTTTGTAAATGAAAATCACGATAATCAAAACCAATAAAACCAAATCTTTACTGAAAGACTGCCAAGGTGTAAGCGGGATGGCATCGCCAAAACAGCCGCAGCTGGTTACCACTTTGAAGGCGGCTGATACAAATGTTAATAAAGTGAAGAAAATAATTAAAAGCAATAATCCCCAGGCAACCTTCCTGCTCCAAAATCCAAGGAGTAAAAGCGCACCAAGTATAATCTCAAGCGTACAAAGCAGAATGGCAATACCAGTTGCCGAACCACTCAGAAAATTCATATGAAAGACCTCGAAATACTCCTGTAATTTATAACCAAATCCGAGCGGATCATTGGCTTTAATTAAACCTGAAAATATAAAGAGAACGCCAACAAAAATTCTTGAAATGCTTAAGATTATATTCTTCATTATTTATTTTACTCCTAATTTGATCAGTGCGAATACCGAATAGTTGAGCATATCCTGGTAATTTGCTTTAACACCTTCAGATGCTAATGTTTGTCCTTCGTTATCTTCTATTTGTTTTACCCGGAATATTTTCATTAAAATCAAATCAGTTAATGAGCTAATGCGCATATCTCTCCAGGCTTCGCCATAGTCATGATTTTTTGCAAACATTAAATCCTTTGTTTCGCTAACTTTTTCTTCAAATGATGTTTCCACAATTTCATAAGGCATCTCATTCGGATCAGTCTCCGTTAACTCCAACTGCATCATCGCAATAACGCAATAGTTAACAATGCCAATGTATTCTGAAGTGATGTTCTCCCCTACTAAGCTTACCTTTTTTTCTTCCAGCGTTCGGATGCGCTGCGCTTTAATAAAAATTTGATCGGTGATGGAGCTTGGCCGTAAAATACGCCAGGCGGTTCCATAATCTTTTGTTTTTTTAAGGAATAGCGATCTGCAAACAGCGATCACTTCATCAAATTCTATAGCGGTATTTGTTTGTGCCAATTCGGGTAAATTATTTAGTTTTAATGTATTTTTGTTGCCAAAGAACAAAAGCTAAAGATACATTTTTAAAGCGAAACCCAAATCCCGGAAGGGTTTATTATGGCAGAAAAAAACTTTTTCGAACCCAAAAAAAGCCTCAACGTAAAAGGCAGGTTGATTGATCTGAGCAAGCCTAAAGTAATGGGAATCTTAAACATTACGCCAGATTCTTTTTACAGTAACAGCAGAACCAAATCAATTTCAGAGGCGCTTTCTCAAACAGAAAAGTTTTTACAGGAAGGTGCAACTTTTATTGATATTGGGGGTTACTCATCACGACCTGGAGCTATTGATATTTCAGCTGCTGAAGAATTACGGAGACTAGTGCCGGTGGTGGAAGCGATTTCAATAATGTTTCCTGAAGCCATTATATCGATTGATACATTTCGGGCGAAAGTAGCCGAAGAAACCATTTACGCAGGCGCACACCTGGTGAACGATATTTCTGCAGGAGACATGGATGAACAGATGTTTGCCACTATTGCGCAACTCCAGGTACCGTATATGATCATGCATATGCAGGGAACACCCCAAACAATGCAACAAAACCCTGTTTATCAAAACGTAACACTTGAAGTGATAGATTATCTGGCAAAAAAGATCGCTGTACTGCGTTCGCTAAAAATTCACGATGTAATTATTGATCCCGGTTTTGGTTTTGGAAAAACCATTGCACACAATTACCAACTGCTTAATGAGATGGAAGCTTTCAAAATTTTCCAGCTTCCGGTTCTGGTTGGTTTTTCAAGAAAGGGAATGATCCATAAGGTTTTGGGTAATACAGCTGCCGATGCGTTAAATGGCACTACTGTTTTAAACACAATTGCATTGCAAAAAGGTGCAGGAATATTGCGTGTACACGATGTTAAGGAAGCAGTTGAGTGCGTGAAATTGGTGGAAATGCTAACCTGCGTTTAAATTGGTTATTTGTTTTAATTGGTTAACCGATTGCTAACAGAATGATGCAATATTTGATTCATGAATTGCTTAAATTGCAATACAAATCCCATTGTTAGATTGCATTGACGATTGATTCTAAACCAATTATTATGCATACGTACTCATTTGAAAAATTAGAAACTTGGCAGAAGGCAAGATTATTCAGAAAAAACATTTATTTGTTAGTTAAGAAGTTCCCCAGAGATGAGATTTTTGGTTTAACAAGCCAAATCAAAAGATCATCAAGCAGCATTGGCGATTGCCTGGCTGAAGGTTCTGCCCGAATTACAGCAAAAGATAAGGCCTATTTTGTTTCATTATCTTACTCAAGTGCCATAGAAACAATCAATCATATTATTGGCGCACATGATTTAGGCTACATTACCGATGCTGAATATAATTCATACAGATTAAATCTTGATGAACTCACCAACAAACTAAACGCTTTAAGAAAGTCTATTTTAAAGACTTGAATATAAAATCAGAACTCAATTTCTTACTATTAACCGATTCAGGCATTTAAACAATTAACCAAAAAAAACTATCTTGTGGCTGATGAAAGGTTTTGATTTTGATTTTCTTAAAGTATCGCCAACTGATGTAGTTGACATTGTGCTGGTTGCGATTTTAATTTACTACGTTTACACGCTTATTCGCAATACCTTAGCCGTAAATCTACTGGTTGGAATGTTCATTATTACGGTGTTTTACTGGATAGTAAAAGCCCTTCACATGGAATTATTAACCACCATCATAGAAAAGTTTATGAGCGTGGGCATCATCGCTTTAATTGTAATTTTTCATCCCGAAATCAGACGTTTTCTTTTGCTCATTGGTAAAAATGCTTTCCTTCAAAAAAATAAAGCCTGGTGGGGCTACTTATTCGGAAGAAAGGAGATAGAAAGGAATAATTTAACTAGAATAAAACCCATCATAGATGCTTGCAAAACGATGAAGAAAACCCGTACCGGGGCTTTGATTGTTTTTGTGAAATTTTATGATGAACAGTTTTTCGCCAATAGCTGTGAGGTTGTTGATGCAAAAATATCTAAGCGCTTACTGGAAAGTATCTTTCAAAAAAATAGTCCGCTGCATGATGGAGCAGTGGTGATTTCAGAAAATAAAATTAAAAGTGCGAGTTGTATTTTACCTTTAACAGATAACGATCAATTGCCATCGCAATTTGGTTTAAGGCACCGGGCTGGAATTGGCGTTTCGGAAACTACAGATGCCGTTGCGGTAATTATTTCAGAAGAAACAGGTGAAATATCTTACGCCAAACAAGGTCGGGTGAGGATGAATGTTTCTTTCGGAGAGTTGGAGAAACTGCTGAATAAAGACTTCTAGGAGCAAAGAAAAAAGAGCAAGGAACAAAGACAATAAGCCGCAAAGCCCAAAAAAACAAGGATTAAAAAATAAACTCTTTAATCCTTGATCTTTAATCGTTTACCTAGACTAGCAGTATTGCTCAAAAGCACCAATCAGGTTATCAGCAATCATTGCTGCTGGTCTGCCTTCAATTTGGTGGCGTTCAATCATGTGAACCAATTTACCATCTTTAAATAACGCCATTGCCGGAGATGATGGAGGAAAAGGCATCATATAATTTCTGGCCTGATCTACCGCTTCTCTTTCCATACCAGCAAAAACTGTTACTAACTTGTCAGGGTGTTTTTCATGCGCAGCTGCTGCTCTGGCCGCCGGACGAGCATTTGCCGCTGCACAACCACATACGGAGTTCACAACCACCAACACAGTTCCTTCACCTTTAATGGCTTGATCTACTTCTTCTGCATTTTTTAACTCTTGGAAACCTACGTTGGTTAATTCCTTACGCATTGGCTCTACTAAATATTCTGGATACATTATCTTAAGATTTTTATTTACAATTTGAATGGTACAAAAATAACAAAATCGGATGGCATGTATCATCCGATTTATATTTTTAAGGTAAAATAATAGGCAACAGTTATTTAAGTCCTCTTAAAATCTCATCATAAATGCGAGGGTTGGTAATGGCACCTACAATGGCCAACACAAAAAATAAAATTGTTACCGCACTTAGTATCGTGGCAATCATCCCACAAATTTTTCCAGCTTTGGCATTTTTGTAAGATGATTCTGTATACATTGTTGGATTTAACTGATATTTTTTAACGTCTCCAGCACCTAGCACCCATGCAACAATACCAAAGATTAACCCAAATACACCATAAAAGCAACACGCCGGAAGTGCTAAAATTCCTAACACCAAAGCTACGGTAGAATTTGGCAGATTTTGCTGACCCATTCCGCCACCAAATTGTCCAAACGGAGGTTGTTGTTGAAAAGGAGGGGGTGTTACCGGACCAAAGCCTGAAGGTGGATTAGCAGGTGGTTCGGGTTTATTTAAATCGATAGGATTATTTTTCGGGGTGTTTTCCTGTTCTTCTGACATACTTAAGCGGTAAGTTGATGATTGTATATTTTATAAATGTAGTTGATTAGTACAATTACTGCAACAGCAAAAAATGAAATTTTAATTAGTGCTGCGCCAAATTTGAAATCAAACTTTAAGTGTACCAAGGTAAAAACGATTACCGCCATTAAAGGAATAGTTGCGGGATAAAACTTAACCGAAGCTAATAAATCACCTTTCAATAGTGCGATCAAAGAGCGTTGTAAACCGCAGCCAGGGCAGTCTAAACCAAAATAACTTTTAAAAGGACATGCAAAAAGATGACCATTTAACCAATCGAGAAAGCTAAGTTGCTGCAGGATCATTTATGTTTCCAATGATTTTAATTTGAGCATCTTTCCAAACTTTGTATTCCTCCAAATCTTTCAGCACCTGTTTGTAAACCAGGTTTAGCACAAAAATATCGTCGATAAAACCTAGCAATGGAACAAAATCTGGAACAATATCCAGCGGTGAAAGAAAATAAATCAAGCCGCCCAAAATTGCAACAATGGATCTTTTTGGGATTTCGGTATACTCTCCGTTGACATAATCTTTTGCCACACCAAACAATAGGAGCATTTTTGCCCAAACGCCTTCAAGCTCTCCCTTATTTGTGATGGCTTTACCTAAAGCATCTTTAATCGTGCTGCTGGCTTTCGACTTGTCATCCAAAATTAGCGCCGCCCTGTTTTCAGACTTTCTAAAAAAATCAAGTATTTTCTTTCTGTTAAACCTCATAAATAATGCTTTACAAATTAACGTCCAAAAAGATTAAACCCGTATGCTAATTGCAACATTTACCAGAAAACGGTTACTTTAGGTAGATTGAAACGAGCACCTTTTTATTTTGTCCATATCATATTTAATTTAGGCTGCCGATGCACTCATCATTTCCAGAATATCGTCAATGTATTTTCTTTCGTTAGCTAAACGCGGAACTTTGTGTTGCCCACCTAACTTATCTTTTGCCTTTAACCAATTGTAAAAAGTATTGGCTGGAGCATTATGTACCGTTGGCCTGCAAAGCGCCATATCCTTGAACCTCTTCGCGTCGTAATCTGAGTTTACCTCACGTAAAGTATTATCCATCACGTCGATGAATTTCTCGAAATCGTTCGGTTGTTTATCAAACTCAATAATCCATTCATGCCCGCCCGCTTTTTCTCCCTCAAAATAAATTGGGCCTGCTGTATAGTCTTTAATTTCTGCCCCGGTAGCTAAACAAGCTTTGGTTAGTGCCTGTTCGGCATTATCGATAATCACCTCTTCGCCGAAGGCATTTATAAAGTGTTTGGTTCGTCCGGTAATCTTTATCCGGTATGGAGCAAGTGATGTGAATTGTATCGTATCACCAATCATGTATCGCCATAAACCACCGTTGGTAGAAATCACAATGGCGTAGTTTTTATTCAGTTCCACTTCGCCCAACAATAATGCTTTTGGATTTTCATCTCCAATATTTTCCATTGGGATAAATTCATAAAAAATTCCGTAATCGAGCATCAAAAGCATCTCATCAGAGTCATCCTGATCCTGAATACCAAAGAAGCCCTCGGATGCATTATATGTTTCCAGATAATACATATCATTCGATGGAATAAGCTGTTTGAATTGTTCACGGTAAGGTGCGAAGTTTACTGCACCATGGATATAAACTTCGAGGTTCGGCCAAACTTCCAGCAGATTACTTTTACCGGTAAGTTCTAAAACCTTCTTAGCCAGCACAATTGTCCAGGTCGGCACACCCGAAATACTGGTTACATTTTCGTGGATCGTGGCTTCAGCCATCCGGTCCATCTTAATTTCGTAATTGTCCATTAAAGCAATAGACATGTCAGGAGTACGGTAAAACTCTGCCCATATTGGAAGATTTTTAATCAGCACAGCTGATAAATCGCCATAAAAACAATCTTCGTTTAACTGATTTACCTGATGGCTACCGCCCAAAACTAAGCCTTTTCCTGTAAACATCTGATTATCCGGGCGGTTATTGCAGTATATGGAAAGCATATCTTTCCCCCCTTTGAAGTGGCATTCTTCTAAACTTTCCTGAGAAACGGGAATAAATTTACTCCGATCGCTGGTGGTTCCGGAAGATTTTGCAAACCATTTAATATCAGAAGGCCATAAGATGTTCTGCTCACCCGCCAACATTCTTTCAACGTAAGGCTTCAGCGTATCATAGTTTTGAATGGGTACGCGTTCCTGAAATTGCTGAGGCGTTAAAATTGATTTGTAATCATACATTTTTCCCCATTCCGTGTTTTCTGCACTATCTATTAAAGTGTGAAACCACTCTTGCTGAACGTCATGCGGGTATTTCATGAAAAGCTCGATCTGGTGGATCCGCTTTTTCATTAACCAAGTAAAAATTGAATTTACGATTGCCATTTGCTATAATTAAACATCAAATTTCTTACGCTTCAATACGAAATTAGCTCCTAAATATACTTTTCTTACCATCTCATTTTCTGCCAAAACCTCTGGAACACCTTGCTCAAGAATTTTTCCTTCAAAAAGCAAATAGGCCCTATCGGTAATGGAAAGTGTCTCCTGCACATTGTGATCGGTAATCAATATACCAATATTTTTATGTTTTAGTTTTGCTACAATACTTTGGATTTCCTCTACCGCAATTGGGTCTACCCCTGCAAAGGGTTCATCCAAGAGGATAAAATTAGGATTTGCAGCTAAAGCACGTGCTATTTCGGTTCTTCTTCTTTCCCCTCCTGATAAAAGATCGCCCCGGTTTTTACGCACTTTATGTAAACTGAATTCGTTAATCAGTTCTTCCAGTTTGTCTTTTTGCTCTTCTTTGGTCATGTTGCTCATTTCCAAAATGGCCAGAATATTATCTTCAACCGTTAGTTTTCTAAAAACTGATGCCTCCTGAGCCAGATAACCGATCCCTTTTTGTGCCCTGCGATACATGGCATCTTCCGTGATGTCTTCATCCTCTAAAAAAATGCGCCCTTCGTTTGGTTTAATCAAACCCACAATCATGTAGAAAGAAGTAGTTTTACCTGCACCATTCGGACCCAAAAGCCCAACAATTTCGCCCTGGCTTACATTGAATGAAACATCATTTACAACAGTTCGTTGCTTGTATTTTTTGACCAGGTTTTCGGCTCTTAATATCATTCTTATTTACGATTTTTGATCTACGATTTACGATTACCATAAATCTGAATCTATAACTTCCACACCAAGCATCCTGAATTTGTTTCAGAATCTTTTAATGCTAATTTACTTTTATCCCTTTTATATTGAGTTGCAAACGTTTTTTATCTCGCCACACATTTTCTTCGATTGTATAACAAACAGAAAATGGAACTTTTGGTTGTAGAAGATTTTGAAATTCTGCTAAACCAAAGGCAATGCCTTCAAAAATAGGCGAATTTTGTTGCTTTACATTAATTTTTAGATGATTTGCACCCACTGCCATGGCATGTCTATCTAAGTAAACATTATGCGTAACAAAAATTGGCGCCATGTTTTCTGGCCCGAAAGGCCCCATTTGCGATAAAACGCGGAAAAACTTGCCATCAATTTGCGCCAGTTCTATTTCTGCATCTATTTTTATCATTGGCGTAAGCAACTCTTCGGTTATGGTAGCCGATACAATTTCTTCAAATTTATCAGCAAATGCACTTACCTTATCTTCTTGCATGGTTAAACCCGCTGCAAACTTATGCCCGCCGTACTGATCCAGAAATTCTGCACAACCACTCAAGGCTTCATACAAATCGAAACCCACTACAGAACGGCAAGAACCGGCTACATGTCCGTTTGATTTAGTCAAAACGATTGTTGGGCGATAATATTTTTCAGTTAAACGAGAAGCCACAATTCCAATTACGCCTTTGTGCCAGTTTTCATTGAAAACAACGGTGGTTTTTCTATTGATTAAAACCTCACTATCTCCTATCAAAGCCAGTGCTTCCCGGGTAATATCTTGGTCGTATGTTTTACGTTCGGTATTTTTAAGGTTTATCATTTCACTTTGCTCTAAAGAATTTCCTTCTTCTTGGCAAAGCAACATGGCTACAGCGTGTTTGGCATGATCAATTCTGCCCGCGGCATTAATCCGCGGCCCTAAAGTAAATACCACATCGGTAATGGTATAATTTTCTGTTTTACCGGAAACTTCCATTAAAGCTCTTAAGCCCTCGCATGGATTAGTGTTTAATTTCCCTAAACCATAGTAAGCTAAAATTCTATTTTCACCCACAACAGGAACAATATCTGCGGCTATACTGACCATGACCAGATCTAGATATTGCAAATATGTTTCCTTTGCCAAGTTATGTTTTTGCGCATAAGCTTGCGCAAGTTTAAAACCGATGCCACAACCTGCAAGTTCCTTAAAAGGATATTCACAATCTGCTCTTTTAGGATCTAAAACCGCAGCTGCATTGGGCAATTCATCGCCTGGTAAATGGTGATCACAAATGATAAAATCGATACCTAAGTTGTTGGCATATTCAACTTTATCGATGGATTTTATGCCGCAATCTAAAGCAATAATTAACGAAAAACCATTCTGATTAGCATAATCTATACCTGCAGTAGAAATTCCATAACCTTCTAAATAACGATCTGGAATGTAATATTCTATATTTTCTGTAAGTTGAGAAAAGAAACTGAAAGCCAATGCTACAGATGTGGTGCCATCTACATCGTAATCGCCATATATTAAAATTTTTTCGTGACTGGCCAGGGCTTTCTCGATTCTTTCGATGGCCTTATCCATGTCTTTCATCAGGAAAGGATCATGAAGATGATCGAGCTCTGGTCTGAAAAAATACTTTGCCTGATCAAAATCACAAACGTTTCTTTGTACTAAAATTCGCGAAAGTGATTGATCTATATTGAGTTGTTCTGCTAATTTCTTTACCGTGTCATCATTACAATTTGATGTCAGCACCCATCTTTTTTCCATTATATTTGTTTCCGAACAGTAAATATACTTTTTTAATTTAAATCTCTACATTTTGCAAGTTCATACCTTATTCGAAGGCACCTATTCTGTAGATGCCTCAAAAAAATTTATTCCTTTTGATTCTGCCATTCATAGTTTTAAAGACCGTCCGGCATCTTTATTCATCAATGTTCAGCCTTTTTTGGTGGAGTTAAAAAATGACTTAATCCTTTTTGATACCGGTTTAGGCTTTAGCGATGATCACGGCGAGCTGATTTTACATAAAAATATCCGAAACGCAGGTTTCGACCCTACTGATGTGACAAAAGTTTTGATGTCGCATTTGCATTATGACCATGCAGGCGGAATGATTCATGCCCTTGGTGATAAAACTGAACTCAGTTTCCCTGATGCGGAATATGTGATTAACCGTGGAGAATGGGAAACGGCATTTAGCAGTACCTCTTCTTCTTACCATACCGATATTTTTGAGTTTTTGCAACGCAATGCGCAGTTAAAATTTATTGAAGGAGATGGAAATTTAGATGAAACCATTGCTTTTGAATTTACTGGCGCTCATTGTCCAAATCACCAGGTTTTCCTTTTAACCGAAGGCAGTAGCAAAGTATTTTTTGGCGGAGATGTCTTGCCAGAACCGGGCGAGTTGATTAAAAACTTTATTGCCAAATACGATTTCGATGGCCGCAAGGCGATGGAATTACGCAAAGAATTTGGAAAAAGGGCCGCAGCAGAAAACTGGGAATGTTTATTTTACCACAGTAAAGAACAGGCAACCGGTTTTATTGATGAGGTTGATGGCGGTTTTAAGATTAGATAGCTGAGAGATGAGAGTTAAAAGTTGAAAGTGAAAAGTTAAAAGCTTAAAGTAAAAACCCATGGGTCTTAAGTTTCATTGCCGTCAGTTTCAACTGACGGAACTAAATAAAGCTGGCAGGGCTTTAGCCAAACCTGAAATTTACAACTTTTGTTTCTTGCAGTGCTGTTGGTTTTTAAACCCGATAGCAGCGAAGATACTTTTGATTAAACCTATAAGGTTTTCAAAACCTTATAGGTTTGAAAAAGATTGTAGCGAATAGTGGGAACAAACCTTAAAAATTGCTCAACAATTGCTTTCCAAAATTTCAAAAAACTATATCGCCTAAATGAGGTTGCTTCTTTCCTCGCAATAACGTTTTACAAAAAAAGGTCCCGATTTGCATCGAGACCTTTCCCTTTTCCGAGACAGGAATAATTATTTTTTAGCTACTAATTTCACACCAATTTCGAAGTTATCATCAATTGCTTTGTCGCCAATGCTATCGAAGAAAGATTTCGAACCGTAACGGATATCGTATTTAGTTCTATCAACTAAAATTTTACCAGCTAAAGCTGAAACTGTACCATCTGAATTTATAGTGATTGTTGCAGGGAAAGTTACAGGTTTAGTAATTCCTTTAATGGTTAAATTACCAGTTACGTTTGTACCAGCAACTTTAGTAATTACGAATGTTGCGGTTGGGAATTTAGCTGTACCAAAGAAATCATCTGCTTTTAAGTGCCCTTCTAATTTAGCGCTACCATCAGCATCTTTAATTGAGTTCATATCGATAGTGAAAGTACCACCTGTTACTTTTTTACCGTCAACATTTAACGTTCCTGATTGTAAAGAGATTGTTCCGTTATGAGAACCGGTTACTTTTTTACCAATCCAAGTGATGGTTGATTTTGCTACATCTACAGTGTAAGCAACTGGTTTAATAGTTGTAAAAGCTGATAAAGATACAACTGCAACTAATAAAAAGATTGAAGAGATTTTTAATTTCATTTTTTGGTTTTTTAAAATTTGATACAAAGATATGTTTAAGATAGTTCGGTTGCTATTGATGTATGTTAAGTTTTTCAAATAACCCGATTTATTTATAAGCATCCTATTGACGTAAATTTTGGGTATTAGTTTAATTTAATATCTTTAATTTAATGAATTTACCACAATTCCTAATCTTATTCAGGCTTATATTAGCTCCAGTAATTATACTGCTAGCCTACTTTATGGAAGAGAAAGCTTCAATATTGATTGTGATATTAATGTTTGCCGGACTCTTTTCTGATATTTTTGACGGGATCATCGCCCGTAAATTAAATCTTTCTACCGAAAAACTACGACGACAGGATAGTCAAACCGATTTAATTTTTTGGCTTTCGATGGGGTTTGCCACTTGGATGATCCGAAGAGATATATTAAGTGACAAGCTCCTATTTATATTTATTCTGATAGGAATGGAAGCTTTATGCTATCTAATTAGCTTTATAAAATTCAAAAAGGAAACCTGCACTCATGCCATGCTCTCTAAATTTTGGGGCATTACATTAATTATTGCTTTTACCAGTTTGTTAGGCTTTAACCATGCTGGCTTTCCCTTCTACCTTACTTTATTAATTGGCTTTTTAGCCCATATTGATGTGATTTTAATTATCTTTCTATTGCCAAACTGGCAACATGATATTCCTAGCTTTTATCATGCACTTGAAATTAGAAGAGGTAAGCCAATAAAACGCCATAAATTATTTAATGGGTAACGTAAATAATTAATAAATGAACCACAACGCAAAATCAATCCGCCCGTTTATCGGAGCCAGAGACTTTGAAACATCAAGAAACTTCTATCGCGATTTAGGATTTGAGGAAGTGAGTTTGGGCGAAAGCATGTCGGTTTTTAAAACTGGCGATATGGCTTTCTACCTGCAAAATGCATACGTTAAAGATTGGGTAGATAACACCATGATTTTTATGGAAGTGGATGATGTAGATCGATTTTATAATGAACTGTCAGCACTTAATTTACCTGGCAAATATAAAAACGTCAGGTTAACCCCCATCAGACATGAAAGCTGGGGCAGCGAATGTTTCCTGCACGATCCTTCAGGAATTTTGTGGCATTTTGGAGTTTTCAAATAACTTATTTGAATAATCGTTTTTCAATTAAAACGCGGGGAAATAGAGAAATTTTTACCCTGGGTTTCTGACAAAGTTTTCTCGGCTTCGGCCGAAATAACGATAAAAAACCATGGAAGTTTTATAACAATAGACTTATAAATTTCCAGATGAAAAATACTATCTAAAAACATTATTTTAAATTCAACAAATTAATAGTTCATGAAAAACAAATTTTTACCAGTTTTATTTGCATTTAGCCTATTACTTACCTTAATCGGCTGCAATTTTAGCGGCACCTACATCAACCGTGAAGAAGATAAAAAAGCTGCAGAAAAAGTGGCTGATGAATTTTATACCCTGCTTCAAAAAAAGGAGTTTCAAAAAGTAAACCCCTTATTAAGTACACAATTTAAAGACGTAACCAGCGCTGAAAAATTAAACAACTATTTAAGTGGAACGCTGAACAAGCTAGGAGAAATTAAAAGCAAAAAACTCGATCATTGGGAATCAAAAGTAATAAAGGGAACTCAATCATCAGCAACCTATGTTTTGTACTACCTGGTTGAAAGAACCAAATTTCAATCCAAAGAAACAGTGACCTTAACTGCTGAAAATGATCAGATTAAAATTCAGGGCTACAATGTTAATGCTGATGGTTTGCTATTAGGAAAATAACCTTCGCACAATGCAAAAAAAAATCTGCAAGTTTTAAGAGAATGAACTCATAAAACTTGCAGATAATTTATCTAAACAGATTGCCACGTAGGCTGAAAAAGCCTCCTCGCAATGACGGACTCGGCTTTGGAAAGGAAAACCTTAAACGTTAAACCCTAAACCCTAATTCTTAAGGAACGATTTCTTCCAAATAACTTTCAACCGGTGGGCAAGCGCAAATTAACGACCTGTCGCCATGGCTATCATTTACACGACCAACTGATGGCCAGAACTTACGCTCTAGTACATACGGAAGTGGAAATGCAGCAGTTTGACGGCTATAAGCATGCTCCCATTCATTTGCTGTAATTACCGCAACGGTGTGAGGTGCATTTTTCAATGGGTTATCAACCTTATCAAAAGTTAAATTTTCTACCTGGTCTATTTCTTTTTTAATCGCGATCAGGGCATCACAGAAACGGTCTAATTCATGTTTAGGCTCAGATTCTGTTGGCTCAACCATTAAAGTACCAGCAACAGGGAATGAAACCGTAGGTGCGTGGAAACCATAATCCATTAAACGCTTTGCAATGTCAGTAACTTCGATTCCGAAAGCTTTGAAAGAACGGCAATCTAAAATCATCTCGTGTGCACAACGACCCTGAGCGCCTGAATAAAGCACCGGATAGTGTTGCTCTAAACGAGCTTTCATATAATTTGCATTTAAAATCGCATATTTTGTAGCATTGGTTAATCCTTCAGCACCCATCATGGCGATATAAGCATGAGAGATAATCAAAATTGAAGCTGAACCCCAAGGCGCAGAAGAAACTGCAGAAATTGATTTTCCTTTGTCGATATCTACCACCGCGTGACCAGGAAGATAAGGAACCAGGTGTTTTGCCACACCGATTGGACCCATACCCGGCCCACCACCACCGTGAGGAATACAGAATGTTTTGTGTAAGTTTAAGTGACAAACATCGGCACCGATATTAGCCGGGCTAGTTAAACCAACCTGTGCGTTCATGTTTGCACCATCCATGTAAACTTGTCCACCATTAGCGTGAATCGATTCACAGATTTCAATAATGCTTTCTTCGAACACACCATGCGTTGATGGATAAGTAACCATTAAACACGATAAATTATCTTTATGTAATTCTGCTTTTGCTTTTAAATCTTCAACATCGATATTACCGTTTTCTAAAGATTTTACAACAACAATTTTCATATCGGCCATTGCTGCAGAAGCAGGATTTGTACCGTGAGCCGAAGCAGGAATTAATGCTACATTACGGTGAAAGTCACCTCTATCGTGGTGATAGGCACGAATAACCATCAAACCAGCATATTCACCTTGCGCACCAGCATTTGGCTGTAAACTCATGGCAGCAAAACCAGTAATTTCGCTTAACCATTTATCTAGTTCATTAAAAACTGAATAATAACCTAATACCTGATCGGCTGGTGCAAATGGGTGTATGCGACCAAAATGAGACCAGGTTACCGGAATCATTTCTGCCGTAGCATTTAACTTCATGGTACAACTTCCCAAAGCAATCATCGAATGACAAAGTGATAAATCTTTTGCCTCTAATGATTTAATGTAACGCAACATTTCATGCTCTGAATGGTGCGAATTAAAAATTGGGTGTGTTAAATATGCAGAAGTACGTTGTAGAGCCGATGGAATTACGGTTTCTACGTTTTCTACCACTTCAACCTGGTCTGCCGCAACTGCTTTTACTTTCGCAAAGATTTTCGCAATTAGCGCAATATCTTCAAAAGTGGACGTTTCATCAATTGAAATTGTAGCAACGTTACCCACATAATTTAAATTGATTTCGTTATCTAAACAACCCGAGTGAATGCCGCCTTTTAAATCGCCTAAATCGAAACGAATGGTATCAAAATAAGCTGAGTTTAATTGCTCGTAACCTAACCCTTTAAGTGTTGAAGCTAAGCTTACCGCCAAACCGTGTGTACGTTCAGCAATGGCTTTCAATCCTTTCGGACCATGATAAGCCGCATAAAAACCAGCCATAATAGCCAATAATGCTTGAGCAGTACAAATATTCGAAGTTGCTTTATCTCTACGGATGTGTTGCTCGCGGGTTTGCAAAGCCATACGTAAAGCGTAATCGCCGTGGCTATCAATGGTTACACCGATAATACGACCTGGGATTGATCGCTTATATTCTTCTTTAGTTGCAAAAAATGCAGCATGAGGACCGCCAAAACCCATCGGAATACCGAAACGTTGTGTGGTACCTACTACAATATCAGCACCCCATTCGCCTGGAGGCGTTAATAAGGTTAAGCTTAAAATATCAGCCGCAACTGTTAATTTAATATTTTGATTGTGTAATTCTGAAGCAAAGTTTTTATAATCGAAAACCTCGCCATTACCTGCCGGGTATTGAACAATTGCACCGAAGAAATCTTCAGTAGCCACGAAATCTAAATGATTGCCGATTACCAATTCAATACCGTAAGGATTAGCACGGGTTTTTAAAATATCGATCGTTTGAGGAAAAACTAATTCTGAAACGAAATATTTTTTTGCCGCCTGATTTTTACGCGTACTGTATTGCATAAACATCGCCTCAGCCGCAGCTGTACCTTCATCTAAAAGAGATGCATTTGCAATTTCCATCCCGGTTAAATCGATAACCATCGTTTGGAAATTTAACAAAGCCTGCAAACGACCTTGCGCAATCTCAGCCTGATATGGCGTGTATTGTGTGTACCATCCTGGATTTTCGAAAACGTTACGTAAAATTACACCTGGCGTAATCGTATCATAATAACCCTGACCGATAAAGCTTTTGAAAACTTTATTTAACAACGAAGTTTGTTTTAAAGCGCCAAGATATTCAGTTTCTGATTTCGCTGCAGGCAAGTTTAAAGGTTGTTTTAACCTGATTGCCGTCGGAACAGTTTGTTCAATTAGCTCATCAATAGAATTTACGCCAACAGTTTGCAACATTTCAGCGGTATCTGCCTCATTTGGTGCAATATGACGATTTTGAAAATCTTCCTTGTAATGGATATTTAAGCTCATGCGGGTATGAATAATAAATTTGCTGCAAAGGTAGCAAAAACAGTGTTGTATTTTGCTATGTACCAGTGTAAAAAAGGTGTCTTATTTATGCTCAAAAGCGACTAAAATAGTAGATTTTGCAAATGGAAATTAAAGCAAACGTTTGTTCAATTTTAATGGAATAACTGATTATTTGGAAAGCAATGACTTAACTAAAATTAAAGTTCGTTCCCACCATTCGCTACAATCTTTTTGTTAGTTTCTGTGATGCTGAGGCACAAAGCATTTGTTTCATAGGTTACAAATGCTTCGTACCTCAGCATCACCGTTTATTCCGTGTTTGCTGCAAACAAAAAGTATTTATGCTGCTGTCGGGTTTAGAAATTTAAACCAATGCTCAAATAAAGGTATAAACCCTTCATAGTTTTATATCTTTGAAACTTTAATCTTAAACGCTCACATGCCAAAATCAAATCATAAGGTTGCCCTCTTAGTTCATGCCTGCGACCGTTACGAATTTCTTTACAAAGGTTTTGACTATGCATTTTCCAAAAACTGGGATTTTGACATTCCCTGTAATTACTATTTCGCAACGGAAGTTAAGGATGCAAACATTAAAGGCTTTAGAAACATTAAATCAGGCAAGGGCGAATGGGCAGATAGACTTGCAACCTTACTTAGAAGTATAGAAGAAGAATATGTGCTCTACTTCCAGGAAGATATGTGGCTTAGTAAGCCTGTAAATTTAGATTTATTTAGAGAATTATTTGATTTTGCTCGTAAAAATAACACGATGCAAATAAAGCTTCACAGTTCTGAAGTGTATACAACCAAACAAACTGATCATTTTATTGAGGGTTTTAATATTTCAGAGCTAGACAATAAGGCATCTCAGTTTTTAATGTCGCACCAAATTACCCTTTGGAACAAGGATTTTCTATTGGCTCAACTCTATAAAAAAGAACATCCGTGGCGCAATGAGCGAAAAGGTACTAAACGATTAAAAAAACTCAACCCACTTATTCATCATATCGATTATTTTGCAGAAAACCGAGCAGCTGAGATCAACTCAAATCAGAACCCGATAAAAAGGAGTGAATATTATGCAGTTTCCTTTAACAGGATGCTTAATTTCAATGCTGTTCGTTTTATAGATGAACTGAAATCCGGTAGTTTACCTGAAAAAGAGTACGCAGCAGAACTACAAAATCATTACGACAATAATTTAACACACGACGGAAACCCTAAGCCTAAAAAAGTAGACTTGTTTAAAAAATTCAAAACCTGGTTTCTAGATACGAAGAAATAAGAAACTACTTCTGCACTTTCCAACCTTCTTCCTTATCTAACTTTAATTTATAAGTTTTTGTAATGAAGTTGCTGTTTTTACTGGCATCCTTATCAAAAGGCTCAAAATCGGTGGTAACCATTTTTAATGACACCGTAACTTTGGCTGTACTCGAATTTACTTGCTCAAAATCAACAGGCTTTTCATCAGAGAGAACATAAGTTACTGTTTTTACAGTTGCTCTATCATTATCTTGTTTCAACACCAACGGACTTGCTTTATCCGTTAAGGTAATTTGATAAACGAAACTACTATCTTTAGAAAGGAATTTCTTTTTAGCCTCTTTTAAACTTAAAGTAACCAATCCTTTCGTTGCTAATGATTTGTATTTTCCTAGCTCAAACATATCGTTTGTGCTGTTAAATTTTATTTCACCAAAATTAAAGCGAGTGGTTTTATATTCTGGGTTAGCTTTTAAATAATCTGTAATTACTTCTCCGGCTTCATCCTGGTTAATAGTGGTTTTGGTTTTACATCCGGCGAAGCCGATAATTAGAAAAGATAAAATATAAAGGATATGTTTTTTCATGTTTATAATATTTGCTTTTTAAAGGTATTTATTTTTTTAATAAGTCTGAGGTTGGCAATTAGAAAGTTCGAAGATTTAATAAAAAATGAAGCAACAACTTCATCCTAAATCTTTACCGTCCACCTTTCCTCAAGTACTTCAGATTTGGAATAACCATTGCCGATAAAATCACACAAACACCTATCCATCTCAAAAACGAAACCTGCTCTTGTAAAATGAACCCAGCCATCATCACCGCAACAGGCAATTCAGCGGCACTTAAAATGGAACTCAAAGCTGTTCCGATTCTCGGTACACCTTCTGCATAAAATAGCGGAGGGATTACGGTTCCAAAAACGGCAATAATTAATCCCCATTTTAACAAGCTACCACTTAAAGCACCGTTATATAAAAACATAGGCGGAAAAAGAATAAAAATCAAAATACAGGCGCCTGTAATCATTAATGCGCTTTTTTGTAGCGCTGGGTATTCATTTCCGATTTTTCCACTCAACATTAAAAAGCCAGCGTAAGAAATTGCTGCGAATAAGCCAAATCCAATACCCTTTAAACTGAGGCTCGAAATTGTAGCTTCAACCATCCCGCTAGCTAAAACTGTTCCACCTAAAACCAACAGAATAGCTAAGAATTGTAATCCAGTTGGTCTTTTTTTGTAAATGATAAATTCTAACAAAATACTCATCCAGATAAACTGCATCAGTAAAATAATTGCCACCGAATTTGGAACAAGTTTTACGCATTGGTAATAAAATATTGAAACTAAACCCGTACACGTACCAGCCAAAACCATTTTCCACCGAGGAGTAACTAACTTAATTTCTTTGGCTTTGTAACTGGAAGTGCGGCTTTGAAAGAAAAATAAAACCCAAAGTATTACAGCACCAAAAAATGCTTGCGCACCAGTAACATCACCCAAAGTGTAGCCGTCGTGATAGGCCAATTTTACAAAAGTGGAAAGAATGCCGAAACTGCAGGCACCGAAAAAAACAAGGAGAATTCCCTTTAACATGTTAATTTTTTATCGATAAATGTCATTGCTAGGCACGAAGTAATCTTTTTGCCTGAGAGATTGCTTCGTGCCTAGCAATGACGATCGTATTTTTTAAAGTCTTTCAACTTCAAACTCATGAAAGTTGTTGTAAATATTTTTGAATGGTGGTTTCCAAACCCAGATAAAGTGCATCGCTGATTAAAGCATGACCTATAGAAACTTCGAGTAAACCAGGAATACTTTGGGCAAAATAATGCAGGTTGTGTAAATCCAAATCGTGACCAGCGTTAATGCCTAATCCGAGTTTATTTGCGTGATGTGCCGCAGCAATATAATTCACAATCGCCTTTTCACGATCGCCGAAATAGTTGTGAGCGTAAGCTTCAGTATATAATTCTATTCTGTCTGTTCCAGTTTCTGCAGCACCTTCTACCATTTCCACAACCGGATCTACGAAAACAGAAACGCGAATACCTTCTTCTTGAAAAACAGCAACCATTTCCTTTAAATAATCTTTGTGTTTAATGGTATCCCAACCATGATTGGAAGTAATTTGACCTTCAGCATCCGGAACCAATGTTACCTGAGCAGGTTTATTGGCCAATACCAAATCCACGAATTTGTCTTCACGACAGTTACCTTCAATGTTAAACTCAGTAGCAATAACGGCTTTCAAATCATAAACATCCTGATAACGAATATGGCGTTCATCTGGTCGAGGATGGACAGTAATTCCCTGCGCTCCGAAACGTTCACAATCTAACGCAACTTTAACTAAATCAGGATTATTACCACCACGGCTGTTACGAAGTGTTGCAATTTTATTGATGTTTACCGATAACTTTGTCATGTAGCAAAGATAATGCTTTGCCCTTGTTAATCTTAAGCTCTAAATAAATTTGACTTTTTTTTGCTCATATTTGTCCAAATCATCATGAATTTAAAGGATACAACATTATATAAAGTTTTAATTGCGTTACTTGTACTTGTAAGCAGCCTTGCCCTTTTTAGTGGCGTTATGGAGCCAGATGGAGCACTTTACGCTTCGATGGCAAAAAACATCATCATTTTCGAAGATTGGTTTAACCTTTATGGTCGTGGAGCAGATTGGCTTGATAAACCACATTTAACTTTTTGGATCGCCGCCGCCTTTTTTAAACTTTTCGGCATCTCTGCCTTCGCTTATAAATTACCAAATTTCCTGTTTGGCCTCTTGGGTGCATGGTATCTTTATAAACTAGCAAAAGATATTTATAATGAAAAAACCGGATTAATTAGTGCTGTAATTTTTCTTAGCGCATTACATATCGGCACCTCTACTTTCGATGTAAGAGCAGAAATCTACATCACCACCTTTACACTGGCATCAATCTATCATTATTACAAGGCGCAGAATCATTCATTCTGGCATATTGTTGCAGGTTCATTTTTCGCGGCTTGCGCAATTTTAGTAAAAGGAATTTTTGTGCTTATCCCTGTTTTTGCAGGTTTTATCATCTATTGGTTATTTACCAAGCAATACAAACAGTTGTGGCAACCAAAATGGTGGATAGCAATCGTGTTGATTTTTGTTTTCATTACTCCAGAGCTTTACTCCCTTTATACACAATTTGATTTACACCCTGAAAAAGTTGTTTTTAACCGAACGGGGGTATCTGGATTAAAATTCTTTTTCTGGGACAGTCAATTCGGGCGCTTTTTTAACAATGGCCCAATAAAAGGCAAGGGTGATATCTCTTTCTTTCTACATACCACACTATGGGCCTTTTTGCCTTGGTCGGTATTGTTGTACGCAGCAGTGATAAATCTTTTCAAAAAGAAAAATCGGGTTAGTTTAGCTCCAGAAAGTATTATGATTTGGGCGAGTGCTACGGTTACGTTTTTAATCTTCTCCCTATCAAAATTTCAGCTTCCACATTACATTTTAATTATTTTTCCGCAGTTTTCAATAATCACAGCGCTGTACTTACAAAAACTCGAAGTAAAAGGCTTAAAAGCATTTCTAATGGTGCAGAACATTATTTACGCTTTGGTTATACTTATACTTTCTGCATTAGCTTATTTCTTTGGCTTTAACAGTTATGTATTGGCAATTATCATTTTACCGAGCCTTTTTCTTTTTGCATTTTGGTTTTTCAAGGGAACTAAAACTGAAACTATCATTGGCCGTAGTGTATTTCTATCTGTTGGACTCATGATATATCTTTTTGTATTTTTCTATCCGGCAGCATTGAAATATCAATCGGGCAGTGAAGCCGGAACATGGCTAAAGCAAAACTACCCAACTGCGAAACCAGCGGTTTTAAATTATATTGATGCTTTTTCATTTGATTTTTACGCTCCCGGGGAAGTTAAATATTTACGGAATTACGATGATTTAAATCAATACAAAAGCACAAAAGATTTAGTTGTTTATGTTTCAGAAACTGAATTATCAAAATTAAAAACGTTGTACAACGTTAAAGTATTGAATTCTTTTGAATACTTTCATATCTCTAAATTAACGCCGAAGTTTTTAAATAAAAACACCAGAAACCAGGTATTAGAACATTTTTATTTGGTTAAAGTAGAATAGCATGGATTTATTCTTCCGCATTATAAAATTTGGATTGACAGGTTTGCTGGGCATGGCGATAGATTTTGGTGCTACCTGGCTTTTTAAGGAAAAAATAAAAGTAAATAAATACCTCGCCAACGCCATTGGATTTACACTGGCCGTAACCAACAATTATTTAATTAACAGAATCTGGACTTTTCAAAGCACCAATACCCATTGGGGAACAGAATTTAGCAAATTTTTAGTCGTTAGTTTAATTGGGCTTGGCTTAAATACATTCATTATTTATCTGTTTCATCAGAGAAAAAACGGAACCAACTTTTACGTTGCCAAATTTTTTGCGATTGTGATTGTATTTGTTTGGAATTTTCTAGCGAATATGCTGTTTACCTTTAACTAACATTCTTCCCTATAAAATAAAATACCACTAACCAGATTAATCCTTTAATCAGGAAGAATAAAAAACCGATTAAGCCCACTCGCTTAAACCATAATTTTACTTTTTCTTTATTCATGGTGTTGCTCGTAAAGATAAATCTTTTAAGCTAAATTAGAAAGATTTTAAATAAGCTTTTTAATGATCAAACCTGAAGGTAGGGCAATGCAAATTTTATTTATGGAAGGTATCCAGAAATAAATCTTCTACTTTTTTGCGAGCCCAGGGCATTCTTCTCAAAAAATTTAAACTCGATTTAATGCTCTGATTGTTATTAAAGCAATCGATGCGAATCAACGTACCAAGTTTTTCCCAGCCGTAATGAGCCTGCAAATCCGTTACAATTTTTTCAAGCGTGATTCCGTGAAGTGGATTGTTTTTTTGCTGATCGGCCATGGCGCAAAGTTAAAGAAATTATAAAACTAATGAGGATTAAATTGGGACAGCCAAACCGTAGCGTTTCCACATGCTGCATCATTCACAGTATGATTTATGATTTCAAATTGATGGTGCTGCAAGAGTAGCCGATATTCATCAGAATCCAATGAAGCATGAAAAAGATTTTCACCACCATTTAAGCCCCAGGCCTCACCCCTTTCGCTGCCGGATGTAAATAAGAGCATCCCGCCAGGAACGAGATAATTAGCGAATATTTCAAACATTTTGGGTTGATCAATAGCGGGCAAATGGAAAAAGCTATGCCAGGCTATAATCGCATCAAACTTATTTCCAATTTGCAGCTTTCGCATATCTTGCAATAAAAAAGTTTCTGCCGGAAAATTTTGTTTAGCCAGATCAAGCATTTTTTCACTTGCATCTACGCCTACTACTTGAAATCCTGATTGTAGCAAATACCCCATGATGGGCTTTCCATTTCCGCACCCCAGATCAAGAATTGTTGCCTGGTTTGGAAGAAGTGATTGAAGCCGATCTATGTAAGGTTTTTCAATCAGTTGGCCGGGTCTGCTGCTGGCAAACCATTCAGCAATTTTATCATAACTTTTATATACATTTTCTTTTTCGCTCATCACATTCAGAAAAAAAGCCCTTAGATTTTCATCCAAGGGCTTTAAAAATCATAATTATTGTTTTCCTGCTGTCCAGGTATTGTTATCAGGATTAGAATCTGGTAACACTTTATTTGGATCGAGCGTTACCGCAACAACTTCTTCTGTTGTAGGGAAGCGAACTACCCATGAAGTATTTTTCATCCAAACATCCACTGGTACTTTAACGATCTCTTTTTTGCCGCTTGCAGTTTCTACCTGAAGAATAATTGGCATTGGCATTTTTTCGAGATTATTAACACGAATGGTGTAACCCACTAGTTTATTATCTTGCTTTACAGCTTCAACATTTCCAATTCCCTGATCCATTTTCCAATTGTTCAGGAACCAGCTTCTCCAAAACCAGGCTAAATCTTCACCTGCGGCATTTTCCATCGAACGGAAGAAATCGAAAGGTGTTGGGTGCTTATACGCCCAATTCTTGATGTACTCACGGAAAGCATAATCAAAACGATCCTCACCCAAAATTTGATTTCTCAGAATGTTTAGTCCCCATCCTGGTTTAGCATACAAATTAACACCAATATTGCCTTCGATCATTCCATCAGGCATTTGCATGATGTTTTCGAATTTAGGATTACCAATTACTTGTTTGCCGATGGCATTTAAATTAGCCGGGCGTTCGGCATATTCGCCATTATTAAAGTTTTTAGATGAAATACCGTTGATAAATGTATTAAATCCTTCATCCATCCATCCGTATTTACGCTCATTTGAACCAACAATCATTGGGAACCAGGTATGGCCGAACTCATGATCAATAACACCCCAAGCGTTACCTTTGGTTGCTTTCCAGCCACAGAAAACGATACCTGGATATTCCATACCACCAATATTTGTTGCAATGTTTACCGCCATCGGATAAGGATATTCAAACCACTGTTTCGAATAATGTTCGATGGTTGATTTAACATATTCTACTCCACGGCCATAAGAATCAACGCCATTACTTTCTACAGGTTGTGCTGAAACGGCTAAACCTTTTTTACCGCTAGGCAAATTGTAACGGGCAGCATCTAAAACAAAAGCTTTTGAAGAAGCCCAGGCAGCATCGCGGGCGTTCACAATTTTGTATTTCCAGGTTAATTTATCTTTTGCCGGACGAGATTTTGGATCAGTAACTTCTGCTTCTGTACGAATATGAACGGTGGCATCGCTGGTTTTGGCAGCGTTCCATCTTTTCAATTGTTCAGCTGTGAAAACTTCCTGAGGATTTAATAATTCTCCTGATGCCATTAAGATGTGGCTTGCAGGAGCAGTTAAGGCCATGGTAATATCACCATACTCGCAATAGAATTCTCCACCTCCCCAGTAAGGTAAGGTATTCCAACCAATTACATCATCGTAAACGCACATGCGTGGAAACCACTGTGCAATGGCATAAATTTCGCCATTTTTCGTTGTTAGATGGCCTGTTCGGTCCGATCCTTCTTTTGGTACGATGTAAGAATAATCAATTTTAATGGTTACCACATCACCATTTGCAGCCATTGGCTGATCAAGGCGAATTTGCATCCTTGTATCTTCAACAATAGATTTGAATTTTACTGCTGCTGATTTTTGCGATACGCTAACATTCTGAATTTTATAACCTGCATCAAACGTTTCCCCTTGTGCGCCATAGCGGCTGCGGGCTGGGGTAATCTGCTTCCCTCTTGAATCGTTTTTAAAAGTATTTTGGTCCAATTGCAACCATAAATAAGGTAACTTATCCGGACTATTATTTTTATATGTGATGGTAACCGATCCGGTAACCAGGCTTTTCGTGTCGTCTAAGCTGGCGGTGATATTATAGTCAACACGGTTTTGCCAATATTTAGGACCTGGAATACCCATTGCTGAACGAAATTCGTTTCCGTTCTGCGTATAAAATAGTGGCCCGAAAGCCTCGGCCGGGCTGTAGTTTGTGGTTGGTGCAGTTTGTTGAGCATTTGCTGAGAAAGCAAAAGCACAACCCACATAACACAACGCAATTAGTTTATTAATTTTCATGTGAATAAGTTGTAATACAGGCGTAAAGATAAAAAATAAGCACATATGACGCCATATGTGCTTATAATGTTACTTTTTAAAATTGAATAAATTTAATTCACCTTTAACTTCGGTAAATCTTGAAGTTTACGTTGCTGCGGAGTTAACTTTTGCCATGCTGCATAAGCCTGTGAAATATGATAGTTGTATCGAAAAGGTCTTTCACTTTTTACAGCTTCAATTGATGGCCTGTAAATAATCATGAAATTTTTTAATTCTTCTCCCTGTAATTTAGTTAGGTCGGTAATTGCTTTCTCACTGAAGCTGGCATCAATTTCCTCCTGATACATTTCCTTTTCTTCTAAATCTGCCTCTTTTCGTTGTTGTCTTTTATACTTTCCGTAACCCAAATTCAGATTTAAACCGCCAACCTTATCTTTCATCCTTTTCCGTCCTAAATTACCTCCCGTATTTAATAAGGTATATTTCTCAGCCAAAGGATCTTTTGCATCAGTAACCTGGCTATTCATCCGCACAGCTCGTACGTCAACGTCGGCCAGGCTGGTTGATTTTACAGGAAGATAAATGCTTCTGTTCAGCAAGCTGGTTAAGTACAAAGTATCGGTATGGTAACCTACCGCAGAGAATTCAATTAAATCTCCTACACTGGCAGGTATGGTATATTTACCCGTGCTAGTGGTAGTGGTTACCTTTTTGCTGTTTAAATTCCGAACAGAAACACCAGGAAGGGTAACTGATTTCTTATTGTAATCGAACACCACACCAGTGGTAACGGTTTGTGCCAAGGCACCAAAAGGCAGTGCAAGTAAGAGGAAAACGATCAGCTTATACATATATCAAAAGTAACTTAGTAAAACATTTCAAAGCTGCATTTAACAAACTTTAACATTATAACAAACGGATTAAGCAAGTGTTTGCGCATATCGTTCCTCATCGAAAGAAATTAGAATTGCTTTCCCATCCCTTTCGATCACCGGCCGCTTGATAGCACTGGTATTTTCAATCAGATAAGCTATCGCTTTATCCTGGGTATCAATTGCCATTTGCTCATCTTTCGATAATTTTTTCCAGGTTAAGCCTTTTCTATTGAGTACTGTTTCCCAACCAAAAATATTGCACCACTCAGCCAACTTTTCTGTTGTGATGCCTTTCTTTTTGAAATCGTGAAACTCGAAATCAATTTGATGTGATTTCAGCCAATCGATAGATTTTTTTACTGTGTTGCAGTTTGGTATGCCGTATACGATCATGGAAGTTATAAGTTTTATGTGGTAAGTTCAATTTGACGGAGCGAAGTTAATAAAGAGTTGTAAGTTTTACATTATAGTTATAAGTTCAGTTTATACGACTTAAGGCGATAAAAGAGTTAGGTTTTACGTGATTAGTTTTACTTTCAGGACTTATAACCTAAAACTTACAACCTACAACCCAACTGTTCATCACATTTTTTAAATCATCCATCACATTTTAAAAATCGAAAGGGTAAGTCTAAGTAACATTGTAGTATAAACAAATACCAACATGATTATTCTCTCTGGCGAAGAAACCGCACCTAAAACGAAAAACATCAATCAACTGGAGTTTTGGATTTCCACTACACTTTACATTTTGGCCATCATAGGAATTTGCACTTCCACAAGTTATGGAACAGGAAATGCATACCGTTTTATAGATAATCATATTGAATATAGCAGGCTGATTAATTTTTTTCTTCCTGAAACTTTTAAAGTAAGTCTGCTCTATATCAGTTTCTTGCTCATTAATTTCTGTTTCATGCCTCACCTGGCGAAAAAGAACAATGTTTTGCTAAACGTTATTCTTACCGTTCTTATTACCGGGTTTTCAATTGTAGCCTGGATGGTGGCAAATACTTATGCGCAAGCTGATCGTTTGGTAGAGGAAAATGATATCCACCACGGCTATGATATTTTGTTTGGTGAAGCTTTTACCTATATTTTCTTACTTTATCTGCTGTTTAATATCTATGCTTATTTTAGCGAAAAAGGGATGGTCCTGTTTGAAAAGGTTCCTTTCTTAAAGCAATATAACAGCAGCATTATTCACGAAATTTTTACTTCGATAAAAATCTGGCTGATTACGCTAATGGTTTTCGCAGTTGTTTTTTCGCCTACCCGCGACTATGAGTTTGTAGTGATCTGGTTAATTGCGCCTCCTGTAAATATTATTTTTACTTTTTTCTCTATCTATTATATCATTCCAAATCTCCGTAAAACAAATAAGGGCTTTGGACGATATTTTTGGGGAAATGTTGCACTTGCGATTATGATTTGCCTGCTGTTACTGCTGTTATTGGTTGGCTTTATTCGAAACGGCCCAGCAATTCCCATAGCGTTAATACTCACCTCAATTTGCATGGTTTGTGTAGCCACCCCTTTCGCCTGGTACATCTATAAAAACAAGTTTGAAAAGCAGACCGAAATTCAGATGCTTAAAACAGAATTAGGAAAATCGGATGCAAATTTGAATTTTCTGAAATCGCAAATTAACCCTCATTTTTTATTTAATGCCTTAAATACACTATTTGGCACTGCTTTACAGGAAAACGCCGAACGAACCGGTGAAGGTATTCAGAAACTGGGTGACATGATGCGTTTCATGCTTCACGAAAATACGCAGGATAAAATTTCGCTCACCCGAGAAGTTGAATACCTCAATAATTATATTGATTTGCAAAAACTCAGAACATCACGTTCAGCTGACATCAGAATTGATTCTCATATAGAAGAACAACTGAACAATTTGCAGATTACCCCGATGCTACTAATTCCATTTATTGAAAATGCTTTTAAACATGGAATCAGTTTGCAACAACCTTCTTATATTAAAATGACGCTGCAAACTAAAGAAGCAACCTTGTTCTTTGACGTAAGCAACAGCATTTACATCAAAGCAGATAACGATCCGGAAAAACTGAAAAGTGGCATTGGTTTGGAAAATGTAAAACAACGCCTGGCTTTGCTTTACCCTGGCAAACATGAATTAATTATCCGCGAAAGTGCCAACGAGTTCTTTGTGCATTTAACCTTGCAGTTGGGATAATCAATTTGTAATATTGCCACAAAAAACTATGATTGCCATTGCTATAGATGATGAACCGATTGCGCTCGAGATTATTAAATCTCATGCGTCAAAAGTTCCGTTTGTAGAATTAGATGAAATTTTCACTGATGCCTTTGCAGCAATTGGTTATTTGCAGCACAACAAAGTTGATTTAATTTTTCTCGACATTAAAATGCCGGACATCAGTGGCATAGATTTTTTGAAAAGCTTAAGCAACCCACCAATGGTTGTATTTACCACAGCTTATACCGAGCACGCCGTACAAAGTTTTGAACTTGATGCTGTTGATTATTTGTTAAAACCTTTTTCGCTTTCACGCTTTTTGAAAGCCTGCAATAAGGCCCATGAATTGTACAATCTTCGAAACCAGAAGCAGGAAGCTAAAACTGATTTCATTTTTGTTAAAGATGGTTATGAACAAATTAAGGTTGAATTAAACGAAATCATGTACGTGGAAGCATCAGGAAATTATACTCAAATTCAGTTGAAGGATAAACTGGTGAGCACAAGAATTACAATTAACGACTTTGCAGAACTTCTGCCCAGAACAGATTTCATTCGCTGTCATCGTGCTTTCATTGTGCCGAAAAATAAAATATCCAAATTCGACCGCAGCCAAATTTGGATAGGTGAAAAAATCATCCCGATCGGCGCTACCTATAACGGCATTCAGCTAACATAAACTTACAACATTTAAACATTTAGCACTTTCAACATTAATCGCTTAGCATTATCTTTGCCGCATGTCAACACAACTAAAAAATCTATCAGACTTCTCTCATACCACTGTTCCAAGCGGAGCGGATTACAAATTTGGAATTATTGTAGCAGAATGGAATGCCGAAATTACTGGTGCTTTGTATAACGGCGCATTGAAAACATTGCTTGAAAATGGTGTGGCAGAAGAAAACATCGTATCCTTACCTGTACCTGGGAGTTTTGAATTAACCGGTGGGGCAGAGATTCTATTGAGCAAGAGAACTGACATTGATGCGGTAATTTGTTTAGGATGTGTAATTCAGGGCGATACCAAACATTTCGATTTTATCTGCGATGCAGTAGCCCAGGGCATTACTAATGTTGGCATTAAATATAGTAAACCTGTTATTTTCGGAGTGTTAACCACAAACAACCTAGAGCAGGCACAAGATCGTGCCGGTGGCAAACACGGTAACAAAGGCGATGAAGCGGCAATTACAGCAATAAAAATGGCCGATTTTTCAGCAAATATTTAAAATTGCGTTTTAATAAAAATTTGTACCTTAGTGGTTTAATCCTCCAATCTAATGAAAAAAGTTGCCATCTTATTATTGGCGGTGTTCTGCACCATTACCATATTAGAATCATGTTCTTCTAAACTTTGCCCGGCTTACAGCTCTTATCCTGAAGGCAAACGCAGAAGAAACTAGTTTTCGATTATCAGATTTTTCATTTTTAGGTCATTTGCAGAACTTTATTTAACTGCAAGTGTTAGCCTATAAAACCATATTTTATGACCTGGGTTAACTTAACTTCAATAGATCAGCTTAATGAGATTAAATCTGCAAGCGGATATAGCCTCATTTTTAAGCACAGTACGCGTTGCTCCATCAGTTCGATGGCAAAAAGAAACTTTGAATTTAGCTGGGATGTTATTCCTGAAGATACGAAATTATATTTCCTTGATTTAATTGCTTACCGCGAGATATCAACTGAGGTTGCTCATTTATTTCAAGTAACACATCAATCGCCACAAATTTTATTAATTAAAGATGGTGATTGCGTTTTGGAAGCATCGCATAGCGATATTTCTGCAGAAGAAGTAGCTGAAGTAATCGCAGCTTAACTGAACCAAATCCTTCTAAAAATAAAAAAAGTCGCAAAATTTGCGACTTTTCTTTTATATCATAATTTTTAAACTTTTTCTATCTCTAAAACCCTGGAAGTTCTTTCCCTGGTTTCTTTACAAAGCTGGGCATCTTTAGCCAATTCTTTCCCAAAAGTAGGAATCATTTCTTTCATTTTCGCCTGCCATTCATCCGTTGCCAAATCTTCCTTAAAGCAGCGTCCTAATAATTCAATCATAATGGAAACTGCTGTAGAGGCACCCGGCGAAGCACCAAGTAATGCAGCAATTGATCCGTCGCCGGCACTGACTACTTCCGTTCCGAATTCTAAAATGCCACCTTTCTTTTCGTCCTTTTTAATTACCTGTACACGCTGACCAGCATATTCCAGTTCCCAATCTTTTAACTGTGCTGTAGGTAAATATTCTTTCAAAGCGGCCAATCTATCTTCAGGAGATTGTCTTACTTGCTCAATTAAATATTTCGTTAAATCAAGGTTTTGCAAACCAGCCGATAACATCGGACGAATATTATTAAATTTAATGGATTTCGGCAAATCCAAGAATGAACCATTCTTCAAAAACTTGGTTGAAAAACCGGCATACGGACCAAACAGTAATGCCTGTTTACCATTAATCATGCGGGTATCTAAATGTGGAACCGACATTGGCGGCGCACCAACAGCCGCTTTACCATAAACCTTGGCATGGTGCTGCTTAATAATTTCCTCATTGGTACATTTTAACCACTGCCCACTTACCGGGAAGCCGCCAAATCCTTTACCTTCAGGAATATCTGATTTCTCCAGAAGTGGTAATGAACCACCCCCAGCACCAATAAATACAAATTTCGCTACGCGTTTGCGTTTTTCTTTAGTTTCTAAATCCTTAACTTTTATAATCCAGTTTCCGTCTTTATTTTTCTTTAAATCACGGATTTCATGATTAAAATGAAGACTAACATTCTGGTGTTCTTTAAGATGATTGAACATATCACGGGTTAAAGAGCCAAAGTTAACATCAGTTCCCAAGTCCATTTTAGTGGCTGCAATCTGTTCATTTTTTTTACGTCCATCCATAATTAATGGCGCCCATTGCTTCACCAGCTCAGCATCTTCAGTATATTGCATATCTGCGAACAAATTGCATTCATGCAAAGCTTCATAACGCTTTTTTAAGTAGTCTACATTCTTTTTCCCCCATACAAAACTCATGTGCGGAATCTTACGGATGAAGTTCTCAGGATTTGAGATCAAGCCCTTTTCAATAAGATATGACCAAAATTGTTTTGATACCTCGAAATGCTCTGCAATTTGAATTGCCTTCTTAATTCCAACAGTACCATCCTTTTTTTCAGGAGTATAGTTTAACTCGCAAAATGCAGAATGGCCTGTGCCGGCATTATTCCAGGCATCAGAACTTTCCGCAGCCGCAATATCTAACCTTTCATATATTTCGATACTAAGGTTTGGCTCTAACTCTTTCAATAAAACACCAAGGGTTGCGCTCATGATTCCGGCGCCAATTAGAATTACATCTGCGTCAGTTTTACCAACTGTCTTTTTCTTTTTTGTCATCTTATATTAAAGGAGTTACAAATTTAGAATCATTTTAAACATGAAACGAATTTTCGCATATGAAAACTGAAAAATTGCTAAAAAATGTGTTTTTGTTTAAATCGGGTAGAATTAATTAGCAAAAGTTAATCCAAAACGTCAAATTTAGAAGTGAAATTATCAAATCTTCATTAAGATTGGAATGAAAATCTAAACTTTGTCATTCGAGCAGTTAGCTAAATCATCTAAAGTAAAATATAAGCGGTTATTTAAGAGCGAATAATAGAACAAACACTACAGAAATTTGGATATCGCCTGCAAATAATCATCTCAAAAAAACTTACTACTTTAAAATTATATTTTTAATTACTGAATTATTTCCTTGCTGAGGTTTTTAAAATGAAGAATTTAATAATATTGGTTTGTGCTGTTCTGCTTTCCGGTTGTTCCAAAGAGCAAACAGATGAGGCTTTACTAGACCTTGATAAACAAAGACTGGAAGAAAATATCAACTATGATAAGATTGTATTTTACAAGTTTGCTAAAATTGCCATTCGTTCAAATGCAGTTCTAGATACAAACAATGCAGATTATCAAAAATTTTCATCGCAAACCCGAAATATCATGAAAACCATGCATCAGCTGGATACGAATAAAAAAAGTATCTCAGTTATGGAAGCACTACAACTCTATAACGATTATAGAAAAGTTAAAACTTTGGTTAAAAATACAGATGAAGATATTTTCCCTGGGTTGATTCAGGGTTTTAATGTGATGTATGGCGCTCCTAAAATAGATTTAAAAACCATCAATCCGGTAGAAAAAATCCGTACTCAAAATATAGAACATGCCATTTTGAGTATGGCTGTGCTCACCACAAGAGATTTAGGTCAGCCCTTTGCCTTGTATGAATGTTCTAAAACCCAGCCAGAATTTCTGGATGATTCAGAGATTAAAACTTTACTGGAGTTTGTTCGCGGTTTTCTGTTTTTCGGGAACAACCTGTTTTATCTTTCTGAAGATGGTCTATCCCGCAATATTAAATGGCTGGATAAGAATGAGGATATTGCGCTTCCTTATACCAAGGCTTTTTTTGGATGGAGAAATTTGAGCGATGAGCAAACGCACATTGCTTTCCATGGTATGAATTATCTTTTTAGAGGTTTTGACAGAATGCGCATGGAGCGAAAAGTGGATGAAGAAAGATCTTTGGACGATTTCGATTTTTTTGTGAAAGACATGAATAAATTAGGTCTTCAAACTGAGCTGGTATGGATAGTTGACGCTTATTTAAACCTGAAAAGAGAAAATCCGGAAAAGGCAGTTCCTGCTTTAGAAAAGCTTAAAACCAGCCCATTATTTTCAGAAGCTGAACGTGAAGCCATTCAAAAAACAATAGATTATGTTAAAAATCGTGATGCTGATGCTGCCTTGAAAGGAGTTTACGATAAAACATTTATGGCGAAACTGGCCTCAAAATATATGATTTCTGTGTTATCGAAAATTGATTGGGAAAAGGTTTTACGAGAGAATAAGGTACCACATACAGCAGAGATTTTTGCAGGCATTAATAAATTCAAAGCCATGTCTAACGCAGTAAGTCAGTACACTCAAGCTACAACCATCGAAAACGGTAAAAAAGAAATCACTAAAAAAGGAAGTGAACTATTGGAGAAGGCAAAGAATTTGTGGTAAACTAATAATGTAGCTAACTTCAGACTCAACTGTTGTCACGCCAAACATTACAACATTCCAACATTTCAGTATTGCTACATTTCAATCCTAATCCTTAACTTTGCGATATGATTGATTTACCGGTAGTACCTGCTGTGACTGAAGTTAAACGTAAACCAGATTGGTTACGCGTTAAATTACCTGTTGGAAAAGAGTACGCTCAAGTGCGCAGTTTGGTTGATACGCATAAATTGCATACCATTTGCGAGAGTGGAAACTGCCCGAACATGGGTGAGTGCTGGGGTGCAGGTACGGCAACATTCATGATTTTAGGCAACATTTGTACCAGAAGCTGTTCATTTTGCGCAGTGGCAACCGGCCGCCCTTTGGCTGTTGATGTTGATGAGCCTAACCGCATTGCCAGTTCGGTAAAATTAATGGGCGTAAAGCACTGTGTAATTACCTCGGTAGATCGTGATGATTTAAAAGATGGAGGTTCGATTATTTGGGCTGAAACCTTACAAGCCATCCGCAGAGAAAGCCCGATCACTACGCTAGAAACTTTAATCCCTGATTTTAAAGGTCAGTGGGATAATTTATACCGCGTTTTAGACGAACGCCCTGAAGTCGTTTCGCATAATATGGAAACCGTAAAACGCCTGACCAGACAAGTGCGTATTCAGGCGAAGTATGATAGAAGTCTGGAAGCTTTAAAAAGGATCTCTGAATTTGGGTTGAGAACCAAAACGGGAATTATGCTTGGCTTAGGTGAAACTGAAGAAGACATTTTCGAAGCCATGGATGATTTGGTTGAAAACGGTGTTCATATCCTAACATTAGGTCAATATTTACAGCCAACCCGCAACCATCATCCAGTTGTGGATTGGATTCATCCAGATACTTTTGCGATGTACAAAGAAGTAGGATTGGCAAAAGGATTGAAATATGTGGAGAGTGGCCCACTGGTTCGCTCATCTTATCATGCAGAAAAACATCTTTTCCCTATTGAAGGCATTGCATAAACATTAATTTCGCAGTTTAGAATTAAAAAATGTTTTAGAAATCGCATTCCGGCAAGGAATAGATTTGTAAAACATTTTTTTGGTTTGTATGTTGTGTATTGTATCTTAGTAACCAATAGTGACTGCATTAAAAAAATCATCCCTAACAGAGCCTGAACTTGTTCTTGCATTGCAATCGAAAGATCCTGCAGTATTAAAAACATTGTACAGCATGTATTCCTCGGCACTTTATGGTGTTATTTCACGTATTATCACACATACTGAACTTGCAGAGGATGTGTTACAAGAAACCTTCGTTAAAATTTGGCAATCCGCCGCTCATTACGATAATACTAAAGGCCGCTTGTTTACCTGGATGATGAATATTGCAAGGAATTTATCTATTGATAAGCTGCGATCTAAAGATTTTAAGAATTCACTCAAAAACCAAGATATAGAAAATAACGTAAGTTTCGTTGATGAACAAAACAAGGTGACCTTTAACCCTGACGTACTTGGAGTTAAGCAACTTGTAGAGAACCTGAAACCAGACTTACAAGCAGTTCTCAATTTAGTTTATTATAAAGGCTACACCCATGTGGAGGCAGCAGAAAAGTTAGATCTGCCATTAGGAACGGTAAAAACCCGGATCCGCCTGGCTATTATAGAATTGAGAAGGAGTTTTAATTGAGCGTGGAAAATTTAAAAGCATATATCGAATCTGGAGTACTTGAGTTGTACGTTTTAGGTGATTTATCACCAGAGGAAACGTTGCAGGTTGAAGAAATGGCATCTCAAAACCCTGAGGTTAGAGATGAGATAGCAGCTATTGAGCTCGCTATGGAAAACTATGCTATGCAGAATGCCATAGAGCCATCTGCGGATGTAGAAACTAAATTGTTTGAAAAGCTTGGACTGCAAAATGAGGATGAAGCAGAAACAATTGGCTCTACCCCTCAATACCAGGAACAATCGCGAATTGTGAGGTTAGACAATAGTGATGGAAAGATAAGGACGTTGCGTTTTGCCCTGGTAGCTTGTATAGCATTGCTAGTAGTGAGCGGCATTGCATTGCTAATTACATACAATAAATTAAATGCTGCCCACGATCAGATTGCGAGTTTAAACCTGGATAAGCAAAAATTTGCCGGTATAGTGAGTCAGCTTGAGTATGAGAATAAAGGGTTGGACAATATGGTAACCATGGCCGACAGCAAAGAATGGGCAACCATTAGAATGTCAGGCCAGGCTTTTAGCCCGAATTCGAAAATGAATGTTTACTGGAATAAAAAAGATAAGAGCGTATTGATTAACTATGTGGCGATGGATTTACCAAAAACTGATGCCCAGCATGAATACCAACTTTGGGCGCTAGTAAATGGAAAACCTGTAAGCTTAGGGGTTTTCGGAAAAACTGATTCAGCTACTCATGAGGCCTTGCAAAAAATGCAAACCATACAAGAGGCACAGGCATTTGCTGTTACCATCGAACCGATGGGCGGTAGTGTTAATCCAACGATGGAAAAGCTTTCAGTGATGGGTGGTGTTTAATTAAATTTTAAATCATAAAATATATATGAATCCCGGCAGTTAACCTGCCGGGATTTTTTCTATACTATGATTTCTGTGCATATTTTACTTCTTCGTAAGGCTGAACCAAAACCCAGCCTTCGCCAAAAAACTCCAGTTGAAAAGATTCGCCACTTCCTCTTCCAATAAAAGAGCCAAAAGTGAGGTTGGTTTTAATATTTGGCGATAAATTTTCAGACCAGGCGACAGTAGCATTTGGATCAGTATATACCGGTTGGTTTGCGCTAACCCTTAACAAAATTGGTTCGCCGTGTGTGGTAATGGCGATGTAGCCACTTCCGGATAATTTTACCTGGAATAAACCTCCACTCATCATTCCAGCAACACTTTTCAGCATTTTAATTTCATTTTTAATGCTCTCTTCGAGTGCCAAAACATCATTGCCATTCACAAAAATAGATTCGTTTTGCAGTTTAATAATTTTTACTTTCTTGCCTTCGTCGGCCAGATAAAGTTTCCCCGTACCTGCAGCATGCATCAACGATGTGCCTTCTCCTGAAATTGCCTTTTTCAACAAACCACCCAAACCTTTACTTAGCAATCCTTCGCGTTTGAAATCAACATTGCCAATATAAGCCACCATCGATCCCGCTTTCGCTAATATTTTTTGGTTTTTAAGGTTTACTTCCAGCATTGCTGGCTTTTCCAACTCGAAAAAGTCGTTTTCGTTCGGATCTTCCGCCGATTCCCTGATCAACTCGTTGAGGGTATATTCTTTTTTTTCCATCGTAATTTAGTTTTATTTTTTTAACGTTCCTTGAGCAATCAATTTCTACACCAAAATCTAATGAAACTGATTATCTAATTTACTGCAACTTTAGCTGGAAGATAAGGTCAGTAAAATTTAAGCAAGTCGCTTGATTTCTACAGCTATCTGTTCAGCTAAGAGGGCCGCATTTACCACAATACGTTCAGTGGCCAGTTCATCTCCGGTTTTACCATGCAGGTAACAGGCTAAAATGGCAGCATCTTCCGATGAGTATTTTTGAGCAAGAAATCCTACAATTACCCCCGTCAAAACATCCCCCATCCCACCCTGGGCCATTGCCGGGTTACCCGTTGAATTGATATAAATTTTACCATCTGGTAAACAAATGAAGGTAAATTGATTTTTCAGGACAATTACTATTTTAAGTTTTTCAGCCTGAAACTTAGCGGTTATTACCCGATCCCACCAGCTGTCATGATCGCCAAAAAGGCGGTCAAATTCTTTCATGTGTGGTGTAATGATGCTTTTTGCAGGAATTCTTTCAATAAGATCCGGCCTTTCTGCCAACATGTTAAGAGCGTCAGCATCAATAACCAAAGGTTGGTTACTCAAAATAAGACGTTCCAAAAGTCGCTCATTCTCGATTGAAATTCCCAAACCCGGACCAATGGCAATGGCTTGAAATTTTGCAGGGTTTTCAATACGCGTAAACTCCTCTCTCGGCAAGGCCATTACTTCTGGCAATGTTGTATTCAATGCTATCAATCCGCTTGGCGGAATGCATGCTGTAATTAAACCCGCCCCCGTATGTAAACAAGCTTTTGATGCAAGCAGCGCAGCACCCATGGTATTGGTATTACCGGATACAATTAAAGCATGTCCATAGGTGCCTTTGTGACTAAAAAGTTTTCTGGGTTTAAGAATATGATGGATATCGGCTTCTTCTGTTAAAAGAAAATCAGTTTCTTGCTTCTGGATAAAATTTTCATCTAACCCTATTGCAACAACTTCATAAGTTTCAGTTGCCATTGCCGATTCCGGGAAGAAAAAGTTGATTTTGGGCCGTTGAAAGCAAATGGTTTTATAAGCTTTTACACCATTATAGTCAGCCCTTATTTTCCCCTCTGCAGGGAAACCAGTGGGCACATCAACAGCATAAACTTTTTTATTTAAGTTATTAATGTATCCGGCTAATTCGGCGTATTTTCCTTCTAGAGGCTTGTTTAAGCCAGACCCTAAAATCGCATCGATAATGATATCTGCTTTAACATTTTTCAATTCAGCAACGCTGTTAACTACAGTTTTTCTACACCTTGATTCATCTAAACGTTGTAAATTGATGAGAAAATCTTTACTTTTTTTATCACTGAAATTTAAGATGTAAACCTTTACATTTTCACAGCCATTGTTGCAAAGCAAATGAGCAATAGCCAATCCATCTCCACCGTTGTTTCCATTACCACAGAATACAGCAATTTTTTTACTGGCATCAAACTCATCCCTCAAAAAGCTTTGAACAAAAGAACGGGCGGCTTTTTCCATTAAATCAATAGAGGCAATCGGCAGATTAGCAATGGCATGTTCATCGGCCTTACGCATTTGTACAGATGTGAGCAATTTTTGCATATAACTAATATAAGATTATATGAGCTAATGCGAAGAATATCATTTTATTCAAAGCAGATTGCTAACCTAGAGGTGAACAATTCGTTATCAATGGTGATCAGAATATACATTTTATAACCCTTTTAACGTTTTCTATCTAAATTAAATTAAACTCTAATCAAATGAATCAAAAACCATCAAATGCATTTGTGGCTGCGGCCTGGATTGCATTGGGCATCGGAATGATTGGCTTTATTGTAGGCCTTTGGCGTTCCGATATGCTCCTAAACGAAAAAGGATACTATTTTACCGTACTGATGTTTGGCCTTTTTGCCGTAATTTCATTACAAAAAGCTGTTCGCGATAAACTGGAAGGCATTCCTGTAACCGAAATCTATTATGGTTTAAGCTGGTTTTCTACCTTACTTACCATTACATTGCTTGTTATCGGTTTATGGAACGCTACACTTTTACCAAGCGAGAAGGGATTTTATGCCTTTGCCTTTTTACTCTCGTTATTTGGCGCCATCACGGTGCAAAAAAATACGAGAGACAGCCAGATTTTTAACAAATTAAGGGATTCGCAATAACCCGAATAAAGCCGGTAGTTAAACACTATCGGCTTTTTGATGTTTCACAGGAGCGATTAAACTTGCTTGAAATACAAGCAGTGCTTTCTTTGCCGCAAAATGGGTTTGAGTAATTACATTTAAATAATCTTCCAAGGCAGCAAACAAAACTTTCAGTTCCTCATCAAAGTATAAATCGGCGCCAAAATATTTGTAATCGTGATTCAAATATTCCTTTAAACGAAGCCGTTCCTCTATCTTAAAGCTATCTCGATATTGATCATCCTCTAAAATGAAGAGAATACTTTCCTTAAACTTTTTTTCTTCTTTTTTAACCAGTACGATCTTATTTTTAATAAAATTAGGGTGATTAACGCTGTGCAAAAAAGACGTAGAACTTAATAAATCGGTATAAATAATCTGTTGCTCCTTGAATTTATTGGCTATTTGCTGATAGGAAATCGCCAACCTTTCGAACGATTCATAAACATCCTGTGCTCTGGCTTCAAGGCGGAAATGCTCGAAAATTTTGAAATCAATATCATCCAGCTGTTCCATTTTAGTCTTCATTTCTGCATTCAGATATTCTAACATTTTTCTGCTATCAGCTTTTGAATATTTTAGCCCGCTATAGGTAAATGTTTTTGCTTCGATCAAACCAGAATCCAACCTGTCAATTACATTATAATCTGCCTCCAGCGCATTTAAATCATAAATCAAACTTAAATTTTCTTCTCCAAATAGTTCTACTATACTTAAGTTGGTTATGGTATTTGGTTTTGCAAAATCACTTGAGCTATACTTTGTGAACGGATTCCGAAAATCGAAATATCCATTAAATTCATCAGGGAAAGAATGATCATCATTTTGCCCGATTAGATCAACTTCAAAATCAGCTGCGCTTTGATTCACGGGGTCATTGCTGTAATTAACACCAGCAAACATAAAACCCGTAAGTTGCGCCGCAATTTCATCTTTCTTCACTAATAAATCTACCGCTAATCCATCCTGTTCATCTTCAACACCAGCATTCAACAGCTCTAAGCGTCTTATTCTATCTTCGGTTTCCGGATGTGATGAATATTCATGGTTAAAACTAAGTTTAGATTTGTTGAAACGATTGTAATAACTCAGATTGACTTCAGGAAAAAAATGAGTATAAGTCAGTTTATTTGCTTTGGCAATAAAATTCATTGCCATTAATTGTTGTGGATAAACATCTGCGGTTTTAATGTTGGCTTCGATTTTCCGATTGTAATAGCTAAGCACAGTGTCAAATGCCTGATTAGCAAGCTGCATCCGCAAGAGTGAATTAATAAGCGGCTTCGAACCCACCACATGCCCCGCCACGGCATCAGCATGATATTCCATCTCATGAGAAAGTTTGGAATAGTTTGTATTAAGCACTCCATAAACCTTAACTAAAATTTCCTGCATTAAAACAATAATTTTGTCTGATGCAAGAACAAATATCCCTAAGTAGGAATTTGATTCGGCAATTTTTCCTGTTACCTGATTGTAGCTTTCATTATCATACAAAATATCATGAATGATGCTATTTGCGTTATAAACATAACTGCCAACTTTCATACTTTTCTGCGAAAAATGTCCAAACTCATGCGCCAATATCGCTTTTAACTCATTTATTGTAGTGGTATTTATAAGGCCCATACCAATTTGAAGATTTTTGCGAATTGGCAAAAACATGCTCCAAAAGTTCGAATCATAAAAAACAGATGCATTAACTTCGGCAGAGAGATAAACTTTTTTAGGAAAATCGGTCTGTACTGCGCTTATGATTTCGTCAATCATCGAAAATAATTTTGGCTCCTCAACCCTTGTTACTTCAACCAAGTGTGAGCGGTCTGTTTTTTTATGCTTAAACATAAATTTAATCAGAAAAAAGAGGATCAAAAAGCCGAAACCAATCATACCGAGGCCTAGCAGAATGGTGTAAAAGTGAGTATAAAACTCCATTAACTTTATGCCCAGATAGCCACAAACCAAAGTTAATGTAACGGAGATGACGATGAGAAAAATATAGGTAAAAATGAACAGCAAAATTGCCCATATTGATTTAATAGCCGTTCTTCTAAAATCTTTGGATGGCTTGAGTGCGTTTTCCAACATGAGATGAGGTTTGTTTATGCAAGATAACAAAATCAGGATTTTCTACAATCTGTAGGCCGTATAAAAAATTTATAAGCATATTTGCTTACTGGGGCAATAAACACACATTTTAAAAGGAAAGCACAAGAAAACCATGTCAGATAAAATCATAATAGGAGTTACCGATTGTAGCAAATTCGATATTTACAGTGATTGGGTTTTAAGTTATGATAAGCGGGTTGAGGTGATAAAACTGGGCTATAAACTCGATAACTTTAACGATATTGAAAAATGTGACGGAATTGTTTTAACTGGAGGAGAAGACGTTCACCCCAGATTTTATAACCTTCCAGAGTATTATCACTATTGTTATGAAGATGATGTGGATGAAAAGCGTGACGCATTCGAATTTCAGGTTTTGGACTATACGGAGAAAAATGATGTGCCAGTTTTAGGAATTTGCCGAGGCATGCAAGTTGGCAACGTATTTTTTGGTGGCACTTTAATTCCTGATATAGCCTCCTGGGGAAAATTTGATCATAGTAAAATGCCTGATAAGAGTGACCGTTATCATGAGATTATTGTGAATGAATCATCATGGCTTAATACAATTGTTCATACCACTAAAGGCCTGGTAAATAGCAATCACCATCAAAGTACAGATCGTACCGGAAAAGGATTAGTAGTTAGTGCAATCTCACCTGATGGTGTTACCGAAGCGATGGAACGACTTGATCCATATGGCAAATCATTTCTACTATTTGTGCAATGGCATCCTGAAAGGTTAAAAGACCAGCAGAGTCCATTCAGTAAAAAATTGCATGAGGCGTTTATCAATGCGATTATTTCAGGTAGGAAATAATGAATGTCACATTAACATAGATACATTGCCGTCATTCCATTTTCCATTAATATAAGCACTGTTATAAGCACATTCCAATCCCTTTTTTTCATTAATGGTGATGGCGCTATACTCAAAACCATAAATTTCATACTGCTTTTCGGGCGTAACTAATTCAAGTGTATCGTGAATGGAAAACCCATCTGTGTATCGGAATTCTTTTGTTTTTGGATCTTCTGTCATCATTTTTTTTTACTGGCTTACCAGCACCGTTTTTAAGTTTCAAAGTTAATTTGTCAAGACCGATGCGCTCTGGCAACACAAAAACTAAAGTCGTTGATTGATTAGCGTTTTGTTCACAGCCACTTTTAAACTCCTCATCCTTAAAACTTTGAGCTAAAAACCCGTAAACCATGTAAGCAATACCTACTGCTACAATCACGAAAATTATTTTTTTGTTCATCTGGAAATTTATAGTGACACAAAGGTTTTTGTTATTCTTTTTAGTAAGTGAAATTTATGCAAAATCCATTAAAATAAAATCAAAGCCATCTTTTTTTAATAAATTGCGGATTAATAATTATTCGATTATACCGCAGTTTATTAATAATGAAAAACCTATTTCTGATTTTTTCCATCTGCTTATTCACAGCAAATTCTTACGCTCAAAGTATAATAAGTGAACCTGAAGTTGCTGAAGGCGACAGTCCGGTTGCGCAAGCGCAAATTGCCATCATACCAGAACCTGTTTCATTAATGAAAAAAGCTGGGACGTTTACGCTTCCGGAAAATGTTAGCATTCAGGCATCTAAAAGTGAAGATTTGCAACAAGCGATAGCTGTGCTTTCTGAGCGGATTGAAACGGCTACAGGAAAGTTTGTAAGCCGTGTAACTACTGCAAATCATCCTACCATTAAATTAATAATCAATCCGCAGCCTGATGCTCAATTGGGCATGGAAGGCTATAAACTAAATGTAAACCCAACTCAAATTGTAATTAGCGCCAACAAACCCGCCGGAATTTTCTGGGGTGTTCAATCTTTAATTCAGCTTTTTCCAGTAGAAATTGAAAGTAAGGAGCTGGTAGAAAACGCGAAGTGGAAATTGCCTTGTGTGGATGTGATCGATTATCCTAAGCTGGGTTGGAGGGGATTGATGTTTGATGTTGCCCGCCATTTTTTTACCAAGGAAGAAGTGAAAAAGTTTATCGATAATATGGTTCGCTATAAATTCAATCTTTTACACTTTCATTTAACTGACGATGAAGGATGGAGAATTGAGATCAAAGGCTTACCTAAACTCACCGAAGTTGGTGCATGGAGTGTTCAAAAAACCGGAACCTTTGGCGATTTTATTCCACCAACGGCAAATGAACCCCGCACCTATGGCGGCTTTTATACGCAGGAAGATATTAAAGAGCTGGTACAATATGCACAAGATCGCTTCGTCAATATTATGCCCGAAATTGATGTTCCAGGACACAGTTTGGCTGCCATTGCCTCCTATCCGGAACTTTCATGCACACCAGATGCGGTCAACTATAAGGTGCGTTCCGGCGAGAAAATTATGGATTGGAGCCGCGGGGCACCTCCGCTGGCATTGGTAGATAATACGCTCTGCCCTGCAAATGAAAAAGTTTATACATTCCTCGACACCGTAATTACACAAATAGCAAAACTTTTTCCCTTCGAATATATCCACATGGGAGGAGATGAAGCGCCCCATAATTTCTGGGAGAAAAATGACCAGGTGAAGGCATTAATGCAACGCGAAGGACTAAAAACCATTCCACAGGTTCAGGCTTATTTTGAGAAACGTGTTGAACAAATCGTGGTTTCAAAAGGCAAAAAGTTTATGGGCTGGGATGAAATTTTGGAAGGTGGTGTTTCACCTACAGCTTCAGTAATGAGCTGGAGAGGCCTAAAATATGGTATTCAGGCATCAAAAGATAAACATAACGTGGTGATGAGTCCGACTGATTTCGCTTATCTGGATTATATGCAAGCCGATCAGATTACAGAACCGAAGGTTTATGCCTCTTTACGGTTGAACAAAGCTTATCAGTTTAACCCTATTCCAGCTGGAGCTGATCCAAAATTTATTATCGGCGGACAGGCAAACCTGTGGACGGAGCAGATTTTCAATTTCCGACAGGTTCAATACATGCTTTGGCCCCGTGCTTTTGCCATTTCAGAATCTGTTTGGAGTCCGATAGAGAAAAAAAACTGGACAAGTTTTATCGACCGTACAGAAGAACATTTTAAAAGATTAGATCTGGCAGAAATCAAATACTCTCCAGCCATTTACGACCCAGTGTTTACAGTTAAACGCAACGCTGATAAGCAGTTGATAATTGAATTAACGCCAGAAATTGAAGGCCTTGATATTTATTACAGCTTTGATAATTCGAGCCCGGATCGATTTTATCCAAAATATACCGGAGCACTAACAGCACCTAAAGATGCCAGTATGTTGAGGGTAATTACCTACAGAGGAAAACAGGTTGTTGGAAGGTTAATTAGCATGCCCATTTCCGATTTACAAAAAAGGGCTAAATAATGGGTAAAGAAATCGAAAGAAAGTTCCTCATTAAGGAAGCTGAATGGAATAGCTTTGCAAAACCAGAAGGAAAACATCTGAGGCAAGGTTATCTGGTAAGTGAGCCAAATAAAACTATTCGTGTACGCACCACCGAAATTGCGGCGTGGATTACGATCAAGGGAATATCTACCGGCGCCTCAAGGTTAGAATATGAATACGAAATCCCTTTGAAAGAAGGACTTGAGCTGCTGGATCAATTTGCTGAATCTGAACTGGAGAAAATCAGGTATGAAATTCCGCATGAGGGCAAGATCTGGGAAGTTGATGTTTTCTTTGGCGATAATGCCGGACTGATTGTTGCAGAAATTGAATTGGAATCCGAAGAGGAGAACTTCCAGCTTCCGGCTTGGGTGGCCGAAGAAGTTACCCATGAGAAAAAATATTACAACTCCTGCTTAACCATTCATCCTTATAAAAGCTGGACACCTAGATAATTTGATTGAATCTTAAGCATCCTTCTCAAAGGAAAATTCCATATACAGCTTTTGCCTTCACATCAACAAATGTGAATAAATAAAAAGATTGATTAGTCATTTAACATCAACTCAATTCCTATATTAGCCCCTTCAAAAATCATCCTTGTTTAATTTGCAACAAATGGTCATCCCGAAAAAGACCATTTAACAATTTAAAATTTAAACAACAATATCATAAAAGGATGAAAACAAGTAAATTTTTAATGAGTGCTGTGATTGCAGGAACGCTATTCTTGGCGAGCTGCTCTCCAAAAGATGCAGATATTCAGGCTGCAGTGCAGGCAAAAGAAGCCGCAGGCATTGCCGTATCAGTAGCTAAAGGCGCTGTAACATTAACAGGCGAAGTTGCCGATGATGCAGCCAAAGCTAAAGCCGAAGAAATAGCCAAAGCTGAAAAAGGAGTAAAATCAGTCGTAAACAACTTAACAGTAAAACCTGCAGCTGCGCCAGTGGTCATTTCAGAAGACCCTGTATTAGCTAAAAATGTTGCCGATGCAACCAAAGATTTCCCAACGGTAAAAGCCAGTGTAAAAGATGGTGTAGTTACACTTACAGGTGAAATTAAAAAAGCTTCGCTGATTACCTTAATGCAGCATTTAAGTGCATTAAAACCTAAAAAAATTGAAAACAAATTAACTGTAAAATAATTCGACCGATGTTATTACAAGACAAATATAAAGCATTAACCGATGCAGCTGTTGCCGCTGGAATAAGTGATCTTGCTGTAAGAACGCAAGACGGAATATTATATGTAGATGGAACTGCAGCCGATGGCGCTACGAAGGATCATCTCTGGGAAATTTACAATCAAATTGATCCTAACTTTACCTCTGGCGACTTAGTGCTGAACGTAAATGTTAGCGTTGATGCGGCTACCACTCATGTGAAAGTAATTACCCAAAGCAGCAATTTAAATATTCGAAAAGGTCCTGGAACGGATCAGCCGATTGTTGGTAAAGCGGCGCATCATGAAATCATTACCCTGGTAAATCGCAGCAATGATTTGTGGTGGCTGGTAAGAACTAAAGATGGTGAAGAAGGGTATTGCTATGCCCAGTATCTTGAACCTCAGGATTAATCAGTTTGAGTATCTTTTAAATCCGCTTTTGTAACAAAAGCGGATTTTTATTTAAAGGATGAATCACATCTTTCTTCAAAATAGCAAATGGTGATCTTTGGCAAAATTGAGCAAACCTATGGTTGATTTTACGCCGGTTTTTCTCCAGATATTTTTACGATGAGTTTCAACAGTATGTTCGGAAATAAACAACATTTTACCAATTTCTGCTGAGGTGTGTTCTTTTGAAATGAGTCTGATAATTTCTATTTCCCGTGCAGATAAATTATTTATCTGATGTTGATGCGTATTTTGGGTAACATTTTTCAACTTAGATGCAATCGAATCCTGAATATAACTTCCGCCCTCCATTACCGTTGCAATGGCCTTATGCAGTTCAGCATTTTTTACATTCTTAAGCAAATACCCAGAGGCTCCAGCCTTGAGCATATTGGTCATATTTAAAATATCATCATGCATAGAAAGCACCATCACTTTAATTTGAGGGTATTCTTTTTTTACATATTTAGTTAAGTCTAATCCTGATTTTTCACCCAGGCTAATGTCGGTTAAAATGAGATCAGGAACACTAATTTTTATTAGTTCCTGAGCTGTGTCAACCGAATTTGCCTTTCCTACAACAACCAGATTGGCGACATCTTTCAAAATTGCCTCAATGCCATCCATAAGAATATCATGATCATCAACTAAAAATACTTTAATCTTTTTCATGTCAGCGATTTTAGAATCATAATTACTAGTAAGAGAACCTTAAAATGGTGGTAGTGCCTTTACCAATAGTCGAATCAACTTCTAAATGACCATTAAAAATTCGAATGCGACTTTCCAGATTTTGCAATCCTAAACCTAGTTTAATTTCATTTTTATCGTAGCCGATACCATCATCTTCAATCATTAGCAAAATTTCATCATCACTCATGTTAAGATGAACGCCAACATTTTTTGCTTTGGCATGTTTCAAAATATTGTTAGTAAGCTCCTGAAACGACCTGTAAACAACCACCGCCCTTACCTGATTCACATCATCAAACTCAATGTGTTTAAAAAATTTGAAAACGGTAAAGTTTTGCACATCATTAAGCCGATCTATTACCTGTTCCATTGCTTTCACCAAACCGAAGTGCAGCACCATTTCGGGCGTCATTTCATGCGATAGCATTCGTACTTCATTAGCCGCCTGATCAATGAGGTCATCTAACTTTTGCAGCTGTGCAATATCATTTTTCGCTTTTTTAAGTTGAAGCGATGCTGCGGCCAGCGTTTGCCCTACCCCATCATGCAAATCTCCGGATATTCGCCTGCGCTCATTTTCTTCAGTTTCCAAAATCGCTACAGCCTTATTTTTTTCTTCAAGAAACCTCTGTACCGCATTCTGGCTTTTATACTTGTTTTGAATATAGAAATAAAAATAAATACTGCTTGATATAAATACAGATAAACTGGCGATCAAAATAATAAGCCAACGTTGTTTATTACTGATATTAAGTCTGTTTTCGAGATTTTCTTCTTTAAGCTTGAGGTTTTCAGACGCCTTTTTCTCGCTATCATATTTCACCTGCAATTCAGCAAGTGCTTTGACATAATCTTCACTTTCATTTTCTTTCCTCAACGAAATGAGTTTTTCATAATACGAAGCAGCACGTTTATAATCTCCGGTTTTACTATATAATTTGCTTAGGATGGTGTAAGCATTCTCCAGTTTTAAATCTATCTTATTTTTTTGCGCTATCAATTCCGCTTTGCGGGCATATTCAATACCTGCCGCAGGCATTTCTGACTTATTGTAAACATCAGCAAGCTCCAGAAAATCACTGGCCAGCATTGCAGGATCGGCAATTTTAGCTCTTGCTATGCTGGCTTCATGCAAATAAAGTTTGGCCTTTGGAAACTGATTCCGATGGTAATAACTTCTGGCCAGAATATTCAGGCCGTTCGCCAGGTCCATCACACTATTTAATTCTTTAGCAGTTCTAATCCCTCTAAGTGCATATTTTTCAGCATATTGATAATGCTTTAATAGATTATAACAAGAAGCAATATTACATAATACCGTTGCCCTGTTTTGATATTTTTTTTGAGGGTTGAGCCTAAGAACCTCATTAAAAAAGTTGATGGCTTCGAGCGGCTTCGCATTTTCCATGTAGGCCCAGCCAATGCTGATTAAAGCGCCTGTTTTATTAGTGTGATCCTTGTTTGTCTCAGCAATGTCGAGCGCCATACTAAAATGATCTACTGCGTGATTAAACAATCGTTTTTTAACGTAGCATTGGCCTTTTAAAATATAAAATTTAACTACTGAAGAATCTTTCTCGATTAAGGCAATATTTTTAAGCGCACTATCAATTGATATGATGCAATCATCTGTTGAGGCTTCACGATATTTTATCCAGGAGCGAAAAAAGGCACTTTCGATCTTCCCGTGCTGGTAATGGTACTGATTGGAGAGATGATTGATTATTGCAATTTGCTTTTTTGCACTACCCGCATCACTACGCATAAGCATGGGTACCTGTACAATCAGCCGATCGATTTCTTTTTGTTTATTCTGACCAAAAACTTTTGGGCAACAAGCAGCCAAAAGATAAAATAACAACACGATTTTGCCGTACTTATAAAAAGTAGATTGTTGCAAGCGCATCATATAGATTGGTTAGCGGTTAACCTAATTTATAAAAATAATTGCGATTGAAGTGTGAAAAAATGTAGACAAAAAAAATCCCAAAAACCGATCACTAAATCAATTTTTGGGATCCATAGAAATAACTGAAATCTATCTGCTTCCTGCTGCTACGGCGCTAGGCTTAATTATTGATTTTAATTCAATATCAAAAACCAGAGGCGTAAACGGGTTGATGGGGCCGCCGCCATTTTCTCCATAACCTAATTTAGATGGAATAATAATTTTAATTTTGCCACCAATACCGATCATCTCGACACCTTCAGCAAATCCTGCAGGCAACTGGCCCAAAACAAGCGGTCTGGCAGCGTACTGCGCCATAGGTGAATAAATCCCCGCCTCTTTTGCAATTGCTGCATTTGATGTATCAAATACATTGATTTTGCCATCAGCTTTCTTATTGGTAAACTGACCAGTATAATCCACTAGAATCGTATCTGTTAATTCAGCACGAACTGCATTTCCCGGTGCCTCGATGATATAATTTAATCCAGATGCTGTAGTTGTGATTTTAAGATCATTATCTGCAATGTACTTTGCTATTTTAGCTGCTTCGTTCGCTTTGTTTTTTGCGATCAAAACCTCATATTCTGCTTTATAAAAATCCCGTTTTTTATTTTCAAAAACTGAATCAGCTTCGTTTGCAACTTTATGCAACACCTTTTCAATTTTTACGGTGAAGGTTGCATAGTTATTTGTAGCCTCTGCTGGTTTTGGCTGTCCAGAATATTTAGCCATTGAATCCAAATTGAGTTTAAATGAGGCGCTATCACCTTCACCCAAAAGCTTCAATGCAGAAACCAGGTCACCTTTAAACATCGATTTCGTTACCGGGAAAAATGCCGGGCGTTCATTATCGTAAGTATTCACTAGCGTTGAGTCTCCATCTTTGGTCTCAATCATCTGTATTCCATTAAACTTAATGAAATCGCCTTCCTGAATTTTAGGCTTTCCTTCACTTTTGTAAATTTTATAGGTCATGTCTCCCTCGCCTTTTTCAAATTTATTACAGGCAGTTAGACCCAGAATTGCAGCAAATAAAATTATTAATGTTCTTTTCATTATTGTTTAGATTGTATTGTAGACCATGAACCTAATTTGTGTTCATTTCGTCGTTTGGCAGGCTTTTAAACACAAAAATCTTGCCCAATATTATTGGGCAAGATTTTTTATTCATTGATTATAAACTTCTTACTTAATAGCAGGTGCTGCCGGGGCTGCAGGAGTTGGTGCTGTACCTTTTTTGATGTCAGTAATTTCGATATCAAAAACGATTGGACTGTATGGTAAAATACCTACCTGAGGAGCGCCTTGCTCACCATATCCAAGTTTTGAAGGGATAATGGCTGTAATTTTACCACCTTTACCAATTAACTGAATTGCTTCTGTAAAACCAGGAATAGTTGATCCAATAGCCATTTTAGTTGGGCCATATGGTCTTCCTGCTTGAAATTTACCTTCTTCTTTAGCAGTTTTTTCATCGCTGGTATCAAAAATAGGGTATTTTCCTTTATCATTTTTCTTCGTAACTCTACCTGTATAACTTAAAGTAACGGTATCGCCTAAAGCGGCTCTTTCTGCGTTACCCGGAGTTTTGATAATATATTGCAGACCGGTTGCCGAAGTAGTTGTTTTTAAATTGTTATCTGCAATGTAGGCTTTTAACTTTCCTTCTTCCGCGTTTTTCTTTTTATCTGCACTTGCTTTGAAATCAGCCTGGAAAAACTCACCAGCTCTTTTGTTGAAAGTTGAATCAGCTTCGCCCGCTTTCTTAGCGAATACTTTTTCAATTTTCACAGTAAAAGTGATGTATTTATCATTTTTGAATTGCTCTGGCTTAGGTTGTTTGCTATAGAAAGCCATTGTATCAAGGTTTACTTTGAAAGTTGCACTATCACCTTCTCCAAACAAGGTTAGTACATCATTCATATCACCAGCATACATTTTTTTCTGAACAGGAAATACCTGAGGGCTTTCCATGTCATAAGTGCTGCCTAAAACCGAATCTTTATCATTTTTCTGAATAAAGTTCATTTTAACGATATCACCTTCTTTAATTTTTTCATTTCCTTCAGAATGGTGAATAGTGTATAACAAACCACCCGCTCCCTTTTTTTCTTTGTTACAAGCAGCTAAACCTAAAGTTGCCGCTAAAAGAACAATTATTCCTTTTTTCATTTTTATAATTAAACTTGTTTTTATTTGGTTTCTTGCTTATGCAATTAATTGATTTTTATATTCCTCGAGTATAGATTTAAATTCATCTACTACCTCATTCAAAGGTTTTTCTGAAGCGCCACCGGCAGCATTTCTGTGCCCGCCACCGTTAAAGTATTTCTTGCAAATTTCGTTTGCAGGGAAATCACCTGTAGATCGAACCGATAGCTTCACTTTGTCTGTTCTTTCGACAATTAGTGCCGCCAGGCGAACACCATTAATTGATAGAGCGTAATTTACAACACCCTCGGTATCGCCGGTTTCACTTTTAAAGCGAGAAAGCTCCTCTTTTGTTACAGAAATTATTGCTGTATTATATTCCCTGATTACCTCTAGTTTGTTTGATAAACAGTAACCCAGAAAACGCAAACGATCCTCGCTGGCATTATCGTAAACTGCCTGATGAATTTTCCAGTGTTCTGCACCAAGATCAATTAAATCAGCAGCAATGCGATAAACATTTGATGTTGCGGACTCAAAACGAAACGAACCTGAATCTGTCATGATTCCTGTGTATAAACAAGATGCCACATCTTTGTTAATCCCTGCTTTGTCATCTAATTGGTTCACAATAAAATCATAAACCAATTGTGCAGCAGCACAGGCATTGATATCCCAATGACGATAATCGTCAAAATCTTCGGGTTCCAGGTGATGATCTATCATCACCTTTTTAGCGCCAGCAGCCCTCACCAATTCGCCAAGCTCATTGATGCGACTTAAGGTATTAAAGTCTAAACAAAAAATAATGGAAGCTTCATCTACCAATTTTGTAGCCTTTTCCTGCTCTTCAGTAAAGATGATTACATCTCCGTTATTCGGCATCCAGTGCAAAAAACTAGGATAATCGGTTGGCGTAACCACTTTTACATGATGACCTTTTTGAATCAGATATCCATATAAACCTAATGATGAGCCCATTGCATCGCCATCAGGTTTATGATGCGTAGTGATCACAATTCGTTGTGGCGTAGCCAGTAGGGATTTTAATTCTGTTAATGTCAACATATATTTTTGCGCTGCAAAGCTAAGTAAAAATTAATATTAATGTCAGCTATTTAACGTTATCCTTTTAATATTCATCAATTAAAACGTATTTTTGCAGAAAATTTCATATTCATACAATGAGCACTAACAGAACTTTTACAATGATCAAGCCTGATGCAGTTGCAAACGGCCACATCGGATCGATCATAAACGACATTACCAATGCAGGTTTCAAAATTGTTGCATTAAAATATACAAAGTTAACTGATGAAACTGCTGGTCAGTTTTATGCAGTTCACGCTGAACGTCCTTTCTATAAAGATTTAGTAAGCTTTATGTCTTCAGGACCTATCGTTGCTGCCATTTTAGAAAAAGATAATGCAATTGAAGATTTCAGAAAATTAATTGGCGCTACTAATCCAGCGGAAGCTGCTGAAGGAACTATCCGTCAGAAGTATGCGAAATCAATTGATGCTAATGCGGTTCACGGATCAGACTCTGATGAAAACGCTGAAATCGAAGGCAACTTCTTCTTTAAAGCAGATGAGCGTTTCTAGTTCTTAAGAAAAGAAAAAATTATAATAAAACCTCGATCATTCGGGGTTTTATTGTTTTATCAATTTTGTATCTTTCCAACTTAAAATAATCAACCGGATATAACGTTGAAAATATCACAACACCATACACAATGAAGAAATTTTTATTAGCGGTATGCATTTCAAGTATCGCTGTTGCAGCAAATGCACAAACTAAAACTGCTGCAAAAAAACCTGTTGCCAGGAAAACCGTTACAACCACAAAAACAACTACGGTTACTACCGGGTTGAGATCAGGCCTCGATTCTACGAGTTACGCTTTCGGAACTTCAATCGGATCGGGCTTAAAATCCACCGGTCTATCTACGTTGAATTACGACGTTTTGTTGAAGGGATTGAAAGACGCATTTACCGGCGGTAAAGTTATTTTAACCCAGGAACAAGCCCAACAGTGTATTAACGAAGCCATTACAAAAGCATCAGCAGTAAAAAACAAAGCTGAAGCTGAAGCAAACAAAATTAAATTTGCACCCATGATAAAAGAAGGACAAGATTTCTTAGAACAAAACAAAAAACGTGCTGGCGTACAAACAACAGCCAGCGGTTTACAATACGAGGTTTTAACTGCCGGAACTGGCGTAAAACCAACAGCTACTGATTCAGTTTTGGTTCATTACAAAGGAACTTTATTGAACGGCAAACAATTTGATAGCTCTTATGACAGAGGCGAGCCAATTAGTTTCCCGTTAAACAGGGTTATACCTGGATGGACTGAAGGCGTTCAGTTAATGCCTGCAGGCTCAAAATATAAGTTCTTCATTCCGTATAACTTAGCTTATGGCGAACGCGGCGCAGGTGCTGATATTCCACCATATAGTGCTCTAATTTTTGAAGTAGAATTGTTAAAAGTTAACGGCAAATAGCCTTAATTAAAACTTTCTTTACGCTTTGATGTTAGCATATACATAATTTAACATCATATGAAAAAGATACTACCTATAGCACTAATCGCATTTTTATGCACTACCTTAAGCAGTTGTGAACTTGTTGGAGGTATATTTAAAGCCGGCATTTGGTCGGGTATCATTATAGTTGTAGTGGTAGTTGCACTACTGATCTGGATTTTGGCCAAAATATTTGGCGGCGGAAGAAGTTAATCTGGCTTAAGAATTAAATCCCGTCAAAAGGGTTGATAACTAATCACTATCAACCCTTTTTTTTATCTTGTGATCATGAAAATTTTCAATCTCGAACCCATCACAGTCAAAGAATACATTTTTAATAAATCGTTTTTAGCCCAAAGCCACAGTAGCCACAGCAGTTCTTACGGATTTGATTTTGATTGTAAAGTGATTGATTCACAGAAAACCATGATCATCACATTTGAAATTCTTCACACTGTTGGAGATGCGAAATATGAAGAAGAAATATTTTTCACCGATGAACCAAATGAGCTGTTAGTTGTAGGTTCATCTACCGTAGAAGAAGGTGCTGGAGACATATTGATGTCATACAAAAGTTCCTGCCAGTTTAACCTTGAAAATGAGGGTTATGATGTAGATATATTGTCGCTTATCGATTTTTTGACTGGGTATCATATGGATACCCAAAAGTTTCTGGATCAGTATGGTGTCAAATCGTTCGGATTACCTGAAGAAGCATTTTTTCCTCACAATATCCTATCAAACGCGAAATGTGCAATTGAAATTTACAGGGAAGTCATATGTATGAATTTTGATGGTCTTGCACTTATTCTAAACAACACCGGAATTCATCAACTATCAAACTTATAAAAATACCATTTCAGTTATTACTTCGCTCCCAGCATGTTCATTTAGTTTTTGAATAATTCCTTGTCTAACCAACACCAGTTCATTTTTAATCACCGAAGATTCTATTCTGATAAATAATTTTTTATCATGAATATAAAGTTGGGTGGTTCTGTTGGCAATAGCGGTCCCCATAATTTCAGGCCACACCGCCAAAATAGAGGTTTCATCGAATTTACGGCGTAAGCGATACACGTCAAGCATTTTGCTCACGGCATCTTTCATGGTAATATCATTCGGTTTACGCATTTTTTATTTGTCCCTCTTCTACTTCAAACAAAGTTACATCAACTTCTATTTTTTCAAAAATAGATTTCACTCTTTCTTTCCCTGTATCGGTAATAAATATTTGTCCGAAATCGTGATGAGAGACCATTTGCATCAACTTCTGCACCCGGCTATCATCTAATTTATCAAATATATCATCGAGCAGAAGCAATGGTTTGAATCCTTTGTTTTTGGCGAGATAGGCATACTGTGCTATCTTCAACGCAATTAAGAAAGATTTCTGCTGGCCCTGTGATCCAAACTTCTTTAGGGGCATTCCGCTAATTACAAAAGCCAGCTCATCTTTGTGAATGCCCGTGGTGGTACGTTCTAAAACCCGATCCTTTTCAACCGACTTTTGCAGCAACTCACCAAAAGCACTATCATTCAACTGAGATTGATAATTTAATTCAACGGTTTCTTTATTTTCAGTAAGGTAGGTATAATATTGATTAAACAGCGGAATAAACTCATCCATAAAAGCCTTTCGGGTGGCAAATATTTTATTCCCCGCTAAAACCAGTTGCTCATCCAAAATCTCCAATAATGTAGGATCATATTTTCGGGTAATTGCAATTTGTTTTAGCAATGCATTTCTGTTGAGAAGAATTCTATTGTAAGAGATTAGCTGATCGAGATAGTGTGAATCGGTTTGAGAAATGACGTTGTCAATAAACTTTCTGCGTTCCTCGCTCCCTTCCATAATTAAATTCACATCATATGGAGAAACCATTACTACAGGAAATAATCCAATATGGTCTGCAAGTTTATCGTATTCCTTTTTATTGCGTTTAAACTGTTTTTTCTGGTTACGCTTTACGCCACATGAAATTTTTTCGTTTTTATTGCTTCGGTCAAAATCGCCCTGAATCATAAAAATTTCCTGACCTGCTTTTATTTGCTGGCCATCAATAGGATTAAAATAGCTTTTACAAAGGCAGAGGTAATGAATCGCATCGAGCATATTGGTTTTACCAGAGCCATTATCACCCGTAAAAACGTTTACCGTATCCGAAAACTGGATGTCAGCATCGTTATAGTTTTTGAAATTTAGAAGCGTAATATTCTTTAACCACATAAATATGGCGCAATTTACCGTTTTTTACCCTCTAAATAACTAATGTTTAATTAAATACTTCAAAATAAAGATTGATTCTTTGATTGAAAAATGTATTTTTGCAATCTTAAATTTTTTAAACAAACATGTCTACAACAGATAACCAGACAATTCAACCTACTAAAAAAGGTTCATTCTTACAGGAAAATAACAAGAGCTTACTATTTATAGCAGGTGCTGTGGTTTTATTAATTGGTGTATATTTTTGGTATCAAAATGTGTACTTGAAAGGTCGTGCCGAAGAAGCTGCAAGCAAAATGTTTAAAGCAGAACAATATATCGGTGTAGATTCTTTATCTAACAAAGCAATTAAAGGCGAAGGTGGTTATCCTGGTTTGGAGCAAATCGCTAAAGAATATGATAATACAAAATCGGCTAACTTAGCCAACTTATATTTAGGCGGAATTTACTTGCGTAAAGGCGACTATAAACAAGCTGTGGAATCATTAAGTAAATATAGCGCTACTGGAAGCCCGGTTGCAGACCCTTTAGCTTTAGGTTTATTGGGTGATGCTTACAGTGAATTAAAAGACTACAAACAAGCTTCAACATATTACAAAAAAGCTTCTGATAAAGCAAGCAAATTCACTTCTCCAATGTTTCTTAAAAAATTAGGTTTGGTTGCAGAAAATCAAAAAGATTTTAAAGGTGCAGTTGAGGCTTACACCAAAATCAAAACGCAATACCCTGAAAGTGCCGAGGCGCAAATGATTGATGCCTATATCGCAAGGGCTGAAGAACAAGTTAAATAATCATTTAGCTAATACAATATAATGAAGAGATCATCGAAAGGTGGTCTCTTTTTTTGTGCCAGATATTTTATTGATCTTAGTTATTAATCAACAAGGAAACTGAAACGTTTGTGCCTCGAATTCTTTACAGAAATCTTGTTACCAACATTTCCCACTCTTCTTCCAAAGAAACATTCGGACGAGTTTCCTTTGCTTTCCTGTACCAGTAATCGGCATTCCAGATATCACCTTCTTTGCGATGTAAATAGGCATGAATACGAGAAGAAGAGATATCACTTAAATGGTCCACTTCATTATGGGCATTGTTCCACTCTCCCTTGCCATCATACCAAAGTGCCTTTAATGGAACAGACAGATTTGGCTTTGGCTGATCTAATTTTAAGGAATCCCGGAATTCAGCTAAAGTCATAAGAGGTTTTTAGGGTATGATTTAAGATTATTTATTGAAAGCGGTCATGGTGTGCGCCGGACCAACAGTTACATAACTTTTAATCAAATCTACACTTTTATCAATTAAGGCTGGAAGCTCGAGCTGTTCATCTTTATCGAACAAACCTAAAACAAAATCTACCTGACGGCCTTTTGGATAATCGCTACCAATACCAAAACGTAAACGGGCATAATTTTGTCCGCCGCAAACCTCTTCTATACTTTTTAAACCATTATGCCCGGCGCTGGAGCCCTGAAGCTTTAATCGCAATTTGCCAAGTGGCAAGGCGAGATCATCCACTACTACCAAAACATTTTCTGGAGCGATTTTTAATTCTTTCATCCAGTAATTTACAGCCTTACCGCTTAGGTTCATGAAAGTTGTGGGTTTAATTACGTGAAGTTTTTTTCCTTTAAAACTCACTTCAGCATAATAAGCTAAACGGATGTTATCAAAACTTCCTCCTAAATCTTTAACGAGCTGATCGGCAATATCAAAACCTATGTTATGACGTGTATGGGCATAATCCGGACCGATATTACCTAAGCCAACGATAAGATATTTCATGGCGCAAAGGTAAAGCTTAATGCGGAAAGACCAAAGATAAAAGCGGAAGCTTAAAGCAAAAAGCTTAAAGATTAAAGCTGAAGAAAGAATATTTCAGAAAATGCAATATATCGTCATCATCTCGAATTCATTCCAGAACCTTAATAATAACCTCATTAAAAATCCATACAATTCGCGACAGCAGAATGACTTGGTATCGGAAAGACTATCTGCAAAAATATTAACACAAAAGAAAACGGCTCGAAAAAAATTCGAGCCGTTTTCTTTAAAATCAAGAAAGCTTGATTATTTTTTACCTTTAGCAGCTTCAGTTTCTGCTTGTTTTAATGCTCTAGACATTGCAACAGAAACGATAGTATCTTCAGGAGTGTTAGTGATTACGAATCCGTCAACTTTAAGGTCGCGAACGCGGAATAAACTACCTACTTCTAATTTCTCTAAGCTTACTTCAACGTTTTGTGGCATGTTAGCTGGTAAAGCTTTAACGCGAAGTTTACGTAATTTCTGAATTAATTTACCCCCCATTTTAACACCTGGAGAAGTTCCCGTTAATTTAACTGGAATTTCCATTACGATTTCTTTCTCGTCGAATAACTGAAGAAAATCGATGTGCATTAATACGTCAGTAAGTGGGTGGTATTGAGTGTCTTTAACGATTGCTTTAGTTTTAGCACCGTTAACATCAATTTCCACAAAATTTACTTCCGGGGTATAAATTACATCTCTTAAATCAGCAATAACTACAGCTAAGTGTTGTTGCTCTTTTCCACCATACAATACCGCCGGAACCTTACCTTCGTAACGAAGTTCCTTGGCATCGCGTTTCCCTACGTTCTCTCTTGGAGAACCGCTAATTGCGATTGTTTTCATTTTATTTATATTTATTTATTAGTAGTAAGTATCAAGTATTGAGTATAAAGACATTAAGTCTTAACCCCCTACCCTCTACCTAAATTTTATACTCTAAACAAGTCACTAATCGAACCGTGTTCATTTACATTGGCAATTGCCCTCGCAAACAAACTTGCTGTGCTTAGCACTCTTATTTTTTCACTCTCCACTCTTAATGGAATCGTATCAGTCACGATCAATTCCGTTAAAACTGAATTTTCTACCGTTTCTACAGCTTTACCTGATAACACAGCATGCGTACAAACCGCTCTAACACTTGCAGCACCATTTTCCATAATCAGAGCCGCAGCTTTTGATAAAGTACCCGCGGTATCGCAAATATCATCAATCAACACTACATCTTGTCCGGTTACATCTCCAATAATCGACATTGATTCGATTTCATTGGCACGTTTACGGCGTTTATCACAGATGATTACTTCAGCATTGAAAAACTTTGCGAAAGTACGGGCCCGGTATGAACCACCCATATCTGGCGATGCAATAGTTAAATTTGGCAGGTTTAAGCTTTTAATATAAGGAACAAAGATTACCGATCCATCTAAGTGATCTACCGGAATATCAAAGAACCCTTGAATCTGAGCCGCATGCAAATCCATTGTCATGATGCGGTGAATACCTGCAGATTTCAATAAATTGGCTACCAGTTTAGCGCCGATTGCTACACGAGGTTTATCTTTTCTATCCTGACGGGCCAAACCATAATAAGGAACAACTGCTGTAATATAATGTGCAGATGCTCTTTTAGCAGCATCAACCATTAGCAAAAGTTCCATTAAATTATCGCTGGGCTGATAAGTAGATTGGATTAAAAAAACGTCACAGCCACGTATCGATTCATCAAAAGAAGGTTGAAATTCACCATCACTGAATTTGTGAATGGTTACATCACCAAGAGGTTTGCCGTAACTTTCAGCAATTTTTAGTGATAGTCCTCTAGAACCTGTTCCGGAAAATAACTTTACCGGGTTAAACTGCAATGGCATGATCCGTGTAGTTTACGGTTAAAAAAAATCGGATCATGTCATTTTACAAACACGATCCGACATTAAATTTTCGTTGTCCGACCTGGATTCGAACCAAGACAAACGGTACCAAAAACCGTTGTACTACCCTTATACTATCGGACAATCTTTTCCGAGAACGTATCCTCGAAAGGGAATGCAAATGTAGGAAGCTTATTTTAATTTTGCAAGAGTGATTTTAAAATATTTTAAATTTCTTCCTGCCCTTCCTTTGTTGCGTTGCAAAGATAAAAAAATCATCATATCGGATGCAACATTTTATTTTTTTATACGACTTTTTTAAGTGAGAACCACTTAAATCATTTATTATCAAAGACTAAATTTTACTATGAATTATTCAAAAATTAACACCATCACGGGTTGGTTGTGCTTTTCTATTGCTGCAATCACTTATATTCTCACTTTAGATCAATCTGTAAGTTTCTGGGATTGTGGAGAATTTATTGCTTCTGCCTTCCGAATGCAAGTGGTTCATCAGCCAGGAGCCCCTATCGTTTCGATGATTCAGCGGTTATTTTCTACCCTGGCCCTGGGCGATAAAAATATGATTGCTTACTTTATGAACGTTTCATCGGCCTTGGCTAGCGCCGGAACTATTCTTTTCCTTTTCTGGACCATCACCGCTTTGGCCAAAAAAACCATCATTAAAAAGGCAGAAGAAATAACAAGCGCTAAAATCATCAGCATTATTGGTGCTGGTTTGGTTGGTGCATTGGCTTACGCATTTTCAGATAGTTTTTGGTTTTCGGCTGTTGAGGCTGAAGTATACGCGATATCGTCTCTTTGTACCGCAATTGTTTTCTGGGGAATACTCAAATGGGAATCTATAGCAGATGAACCAAAAGCAGACCGTTGGTTGCTTTTTGTGGCATACATTATGGGGCTTTCGATTGGTGTGCACCTGTTAAATTTATTAGCTATCCCAGCTTTAATTTTTGTTTATTATTTCAAAAAAAATCCGAATCCAAACTGGAAAAGTATACTCAAAGTTTTTATGATTTCTATTTTGGCACTGGCATTTGTTCAGTTCGGCATTATCCAATATATGATTTCTTTTGCCGCGAACTTTGATTACTTTTTTGTAAATACAATCGGTTTAGGTTTCGGTTCTGGAATTTTGTTCTTCGCCGTATTGGTTATTGGAGCATTGGTTTATGGCGTACTTTATTCCATCCGTAAGCATAAAAAAGGATTGAATTTAATCATGCTGTTCACTACTCTTTTAATCTTTGGTTACAGTTCTTTTGCTGTTTTAATTATAAGAGCACATGCAAAACCCAACTTAAATAATACCGATCCTGAAAATGCTTTTAATTTTTTAAGCTATGTAAACCGATCTCAATATGGCGATCGTCCTTTGCTTTATGGTGAAAACTATAACTCAGAAAAAATCGACATTAAAGAAACCGGACAACTTTACAGAAAAGGAAAAGATAAATATGAATCTGCAGGAACCAAATCTGAATACGTTTTTGCAGATAAAACCCTGGCGCCAAGAATGTACAGTGATAAAGCAGAGCATATTAATTTTTATAAAAACTATATGGGATTTGATGATGCACATCAGCCAACTTTAGCGGATAACCTGAGTTACATGTTTTCATTTCAAACCGGACAAATGTACTTGCGTTACTTTATGTGGAATTTTGCAGGCAGGCAGGATAACGAAGATGGGCAATTAGGTGGTCGCAACGGGGCCTGGTTAAGTGGTATTAAACCAATCGATGCCGTTAGACTTGGAAATCAAACCAATCTACCTCCATCTATTACTGAAAACAAAGCTTATAACCGTTTTTTCTTTTTACCATTGATTATAGGTTTGATAGGTGCGGTATGGCATTTCAAACGCAATCAAAAAGATGCAGGTATTATTGGTTTGCTATTTATTTTTACGGGAGTAGCAATTGTAATTTACCTGAATTCTGTTCCCATCGAACCCCGCGAAAGAGATTATGCTTATGTAGGATCATTTTACGCTTTTGCCATTTGGATTGGTTTAGGTGTTTTCGGACTTAAAGATTGGATTTTCCAGAAATTGTCTCCCGCAAAAGCCAGTGTTTTAGCTTCAGTACTGGCCGTTCTAGCAGTTCCGGTTTTAATGGCAACTCAAGGCTGGGATGATCATGATCGTTCTGACAGTCATGTGGCGCATGATATGGCGGTGAATTATTTAGAGTCTTGTGCACCAAATGCTATTCTTTTTACTTATGGCGATAATGATACCTATCCAGTTTGGTATGCCCAGGAGGTTGAAAATGTTCGTCCGGATGTTCGCGTGGTAAATTTAAGTTTATTTACTGCCGATTGGTACATCGACGGTTTGAAGCGGAAGCAAAACCAATCTGAGCCTTTGCCACTAACCATCAAACCTGAACAATACGTGGCCGGCACCAGAGACGTAATGTATTATCAGGATTTTAAAATCGCTCAGCATGTTGAGCTGAAAGATATTCTGGAAGTACTGCTTTCTGAAAACGATCAGGACAAGGCAACCATGAGTGATGGCTCGAAGTATAATATCCTGCCAACTAAAAACCTGAAATTAACCGTAAACCCTAAACAGGTTTTAGATACCGGAACAGTTCCTAAAGAAGATGCGGGCAAAATTGCCAACAGTATGGAATGGACTTATGCCGGGAACTATGTTAGTAAAGGCACCTTGGCTTTGTTTGATATTTTAACACACAACAATTGGGAACGTCCCATTTATTTTACCAATACGATGCCGAAAGATCAATATATAGGGCTTGATAAATACCTTTACACTGAAGGGATGAATAAAAGATTGCTTCCATTAAAACCAGATAGTGCTTCATCTGAAAATGAGGAATTGATTAATCCGAAACCGATGTTTAACAATTTGATGAAAGTGTATGCTTACGGAAATATCAAAAATGCCAATCACCTCGATAGACAATCGGCAGACGATGTAACTTATGTTTCGAACATGTTCGGTGGCTTGTTAACGAAACTCATCGATGAAGGAAAAATCAATGAAGGAAAAGAATTAGTGAATAAATATTTTCAGGTGATTCCAAATCGTTTTTATACGATGCGCCACGTAGTGAGCACTTTCTACGTTACAGAAAGCCTTTATCGCTTAAAAGATCTAAACCAGGCAAATGCATTGATCAGTAAATCTGCCGAGCACATCAATAAAGAGTTAACTTATTTAGCCGATGTATCAGAGAGTAAAAATCAACTGGCATCAGAACAAAATGTTCGTATTTACCTGACTTATCTGGCACAGATGGTAAAGCTAACCCAAACATTTAAACAGTATGAGCTTAGCAAAAAAATAGAAAATCAGTATAATGGATTGATCAATCGCTTTACGCCATTTGTTGCAGGCTAAATTAAAGCGCATAAATATAACCCCTAAACAGCATTTCAGATTCTGTTTATGGGTTTTTCAATTTTAAAGAAGATGGAAAGGTGTAAAAATGCTCCATCAAAATGCGCTGAAGCCGTTAAATATTGTTAAATCAATCCAAAAATTTACCTGTTTTATCGACTAGAATAGTTAATTTCGGCAGCATTTTTATGTGAAAACAGTTTTTAATATCATTAAATAAACCAATGAATTATTCAAAAGTCAATAACATAGTAGGCTGGATCTGCTTTTTAATTGCCACAATAACTTACGTTTTAACCCTCGAGCCATCAGCAAGTTTCTGGGACTGCGGAGAATTTATCGCGTCAGCATTTAGAATGCAGGTAGTACACCAGCCAGGTGCACCATTGTTCTTGATGATCCAACGTTTCTTCTCTGTTTTCGCCGCAGGAGATTTAACCCGCATTGCTTACTGGATGAACATTGGTTCGGCTATTTCTAGTGCGGCTACCATCCTATTTTTATTCTGGACCATCACGGCATTAGCTAAAAAGACCATTGTAAAGGCTGGCGAACAATTAACAACCGGCAACTTAATCAGTATTATGGGTGCTGGAGCCGTGGGGGCTTTAGCCTATACTTTTTCTGATAGTTTTTGGTTTTCTGCTGTTGAATCTGAAGTTTATGCCCAATCCTCTTTATTTACTGCCATTGTATTTTGGGCAATACTAAAATGGGAAGCACATGCCGATGAACCAAAAGCCGATCGCTGGTTATTGTTCATCGCTTACATCATGGGTTTATCAATTGGTATTCACTTGTTAAACTTATTAACTATTCCAGCGTTAGCATTTATCTATTATTTCAAAAGAACAGGCAAAGCCACCACTTCAGGAATTGTAAAAACCCTGGTTGTCGGCATTTTGATCCTGGCAGTAATTCAATATGGTATCATCCAGTATTTGGTTTCATTTGGCGCTTACTTCGACTTATTCTTTGTAAATACTTTAGGTTTAGGCTTTGGAACCGGTGTATTGTTTTTTGCCATTTTATTAATTGCAGCATTGGTTTGGGGAATTCGTTATTCTATCAAGCACCAAAAGAAATTATTAAACCTAGGCTTGATCTCTACCGTATTGATCATTTTTGGCTATGCTTCTTTCTCAATGATTATCATCAGGGCAAAAGCGGATCCAAACTTAAATAATAGTGCACCAAAAGATGCTTTCTCATTCCTAAGCTACTTAAACCGTGAACAATACGGCGATAGACCCTTAGGTTATGGTCCGAATTATAATTCAGAACGCACAGGCATTAAAGAAGGCGGAAAAACGATCTGGAGAAAAGGTAACGACAAATACGAGAAAGCTGGTGTAAAAACCGATTACGAGTATAATAACAATACTTTATTGCCTCGTATGTATAGCGATGACGCGAGACATGCTGCTTTTTACAAAGAATGGATGCGTTTGGATGATGCCAAGGTGCCTAACCTGGTTGACAACGTTGGTTTCTTATTCAGCTACCAGATTGGCTATATGTACATGCGCTACTTTATGTGGAATTTCGCTGGTCGCCAAAATGATGAACAAGGGCAAGGAAGTGGCCATGAAGGCACATGGATAAGCGGAATTAAACCAATTGATGCATTGTTAAGGGGAAATCAGGATAACTTACCTCCATCAACTGTTGACAATAATGCCTACAACCGCTTCTTCTTTTTACCATTAATTATGGGAATCATCGGCGCTTTATGGCACTTTAAACGTAACCAAAAAGATGCAGGTGTCGTGGCTTTATTATTTTTCTTTACTGGTATTGCTATTGTTTTATACCTCAATCAAAAACCTTTGGAGCCACGCGAGCGTGACTATGCTTATGTAGGATCGTTTTATGCTTTTGCCATTTGGATTGGTCTTGGGGCACTGGCGATTAAAGAATGGTTGTTTAAAAAACTTTCGCCAACCAATGGTGCTGTGGCTGCCACAGTGATCGGTTTATTAGCCGCTCCGGTAATTATGGCTCAGCAAGGATGGGATGATCACGATCGTTCAACCAAATTGGTACCTCATGATATTGCTTTAGATTATTTACAATCCTGCGCACCTAATGCAATCTTATTTACTTACGGCGATAATGATACTTATCCGTTGTGGTATATTCAGGAAGTGGAGAATGTGCGTCCGGATATTCGTATTGTAAACCTGAGTTTGTTTGATACAGACTGGTACATCAACGGTGCGAAAAAGAAACAAAACGAATCAGAGCCGCTTCCAATTTCAATGAAGCCAGAACAATATGTTCAAGGCGAACGTGATGTAATGCCGTTTGACCAGAAAATTGACGGAACAGTTGAGTTGAAAGATATTGTTGAGCTCTTACTTTCTGATAATGATGGTGATAAAGTGATGATGCAGGATGGAACAAAATCCAACTTCCTGCCAACTAAAAACTTCAAAATAACCGTTAACCCGCAACAAGTATTAAGCACCGGTACTGTTAGTGCAACTGATGCATCGAAAATTGTTCCTGAAATGACGTGGACTTTTAATAAAGGATATGTAACCAAAGGAACCTTAGCTATGCTCGATATCCTTGCGCACAATGACTGGAAACGTCCGATTTATTTTGCTTCTACAGTTCCATCAGACCAGTATAATGGTTTAGATAAATATTTATACAGTGAAGGTTTAGCTTTACGTTTAATGCCTTTGAAACCAGATACTACTGCAGCTGAAGAAAGAGCAGAACAGTTAAACACACCAGTGCTGTATAATAATGTGATGAACAAATTCAAGTGGGGCAACATGAAAACAGCTAAATATCTGGATCCACAGTCATCTGACGATACTTTCATTTTCACTAATATTTTCAGTAACCTTACTGGAAGTTTGATTAAGGAAGGCAAAACTGCTGAAGCTAAAAAAGTGGTTGAAAAATATTATGCGGTAATGCCTCAAAAATTCTTTGGTATCCGTACGGTAGTAGTGAAATTCTACATGGCAGAAAACTTATATAAGCTTGGTGAAACTGCCAGAGCAAATGAGATTTTAACGCAGTCTGGAGATTACATCAATAAGGAGTTAACATATCTTGCAGATCTTTCAGCCACAAAAGGTTTAACAGGATCTCAAAATATCCAAACGGGTTTATACTATTTAGACAGAATGATCAGAATTGCTAAAACAAGCGGGCAGGATAAAGTAAGCAGTCAGCTAGAGAAAACATTCTCTGGTTTGGAAGCTAAATTTTCTGCTTATTACTCGCAACAAGCTCCACAATAAACATAGCGATTAGAATATTTGAAAGCAGCTTCATTCATTTGAAGCTGCTTTTTTTTGCCCCAGACCTCATAGATTTAGTTGCCTGCGCTTGTTAGAATGAGTGTGGGCATTTACTGCAAAAAATCCTTCCATAGTGCCTGCGCTCGTTTCTAACGAGCGCATTAATAGCTTTACGATTTCATCGTAAAATACGATCATCTATTTACACGCTCGTTTGAAACGAGCGTGGGCATTTTGAACAACCTTTAAAACAAAAAATCCCGCTTGGCGAAACCAGGCGGGATCTTAAAATTTATTTATTATTGATTATTCGTTTACTACACCCATTTCACAGAATTTCTCAATTCTTTGTTCAACCATTTTATCTGTTTTAAGCTTGCCCAAAGCAGCCAAATCTCTCACAATATATTCTTTTAATGTTTTACCCATCAATTCCGGGTCTTGATGTGCACCACCAAGCGGCTCAGGAATAATTCCATCAATCAGCTTGTTGCCAAACATATCATCAGAAGTTAATTTTAAGCATGCTGCAGCTTTCTCTTTGAAATCCCAGCTTCTCCATAAAATTGATGAACAAGATTCAGGCGAAATAACAGAATACCAGGTATGTTCCAACATGTAAACCTTATCACCAATACCAATACCTAAGGCACCGCCAGATGCACCTTCACCAACAACCACACAAATGATTGGCACACGCAGAACTGACATTTCCAATAAGTTACGGGCAATTGCCTCGCCCTGCCCACGTTCTTCGGCTTCTAATCCAGGGTAAGCACCCATGGTATCAATAAACGAAATTACCGGTTTATTAAATTTTTCGGCCAGGCGCATCAAACGTAAAGCTTTGCGGTAACCTTCCGGATTCGCCATACCAAAATTACGAAACTGACGTTCTTTGGTATTTTTACCTTTTTGATGACCGATCACCATCACTGTTTGACCATTTACCGTAGCAAAACCTCCTACAATTGCTTTATCATCTTTAACCGTTCTATCGCCATGTAGCTCGATAAAATCATCACAAATCATGCTGATATAATCAAGCGTTTGCGGACGATCAGGGTGGCGGCTCATCTGAACCTTATTCCATCCGGTTAAGTTTTTATATAAGTTGTTGGTGGTTTCTTCTAATTTGCCATCAAGCTCGTCTAACGTGGCAGACATATCTACCTTAGTTTTGTCGGCAACTTGTTTAACCTTTTCTATTTGCTGAACTAAGTCGGCAATAGGTTTCTCAAAATCGAATGAAGTTTTTATTTGCTGCATAATTGAACCACAAAAATAAGTAATTATTTTTAGTTTGCAGGCTTGTTATCATAAATGCTTTTTTTGGTTTAGATTTTGGAAAGCAATGACAGCACATTTCGGACTTTTTAGCCCCGCCCCCGTTACTGCCACGATGAAGAATCGTGGGCATTCACTCAGGTCGGGTTTAGATTACGAAAGCCTTTTCTGCTATTTGCGGATTACAGCAAAAAGCAGAAGTGATTTAGCCCTGATTGCAGCGGAAATACTTTTTGTTGCAACAATCGACAAGCATACGGTGACAATGACAAAAAGATTGAAGCGCAAAGCAGGACCAACTCGAATAGTTGTACTGTCTTTGCGCTTCAAATCAATTTTATTTCTAAAAATTAAAGCTACGACTCAGAATTTTGCAGCTTACCTGAAATCTGGTTTAAAACTTAGCTGCTTCCCCTGCTTTTGGCAATGCCTTTTTAATAAACTCGCGAATGTGATTGTTCGAGTTTTTCAAATCTTCTTTGCGTAAATACATCATGTGCCCACTGCGGTAACCTTCCCAGCTCATACGATCCTGAAATTTGCCGGCAGCATCAAGCTGCCACATGCTGTATTTTGCATTGAAGTAATCGCAAGCCCCATCATAATAACCCGATTGCACCAATAAATGTAGATAAGGATTTTGTGCCATGGCCTGGCGAAGGTTATCGCCTGTTTGATCGCCACTGCGATCCCATGGATAAACTGAGCCAAACATATTGTATTTAAGGTCGGTTTTGTAATTGAGCTCGTTTCGGATGTACATATTGATGGCCGGCGTAAAGGAGTGCAGCCATGAAGTTAATTCTGCGTTATAATCTGGACCATCGCCAGCACCCATTTTATCGATACCGCGGTAGCGAGAATCCAAACGTCCTACAGTGAAGCCCTTATCCCGCATCAGTTCCTTCCAAAAGAAATTGGTAGGCACATTTAAGTTGTAATCTATGATCGTTTTCTCAGCTAAGCCAGAATAGCGGGCCATTTTAGCGGCAATGGCTTTCTTTTTTTCAATGCTTAACATTCCGCCTTGAGAAATGGCTGGGATTAACTCGTTAATGGTAAAAGTTTCTACTTCAGGCAACATGGCTGTTAAATCTTTCGACTGCAAATCCTGAGGCAACAATTTATGGTACCAGGCAGTTGCCGCAAAATAAGGTAAGCGTAAAGCCGCTTCTACCGGGCCACCACGTTCAATACCTAATTCTGTTGGTGAAACTAAAACAACACCGTTCAAATACATCCATTGGTTATTTTGAAGTTCTAAAGCCAAACCCGAAACACGGGTAGTTCCGTAGCTTTCGCCAATTAAAAACTTTGGTGACGCCCAGCGGTTATTTCGCGTTACGAAAGTGTTAATCCACTCGGCTAAATACTTAATATCTGCCCGAACACCGAAAAATTTGTTGGTTGGAATATCTTTGCTTACAGCTCGTGAATAACCTGTATTTACCGGATCGATGTAAACGATATCTGCCACATCTAAAATAGAATATGGATTCTCTTTGTAACCGTAAGGCTGAACCGGATATCCTTCATCATCAATATTCAACACTACCGGACCAGTGTAGGCAATATGCATCCAAACAGAAGCGGAGCCGGGTCCGCCGTTAAAGGAAATGACCAAAGGTCTTTTATCCCGATTGGAAACATCGCTTCTTTCATAATAGGTGTAAAATAGGCCAGCAATTGGTTTCCCATCTTCATCCCAAACCGGGAGTGTGCCGGTTGTGGCTTTATAAGGAATGGTTTTGCCATCTACGTTTACGGAGTGATTGGTAATGACTGTGCTTTCTACTTTAATGGCACGCTCATTTCCAGTTGATTTTGGCTCTTCCTTTATAGGATTCTGGGTTGGACCTGCGGCATCCTTTGAGGAATTTCTTTTTGGTGTTTGCTGTGCCTGACCAAGAAAACTGGTTAGCAAAATAGCGCTCAGTATAAGTTTAAATTTCATTAAGTTGGGTTTGGTTCATAAATATCAAATTAAACTGGCGCTAATCAAAACGCACATTAGAAATGTTACGCATAAAAAAACCTGGCACCGATAAAAATCAGTGCCAGGTTTTTGGATCGGATCTATTTTCTATTTATCCCACCAAACTTTTCCTACTAATTTATCGCCACCCGGAACTGCAGATGATGCCGCTTTATAATTCGCTGCATTTGAAACGCCTTCAATAAGCGGATAAGGGAATCGGCGTGGAATTGAGCCTCCCGTATTCGTATTTGGATACACAATTGGCACCAATGCCGGCAAACCGGTTCTTCTCCAGTTCGACCAGGTTTCGTAAAAATCCAACATGGTAATGGTATGCGCCCAGTATTGAGTAGAAATCATTTCTAAACCATTAGCGGCAACGTATGGGTGAGCAGCCAGATAGACAGCGGCATCACCAGCACTTACTGCCATACTCGGATCAAACTGAGAAAGATAGGTCATTGCAGCAGTTACCCCAGCATTGTAATGTGTTGCTGCCGAACCTCCAATATTGAAACGTTGCGCAGCCTCTGCCCAAAGCAATTCGGTTTCTGCATAAGTTAAAATAATGGTATTGCCATCCCTTTTCAACATGCCCGGATTTGGTGAAGAGTAATCGGTAAAATCTGTATAAGAAGCATCCTGACGAACATCTCGTCCTGCAATGCCACTTAAATCTTTTCCATTTGGCATTCCCTTTTGTACAGCTGCAGTAGTTACGAACGCAGGATTTTGAGCTTTTGTTACATCAGTTAAGTATAACTTTGTTACTGCTACTTTACTTAAACGAGGATCGTTATTAGTTTTTAAATAATTAATAAATGTATTGCTCCATCTGGTGTAATAATTCTCCTGACCACCATCGCCTAATAAAACCTGTGCAGCTCTGTTCTGCGTTACCCTACCACCGTTTGCATCATGTTTAAATAATGCGTTATCAGCATCGCCAGTCATGGTTTTTCCAACTGCTTTGGTTATGTAACTTTGTGCTAAAGTGGCATCAGCTTTTGTTAAACGCATCGCCATGCGCAACATTAAACTTGCTGCAAAACGTTTCCATTTATTCACATCGCCAGCATAAACTAAATCACCGGTTACAGCATCGCCGCCAGCAGTTAGTGCAGTTCCGGCTTCATCTACTTCTTTCAACAAATCAGTATAAATGGCTTGCTGCGCATCGTATTTGGGATAAAGATTTCCGGTATAATAACCTTTTCCTGCATCAAAGTATGGAACGTCGCCATATAAATCTGTCAGGCGTTGAAAAATCAAAGCTTTCCAGATTCTTCCAATTTGGTGTACATTATTATACTGGGCTTTGCCTTTTGTAAACTCTACTAAATCTGCTGCATATTTAACTTGGTCAGGATAAGCTTTTTCCCAGTAAGCCGCAGTGTATCCTTCATTTAACATGTATTTATCACCAGCCCAATAGCCGATTACGGATGACATGCCTTGCATCATGGTAGATGCATAGATCAAGTTGCCACGCCAGGTTTCATACGCGAAATCGACACTACCAGTGTAATTTAACTGAGCGGTTGATAATAGATAGTTGGGATTATATTGTTCCTGATTAACCGATAGTGGATCGGTATTAATTTTTTCAAAGTTTTTAGTACAACCTGTTATGAGTGCTAAGCCTGATAATAGAAGTGGTACGTATAATTTTATGATCGTTTTCATTTTCAATTCTTTTAAAGGATTATAACTTAACACTTAAATTTAAACCGTAGGTACGCACTGGCGGAACACCACCCAATTCCATTCCTGGAATGGTAGCATTATAACTCGATTCCGGATCGATGTTATCCGTTCTTTTCATCAGGATAAATAAGTTACGCCCAACGAAACTTACGTTTAAGCCTTTGATTTTGTTGTTAAATAACTTTGCAGGAAAGTTATATCCCAAAATCACCTGACGGAATTTAATAAAGCTTGCATCCTGTACGAATTGTTTTGAAACATTGTTCGCATAAGTGCCGTAGTAATTTGCCGCATTAACACCCAATTGATCACGATTTTCGAGTGTGGCCTGATGTAAACCGAAAACATAACCGTAATAATCAGTAGCAGAGAAAATTTTCCCGCCCCATTTACCATCTATTAAAAAAGACAGATTAACACCCTTGTAACTAAATTCGTTGTTCCATCCGGCAGTCCACTTGTGGTAGGCCGATCCATAATCTTTTAATTCACCTCGTTGTGGTACGCCATTAGTATCCTTTACAATATTACCGTTGCCATCGTATAAGAAATCATATGCCATAATCTGAGCAATTGGTTTTCCGGCAAGGTTTTGTAAAAAGCCAACGTTGCTTCTCGAGGTGGCAAGTTGTTGGGATGCAGTACCTGGAGCCAAGGTGATTACCATGTTATCGTTACGGGATCCATTGATACTGGAAGTCCAGCTGAAACCCTTATTTTTTAGCACCACGCCGGAAATCAACCCTTCGAAACCACGGTTTCTCAGTTTACCGATATTTAAAACGGCACCATTATAACCTGTTGTAGTTGAGGTTGGAACATCAATAATTTCATCCTTTGAATTCTTATTGTACCAGGTAAAGTCAACATTTAAACGATCTCCAAAAAACCTCAACTCTGTTCCAACTTCCAATTCAGTAGCACTCGATGCAAACAGTGATGCGTTAGGAATCGCTTCATTCGCGATATTGCCTAGCGGACTATTATTAATTACTTCACTACGTAAATTGTAATAAAGTTGGGTTTGGAAAGGCCCTGTTGCTTGCCCAACCATGGCATAACCTGCTCTTAACTTACCAAAGCTTAAAAATGATGGTTTCCAAAGCTCAGAAAACACAAATGAGCCGCTTACTGCCGGATAAATTGTATTTAGTTTATTATCTCTGTCTGGGGTGGCTAAAGTAGAAAACCAGTCGCTTCTGGCGCTACCTGTTAAGTATAGGATGTCTTTGTAAGCTACCTCTAAAGTTCCGTACACCGATTGCGTTTCCTGATCTCGTTTGTAAGCCGACACTGATTTGCCACCTGTATTGGCTAAAGTATAAATACCAAAAAGTTGGAAATTTGCACCGCCATTGGTCACCCCTTCACTTTGTGTTCTGCGGTAACTTGCTCCAATATTTGGTGTAATGGAGATATCGTCAATTTTGAATGATTTCCCGATTAACCCATCTACATTGATATCAGAAAATTTACTGTTTTGTTCAGTGTATCCTCCGTCTGCATCATAAGCAGTACCTGAGGGCGTAACGGCGATGTAGTTGTCGTTGTAAGAATCTCTTCCAGCCCGGGCTTGCAAAAATAAACCATTATCAAAAGTGTATTTCGCACTTACCGAACTCAACAAACGTTCTCTTTTAGTATCATGAATAAAATCATTCGCTGCAAACCAAGGATTGGTGGCATACGGATTACCTGTATTGTAAGAAAGCTCGTTGCCATCTGGCTTTTTGCCTGGTTGTAAGGTGGCAATATTTACACTGGTAGGTAAGAATGCGGCATTGTAGTTGGCGTTACCTGCACCATCAGATAACATCGGACGGTTTTTAGCCTGTTCTAAAATATAATTTACTCGGGCATCAATCACCAGATTTTTAATAGGATCGAATGTACTCGATAAAGTAAAATTCTGTCTGTTTAAACCTGAATTAGGTACCACAGAACGGTTAGTTAAATCACTTGCAGATAAACGGATTACGCCACCGGTGAACGATTTGTTTAATGCCAAAGTGTTGGTCCAGCTTCCACCGGTTCTGTAAAAATCTTCAATATTATTTTTTTGTGCCGTATATGGTCTGCTCACCCCATCGAACTGAATCACATTTGATCCATCTAACGGCGCACCCCAGCTCGAACTTCCTGTAGATGCCGCAGCCAATTGTGTAGTTGGTTTCTGACCGTTTACCCCTTGGCCATAAACATATTGCCAATCAGTTCTGTCCATTACCTGCTCAGCAACATAGTTACTGCTAAATTCAATGCTGTTTCCTTTACCGCTTTTGGTTGTAATTAAAATAACCCCTGCTTTCGCTCTGTTACCATAAAGTGCCGATGCAGCAGCGCCTTTCAAAACTGAAATGCTTTCAATGTCATCTGGATTGATGTTACTGATTGCATCACCTAAATCGGGAGCATTATCATACTGACCGCCATTGTTTCCAATCCCGATAGTGCTTTTATAACCAACCGGAGAGTTCTCCATCGGGATACCGTTTACCACATAAAGCGGCTGACTTGATGGCCCCATGCTGGAAACACCACGAATGGTTACGTTTGTTGCTGCACCTGCACCACCTGAAGTTCCGGCAATGTCTAAACCTGCAACTTTACCCACCAAAGAATTGGTGATGTTATTTTCACGGGCCTGGGTTAAAGTTTCTCCACCAATTTGTGTAACAGAATAGCCAAGTGCTCTTCTTTCCTTTTTAATTCCCAATGCGGTAACCACAACGTCGGTTAGTTGTTTGGTATCTTCAACCAGAACAATATTTATTGTGGTTTGAGTACCAATTGAAACTTCTTTAGTTTGAAAACCTGCATATGAAACTACCAATACTGCATTTTCTGGCGCATTTAATGAAAACTTTCCATTAATGTCAGTCGAGGTTCCAATTCCCGTTCCCTTCACTCGAACGCTTGCACCAGGAAGTGCCCCACCTAATGCATCTTTAATTGTACCTGTAACCGGCACTTCTTTGTTCCTGCTAATCACAATCAATCCACCATCCGAAACAGAATATTTCAGGTTCGTTCTGTTTAAAATAGCTGCCAAAACATCGGTTACCAAAGTGTTGGTTACAGTGATGCTTACGTCTTTGTTTACGGGCACGTACGAAGCACTATAAACAAAATGATAGCTGCTTTGCTGTTCAATAATCTGTAAAACCTTGCCCAATTTGGTCTTCTTCACATCGAGGGATATTTTCTCCTGAGAAAAAACCGATGCAGAAACATTCAGGCAAGTAATGAAAACCATAATACAGGTCAATTTCATTAGCATAATGAATTTTAAAAGCTTCCGGCGTAGCGGATGCCCTTGCAGTAAGTAATAATTAATCATATTTTTGTTTTTTTGGTTGCGTAAGTTCTTGGCAGCAATCTGTTTGCGCATAAACTGCCATTAATTAATCAAAGAAGAAATGTTAAGGGCGGTGCTCCAACACCGTCCTTTTTTAAATCTACTTTGAGATGATTACCTGGTTTCCTTTTATCTCATATTTAAAATCTTCTACATTTTGTAATGCCGAAAGGGCTTGCTCAATTGTTTCTTTGCTAAACGTTGCCGTAAAGCGATATTTTTCTACGGCAGTATTGGTAAACTTTATTTCCACATTATACCATTTTTCGAAAATGTCTTTTATTTCATCAAAATCCTGGTCGTAGATTTCGATGCGGTTTTTAGTCCAGGCAGTTTCTACAATCGTACTGTCTTTGATTAGCGTATAATGATTAATTGCAATTTCCGGACGCGACAGAGAAGGTTTTGCTAGTTTCGATTTTTTAGGCTCATTTATGTTTTTGTAAAAAGTAACCTTTTGACTCGGCTTCAAAGTAATTATTCCACCTTTTCCACCTACAGCCTCCATTGTGATTAATCCACGAATCAAAGTTGCCTCAGATGTAATTTCATCAGGATAAGCCTTCACATTAAAAGCTGTGCCCAACACATCAATGTTAAAATCATTTGTATGCACTTTAAATGGAACATCTTTGCAATGAACCACATCAAAAAAAGCTTCGCCGATTAAATTAACTTCCCTTGTTTTTTTATTAAAACCTTTGATTATTGATAATGAACTTTTTGCGTTTAATAAAACTGATGTTCCATCCTGAAGCCGAATCTTTTTACGTTCTCCGCTTTTGGTTGCCCAGGTAAATACCTCTTGAACTGGCTCATTTTTTTTGAAGTTGATGTAGCTTAAATAAAGTAGAAAGGAGCCAATAACCACAACTATGGCTGCCGCAATTTTTAACCATAAAAAGGGATTCCTCTTTAAAACTTTTATCTCCTTTGGAGACAGCTGATTCTTAAAATCATTTACCTGATGATTTAACTGCCGCTTATTTCCACTTAATATTACATATAACTTTTGTGCTTCTGCAATTACAACTGCTTGCTCGGGATGAGCATTTATGTATTTTTCCCAATACTCAATGCACAACTTGTCTGTTCCAGCACAATATTGCTGAAACGTACTATCAACAAGAAAGTCTTCTGCATTGAATTCACTTCTATCAACCATTCTAATTCACCTTTTATATATCAGTGCCCAAAAGCTTTATTTTTTCCTAAGGAATTTTTAACTTTTTTTTAACATCACGAAATAACTGCGTTGAAATGCCCTTTAGCTAAGAAATAAAAATTGTATTAATTGTGATTGAACGTGATTTAAATCGGAAACATGAAATCTTTGAACAATGAAAGTGGGAAATAATCTGTTCGATTCTTCACTAGGTAGAAAGGACGACAGTAGTAAGTTTATGACAAGGAAAGAAAATTTTTTAGGTGTTAAATTCTTTTCTCAAAATCTTAAGCGCATCGTAAATGGTATTGTAGGCTGTTTTTATGGTTTGGTTACTTTGTTCAGCAATTTGCTCATAACTCAATCCATCGAAAAACTTTAAGTGAATGAGTTGTTTTTGGCGAAAGGTTAGTTTTTCCAAAGCATTTTTGAGTTGATGTTTGACCAATTCATCACTTTGTACTTTCACGATAAACTCTTCATAACTCATTTCCATCCAATCGCCATCTGCACCAGCATTGAATAATGCATCACTGATTTTACGTTTCCGCTCTAAAATTCTGAGTAATTTCCTTTTTAAGAAAGTTCGAAGATAAGCTTCCACATTATCTACGCGACTAAGCGTTTCGTGCTTCTCCCAAATGGTGGTAAAAACCAAATCGGTCGCTTCGCTCGAAGTATCTGCATCTGCACAAACCCTTATACCAAAATTTACCAAAGGATAGTAGAGTTCCTTATAGAGATCAAAAAACGCATCTTTATCGCCAGAACGAATTCGTTCCCATTGTAAGTGATGCGCCAGTTTATCGTTCATTTAGGATGTTTAGTTGTTAAAACAATATTAACTAAAAACATCAAGATTATGATGAACATAGCCGCAGATTTGAAGTTTTTGTAAACTAAACGCTCAATCTGCGGCTAAATGCTAATCCTAAAATATCTATCTCAACGCTACCTTACTAAAAATATGATATTCGCCAGGGGCTAAGCTTGCGGTATAGTTATTAGAATTTAAACTGATGTTTGTCCCTGATGCATCAACCCAGGTTCCTGAAGAACCAAAATCGATATTTGCAGTTTGATTGACAACATCGAAATTCCCAACCACTATCACCGTATTTGCCCCTTCTACCAGCTTAATGTATTTAATCCCTCCGGCTAAACTATAGGTAGAACTCGTTGAATTAAAAATAGAATTATTCTTTTTTAAACGAATGAATTTAGTGTAAGCATTGTACAAAGCTTTTCGATTTGGATCACTATAATATTCCCATCTTATCGGTTTTTCGCCAGTTCTTCCGTTGAAATCGATATTTACATCATAGCCCAATTCGCCAAACTGCCAGATCATTTTTGGCCCTGGAATGGCAAACAAAAATGCGGCCGCCAGTTCTTCTCGCTTTAATGATGTGGCTAAATTTCCTTTAATCGAATAATTTCCTGATGCGTTGCCATATGTGATGTTCTTGAAGTTCAAACGTTCTTCGTCATGGCTTTCGCCATAGCTCACCAAATTTTCCGATTTAGAAAAACCATGATTGGCATAAAACCCCCACTGAAAATTAGAATTTGTCAGCCAGCCCATCGTGGCTTCATTCATATTATAATTCAAATTATTCCAAAGCATCATGCCATCATCTGCCAATACTTTCTCTTCTGATTCTTCTGCAAAATGTTCTAGAATAACATAGAAATTATTCGGATCTAAACTTTTAATATAACTATTATAGTCTTTCCAAATGGCTACTCTACCGGCATCATATTTTCTAAAAACATCATCTCCGGAAGACTGTGTTTGGGTAAAACCTTTAGATAAATCAAATCTAAAACCATCAATTTTATACTGCTGCATCCAGAATTTAATTACATCTTTCGAGAATTTTTTAGTGGCCGCACTTTCATGGTTAAAATCGTAACCTACATTAAAGGGATGTTTTGCATCCACATTAAACCAGGGACTGTTTGACGTTGGTTTAGAACCATCGAAATACATTTGTACCATAGGCGATTGACCGAATGAGTGGTTTAGCACCATATCCATAATTACAGCAATCCCTTTACCATGGCATTCATCAATAAAATTCTGCAAGGCGGTTTTTGTTCCATAATATTTATCAGGAGCGAAATAAAATGATGGATTGTAACCCCAGCTTAAATTCCCCTCGAATTCGTTTACAGGCATCAATTCAATCGCGTTAATACCCATGTTTACCAGATAATCCAATTTCGCAAGCGTAGAAGCGTAAGTATGTTCGGTAGTAAAATCGCGAATGAGCAATTCATAAATCACAAGATTATTTTTTTCAGGGCGAACGAAGCTATTGTTTTTCCAGGTGTAAATAGGCTGGTTGGCCTGCATTACGCTTACAATGCCAGTCGTTTTACCCGTTGGATAAGCCTTTAAATTAGGATATACCGCAGCCGAAATGTATTGATCGTTGTCTGGATCAAGTACTTTCTCGCAATAAGGGTCGGCAACTTTTAACTTTCCATCAACATAAAATTGATACGCATATTCAGTGCTTGAATTTAAGTTATCAATTTGAATCCACCAGGTATTTCCATCGCCGGTCTTTTTCATTATTGATGCTGTTGTAGACCAATTATTAAAATCGCCAATTAATGAAACTGAATTTTTTCCTGGTGCATAAAGCGTAACAATAGCCGATGTTCCGTTATTGATAAACGCAACACCATCTTTTGCGCCAGCAGGCAAATCGGTTGTGGGGTTTGTAGGTGTTTCTGTTCCGCCTTCAGTTGAAGATTTTTTGCAGGAAGTATGGAACGCTGTTACAAACAGCAATAGGTAGATGATTTTTTTCATTTGGTTAGGGATTTTTAGAAGATTTTGGTCATTGCGAGGTTCGAAGCAATCTATTTTCGATGAGATTGCTTCATCCCTCGCAATGACGAAATGTTTTATACTGACCTATTTTCTTCAATAGACAGTTCTGACGCTAAAACTTCATCTGTTTTCTTTGGTTCTCTGATGAAAATGTAACAAATAACTGCCGCTAAAATCATTAAGCCACCGCCCAATTGAACGGCTAAAAGTCTGTCGTTATTTAATACATTACGCATTAACCAGCCAAAACCGAGTGATGCTATAATTTCTGGCAGTACAATGAAGAAATTAAAAATCCCCATGTAGATGCCGATTTTATCTTTAGGTAATGAACCGCTTAACATGGCATATGGCATAGAAAGAATACTTGCCCAAGCAATACCCACTCCCGTCATACATAGATATAACATGTTTTTATCATGTACCCAAGCAACGCTGATTAATCCGATGGCGCCACATAATAAACAAATGGCATGCGTGGTTTTTCTACCCAAAGCATCAGCTATTTTTGGTAAGACCAATGCGAAAAGGAAAGTGATTACACTATAATAGGCTAAAGTTAAGCTACCGAAATCGGCACCTTGGGCATAGATAGGGTCAGCAGCATCTTTACCGCCGAAAACGTTTACCGCAACGGCTGTAGTATAATAAAACCACATTAAGAACAATCCCGGCCAGGTAAAAAACTGAACCAAGGAAACGATTTGCATGCGTTTTGGCATATTGCTTAATGCATGAAAAATCTCTTTTGCCCCGCCTAAAAAACCACTGTTGTTTTGTTTCAACTTTTCTTTGAAATCGGCATCCTGAGGTGGATATTCTTTAGTGGTAAAAACAGTCCACAGTACAGCAGCAAAAAAGAAAAATGCGCCAATATAAAAGGAGAACTTAACATTTTCCGGAATATTTCCCTGCGTTGCAGTATTCTCTAAACTGAATACATTTTTCATTAACCATGGTAATGCAGAGGCTACACTTCCGCCCAAACCAATCATCATGCTTTGCATAATAAAACCACGGTTAACCTGACTATCAGGTAATTTATCGGTAACAAATGCACGGAAAGGTTCCATGGCAATGTTGCCAAAAACATCTAAAACCCAAAGCAAACCTGCAGCCATCCATAAAGCACTGCTGTGCGGCATGAAGATTAACGCAATGCTGCTAACAATGGCACCAATCATGAAATAAGGCCTTCTTCTACCCCACTTCGGATGCCAGGTTCTATCACTTAAATAACCGATAATTGGTTGCACCAATAGACCGGTTAATGGTGCTGCCAAAAACAATAACGGAACCTGGTCAGGGTTGGCGCCAAGGTTTTCATATATACGCCCCATGTTGGCACGTTGTAAATCCCAACCAAATTGGATTCCGAAAAAGCCAACACTCATATTAATGATTTGTGCCAGTGTTAATTTCGGGTTCTCGAATACTGTTTTTAAGCTCATTGTATTTGGTTTATTTAACCGCAAAGGCCGCCGAGTAAAAACGCAAAGCACTCAAAGCTTTGTGTTCATAATCTTTGTGGAAATCGTCTCGTTCTTTGCGGTTATTTCTTAGTTTAAAATTCTATTACTTGCGCCGAAACCGGACCAAGTGTTACCGGAATGCTTGTTCCTGCAGGGATGTTTAGTTTTCTGTCAGTCAACAAATCCGTAACAGGAGAAGAATGTTTCACTTTTAAAATATGGTCAGGAATTTCGATGTTAGCTTCTAAAGTCTGATTTCTATCAAAGTTGGCAACGACCAACAGACGCTGCTTGCCCGAATAACGGATAAAAGCATACATGCGGTTGTTCATATTTCCTGCTTGCGGAACATCAAAAATTTCACCGTTTACTACTGCATCACTGGTAGAAGTTACCTTTAAAAGCTGTTTGTAGTAAGCCCTCAAGTTTTGCTGTGCTGCATTTAATTTATGGCCATCGAATAAACCACCATTCATCCATTTCTGATGATTCGGAACACCCCAATAATCAAAAATTGTGGTGCGGTTATCATCGCCACCGAAACCCTCAGCTCCTTTTCCTGGCTCACCTACTTCCTGACCGAAATAAATCATTACGGGACCTGAGCCAAGCGTAGCCGAAACCACCATTGCAGGTAAAGCCAATTCAGCTTTCCCTGCAAAGCCTGCTGATGCAATACGTTCCTCATCGTGATTTTCCAAAAAGCGCAACATATGTTTGCCAAAACCAGCGCTTTCTACCTGCCACACATGACGAACATCTCTCACATCTGCAGATGGTTCGTTTCTGATTAACCTTTTCAAGCCATCATATAATCCAACTTTATCATATAGGTAGTCGAATTTGCCTTCTTCTAAATACTGCTTGTAAACCTGCGGATTGTAAGCTTCACCTAAGAAAATTAAATCGGGATTGACTTTTTTAACTTGCGGAATCACCCAGTTCCAGAATGCGATAGGCACCATTTCAGCCATGTCGCAGCGGAAGCCATCAACGCCTTTTTTCGTCCAAAAAATTAAAATGTCTCGCATTTTAGTCCAAACAGGCGGGATGGGTTCAAAATGATTTTGTCTGCCATTTTGATAATCGACACCGTAATTTAACTTAATGGTTTCATACCAATCATCATATTTAGGCGATGCCGTGAAAGCATCATTACCCGTCGCTTTTGCAGGATTTTCATCAAACTTTCCATCCTGTAAGATAGAAAGCGGCGTTTTTTGTCCGTTGGTGGGCACTATAAGAGGTTGACTTGGGATATAGTAAAAATCATTTTGAGGACTGAATGGTTTGGTTACATCATCTTTAGCCCCAAAATCGATTACGTTCTTTGGCTTCGCGTAAGAATGATAACTTCTGGCCACATGATTCGGCACAAAATCGATAATGACTTTCAGGTTCTTAGCATGCGTTCTTTTTACCAAGGCCTCGAACTCCTTCATTCGGTTCTTCACGTCAACCGCTAAATCCGGGTTCACATCATAATAATCACGAATCGCATATGGAGAACCTGCTCTTCCTTTTACCACATCAGCATCATCAACCTTAATTCCGTATGCGGAATAATCGGTTAAACTGGCATGGGCGATAGCACCAGTGTACCACACGTAGTTTACATGAAGTTCTTTAATGCCATCTAAAGCTTTATCCGTAATATCATTAAACTTTCCAGAACCATTTTGTTCGATGGTGCCGTAAGGAATATTTGTAGTGTTTTTATTCCCAAATAAACGGGGCAATAACTGATATATAACGATTTGTTTATCGTTCATATTTTTACTCTTTTTTTGTGCAAAGGATGATTGAGCAATTAGTAAAAGGAAAATTGCTATTACTGAAATCATTGAAATGAGGTTGCTTCGTTGTTCCTCCTCGCAATAACGAGGAGTCGAAGCCAATTTCAATACATTTTCCATTTCACGTTTTACCTCTACAATCATACCAACTCCGCGTTATTCACTTCAATTTCTGCGTTTCCAGCCAACTTATAAACCTGGTTTCTAATTCCGATTTCTAAATCAACATCGTTATGGTTTTTAATGTTAATGCCATTCTCAGTGATATTTACTTTCAAAGTTGCGCCTCTGAAACCAATGGTAAATGAGAACGATTTCCACTGTGTTGGCAAGAAAGGATTGAACTGTAATTTACCATCACGAACACGCATACCTGCGAAGCCTTCTACCACACTCATCCACGTTCCCGCCATGGAAGTGATGTGTAAACCATCCTCGGTATCGTTGTTGTAATCATCTAAATCTAAACGGGCAGTACGCAAATAGAATTCGTAAGCACGAGCCTCATCATTTAGTTTAGCAGCTAAAATACTATGTACGCAAGGCGATAAAGAACTTTCATGAACCGTACGTGGCTCATAAAAATCGAAGTTTCTTCTGATGGTTTCCAAATCGTAATCTTCCTCGAAGAAATACAATCCTTGTAAAACATCGGCCTGTTTAATAAATGGCGAACGCAAAATCCGATCCCAGCTCCACTTCTGGTTAATTGGTCTTTCGCTTGCCGGCAAATCTTTAACTAATGTTTGTTCTTTGTCTAAATAACCATCTTGCTGTAAGAATATCCCCAGATTTTTATCTTCCGGATAATACATTTTTTCAATGATATCTGCCCAATCGGCAAATTCCTGTGCATCGAAATTTAAGCTTTTTAATAAGCTGTTGTATTTTTCTGGTTGTTGAGTTTTTACAATTTCAGCAGCCTCGGTTGCATATTTCATGCACCATGTCGCCAATAAATTGGTGTACCAGTTGTTGTTTACATTATTCTCATACTCGTTCGGACCCGTAACACCAAGCATTACATATTGCTGTTTTTCACCGCTCCAGTTTACGCGTTGTTTCCAGAAACGGGCAATACCGATTAAAACTTCCAAACCGAAATCCGACAAATAACTTTCATCACCTGTGTAACGGATATAGTTGTAAATCGCGAATGCAATAGCGCCATTACGGTGGATTTCTTCGAAAGTGATTTCCCACTCATTATGGCATTCTTCGCCGTTCATGGTTACCATCGGATACAAGGCAGCGCCATCTTTAAAACCTAGTTTAGCAGCATTTTCTATCGCTTTACCTAATTGTTTGTGACGGTAAACCAATAAGTTTTTGCTTACTTCCTGAGGAGCCGTTGCTAAGTAGAAAGGCACACAATAAGCTTCAGTGTCCCAATAAGTAGAACCTCCGTATTTCTCGCCAGTAAAACCCTTCGGACCGATATTCAACCTGTCATCTTTACCTGTGTAGGTTTGGAATAACTGAAAAATATTGAAGCGAATGGCTTGTTGAGCCGATACATCACCCTCAATAATGATATCGCTTTCTTCCCATTTGGTTGCCCAGGCTTCAGTTTGTTCTTTCAATAAAGTATCGAAACCTTTAGCGGATGCTTTTGCAATAACTGATTTGGCTTCTTCTAGAAGTGATTCCTTTGAATAATTTTCAGAAGATAAGTTTGCTGCGATTTTAATTAAAGTAATTTCCTCGTTAGCCTTTACCTCAACAGAAAAAGTTTGTCCCACGAATTTTTCCTTGCGAACAGCCTCTGGACTGATATCTAATTTTTCTGAACCTTTATACAATTCGATATTGCTGCCGGTACAAACTTCGAATTCAGTTTTTTTCGTCCTTAATTGGATGTAAGCTTCCGTTCCGGTGATTTCATCAGAAACCATATCCCAGAATTTCTCATCATAATTACTATCCTGGTTTTTGACATCGCCGTCGATAAAAGGCATTAACGTGATTTTTCCGTCAAAGTTTAAAGGCGAAATGCTGTAGCGGATGGCACCCACTTCGTCATCAGCAATGCTGCAAAAACGTGTTGCTTTTACTTTTACTCTTTTACCACTTTTAAGCTTTGCAGTGAAAGTACGTTCTAAAATACCGGAATGCATATCCAAAACACGTTTGAAATCGCTCACTTCAGCGATAGCTAAATCTAAGATTTCATCCTCCAGTTTTACTTCGATACCTACCCAATTTGCTGCATTTAAAACCTTAGCGAAATATTCCGGATAGCCGTTTTTCCACCAGCCCACACGGGTTTTATCCGGATAATAAACACCGGCAACATAATTTCCCAAAAGGGTTTCGCCAGTGTAAGTTTCTTCAAAATTGGCACGCTGACCCATACGGCCATTACCCAAACTGAAAATACTTTCTGAAATTTTATTTAAATGTGGATCAAAGCCTTCTTCGATAATGTTCCACTCATCTGCTTTAATGTAATTCTTCATATTTAGTATCAAGTAGTTAGTATTAAGTATCAAGACGTGAAGCCTTATACCTTTAACCCTACAGCTTATTTACAACTCTTCTAAATCTTTAACCGTTAATTTATCTAATCCGCTTACCACAACGTCGGCATCAGTAAGTACACTTTTTTCGCCAATACCAATGGCTTTCATGCCGCCACGCTTTGCAGCTTCCACACCCGCAACCGCATCTTCAAATACAACACATTCATCAGGTTGAAAACCTAAAAGTTCAGCACCTTTCAAAAAAACTTCCGGGTCTGGTTTTGATTTTGTTACCATGTTTCCATCTACAATCTCATCAAAAAAATGAGCAAGATTAGTGCGTTCCAAAATGATTCCAGAGTTTTTACTCGCTGAACCTAATGCTAATTTGTAACCTGCTTTATGAATAGCTGTCAAAAAATCAACTGTTCCGGGCAAAACCTCAGCGGGCGTCATTTTGGTAATCATATCTACATACCAGCTATTTTTTAAAGTAGCCAATTCTTCCTTCTCTGCATCAGTTTTTTCGACGCCGCCCCAGGCCAAAATTTTATTTAAGCTTTCTACCCGGCTTACGCCTTTCAGTTGCTCGTTTTGTTCTTCAGTAAAATCGAAGCCCATGGTATTGGCCAAACGTTTCCAGGCTTGATAATGGTAAACCGCTGTATCTACCAGTACACCATCCAAATCAAAGAGACAGGCTTTAATTTGAGATGTTGCAGGTAGTGTATTTGATGTTTCTTGCATTGTTTTGTTTCTATATGTTGTCCACAGATATGCTAAACTGATGCCAACTAAATAAATAATTTCAAATCACTTATAGTCAATCTGCTACAATTAAATAATGGTTTTAAATGGTTCAGTATCGAACAATCCGTTCAAAAGTGAACACATTAACGCTGCTTTAATTTAACTCTAAAACTAAAGTTGTTTTTGCAGGTACTTTAATTTCTTTAAATGATACCGTTTCGTTATTGATAATGTTTTTGGCTGTGGTAATCCCATTTGTTCTTTCGGCAAAGCGATCTGTATTCAAAGTTTTTTCCTTTTCTGTATTATTAGAAATAACCATTACCGTACCTTTTGGTTGAGCATTATATCTGAAATAAACATAAATATCATCTTCTGGAACAAACTGCATTAATTTTCCCGTTTGCAATGCTGCGCTATTTTTGCGGTAATTAGCTAAAGTTTTCACAAAGTTGAATGCTTCATTTTCTTTATTTGTTCTGCCATCGGCGATGAACTTATTTTTTTTATCGCCATCCCATCCACCAGGAAAATCAGAGCGTACTAAACCATCAGGGTTGGAGAAGTTTTTCATTAAAATTTCTGTTCCATAATACATTTGTGGAATGCCTCGCATCGTTAACAACAGTGCCATTCCCATTTTGTATTTATCGAAATCTTCATTCACCACAGAATAGAAACGGCTCATATCATGGTTATCCAAAGCAATGCAGTTTAAAGTAGGATCTTTATATAGAAAGTCGTGAGCAACAACATCATATAAACGATTGATACCATCTGTCCAGCCATTTTTACCATTTAAAGCTTCGTAAATCCCTTCTTTTATAGCCATATCGGTAATACCTGGCAAATGCGTATCGAAACCCCGGTTAACGGTATTTCCTTGAGTGAAATAAGCCTGATTCGCCACTCCCGAAACAAATGTTTCTCCGAAAATAGATAGCGTTGGAAATTCAGATTTTAATTTCAAAGCCCAATCAGCCATGTATTCAGGGTCGTTGTAGGGATAAGTATCCAAACGCAATCCATCAATTCCTGCATACTCAATCCACCAGATGTGGTTTTGAGTTAAATAATTTTGAACATAAGGATTTTGTTCATCCAAATCTGGCATAGAGGGCACGAACCATCCATCTAACATCTTTTTACGATCAGCAGCGGATGCATGCGTGTCCATCACGGCTTGATCGCGGTAACTGGTTTGGGTATATTTTGGCCATTGATGCACCCAGCTTTTCATTGGTAAATCTTTGAAAAACCAGTGTCCGGTACCAATATGATTATGAACAATATCTTTAATCACTTTCATGCCTTTAGCATGAGCAGTTTCCACATATTTTTTGAAAAGTTCATTTGTTCCATAACGGGGATCAATTTTATAATGATCCGTTGCTGCATACCCATGATAGGAAGCTTTTTTCATATCATTTTCGATTTCAGGAGTCATCCAAACGGTAGTGATTCCTAAATCTTTAAGGTAATCCAAATGATTGATCACGCCTTGGATATCTCCGCCATGGCGGAAATACATGCTGTCGCGATTGAGTGCTGTTTCGGCTAAGCCTTTAACAACATCATTACTTTTATCGCCATTCGAAAAACGATCGGGCATTAACAAGTAAATAAAATCTTTTTGCGTTACACCTTGAATTCTACCTGCGGTTTTATCGAGGTTTTTTAATTCGTAGCTATAACTAAATATTTTTTTGCCTTTAACAGTGAAATTAATCGGGAACGTTCCCGCCGTTACTGTTGAAGAAAGTTCCAAATCCAAAAACAGGTAATTAGGATTTTCAACTTTGTTAACTTTTACCAGTTTAACACCTGGGTAAGATAAGGTTACATTACTTGTTGCAATATTTTCGCCATGAACAAGCAATTGCAATTTTGGATTATGCATTCCGGCGAACCAGAACATGGGCTCGATGCGTTCTAATTTTTGAGCGAACGAACTGAAACCAGCAAGTAAGATTAGAGAAACTAAAAATGATTTCTTTGCAAAACGCAAAGTATTAGTCTGAGCATTAAAGGTTAGCGGACGAAGTAATATGTTAAGGGATCTGATCATGCTGAAACTTTATAGATTATAAAAAACCCCGTGGCATAACCACGGGGCAAATATGATAAGTTAGTTTTTAACAATGGTATACGTACCACCAGTTACCTGATCTGCTGTTTTTATCACAGTTAAGGTAATCGTGTAAGTACCTGCCGTAGTCACTTTAATGTTGTCGCCACCTATCGTTAGGTTAGCGCCCCCACCTAGGTTAACTTTCCAATCATGGGCAAAACGGAATTTGAACTCTCCAACACCTAAAGTTGTTTTTAAAGAGTAAACTGTTGATTTACCATCGTTCACGCCTTTCATATCAGTATCCGCTCCCCAGCCTCCTGGTGTCGCATCGCCAATTAACGACCATTCGTTTGGTGTACCAAAAACAATGGTGTTTTTATTTAAATCAACTGTTACCTGTTTTACGATTGCTTCTGGAGCTTTTAAGTTATCACCAGCGCTTGAGCTAATTTTACCTGCACCAGCATCGCCGTAAGCAACATCCCATTTCTTAGCGGGTGTAATTTTGAACTCTAAATTCCCAGCAGTATAAGCAATCATACCGGTGTAAACACCATTGCTGGATAAAGAAATTAAGCTATCAGCAGTTGATGGGTTCCAGCCCTGGTAAGCACCTGGAGCATAAATCCATGCAGAAGCCAGATAAGGCGTAGCACTTAATGTTACCACATTTGAATAAGTTAAATCATTTGCCGCAGCTCCTGATTTTAGCCTTACCTCAACTTGCGCAGGTGTACCCACTACGCCACCCAATGCCAAAATCATATTGTTCACTTCAGTAATGGTTGGTGCATAGGTTTTTGCTGTAACTACAATCTCTCTTGGCGTAGCGAAATTGGTTCCTTTTAAGGCAAATTGCAAAGTTGATGTAACCGGCACCACATAGCCAGTCGAAGTAGCCAATGGATAAGTTAAAGTTGTTGCTGGTAACGCCCCATTAGTTTGCACTAAATTTAATGTAGTGCTTGATGCCGTAAGTGTTCCTGCCGGAGCAACGTTAGAAACCGTTCTGATTTCATCTTTTTTACACGACCAAAGCGATACTGCAATTAAGCCTAAAGCTAAGGATTTGAATAATTTTGATTTCATATCTTTTGTTAATAAAGATTAATAACCTGTGTTTTGAACCAAATTCGGATTGGCAATTAAATCTGCCAATGGAAGTGGATAAAGATTACGGAAAGCTGGTAAAGCAGCACCTGCCTGCACACCACCTTTATATGGCCATAAATATGTTGAGCCGGCGAACTTTCCGAAACGGATCAAATCTGTACGACGGTGTCCCTCCCAGTATAATTCACGACCACGCTCATCTAAATAAAAATCAGTAGTAAGCGCAGCTGCACTTACGTTCCCCGAAGTATTGCCATAAGCTCTGGTACGCAAAGCATTCACATAAGTCAGCGCCAATGCTGCGCTACCACCTGAACCACCACGGGCAACTGCTTCTCCATAAATTAAATATTGTTCTGCCAAACGGAATAAGGCAAAATCTAAAGAACTAAATGTTCCATTTAATGATCTGCCAGGAGCTCCAGTTGAAGTCACGTTTTTAAACTTAGTTACACGTAAACCATCTGTAAATTCGCCAACAGCATCAACTGCTCTTTTAGTACCGAAGAAAGCGCCACGTTTATCCAACGTTCCATTTGCATCAGGGAATAAGTTTGGTAAGTTTTGACGTGTTCTGTTACCACCCCAACCACCAGAAGGAACACCAAATGATGTAGGATTCATATCAGCGTTAATTCCAGCGTTGATTAAGAAAGTTGTACCACCATAGTTTGTTCCATTAATACCATCGTAGTTAATGGTTAAAATGTTTTCGGTATTGTTTACTTCGTTATCTGCTTTAAACAAATCCATATAGTTTGCTTTTAACGAATAACTGGCTGCAATTACTTTGCTTGAATAAGTGATCGCTTCAGTATTTTTTGCTGTTCCTGTGTAAACCTGTGCATTTAAATACAATCTGGCTAGCAATGCCCAGGCTGCACCTTTATCAGCACGACCATACTCATTTGCTCTTGGCTCTGCCAAATCGCCTTCAATGGCTTTCAACTCAGATTCAACATAGTTGAATAAGGCCGCTCTTTGAATTTGTTTAGGGTTTACTTTACCAATGGCATCATCTTCTGTGATGAAAGGAGGATTACCAAAGGCATCTAACAACACCCAGTATTGGAAAGCACGTAAGAAACGAGCTTCAGCACGGTAACGGGTAATGGCAGTGGCATCAGCACCTGTAATGTTTCTGCTTGCTAATTTTTCTGCTGTACTTTCGCGTAAAAATTCATTAGCGAAAGTAATTTGCAATACGCTTCTTGAATATAAGCCACGTAAAAACTGGTTATCTGGTGTTGGTGTTCCATAATCTAATTCAGGAATACCCACATCACCCCATGCACAAATGGCCTCATCGGTTACCAATTCTTGTGAGGTCCAGAATAAACGAAGGAAATCTGCGTAACCTGCATTTAATCCGCCCACGTCGCTGTTATCAGAACCTGATGGACTTGTTAAAGCATAAGTTGCATATAACTTAACCAAACTGTTTTTATAACCTGCCGGAGTTGCATAAACGGTAGCAGATGTTACATCGTTGGTTGGTGTTAAATTAAACGATTCTTTTTTGCATGAATTTAATGACAACAGTAATGCACCTGAAGCCAGTATCATTTTAAATGAATTTTTCATTTTCATATCTTTTCTTTGATAGGTTTTGATCACCGTCGCTTTAGCAGCTTTATTCTCAGCATTTAAATTGATCGTGTTCATCGCTATTAATAATTAAAAACCAACATTTAAACCTAAAGTATATGTTCTCGGACGTGGGTATAAGTTGTAATCAATACCTGAAACTGACTCAGGATCGATTCCTTTATACTTAGATACGACAAATACATTTTGGCAGTTTGCTGATATACGCATTGAAGCTGTACCAGTTTTAGAAAGTTTACCAACATTATAAGATAAACCAGCATTGTCCATTTTTAAGAATGATGCATTTCTGATATAGTAATCACTTAGGTACTGAACACCTGATGCACCTGAGAAATTGGTATTGTATAAATCTGATGTAGAGTTATTCAGGATACCTTGAGTACTTAACACGTTATTTCTGATCCCAAAGTTTGAAGAAATGTTATCATAGATGTAGTTACCAAAGTTGGCTCTCAATACGGCACTTGCTGTCCATCTTTTGTAAGTGAAAGAAGTATTGAAACCTAACGTGATTACAGGATCTGGTGATTTGTAAAAATATTGGTCAGCATCGTTTACTGCACCGTCACCATTTAAATCCTGATAAACACCTTCTAATGGTTTGCCATCAGCATTGTATACTTGTTTGTAAACAAAGAATGAACCTGGTAACTGATTAACGGCGTTATATTTTAAGTGAATACCTGTACCGCCGGTAATATCACCAGCATCAATTTTAAAGCCTGAATTAGGATTTAATGTTAAGTTGGTTACTTTTCTTTTGTTATAAGCACCGTTTACACCGATATCCCATGTAGTGTTTTCAGTTTTGATCGCTACATAGTTTAAACTTACCTCAGCTCCCCTTACTTCCATGTTACCCACATTGGTTGTTAAAACGTTACTAAAGTTTGTGCCCACTGGGATGGTTACTGTACTTAATAAATCTTTGGTTTTTTTGTAGTAAGCATCGATGCTACCATACAATCTGCCATTTAAAAAGCCATAATCTAAACCGGCATTATAAGTTGTAGTACTTTCCCATCTTAAATCAGGGTCGTAACCTGCAGGACTGTAGTAGTTATAAAATGTATTACCCACCTGATACTGGCCATTGTTGGTACTTGCGTAATATTTTGATAAGTAATCATAGTTACCAATACCATCTTTATTACCGGTTTCACCGTAGGTTAATCTCAATTTCAAATCAGAAATTACTTTGCTGTCTTTCAAGAAATCTTCACCAATAATTCTCCAGGTAAAACCTGCTGACGGGAAATAACCCCAACGGCTATCTTCAGCAAATTTCGAAGAAGCATCTGCTCTCATTGTTCCTGATAGGATATATTTATCAGCAAAAGTATAGTTGAAACGACCATAGTAAGAAAGCAATTTATTTTGATCAACAGAGAAAGGGAAAACTGGAGTAGTTTGCAATACACCTGTACCTCTGTAAGTAGCAAAATTATAATTGGTTACTGCATCATCATAATAACCGTAACCGGCAGTCACATCAAATCTGCTTTTGCCTAAAGTTTTAGCGTAAGTTAAATAAGCTTCAGAGAACTTGTTCATTTCTGTGTTCAATCTTCTTGAGAAAGAACCTTCAGTTGAGAAACTCTGTGCAGCATAGATTGGAACAATGGTACGTCCGTAACCTTTTGAATAATCATAACCAGCATTAATCACGGCATGTAATTCAGGCAAGAAATGGAAAGAATAATCTAGTTTTAAGTTACCAAAACTTCTGGCCGCATTACCATGATTATCTTGTTGTTCAATTAAAGCAAGTGGGTTACGCGGAGCGTTCGGATTTGGAACACCTGCAGAAGTTATCCACTCGAAATAATTTCCGAATTTGTTATTTGAATAAATCGGTTGTGTTGGATCAAACTGAATGGCCGCACCAATCGCACCATCATTAGGGTATTGAGAATCGGTTAATGAACCTTTTAAATTCAATTCGATTTTTAAGTGATCTTGAAATAATTTAGGAGAAATAGAGAAAGCCCCTGTTGCTCTTTTCAACTTACTTCTCACTACAACACCTTCCTGATCTAAATAACCGCCGGAAACACGGTAAGGTACACCTTTAAATGAACCGGCAATACTCAAGTTATTGTCAGTAGTGAATGCGGTTTGATAAATTGCATCTTGCCAATCTGTATTTGCAGTACCCAATAAAGCCTTTTGTGCAGCGTTACCATTGGTATTTACGAAAGCACGAACCTCATCAGCAGTAAGTACATCAACTTTTTTAGCTACTGTTGAAATGGAATTATTAGTGCTCAGCGTAATTTGAGGCGCACCAGAGGTTCCTTTTTTAGTTGTAATTAAAATTACACCATTGGAAGCTCTTGAACCATAAATAGCAGTAGCGTTTGCATCTTTCAGTACAGTAAAGGTTTCAATATCATTAGGGTTGATTAATGAAAGCGGACTTGGTGCATTACCAATTCCATTTCCACTAAAGGGCACCCCATCAACAACAATTAATGGATCGTTGCTGGCGTTTAATGACGCACCACCACGAATACGGATAGTACTACCACCGCCTGGCGCACCGCCGCCCGAGATGATATTAACACCGGCAACTTTACCCTGAATTAATTGTTCAGGTGTGGTAATGGTTCCTTTCTGGAAATCTTTTGAATTCACCGTAGTGATTGATCCGGTTAAGTTTTTCTTCTCAGCAGTACCATAACCGATCACCACAACCTCATTAAGTTTTTGTGCATCGGGTACCAACTGGAAATTTGCGGTAGCATTTGCCGAAACAGTAACCGCTTTATCAAGGGTTTGATAACCGATGAAACTTGCTGATAAAGTGATGGCACCATTTGTAAGTCCAGCCAATTTAAAGTTTCCGTTTACATCTGTTGATGTACTTCTTGTTGTACCTTTTACAACAACTGAAGCACCAGGTAAAGGTTGGCCGGTTTCATCAAGCACTTTTCCAGATACCGATCCGGTTTGTGCTTTTACGATTAATGCTGAAAGAACTAACAGCACCAAAAGCCCCTGTTTTAACAGGTAAAATACTTTCATATTCGAAGCTCGTTTAAGTATAAAAATTTGGTTAAATATTATAGTGAATTACACATAGGCCTAATTTACAGCACTTAATGAGATTTCAAAATTTATTTAAAAAATATATTTCGCAGTGAAAAACGCGACGGGAAAATTTAACCAAATCATCACTTTTTCTTAATATAAAAATCAAGACGCGTTATCAATTATAATTTTAAAAAACTGATTATCAATAAATTATAAATGTTAAATTTAAAATCAATGTGTATTTTTTACACTAAGCCATTTTCCGACTACTTTTCGGGAACGTTCCCGAAAAATTGAAAGCCAAAACCGATTAATTTTCGGGAACGTTCCCGATGATGAGGCAAAATTCTGCGTATTTTACACTAAGTGACGATTTTTTTTGAAATTTTCAGCCTTGAAATTAAGGGTGATTTTCAGGCGTTTTTTGCCGGTTTGGCGGTCGAATTTCTCTTGATAATTTTAGATTGTAAAACTACCTCCGTTAAGCGATTTTTATCCTGATGATCATCCAGGATTTTGAATAATAATTTGGCGGCCTGTTCCCCTATTTCTGTTGCAGGTTGCGTAATGGTAGTTAAGGAAGGATTAAGTAATGGCGCAATCTCCAGACTCGAAAAACTGATTACCTTTAAATCATCTGGAATACTAATTCCCAAATCGTAACAGGCATAATAAGTTGCAAATGCCAAACGTTCAACAGAAGTGAATACCCCATCAGGTTTCAGCTGATTCAAAGCCTCCCTAATGATTACGCTATTTTCTTCATAACTGTTGCTGCAGTCAACAATTAAATTTTCATCAAATAAGATCTGGTGTTTGGCCAAAGCGTCAATATAACCCTGCATCCTGGTTTTACCAATAGAAAGGCTTTTGTTTACCACCATATAGGCAATACGTTTACAACCTTGCTCAATCAAATGTTCAGTGGCCAGAAAACTGCTGTTGTAATCGTTTGTAATCACTCTTGGGGTTTCGATATCCTCATAAATCCTATCAAAAAATACCAGGGGCAAGCGCTTGGCACCAAAGTTATTCAAATAATTGTGATCGTTTGCCTCGCCGGAAACCGACATAACGATACCTTCTGCTCTCCCGTTATGCAAGTGACCGATAAAATTAACCTCCTTGTGATAATCATCATCAGTTACATAAATGAGGATGTGATAACCATTTTCTCGAGCTACTCTTTCAATACCATGAATGGCCTGCGAGAAATAATTATTGGCTAACTCTGGAACAATAACAGCTATCGTTTTACTTTTTTGTTCTCTTAAATTACTGGCGTAATGGTTTGGTTGATAATTAAGCTCTTTGGCCTTGGCCAAAATACGCTCTTTGGTAGCACCGCTAATATCACTATTATCTCTAAAAGCCCTTGAAATTGTCGAAGTAGATAAATTCAAAGCTTCGGCTAATTTCTTAATGTTGATACTATCCATTTGGGTTTATAAAGCTGGTTAATTTAAATTTAGTTGTAAATATAAACTATAATATTTCGAAATAAATACAGCTATTCCTTCATAAAATAGAAAATTATTCCTTTTGAGTGTAAAAGATTATTAATGTTACCGCTTCATTCGCTTTATTTTCAGTTTTTTGAGAACAAAAGTGAACTTCATCCCCAATGCATGGAATGCCAAAATAATTTCAATTTTCGAAAACAAAAAACCGTAAAGAAACATTATTAGTATTAAACAAATTATCATATTTGCCATCCAAATCATAAAAACAACCGATATGGTCAATATTTACACTTATGAGAAATAAGAAAATACTCATCGCTGACGACGACGAAGGAATTGTGGATGCTGTGACGATGATATTGGAGGTTATGGGTTATGAGGTAGCATATACTTACGACGGTGGAGCCGTGATTGATGCAGTAAAAGACCGGCCAGATTTGATTTTGCTTGATATTTGGATGAGTGGACACGATGGCCGTGATATCTGCAAACAACTCAAAAGCGATCCAGATTATCAGGAAATTCCCATTTTGATGATTTCCGCGAGCAGAGACATTCGCCAATCGGCTTTAGATGCCGGCGCTAACGATTTTATGGAGAAACCTTTTGAAATGGATTCCCTACTGAATAAGGTCGATTTCCTTTTAAATTAGCCTAGCCAGATCTGCTGGTATTATATCTAACAAAAAAGTTATCCCTTTAAATTATCTCACTCAAATACCTTTTCAGTTTCTGGATAAGAAGTTTACATTCTTCATCCATCAAGTTAAGGTCTAACTGATCACCAGCACATTCAACGCTGAATTTTAAAACATCATCAATCTCCATTCCGGTATGCATGCCGTTAAAATGATAATTCTTTCCATCATGTAAAGAAATAAATCTAATTGGGTGATGAGGATAAAAATGCCGAGATTTAAATTTTAAATGTCTGATCAGAATCCAACTGCTTTACGAAAGATAATTCATATTGATATGGATGCTTTTTATGCATCTGTAGAGCAACGAGATTTCCCGGAATATAGAGGAAAACCGATTGTTGTTGGCGGCAAGCCAGATAGCAGAGGTGTGGTGGCAACCGCGAGTTATGAGGCCAGGCAGTTCGGAATAAAATCAGCTATGTCATGCAGCAAAGCCTATCAGCTTTGCCCTACTGCTATCTTTGTTTACCCCCGTTTTGATGCTTACAGTTCCGTTTCAAAATCTATCAGGGAAATTTTTAGCCGATACACAGATATTATAGAGCCACTTTCTTTAGATGAGGCTTACCTGGATGTTACAGAAGATAAATTAGGTATTGGTTCGGCTATTGATATTGCAAAATCAATTAAAGACGCCATTAAAAATGAATTGAATTTAACGGCATCAGCTGGTGTTTCCATTAATAAATTTGTGGCAAAAGTTGCTTCTGATATGAATAAGCCGGATGGACTTACCTTTATTGGCCCATCAAAAATTAAAGCTTTTATGGAGAAGTTGCCTGTAGAAAAATTTTTTGGCGTAGGAAAAGTTACCGCTGCAAAAATGAAAGCGATGCAAATCCATAGGGGTTCCGACCTGAAGAACCTGAGCGAATCTCAGCTTCTTTCCCAATTCGGGAAGTCGGGAAAGTTTTACTACAAAATAGTTCGGGGAATAGATGACCGGCCGGTTCGAGCCAACCGGGAAACAAAATCAGTGGGTGCTGAAGATACCCTTGCAGAAGACACCAATGAAGACTCGGTAATGCATGATTTATTGAAGCAGATTAGTGAAACCGTTGCCAAACGACTGGAGAAATATCAGTTAAAAGGCAAAACGGTTACGCTAAAAATAAAGTTCGAAGATTTTAAACTAATTACCAGAAGTCGATCTTTCCCCTTAGCGATACATAAGGCAGAAAATATTTATGCCGAAGCGATTAAACTTTTAAATGATGCAAACATTGGCACCTTAAAAGTAAGGCTATTGGGCATTACCCTATCAAGATTTTATGATGAACATCCTTCAGAAAAGCTGGAAGATAATCAACTGGAATTTGATTTTTAAATTAAAGCCAATAACTAAACTTATTTCTTAATCATTATGCGATGATCCGTATCTTCCATAATATTTACTTCAATAATCCCATCAGCGTCTCTAAGCAATCGCTTACAATCTTCACTTAAATGCTGCAAATGTAGCTTTTTGTTCGCTGAGCTATATTTTTCAGTGAGCTTATTCAGCGCATCAATTCCCGACATATCGAAAACCTTACACTCTTTAAAATCGATCACTACATGATCAGGATCGTTGGCTACATCGAATAATTCGTTAAAATTAGCAACTGAACCAAAAAAAAGCGGACCAAGAACTTCGTAGTGTTTCACACCATCCTGATCTATATACTTATTTGAGCGAATCCTTTTCGCACTATCCCATGCAAAAACCAATGCTGAAATGATTACGCCGATTAATACTGCAAGGGCCAGGTTGTGAAGCCAAATGGTTATAACCGCCACTGATATTCCAATAAAAATATCCTGCTTCGGCATTTTATTAATGACTTTGAAACTCATCCATTCAAAAGTACCAATGGCAACCATCATCATTACACCTACTAAGGCAGCCATTGGCACCCGCTCAATAACGGGTGCACCAACTAAAATGATAATGAGTATAGTGAGCGCTGCAATAATACCAGATAGCCTTGCCCTTGCTCCCGCCGATAAATTTACAAGTGTTTGTGCAATCATCGGGCAACCACCCATCCCTGTAAAAAAACCATTGGTAATATTGGCAATACCTTGAGCAATACTTTCCCTATTTCCATTGCCTTTTGTTTCTGTAATTTCATCAACCAGGTTTAATGTTAGCAAACCTTCTGTTAAGCCCACTCCAGCCATAATTAATCCATAAGGAAAAATGATTTTCAATGTTTCTATGTCAAATGGGATTTTAGGAATATGAAATGGCGGAAAACCACCGCTTACTGAAGCGATGTTTCTGACCAGTTTGGTATCAATATTAAATGTAAGGACTACAAGAAAAACAACAATAATTGCAACTAATGATGCTGGAATTGCTTTTGTGATTCTCGGCAATAACAAGACTATCGCTATGGTTAAGGCCACCAAAGCTAGCATAATATATAAAGGTGTACTACTTAACCAGGCTACGTTTCCGTTCACGACGGTTTTAAACTGCTCCAGTTGCGACATAAAAATAATTACTGCCAAACCATTTACAAAGCCAAACATAACGGGTTGTGGAACAAGCCTAACGAATTTACCAAGTTTGAAAAGCCCAACCAGAATTTGTATAATACCTGCAAAAGCCACCGCTGCAAACACATATTCAATGCCGTGGCTTTTCATTAAAGCAATCAAGACAATTACCGTGGCACCAGCTCCGCCAGAAATTAAGCCTGGTCTTCCACCCAAAATGGCGGTAACCAAACCCATAATAAAAGCGGCATACAAACCCGTTAACGGTGGAAAACCAGCTAGAATAGCAAACGACAACGATTCGGGAATCATGGTCATGGCTACGGTTAATCCGGCTAAAATTTCTGTTCGGTAATTTATGCTCTTCGAAAAATCGAAAAGTTGAAGATAAGGTTTCATTACTGGATAATTACAGCTGCAAATATCAACTATTATAATGAATTGAGCTTACAGTGTAAGCTTAATATCCTGGTAAAATCAACAAAAAATTACTTTACCTGCTGTTTTAATTCTTTTTTGGTGAACTCCTTTTTAATAACTTCGGGCAGGTATGAGACGGTATATTCCTGTTGTGAAGTTAATATAGCATCGGCATTTCCATCTATACAAAAATGCGGAGTGATAAATCCATATAGACTTTTTGTGGTGGCCATGGTTTTATTTCTCACACTTTCAAAATCTGCAGACTTCAGGTACATCAGCAAAATAGATACACCATATACATTGCCTCCATTTGATTTGCTGTTTACACCAAGGGCTGTGCCCGGATAAACGGTCTGTCCGACCTTAACCGCAAAACTCCCTTTCTTGAGTCCTCTGTAGTTGGCCAAGGTTCCATCAGCATGTTCAACAATCAAATCATTAGTTTTACTGGTATAGGCTATCCCATCAACCAAATCTGAATCGTATAAATCTTTCACTTCGACTACAACCCCTTTACGGATGGCCGTAACTGTATCCTCCTCTTTCGTAGAAAATCGATACACTTTCCAATCTTCGGGTGTGGTATTTCCGAAATAAGTAGCGTTTACAAAAGATGACTCCACCGCCCTCATCTTTGCACCATTTTTAGCCGGCAAAGTGTAAACAAAAGCAGAATTATATTTCGGATTTAACTTTCCCCTAATCGACGAATAACTGTAAGAAAATCCAATTCCCTGGTCTTTATTTGTAGGAGTTAAGGTTGTCAGGGTTCCTGAATAACCGCGGGCTTCAAACTTGCGATTTCCAGGATCAGCAGTATTAGTTAACTGGTCAAATTTTAATACCACGGTGTAAAACCCTGGATCTGTTTTGTCAAAGTTGAAAGTCACACTCTTATCTGCATTAACTTTATAAGACAATTTTACCGGATTTTCTTGCGCAGCTGCACAAAACCAGGCACTAGCTGAAGCAAAGAAAACCGCCAGCATTAATCTGAAATTCATCATGTGATAGATCGTTAATTTGCTGCAAATTAGAAATTAACACATTATCAGACAAATTAATTTTAATGCGGCAAAAAAGATATTAATGTGTTTTGAGCCACTCTAACCTCCTTTGATCCGGCAGGTGCGTTACTTTAAAATTTTCAAATTTTGCTTCAAAACCTTTTCCATCCGGACTTGCAGCCATCAAGCCAATCATTACCGGGGTGTTATCCTGTAAAGGCGCATTACGCGTCATGATATAATGCTGATCATCCAAAGAATAAAAGATTTCAACAGCATCTAACCTTCGCACCACCTTAATCCAGATAAATGGTGGCACTTTGTCCAAAGGCAGCACACTCCAATCGCTTTTTTCATGCGTAACTACCGTACTCACATTAAATTTACCATCTACAAATTCAACACCTGTTTTGATATAGTTCTGATGATCAATCCTAATCATTAAACCCATTTGATCGAAACGTGCTTTGTAAGCACCGGTGAGCTTCACTTTCGCTTCAAATTCTCCGCCATAGGTTCCATAATAAAATGGAGCATCATCAACAGTGAAACCATAATGAGAGATCCTCCAATAATCACTATTTGGCGTTACCTGCATGATCAGGCTATTATTTTTTATCTCCCACTTTTCAGGTTCATTAAACCATTGCATCTTTTCCAAACTTTGTGCGTGTACTTTGTTCAGGCTGAACAGCGTGCTTACGATGAGTAATAATTTCTTCATTTTGATCATATCATATTCAATCTGCCCGGATGTTGCCCGAAACATTGAATCACAAAGCTATCTAAGTCAAAACCCAAATTCAATGGTCATAAATAACCACTATCTTTGCTGAAGATGAGAACAATACTTAACACTAAACTACTGGCCCAACATTTTGAATTCAATCCAACGCCTCACCTGATGTTGGACAATGCCAAATCGATTGCCAGGATGTACAGCATAATGGAAAATTGCATCAGTGTGCTAAGTGATTTAAGGACAAGAAAAAGTTACATCTATAATGGCACAATGGCCGATTTACTTGGACTATCAGCTGACGAAACTGAAATCACCTCTATCTGGGAAGATGAATTGTTAAACAAAGTTCATCCCGAAGATTTGGAAAAAAAATACAGGCTTGAGTTTGATTTTTTTCAGCTTCTAAACACCATTGATGTTGCCGATCGCAAGGATTATCAGGTAATTACTAAGCTAAGAATTAAAAAGAAAGATGGAAAGTATGCTTTTTTGCAGCACCGTTTGATTTATGTTGCCAGCTCAGAGGATGGCAGCATTTGGCTAGCACTTTGCCTTTACAATCTGATTTTTGATCATCCTGAATTTGAAATTCCGCAGGGCGTGATTCTCAACAATAGAACAGGTAAGATTATTAAGGATAACGAGAACCGGTTTGGAACGCTGCTATCGCTACGCGAAAAAGAAGTTCTTCAATTGATTAAACATGGTCGCAGAAGCAAGGAAATTGCAGATAAATTGTCGCTAAGCATTAATACTGTAAACCGCCATAGGCAAAATATATTTAGAAAGTTAAATGTAACTAACGCTATGGAAGCCTGCAAGGTTGCCGAAAATACAGGATTATAATTCAGATAACTACAAACGTTATTTCTTAACCATTGAAAGTAATTTCTTGCCACCCATCATAATAGGGATGGCAATTAAACCGCCAACTATACCTGCCCCAAATTCTTTTATAGTAGATTGAAGATTTGGCAAAACATGATGCATAAACTCAATATTGTGAACGAAAATACCGCCGGCTACTAATATTAGGGCAATGGTTCCTACAACTGCTAACACTTTGATAATGATAGGAAGCGCTTTAACCAGCAAGTGACCCAATGAGCCAAAAAAACCTTTATCATTTGAACGCTTAATAAGCTTGTAACCCGCATCATCCATACGTACAATCAAAGCCACAATACCGTAAACCCCAACGGTTGCCAAAATAGCAACTACCGATACGGTTAAAATTTGAATGGCTAAAGACTTATCGAGTACGCTTCCAAGCGCAATAATTACAATTTCAATAGAAAGGATAAAATCAGTTAATACTGCCGATTTAACTTTTGCTTTTTCAGCCTCGGCATCATCTTTTATTACTTCGACTGCAGCCTCATCTGCCGGCTTTGAGTTGTGGAAAAAATATTCGATAATCTTTTCTACGCCTTCATAAGCCAAATAAAATCCACCTAAAATTAAAATCACTTTAATGGCTATGGGAAAAAATGCCTGAAGTAATAAAGCTATAGGAACGATAATCAGTTTGTTTAGAAAAGAGCCTTTAGTAATCGCCCACAATACAGGTATTTCTCTTGAAGCTAAAAAACCAGTAGCTTTTTCTGCATTAACGGCTAAATCATCGCCGAGTATGCCGGCAGTTTTACGTGTAGCCAATTTGCTTGCCATGGCAACATCATCCATTAAAGCACCTATATCATCTAAAATCGCAAAAAAACCTGAAGCCATCTGTATTTATTTATTATGCCGCAAAATAGAAATTCGCTTTCGCATTAAAAGAATAAAACTGTTTTTCTTAATAAAAAAGGATACAGGTATTGATCCAACACCAAGTAGAATGTACAAAATTAAAGCTGAGGAATTAATAGCCGATTTAGATTTGATCGCTAAACGTGCCGACGCCTCTGCACCTACTACAACTGCTACGGGAGTCGCGTTGCAAAACTTAATTTTATTAGAAAACAGGAAGGAATTTGCTTTCGAAGGTCACTATTTGTTTGATTTAACACGAAATAAATTGGCTTTTATGAAATATCGTACAGCTGGACTTACCATTGCGATACCGAATAATTCATTGAAAACTGCTTTACCAATTCAATTAGCTGAGATGAATGCTAACTCGAATATGGAACAAAATGAAAGTTATAAATAGCCTTATCTTAAAATAAAAAAAACGGCACTCAATATCAAGTTGCAGTTTTTTTTGTTAAGAATTTGGAGTGTCTTTACTCAAAAATAGCAATTGAGTTGACTACGGTTCTAAATAAATCTAGCCTGAAAGATTTTAAACTTGATCAAACCTAAACCTGCTATTCACATTATGGGAGAAAATGATCCATTGGTGAAGCGTTTTTGGCAAAAATTAATGTGTCAGGAGATAATGAAAATAAATGGATGTACAAAACAAGGAATTTTTTATGCTCAAAATGCTATAATTTATCCTTCCAGCACTCATAACCCCTTTGTATGGTATTCCCATTCCGGAAATCACACATTTCCTTCAGAAGCCGATGAAGTTATTATAAAGTTTTTCAAAAATAATCCAAAACCTTAAACTCGATTAATCGTAGCTTGCATGATAGATTTTAGCTCATAAAGCTAGTTTTCCTGAAACAAAGTTTATATCCCAAGGTGAGTCTCTAATTAATCCCTACGTAACGCCAAGCAGATCAGCTATAAAAAAACAAAGAATAAAAAAAAGCCCCACTCGGACGGAGTGGGGCTTGGCTTGAATTTTCAAGCTCCCTCTGCTGGGCTCGAACCAGCGACCCTCTGATTAACAGTCAGATGCTCTAACCAGCTGAGCTAAGAAGGAATATTTTTCCTGGTTATTGGCAAACCTACCAAAATCCTTTGGCAATTTTATCATAAAAAATCCCCACATTACTGTGAGGATTTTGCTCCCTCTGCTGGGCTCGAACCAGCGACCCTCTGATTAACAGTCAGATGCTCTAACCAGCTGAGCTAAGAAGGAGTGCTGGTTGTTTCCTAAAACGGGGTTCTGTGCGCTTTGCAGCTCGCATACCCTTGTTCGTTTTGGGAATGCAATATTAGGGCTTTTAAATTATTTATGCAATATTTGCAGTGAAAAATTTTTAAAAAAATTCAAAATAAAATATATGAGTCTGATAATCATAGGTACTGTAGCTTTTGATGCTATTGAAACTCCTTTCGGAAAAACGGATAAAATAGTGGGTGGTGCGGCAACATATGCAAGTTTAGCTGCTTCTTACTTTTACAACAAAGCAAAAATTGTGGCAGTTGTAGGTGATGATTTTTTGAAATCGGATATAGATACTTTTAGCAAACACGGCATTGATACCGAAGGTTTACAAATTAAAGCCGGAGAAAAATCTTTCTTCTGGTCGGGAAAATACCATAACGACATGAACAGTCGCGATACCTTAATCACCGAATTAAATGTATTGGAAAATTTCGACCCAATTATTCCGGAAAGTTACCAGGATTGCGAATATTTAATGTTAGGCAACTTAACACCGCAAGTACAACAAACGGTAATTGAACGTTTAAAAAACCGCCCGAAATTAATCGTAATGGATACGATGAACTTTTGGATGGATATTATGATGGATGATTTATTGGAAACCATCAAATTAGTGGATGTTTTAACCATTAACGATGCTGAAGCACGTCAATTATCGGGCGAATATTCCTTAGTTAAGGCTGCAAAAAAAATCCTTACTATGGGACCAAAATACCTGATTATTAAAAAAGGAGAACACGGCGCATTATTATTTCACGAAGACCAGATTTTCTCTGCTCCGGCATTACCATTGGCTGAAGTGTTTGATCCAACGGGTGCAGGTGATACCTTCGCAGGTGGTTTCATTGGCTATTTAGCCAAAGTTGGAACCATTAATTTTAACAATATGAAAAACGCAATTATTTACGGCTCGGCATTGGCTTCTTTCTGTGTAGAGAAATTTGGCACAGAGAAATTGTTAAACCTCACCGAAGAAGAAGTTGCAGCAAGAATTCAGCAATTTGTAAGTTTAAGTTCATTCACAATAGAAGCTTAATTCGATATAAAGATTTAGCCGCAGATTTGCTGATTAAAAAAATGATCTGCAAATCTGCGGCTTTTTTGTTTAGATCATTTTGGCTATAGGAATAAATTTCTCAAAAACCGCCTCAGTATGTGGTGCATCAGGCAATTCATCTGTTAAATCTTGTCCGGCCCAATGCTCATAATGTTTACCATTGCGCCATAAACGGCTCTCCGTCATATCGTAAATCAAGCCTTTGTAAGCGACCCAAATTTGCGGTTTGTCCTGTCCGTTCCGCAAAGCGAGTTGTTGTTTGGTGTAAACCGGTAAATCCATTTATCAATTTTTCTGTTTTTAGAAGCGCAATTGTTGTGCAAAGTAATAACTTTCTTCCCGCTTTCCGCTTTACTTCGTGCCCGCTTCAATCGGGGCTAGATGGCAAAACTCGCTTTTCATTTTTGGGGTTAGCAATGCGCTGAAACATTGTTCATAAACCTAAGGGACAGCAGTGGAAATACTTTTTTGCAGCACCTCCCATAAATATGCGATCACATTGCCAAAAAAGATTGAAACGAATGGCAGGGCTGGAAACCGCCATGCACTTCTGCCTTTTCATTTCCAAAAAATCGTTAAGACAGTTCTTTTTTTATCGCCCTGCTTTTAAAATACTCATATAAATAAACATTCATTAAAAGTAACGACATTAAATAAAAATGATCTTCGAAAGGAATGGTGCCTACTCTAAAATTTAAGTTTTCATTGTTATTATAAATTACCACCGGAATGGCTGTTAGAAAGCCATTAACAATGTAAAAAGGAATTAATGAAACCAAATATGCACGGTAAAATTTGTACATAAACCTTAGTTTATGATTTACATATTCTACGGAAAATAACACCACAAATAAAAAGCCGAAGTTAATAAGTGTGTACCAGCGGCTGTAGCCAAAAAAAAGAATAGCAAAACAAATTCCGAGCAAGGCATGGCTTACAGCCAAACTGTATTTTTGTAACTCGTTTTTAGGGAAATAGGCATTTAAACATTCGTAAATAAAAATGCAGGCATATGGCACAGTCAGGAAAAATAACATTTCCTCCAAAGGTAATCCCCATAAGCTGATGCCAATTAAATAATCGGGGTTGAAGGACCATACGTTGAGTTTAACAAACAGCAAATCCCATATTAAAAAAACAATACCCGTAATTAGAATGGCGGGCACCACAAATTTCCATTTGCTAAAAAAGTGTACCTTCTTATCAAACGACAATATGAATGGAAAGAAAATAACAGCAATGTTTATGAGTAGATAAATATAGTTCATTTAAATAAATTTCTTTAAAATTTTGGTTTCTTCAGCCGTACAGCGTTTACTATCAATCATAAATTTAGCAACACTTTTGATTAGGCCATCATCGGCTATTCCGAAATTTCGGTTTTGGTAATGTTTAACAATCTCTTTCCGATCTACATCCAAATCTTTACTAAAACCCAGAAAACCGGGCGTAAAATGTTCAATTGAAAAGCGCATGAAACGGATTTCTAAATTTTCTTTATCCATATCGACAGCTTTTTGCATGGTTTTTAAAGAAACTTTAACGTATTTTATTTTATTGTAGGGATTCCATGCATGTTTCGCTTTTAGTGCTTCCAAGGTTCCTAAATAAGCAGTAAGAAGCCCTGATCGGTTTGGTAGTTTTGAGAGTTTCTCATGTAAAGAATCTGTAAGCTTCGAACTTTCTACCGCCTTAACTAAATCGCTTTTTAAAACCGCAATTTCTTTGGCCGACAGTTGAGCTTTGCAAATGCATGTTGAAACCAAAATCAGAAAAAATAAAATACTATTTTTAATCATGTGTGGGGTCAAAGGTAAGAAAAGTGAATTGGTTTAATAGATCGGTGATAAGATGTACACTCCTTATGATAAAGGTCATTATGCTACCTATTTACCCTTCATTAATTATCCTGTTTATTGAAAATGAACTTCTGCCCGCCTTGCTTTAAAGTCATTTCTTTTTTCTCTAAATTAAATTCTAAAACAATTCCTGCACCATCAAACTTAAATACACCTTTCGATACAGCTTCTATTGGAAATGCCGATTGACCTGTTGCCTGAGCGGTTAGCGTACCATTGTTTTCAGCAATCGTCATTTTAAAAGGAAGCATTTTGTTAACATAAACACCAGAATAAGCCTTCAATTCTTCGGCAGTTAATTGCATCGCTTTAAAATTGGGTGTTTTAAACGGCATCCAGTTGCTAATTTGCAATACCGCAATATTAATATCATTTAAGGGATAGTTTAAGCCATTTATGCAAGAAGCAATTGAGATTCCGCTTTCTTTAAAATAGTAAACTGCGCTATAACTACCATAAGTACCACCATTGTGCCCAACACCTACCTGGCTGTAAAACGGAACGCTGATTAAACCCATACCAAAACTATTTCGACCATTAAAAGTACTCATCTGAGCATAACTTGCCTTGCTGATCAGTGTGCCTGTTGATAATGCATTTATAAAGACGAGCAAATCTGCAGGTGTAGATAAAATATCGCCAACACCAATTACATTCGGAAAGTAGATATCTTTGATATCATTCCAATTCTTAATCATTCTATAAGGTTTAGCTTCCTCTTTTCCGAGGTTGTTCGCTATTGAGGAGAAGGTATTTTTTAGATTTATCTTTTTTACAATTCTCATTTCCAGCAGCTTGCTATACTTTTTACCAGTTATTTTTTCGAGAATGTAACCCATTAACAAGTAACCCGAGTTGCTGTACTGCTGCTTTTCTCCCGGAGCGAAATGCAATTTCCGCTTAGCAATCGTATCCAGCAATTCAGCTGCCGGATGCGGGTTGGTAATCCAATCTTTATCCACAACATCATTCACATAATCCATTAAGCCACTCGTATGTGACAGTAAATTCCTGATCGAGATCTCTTGAGCCCTAGGCATCTGAGGAAAATATTTAGATAATTTGGTATCTAACGATAGCTTGCCTTCATCAATAAGCTGGAAAATCATTACAGCTGTAAACATTTTAGAAATTGAGCCTATTCTATATTGTGTAGCCGAACTGGCTAAAATACTATCTGGACTTAAAGCGCTATACCCTGTAGATGTCTCATAAACAATTTTACTATTTTTAGCGACGGCAAAACTGCCCATGCTTTTATTTTGATCCTTTAATGCGTAAAAAAAGCTGTCTAACTTTTTCGTATCAATCTCCTGAGCAAAAGAATTTAACATGAAAGCAAAAGTGAAAAGTAAAAATATAGCAGCTGATCTCATAACGAATTTGGATTTAATGACTGATTTTAACGGATATGTACAATAACACAGAGAATCCCACAAAATAACATTTCAATGCTACATTAAAAACTTTATATCATTTTTAATAAGGTGTAGCAAATTAGACCAAACAAAACCATCAAAAATCCTTTTATTTACATTATGGATAAAAAACCAACGGTAACCATTATTGGTGCTGGTTTCGCAGGGCTTTCTGCTGCTGCACTTTTAGCTAAAGATGGCTTTGACGTTACTGTTTTAGAAAAAAATGAAATGGCTGGAGGCAGGGCCAGAACATGGGAAAAAGATGGATTTATCTTTGACATGGGCCCCAGCTGGTATTGGATGCCTGATGTATTTGAGAATTTTTATCAAATTTTCGGAAAAACAGCAGCTGATTTCTATGACTTAAAAAGATTAAGCCCCTCTTACAGGATTTATTTCGGAAAAGAAGATACCCTTGATGTGCCATCTACACAGGAAGAACTCTATCAGCTTTTCGAAAAGTTGGAACCCAACAGCAGCAAAAACCTTGATTCTTTTTTAAAGCAAGCCAAATACAAGTACGACGTAGGCATGAACGAATATGTATTCAAACCGTCGCACAGTGTGATGGAATACTTTGATCCCAGATTAGCCATTAGCGGCATTAAACTTCAGCTATTGGGTAATATGCGTACACATGTACATCAGCTTTTTAAAAATGAGAAACTGCGCAAACTTTTAGAGTTTCCGGTTTTGTTTTTAGGCGCCACGCCTCAAAACACACCTGCATTATATAGTTTAATGAATTATGCTGACCTGATTCTGGGCACCTGGTATCCGATTGGAGGCATGCATAAGATTGTAGCTGCCATGCAAACCATTGCCGAACAGCAGGGTGTAAAATTTAAATTTGATACCGAGGTAAAAAGAATTGTAGTAAGAGATAATGTTGCAGAAGAGTTAATCACCAACAAGGGAAACTTTAAAACCGATTTTTTGATTGGCAATGCAGATTATCACCACATTGAACAGCATCTGTTAGATCAAGCTTACCGAAATTATGACGAAAAATATTGGGAATCCAGAACCATGGCCCCCTCCTGTTTGCTATTTTATATTGCTTTAGATAAAAAATTACAGCATGTACTTCATCATAATTTATTTTTCGATGAAAATTTTGATGAGCATGCAGAGGAAATTTACACCAATGCAAAGTGGCCGGCAAAACCTTTATTTTATGCTTGCTGTCCATCGGTAACGGATGAGCATGTTGCTCCTCCAGGATGTGAAAATTTATTTTTTTTAATCCCCATTGCGCCGGGATTACAAGACAGCGAAGCCAAACGCGAAGAGTATTTCAACCTGCTTGTTCAGCGTTTCAAAGACTTAACCGGAAACGACATTAGCAAAAACATTCTTTATAAGCGAAGTTACGCCATGAATGATTTTGTAGAAGATTACCATGCCTATAAAGGAAATGCATACGGCTTGGCAAACACTTTGAAACAAACCGCTTTTTTGAAACCAAAAATGAAAAACCGTAAAGTAACAAACATGTTATATACCGGTCAATTAACGGTTCCAGGCCCTGGAGTGCCTCCTGCAATCATATCAGGCCAAGTGGCAGCAAAAGAAATAATTAAAAAGATAAAAAAAGCTTGACAAATTTAAAATTTCCCTTATCTTTATATCCACAAAACAAAAACACTGCAAATAACCCTTAAAACGCAATATTGTTCGAGGTTTGCATTTGTTTCGAAATGAAAGAGAAGGCGAATTGTTGAAAGTAAACATAAGAATCAACTAACCAAATATATGATAAGCAAATAAGGCCTGGATTTTTTCCGGGCCTTTTGCTTTACACGATTTTTTCCTGCAAATTTTATTTTATTCTTCACTATTGAATATTTACCAAACTTTATGGCAGACACAGATTATCTGAAATACCTGAAGCGATTAATTTAGCGCACTGTAAGCTGTAAAAAAATCATAAAAAAAAATCTCAACTTTCGTTGAGACTTTCTGTTTTTCATTCGATGTGTTTTAAGCCACTTCTGAAAGGGCAGTATCTTTAGCGTATGTTTTCAAGTATTTTTTCAAAATTCCTCTTGCTACGTGGATACGGGTTTTTACGGTACCGATTGGGATTTGTAGCATATCTGCGATTTCATGGTATTTATAACCTTCGAAATAGCGGATAAAAGGCACATAATATTCTTCAGGTAATTGCGCCAAAGCTTTATCAATATCACCAAGCACAAATTTACTTTCCGCCTGATTTTTAGTTGCGCTATATGATAAGTTTGCTGAAGAGATATCTTCGCTTTGCGTAATTAATGTATTTGTTTTAACTAAACGACGGTAGTTATTGATAAAGGTATTTTTCATGATGGTAAACAACCAACCTTTTAAATTCGTACCTTCTTTAAACTTATTGTAATAAGTGATTGCTTTCAACATCGTATCCTGAACTAAATCATTGGCATCTTCCGCATCTTTAGTGAAGTTTAAAGCATATGATCTTAATGATACTGAGTGATGGTTAACCAGATGGTTGAATTCAAATTTTGTCATGATATGTAGCTTTAGGTAAGATAAAAAAATGAATTGATGTTCATTCAATCTAACCTAAACAAACTTAATACCAACTTTTTTTGGCACAGCTGTGGAAGTTTCAAATCTGTTTAATACGCACTTTCGTCACAGAATATTTACTTCGCGTTCTAAAGTGACTCCAAAACTAGACTTCACACTGTCTATAATCTGTTCAGAAAAATCAAATACTTCCGTGCCAGTAGCTTCACCATGGTTAACTAATACCAAGGCCTGGTTTTTCCATGTTCCGGTTTGACCGACTATTTTTCCTTTCCAGCCACATTGCTCAATTAGCCAGCCCGCAGCAAGTTTGATTTTATGATCAGCAGTAGGATAATGTACCACATCGGGATGTTTAGCCACCACTTCCGCAAACTCATGTTTATCGATCACCGGGTTTTTAAAGAAACTTCCTGCATTTCCTATAGTAGAAGGATCTGGCAGTTTACTTACCCGAATATGAGAAACTGCCGCAGAGACATCAGCAATAGTTGGCTTTTCAATTCCTCTATGCTGTAATTCAGTTTCAATTGCGCCGTACGAAGTATTGATAGCCGGCTGTGTAGACAAACGGAAAGTTACTGATGTGATGATATATTGACCTTTTAATTCGCCTTTGAAAATACTTTCACGGTATCCAAAATGGCACTCGTTGAAATTGAAGGTTTTAATTTGACCTGTCTTAATTTCGAAAGCCGCACAGCTTTCAAAAACATCTTTAAGCTCAATACCGTAAGCCCCAATGTTTTGAATGGGCGATGCCCCAACTGTTCCGGGAATTAAACTTAAATTTTCTACGCCTGCGAAATTGTGTTCAACACAGTAATTTACAAAGTCGTTCCAAACTTCTCCCGCACCCGCAGTGACAAGAATTTGCTCATCATCTGCTATTGATTCGATTCCTTTAATGCTGATTTTGATTACCAACCCTTCGTAATCTTTTGTGAAAAGCACATTGCTGCCCCCACCGATCACCAGAAGCTTTTGCGATTTTGTGACCTCGTCTTCAAATAAACTTTTTAAGTCGGCTTCGGAAAAAATTTCGGCGAAGTAACTTGCCTTAACATCGATACCAAATGAATTATAGGGCTTAAGCGAAATGTTTTCCTGAATTTGAAGCATATTGATTTTGTGTTTGCGCACAAAAGTAAATAAAAAGGGATGATATTTAATCGGGTCAAAGTTATTCTAAAACCTCTTCTAACTTATTTTTTAAATCAATAAAAAATTCATTACCTGAACCCACGTAACGACCAATAATTCTTCCTTCTTTATCAATTAAAATAAAAGTAGGAAAAGCACTTATACTATATTGAGTTAACAGGCTGTCGTTGGATTGGGTAAGATTCACATCTTTTAACAAAACATGCTTCCATAATCCAGTTTTATCAACTAAAATAGCATCTCTCCATAATTGGCGGTCATTATCGTTTGCTATACTTAATATCTCTAGTCCTTTATTTTTATATTTTTTGTATAAGGAAATTAATTCAGGGCTAAGTTCTCTACATTTTACACACCATGTACCCCAAAAATCTAGCAACACGTGTTTTTTCAACTTAAAATCACCAAGCGCTATCTCCTCGTTGGTTAAAGATTTACCCCGAAAAACAGGAGCATAATGTCCAACATTAGTTAGACGCGTGTAATTTAATTTTTTATACACCATTCTGCCCCAAAGGCTATTCTGCACAACTGGAGAAAATTGATCATAGTAAAATTTAATTGAATCCTGAGATAACCCATTTCGAACAAACAACAAAAATGGACTTAAAAATGATTTTGGGTTATTTTTTATATAAAAAATTTGTCTTACATCAATAACGTTAAACAATTGAGTCCTTTTTTTGTAAACAGCATCTAAATTATTTTTTAAGAAGTTGGTCTGCCCCTCTTGTTTTATCTTACTCATCCAAAATTCAAGACTATCCCTTATCACATTGTATTCATCCCTTAAACTGATCGCATCGAAAGCTTCTTGTGTTTCAGAACCTGAAAGTTTTGCTTTATAGAACTTATCTTTCCATGCTGTAATTTCCATTTTTTTGGGTTCGATGAAAATTCTAATAGACTTAGGGCCATCTAATAAATTTGTTTTACCGTTGATAAGTGCAGCGAATGTAGGTTCATCAACTTTACCTTTGAAGAAAAATTTACCACTTTTTACAACTATTGAGTCATTCACATCCTCATATTTCAAAAAGATGATCTCGCCATCGTTCAAATTTGTTGTGCCTGTTAATGAAAACTGATTATCACTTGACCTCTGCTGTGAAAAAACTGTTCCAACAATTAATGACAAGAAAAGTGAAAGGTATGATTTCATCCGAATGGATTAAAGTTTTAGTTATTAAATATAATCATTACTCCACAATTTCCGTGATCTCTTTATTAAAGTTAAAACTGATTACCTCTCTTTTAACGTTTTTTATTCTAACGCCCGACAACTTCCACCCTACAAACTGCGGTTTTGTTTTTGTAATTTCAAGCAATTGATAACGCCTTTTGGTTAATGCAGCACTAATCAAACCTACACTATCCGATTCCTTCTGGCTAAGATGTTCAATCTGACTTTCCAAAACAGCAAGTGTATCATCTAACTCATTCCCTTTTTTAATACTATCAGCATAAGCCCTAGGCTGTATGTTATATAAACTGTCGAGTTTCGCTTCATCGAAATTAAGTTTTTGACCTGAACTTTCATATTTCGATTCAACGAGTTCAATTGCCCGATCTTTATCTGTTTTATTTATACAGGAATACATTAATAACATAATTACTAATAGACAAAGGAAATTTTTCATAGCAGAAGTTTAGAATTGTTAGGGAACGACTGGTTGATACAAAAGTTTAACTGTTTAAAATATCCTTTCTTACGAACAGTAAACCGAAAGCTTTGCTTCGCTCCTTGCCCTGGTTTTTATGGTGGATTTTATGCGCCTTCCTCACCGCTTTCAAATAGGTGTTATTGCTTTTAAAGGTTTTGAATCTTCGGTGAACAAACCAATCATGAACGATAAAATATATTAAGCCATATAAGGTTATCCCTAATCCTATAAAAAATCTAAAGCCGAAATTATCCCGATCAATATACATTAAGTAAAGCGATAGCCCTGCAAATAGTATCGCAAACAAGTCATTCCATTCGAAAAACGAATGTGATTTTTGATGATGACTTTTATGCACAAACCATAACGGCCCATGAAACAAATATTTATGGATAAACCACGATAAACACTCCATCGCTACAATGGTTAAAATGAGAATCATCAGGTTAATTAAAATCGTTATCACAGGCATAATTTTTATCGTAATACTATATAAACCAACAAGAAAGATTTATAATGTCATTCAAATGTAAGCTTATGACAATTTATCAATCAATTGATTAACATCTCAAATTTAACATCTATTTTTGACTAAAATATTAAAAAAGTCAGAAAGTAGAAAAGTAAAATGATTGTAGCTGATAAAAAGCGAGAACAAATTATTGAGGGCGCCATTAAGAGATTTAGTCATTTCGGAATTGGAAAAACAACAATGAATGATATTGCTGAAGATCTTTCCGTGTCAAAACCTTCTCTGTATTATTATTTTCCGGATAAGAAACACTTAATTCTTGGTGTGATAGAGAAGATTTTCAATGAGTTTTTTGAAGCCATACAAAAGAAATATAATCCGGAACTGGAACTGGAAACGATTTTGTTTAACACTATTGATGTGAGAAACACTTTTTTTCAGAAATACTATATGCTAAAAATTGCAGAAGGTGTTCCTGATTTACTCAACGATGAAGCCATTAAAACCAAACTTAACGGATTAAAAGATATAGAGCGTGATTTTTTTGCAAAGGTTTTCGGCAGCGCTAAAGAAAAAGGAGAAATAGCACATGAAGACATGTCGCACCTGGCAGAATTATACCTGGAGAGTTTGATGGGCTTAACTACCATGTGCGTAATGGAAACAGCTAAAGATATCCTTCCAGATAAGAAAGCATTAAATAAAATGACGCAGAAGCAAAAAGACCTTTCTTCGATTTTTACCAAAGGATTAAAGTGCTAAGGAGAAATAAGGAGCAAGGATTAAAGAGCAAAGACCCGAATATCAATAAATCAGATATAGTTTTATCACGTCTTGATACCTGGTAAAACTACATTATACTATACAAGAACCCAAAAACAAAAAAACAATACATTATGCTTAGAGTAAAAATGGTAAAATTAATGCTCGTATTAATTATCGGCATTGGTTTACCACGACTGGTAGCTGCACAACAGCAGGTTACCCTAAAAGATGCGCTTACTTATGCGCTTCAAAATAATGCCCGTGTTCGTAAGGCAAAACTCGACATTGAAGGCGGCCGATATAAAGTTCAGGAAGTGCGGGCACAGGCTTTACCACAACTTACTGGTAATGCTGGGTTAACCTATAACCCAATTATCGGGCAATTGGTAGCCGACTTTGGCGGACAGGCGCAAGCCATTAAATTAGGGCAGAACTGGAATTCTACCGCTGGAGTACAACTTTCGCAACAGTTATTTAACCAACAGGTTTTTACTGGTTTGCAGGCTGCACGTTCTAGTGAGGAATATTACAACCTTACATCTCAATTAACCGAAGAGCAAATCATTGAACTGGTTGCCAATAACTATTATCAGGTTTTAGTGAACAGAGAACAGCTAAGTGTACTTGATACCAACATTAAAAATGTTAAAACGGTTGAAAAGGTGATATCAAACCAATTCAAAAACGGCTTAGCCAGGAAAATTGATGTTGACCGGATCAGCGTTAACTTAACAAACTTAAATACGCAACGAGAACAAGTGGTTAACGCTATTGTACAATTGGAAAATCAATTGAAGTTTTCGATGGGTATGCCTGTAAGTAACCCTATTGAGTTACCCGCAACTGAGTTAACTCAGGCTGCACAACTTCCTGTTTTTGCAGATTCGGTAAATCTGGCAAACAGAACAGAAGTGAAAATTCTGGATACGCAGGATAAGTTATTGAGTTTACAGCGTAAAGCTTACCTCGCTGAATATTATCCATCATTATCACTAACAGGAAATTATACTTATTCCAGCCAAAGTGATGGGTTTGACTTTTTAAGTTCAAATGCAGCAGCAATTGGCTATGGCGCATCGGCCATCGGCTTAACCTTACGTGTCCCAATTTTCAATGGTTTTTTAACACGCTCAAAAGTACGCCAAGCCAATGTGGAGATTTTGAAAGCAAAAGAAGACAGAAAAGAAAGTGTTAACTCTTTGAATCTGGCTTATGAAAATGCTAAAATCCAACTTCGCAACAACTTAAACACCATTAACGCACAACGTAAAAACGTTGAGTTGGCCCAGGAAATTTACAGAAGTACACAAAACAACTATAATAACGGGTTGGCTACCTTAACTGATTTATTAGATACAGAAAACTCACTGACTTCATCTCAAAACAGTTACACCCAGGCTTTATTAAATTATAAAATAGCCGAAATTCAATTAATAAAATCAAACGGAAATATTAAATCGCTAGTACAATAGAAATGAAAAGAGTAATTATAATCATTGTTGTAGTTGTTGTTGCCCTTGGCGCAATTGCTTATGTTTTAAATAACAACAAGAAGAAGGCAGAAGAAACAACAGCTTTTATTGCCAAAGGCAGTGGCGCTGTTGCTGTAAAAACAGCTTCGGTTGAACGTAAAGAAATTAATTTAGACTTTACAGTAAATGGAACTTTTGCTGCAAATCAGGAATTAAACTTTATGGCAGAAAACTCTGGTCGTGTAAGCAAAATATATGTTGAAGAAGGAAGCCGTGTAAGCAAAGGAACAGTATTGGCTAGAATTGATGCTGAAATTTTAAACACAGATAGAGAAACTGCTGAAGCTACTTATCAAAATGCGCTGAAAGACTTACAACGTTACGAAAGTTCTTTTAAAACTGGCGGAGTAACCCAACAACAGGTTGATCAGGCCCGTTTAAACACTCAAAACGCAAAACTTCGTTTACAATCTCAGCAACGCAAACTAAATGATGCAAACATCAGATCCTCTATCAACGGTATCGTTAATAAAAAAATGATCGAAGTTGGTGCGGTGGTAGCTCCTGGAACGCAGTTATTCGAATTGGTTGATGTTTCTAAATTGAAATTGAAAGTTAACGTAAACGAAAGTCAGGTAGCTAATCTAAAAATTGGTGATGCAGTGGAGATACAGTCGTCAGTTTTTCCTCAGGATAAATTTTCTGGTAGAGTAACCTTTATAGCTGCTAAAGCGGATGAGACTTTAAACTTTCCTATAGAAGTAGTCGTAACCAATAATGTTAAAAACAGCTTAAAAGCGGGTATGTATGGAACAGCGGTATTTAAATTCCCTAAACAGGCACCAGCTATTTTGGTTCCTCGTACTGCTTTCGTAGGTAGTGTAAGCAGCAACGAAGTATATATTTTAGATAAAGCGAATAATACAGCTCGAACGCGTAAAGTTGTTTCAGGACGTATTTTAGGCGAAAGTGTTGAGGTTGTAGACGGCTTAAAAGAAGGCGAAACTGTAATTACAAGCGGTCAGATTAACTTGAACAACGGTACAGCGGTTACTGTAATTAAGTAAAAAGTAGTATGCGGAATTAATCAGCCCGACAGGGTAAACTTAATTTTAAGCGCAATCTTACCATTGAATATTAAATAAAGAAAATGAAAATTACTGACATATCTATTAAAAGGCCGTCGCTGGTAATTGTGGTATTTACCGCATTAACTTTGATGGGTCTATTGAGTTATTTCTCGTTAGGATATGAGCTTTTACCAAAGTTCTCTTCAAACGTTGTATCTATCTCAACCATTTACCCTGGTGCTTCACCTAATGAGGTAGAAAGTACCGTTACCAAAAAAATTGAGGATGCTGTTTCTTCAATGGAAAACATCAAAAAAATCAATGCGAACTCTTATGAAAGTTTATCTGTAGTAATTATTACACTAACAGATAAGGCAGAAATAGATATTGCTTTGAATGATGCACAAAGGAAAGTTAATGCAATCCTGGCAGATTTACCTGATGATGTAAAACAACCATCATTGAGTAAGTTCTCGTTGGATGACTTCCCGGTAATTACCATGTCTGCATCAGGCAATATGGATGATATTTCGTTCTATGATTTGATGGATAAGCGTATTGCACCAATCATTTCCCGTGTACCGGGCGTTGCCCAGGTAAACCTAATTGGTGGTTCTGAACGTGAAGTTAAAGTAGCCTTAGACGCTAAGAAGATGCAGGGTTACGGATTATCAGTGCCTGCAGTTCAACAAGCTATTTTATCATCAAACTTGGATTTCCCTACAGGTAGTGTAAAAACTAAAGCTCAGGATATTTTGGTGCGTTTATCTGGCAAGTATGCCAATGTAGAAGATATGCGTAACCTGGTTGTAAGCACCAGTAAAGATGGCGCTCAGATTCGTTTGGGAGACATTGCTGATGTTCAGGATACACAGAAAGAAACAGAAAAAATTGCCCGTATCAACCGTGCCAACTCTATTGCGGTACAAATTATTAAACAAAGTGATGCCAATGCCGTAACGGTGAGTGAGGGAACCAAGCAAACCATTGAACAACTTAAAGCTGACTATAAAAATGTTGGTTTAGATATTAAAATTGTAAATGATAGTTCGGTTTATACCTTAGAATCAGCCGATGCGGTTATCCATGATTTAATGCTTGCCGTTGTGTTAGTGGCCATCGTGATGCTTTTCTTCTTACACAGTTTGCGTAATGCGGTAATCGTAATGATCTCCATTCCGGCATCCTTAATCGCAACATTTATCGGTATTGCATTATTTGGGTATACGCTAAACCTGATGTCATTATTAGGTCTATCTCTTGTGGTAGGTATCCTGGTCGATGATGCGATTGTGGTTTTAGAGAACATCCAACGTCACATGGAAATGGGTAAAAACAAGGTTAGAGCCGCTTCTGATGCTACCCGCGAGATCGGTTTCACCGTTGTATCCATTACGTTTGTAATTGTGGTAGTGTTCTTCCCTATTGCGGTTAGTACCGGTATGGTGGCTAACATTTTACGCCAGTTTTGTGTGGTGGTAATTATTTCTACCTTGTTATCATTAGTAGCTTCATTTACCATTGTACCGTTAATTTTCTCTCGTTTTGGTAAGTTAGAGCGTATTGAGGGTAAAAACATCTTCGGAAAATTCATCCTTTGGTTTGAGAAACAATTACGCAAATTTACCCAGTGGATCACAAACCTATTAGAATGGACATTAAAACACAAAGCACTTACTTTGGTAATGATGGTGGTATTGTTCTTCTCATCTTGTGGTTTGTTAGCAGGCGGTTATATCGGTTTTGAGTTCTTCCCTAAATCTGATAAAGGTGAGTTCTTACTACAAATCGAGATGCCTAAAGATGTTTCTTTAGAGCAAACCAACTTCTACACGCAAAAAGCAGAAGATTACTTAAGTAAACAAAAAGACGTCATCCAAACCATTGCAACGGTTGGTCAATCGAGTGAAGGTATGGGCGCTAGCCAGTCTACTGCTTATAAATCAGAAATTAACGTAAAATTAAAAGAGAAAGAAGAGCGTGGAAACCTTTCCTCAGATATCATCTCTACTACTTACACCCGTGAATTGGAAAAAGTGTTGGTAGGTGCAAAAATCAAAACCGTTCCAATTGGTATTTTGGGTACGGCAGATGATGCACCAATCCAGTTGGTGGTAATGGGTTCTGAATTAGACAGCGTATTGGCCTTTGCACAAAAAGCGCAGAATGTGCTTGCAAAAATACCAGGCGCTACACAAACCAAACTTTCAGTTGAAAAAGGAACACCAGAAATTAACGTAAAGGTAGATCGCGATAAAATGTCGGCGTTAGGATTAACCTTACAAACAGTTGGTGCTACCATGCAAACGGCTTTTGCCGGTAACACTGATGGTAAATTCCGTCAGGGTGAGTATGAGTACGACATCAACATTCAGTATCAGGATTTCGACAGAAAAGATATTGATGATGTACGTAATCTGATTTTCACCAACCAGGCTGGTGCGCAGATTAAACTTTCGCAATTTGCGGATATCAAAGAAGGATCAGGACCAAGTTTATTGGAACGTTTAAATAAATCAACTTCAGTAACCGTTAAAGCACAAACTGTAGGCGTTCCAACGGGTACGGTGGTAACCAACTTCCAAACTGAATTGGATAAATTAAAAAAACCTGCAGGAATCAGCTTCTACTGGGCGGGAGACCAGGAGAATCAAAGTGAAGGTTTTGGTACTTTAGGTATCGCTTTACTTGCGGCAATTGTATTGGTATACTTAATTATGGTTGCCTTGTATGATAGTTTTGTTTATCCGCTTGTGGTAATGTTCTCGCTACCGCTTGCACTAATTGGCGCCTTGCTTGCCCTGGCCCTAACTAATAATGCATTGGGTATTTTCACTATCCTAGGTTTCATTATGCTAATGGGTTTGGTGGCAAAGAACGCGATTATCTTGGTCGATTTTACGAACCAAATGAAAGCACAAGGAAAATCTACCCATGAAGCGCTAATTTTAGCTAACCATGCCCGTTTACGCCCGATTTTGATGACAACCATTGCCATGGTAATTGGTATGTTGCCGATCGCATTAGCAAGCGGTGCTGGTGCCGATTGGAAAAATGGTTTGGCATGGGTAATCATTGGTGGATTAACAAGTTCGTTATTCCTGACTTTGGTTGTTGTACCCGTAATGTACCAGATTTTTGATAACATGCTTCATAAATTTGGCTTTGATAAAAAAGGAAAAACCATTGATGATTTAATGGTTGAACCTTACAAACACAAAGATGTGAACGAATACGATTTAGATCACGGACATTAAAATATAATACCATCCAAATTAACAATCGATTAGGTCGCCCCCCAAAGGCGACCTTTTTTATTGATTTTTATTAGTAAAGGTACTTTGGTTCACTTCGCTTACTGCAGCAGGGCTGTCCGCTAAATCTTTTTGTGAAAGCAATCCTGAACTTAAAACTTGTGCAATAAAAAGGATACCGCTCCCATCCCGTTTAAGAACAAAATGAGGTGCAATATCTTGTGTGTCAAACAAAATAATATCCAACATTGTATATTAGAGGTATGCTTAAAGTTGTTTTATCCCTCATCTTAGTCAGCGCATCTTTTTTGGCAAAAGCCCAGCACCCTCCGGTTTTTGCAGCAATGACCACCGATTCATCCTTCATTAAAATTTCCGATCTAAATATCAACCTTGTAAAATATTCATACAAACCCAATGGTGTGAGGTTTTTAGTGGTTCATGATAATGAAGATACGGGTGTAAAAGCAGGTTTTGATTACATCCGCTGGAGCGGCGGCGAGCTGATTGACAGCCAATATGGTGGTGTAAGAGATTACGTTTTTAGCCACATGGATGATCAATATCGCATCGACCCAAACGCGATTTATACTCAACGAGGCGTAAGCAGCAGATTAAAAAAAGATTATTTCAGTTCAAACGAAGTAGAGAAACTGATCTTAGATGCCGGCAAGCAGATTGTGGACTTTTACGACCCAAAGTCGTTGGGTTACATTTTAACTTTGCATAACAATGCTGATGGAGGATTTGGCATTTCCTCTTATCTTCCGGGTTATGATTTATCCAGCACAGCTGATTCTGTATTTATCAACTTCGGGATGGATGGCGATGATTTACTTTACGTTACCGAACCACGCTTATTTACAAGTTTAAAAAAAGCAAATGTAAACGTAATTCTGCAATCAAAATTCGCAGAAAATGATGGTTCGCTATCGGTTTACGCCATGCAACAGAATATTCCGTATATTAATGTAGAGGTGCAACACGGACATCAGGAAGAAAATTTAAGATTGATCGAACTGGCTATCGCAACACTGAAAGAACACGGTCTCATCAAAAAAGATAATCCGGTAATTCAGAAAGATAGCTTAACTAAAAACCCGCCTACTCAATAGCTTTCATTTTGCTAACCAGGAAACTTACAAATAACCCAAAGCATCCAATTACAGCATAAGAATATCGAAGGCTAGATAACGCTGAAATGTATCCGATTAACGGCGGGCCCATTAAAAAGCCCAAGTAACTCACACTTGAAACGATGGCAATCGCCATCCCTGCAGAGATTTTACCATTTTTTCCAGCAACGCTATAAACTGTAGGAACAATACTCGAAACGCCTACTCCAACTAACATAAAACCAATTGTGGCGGTTACTACATAAGGTAAAAAAACCGAAATAAACATTCCTGTTGATATGATCAACCCACTAATTTGGATGGTCTTTTTTCGGCCTAACTTTGCGATGATTTTATCGCCTACAAATCTTCCAGTGGCCATCATTACCATAAATGATGCGTAACCTAAAATAACCAACGATGATGGTGCTTTAACAATTTCCTTAAAATAAACACCACTCCAATCGAACATTGCCCCTTCCGTAGCCATACTGCAAAAACCAATGATACCTAACTGTAAAAGTATCCCTTCAGGTTTGATAAATAATTTTCCTTTGCGTTCTGCTCCGGTGCCTTTACCAGGAACAAGATGTTTGTAATTTAAAAATACATTGATGAAAATCAGTGCAACAATTATCCAGAAGTGATGGTAGGGAACAATATGAAGGTTAACCATTAACAATCCGACCAGCGCCCCGGTAAAGCCGGCAATACTCCAGGCACCGTGAAAGGAGGTCATAATTGGGCGGCCAAATAGTTTTTCTGCTTCAGAGCCCTGTGTATTTACGGCGATGTTACACATATTGCCAATCACACCGAACAGGAAAAGAAAAGCTGCCAGATGCCAGGAAGCAGTTGCTAAACCCAAATTGCTTAAAGCTAAAACATACAAGGGAGCAGTGATGGTAAGAATTGCTTTACTTCCGTATTTAGTTACCAAACCACCAGAAATGGGCATGGTAACCAATTGTCCCAGTGGCAGTGCCAACAGGATACTACCTAATTCTCCATCTGATAAATTTAAACTGTGTTTGATATCAGGAATTCGGCTGGCCCAGGATGAAAATGCAATACCTTGTCCAAAATAAAATAATGAAACAGCTAAACGAATTCTGTTTGGAGAGCTCTGAGCGGGCAAGGGTTTAACTTCTATCTGATTTAAACTTTCGTAATTTGCCTTTGTGTCTTCCAAAATTTGTTTTTTTATATGAACGGGATTGCGCCGCAAAGTTCCTTAAATCAATCGGCAATTGAAAGATGTATTTATCATTTTAATACAATAAAATAATTGAGCTATGCTTTTCAACTATATCAGGTTCTGAAAAATAGTAACGTAGCAGAAAACAAAGCGTAAGGGCAACAAAAAAAGCCGATGATTACTCATCGGCTTGGTATTTGATTTGGTTTGTGATGAGACAAATCCGGGTTTTTTAATTAAATATGTATTGCTCTGTTATCAGTAGCCGCTAATGCAGCTTCTTTCAACGCTTCAGTATAAGTTGGGTGAGCATGACAAGTACGGGCAATATCTTCTGCAGAAGCACGGAATTCCATTGCGATTACGGCTTCGGCAATCATATCCGCAGCACGTGGCCCAATCATGTGTACGCCCAAAACTTCATCCGTAGAAGCATCAGCTAAAACTTTGATGAAACCATCGGTATCCATACTTGCTTTCGCACGACCACTTGCTTTGAATGGAAACGAACCTGCTTTGTATTTTGTTCCCTTTTCTTTCAATTGCTCTTCGGTTAAACCAACAGATGCAACTTCTGGCCAGGTATAAACTACACCCGGAATTAAATTGTAGTTGATGTGCGGTTTTTGTCCGGCAATAGTTTCAGCAACATAAGTTCCTTCATCTTCTGCTTTGTGCGCCAACATAGCACCTGTAATCACATCTCCAATGGCATATACACCTTTAACAGATGTTTCCAAGTGTTCATTCACAGGGATTTTTTTACCACGTTCTTCTACGGTAATTCCGATTTTATCTAAGCCTAAACCTTCAGTGTAAGCTGTACGGCCAACCGCAACAATGCAGTAATCAGCATCTAATGAAATGGTTTCACCTTTTGGTGTTTCAGCAGTAACGGTAACGGTTTTGCCTTTTGTAGTTGCGCCGGTAACTTTATGCCCCATGTAAAACTCCATGCCTAAGTTTTTCTTAAGCACACGCTGAAGCTCTTTACCTAATCCTGCATCCATGGTGGCGATGATCGATGGTAAAAACTCAACCACAGAAACCTTAGTACCTAAACGGGCATAAACAGAACCTAACTCTAAACCAATAACACCACCACCAATTACAACCATCGATTTTGGCACTTCTTTAATATTTAAAGCTTCGGTTGAAGTAATGATGCGTTTTTTATCTATTGGCAAAAATGGCAAAGCCGTTGGTTTAGAACCTGTGGCAATGATTACATTCTTAGCCGTTAAAGTTTCGGTAGAACCGTCTTCTTTAGTAATTAAAACAGTGTTTTTATCTACGAAAGATCCAACACCTACGTAAGAATCAATTTTATTTTTTTTGAATAGATAAGTAATACCGGCCGTATTCTGAGCAACAACATCGTCTTTACGGGCGATCATCTGTTTCATATCAACTTTTAAATCTTTTAAGTTGATACCGTGGGTTGTAAAAGTATGAGCAGCGTTATGGAAATGCTCAGAAGAATCTAACAAAGCTTTAGATGGAATACATCCTACGTTTAAGCAAGTGCCTCCAAAAGTTTTATATTTTTCTATAACTGCAGTTTTTAAACCTAACTGAGCACAACGGATTGCGCCAACATAACCGCCCGGCCCTGAACCGATAACAACGACATCGTATTGCATAATTTCTTTAGAATTTTGATTGCCCAAATGTAGGTAAAAAAGGCGGAAAGCTGAAAGTCAAAAGCTTAAACACTAAGCACAAAAAGCACAATTTTACAATGAAAATGGATTGCACAAAAAATCTTTAATACCATTCTAATTTCCAATATTAGAAGATGGCAAATCTGTGATGTCGTAAATTAAAAGCGATAAGTTTAACTGATTAGGATAGCACTCCCTGCTCCAAAATGTAATTTTTCACGTGAGAGAAATTTAAGAATAGCTGATCGGCGATTTTAAGTTTTTGATGTGCCCTGATGTTATTCTGAATCGCATAACAAGTAATTCCTGCGGCAACTGCAGATTTTACGCCATTTAAGGTATCTTCAAAAACGATGCATTCTTCTTTTGCCAAACCCAATTTTTCTACACAGATATTATAACTTTCCGGGTCGGGTTTACTTTTCGAAACATCCGTTCGAGTAATAAAAAGTTTGAAATATTTAGCCAGACCATTTCGTTCAAAAACCGCTTCTACATCCATTCGGGGGCTTGCTGTAACTACCGCAAGGGTCAATCCTTTTTCATAAAAATACTTTACAAAATCTAAAGCATGAGGCATCAGTTCAATATCTTTTGTTCTGAATCCTTCAAAAGTTAATTGTTCACGCCTTTCAATAAAGCCATCCAGCGCTTCCGTAATTTTATACTTTTTGATAATTGTATTGGCATTTTGAGGTAAAGGAATTCCTGCATAATTACTTAACCAATCTTTAAAATCGAGTGTTACCCCATATTGATCCAAAAACTCATTCCAACAATTAAAATGAAATTTTTCTGAATCGATTAATGTTCCATCTAAATCAAATAATAATGCTTTTATTTTACTCATTCGTTCCTTCATTTTGATCACTGCTTACTGTATTTCACAGCTTTAATACCTTTTCTAATCGCAAAAATTTTCTTTAAACTTCTTCACCCGACTATGGAATTCTGACTATTTTACAACTTCAAACAGAAAAAATTGTTGAATCTGCGTTTTACCGAAATTGTTATCTACACAAAAAACCAATGATTCGTGTCCGTTAGCCAATCTCGGACCAAACGTAATTCCTTCAATATTATCGATGTGCATATTTAAACTGTCAAAGTCAAAAAGTAATTTTTTAGTTAGTGGTTTAGGTGGATTTTTTAGGAATGAGGAATTGTTGATTACATTTTCCGCTCCGTTTAAGTCAACCAAATAAAGTTTCACAAATGAATGATCATCCCGCCCTTTTGCCCAGGCCCGTTCCATCACTATAAGCGTATGATTATTTATGGCCAGTATTTCAGAAATACCATTTAAATTCCAGTCGCTTTCAACCGTGGGTTTAATAGGTAACGCATCCAAATTGTAAGCATATTGAGCTACATTTTTTTTATTTGCTACATCAAATTTTAAAATTCTGGTTAATGCTCCATCAAACTCAAAGTGAGATTGTTGACCATCCTGATAGAGTGGCTCTTCCAAACTGGCGTACAAAGTGTTGTACTGATCAGCATAACTTAATCCCTCAAAAAATGCATTTTTACGCACACCATAATTTTGCTTGGTAATGTGGAAACCAGCAGGCAATGGAACGGTATCGAGGTATTTTCCTGTCGTAGAAATAAAAGTTAAAGCGGGCTGAACAATGGTTGTATCAGTTTTGCGAAACAATCTCTCCCCCTCATTGCTCCAAACTAAAGTTTTTTTTGTTGGATTGTAACGAACGGATTCTCCATCGGCTTTTGAATTTTTACCAAATTGATATTTGGGATATTGGGTTCCATCTTCCTGCAATATGAATGTTACTCCGGTGAGCTGAACAGTATCTATTTTATTTTCTTTGATGGCAATTTTTGCCGTGTAAATCCTTGCCGGACTAAACTGTGATGGATCATCACTGATCATATAGTATTGATCATTCTGTTCGTCGTAATCGATACCGGATAACCCCCCAACCAATGTATTTTGAAAAGTACCATTAAGTGGCATGATGTACTCACTTAAAAATTTGATTGATGAAATATTGCGTTCCTTTTGCTTCGCCATATTTTTTGTTATGGAACAAGCGCTTAGAATAATTGCAAGAGTAAAAAGGAGAAGGGAGATTTTAGAAGGTATTTTTTTCAAATCGCTTTTTTTATTGCAAAAGTATCGAAATTGATGAAATAAATAAGCCGTTCCAAAAACATGAAACGGCTTTAATGTATTTATTTTAAGTAATTAGAATAATTTACCGATCACGCGATAAGAAATATTGTTTCCATCCACTACTTCTTCGTAATAAACATCATTTGGAGAAACAAAATATTTCTCATTTTTGATGGTTACTTCCCTACAGCCTTCTGGCAGTTGGGCAATAATTTCGCCGATTTGATGGGTATCAACCGGCCCATCGGTGGTATTCAAAATCCCGTCTTTCCCTGCTACAATATAAACTGTTACACCATCAGCATTTTGCCCCTCAGTATAATAAACGCCCTTATATTCATAATAATCTACGCCATCAATGGTAACCAAATTTGCTTCTTGTGGCAGGGTTGGTACTTCTGCACCAACGGGTGGCACTACCACTTCGTATTGATTGTTATTTTGCTGGTAAAATAAACCTCCGGAATAATAAAACTGATTAGGCCCGTAACTAAACGGATAATAGCCATACGGCAATACGCCAATTCGGAAACCTAAAAACGGTCTGTAAAAATTGTAATAACTATAATATGGACGATAATAACCTCTTCCATAACCCAAACGATTGCCATATCCAAATCTATAACCAACACCCGGGCGATAGCCTGGCCGGTTATAGCTATAATCAGAACGGCCAGATCTGATAACTCCACCGTTCGACCTCGGCGCATAACCATTTCTGTTTGGTGTTTGAACAGATGGCCCTCTGGATATAGATCCACCTCTGGAAGGTGAAACCGAACCTGAGCGACCACCTCCAGTTGAAACTCCGCCCCCACCTGCTCTACTTGGCCGTTGAGCAAGAACATCTTCCGCATTTAAAGTTGTAATCATCGCTGCTGCAGCAAAAACCAACAATCCTTTACTTAATAACCTTTTCATGTATGTGTTTAATTTAATATCTGTATGACGATGAAAAATGATGAAAGATTACGCCTTTACATCATTTAACTAAATTTTGATAAAATCATGACCAAGCCAATTTCACAGCTAACAAACCTTTTACGGGATGTTTTTTCTAATCAATTCTTAATCGCCTATATTTAAATTTTATTATTCTAAAACTAATCCCAAATGAACTTTTTAAGATTTTTTTGTTTTCTATTTTGTCTGTTTGTTTCTAATGAATTGTTGGCTCAGCAAACTGATTCGGCTTTTGTTAGAGAAAACTACACCAAAATAGAACGCCAAATCCCCATGCGAGATGGGGTTAAACTTTTCACGTCGATATACCTACCCAAAAATCAAACCAAAAAATCCCCCTTTCTAATTAACAGAACCCCTTATACTGTAGCACCTTATGGAGAGGATAAATATAAGCTGAGTTTAGGAAATTTCCCTGCGATGATGAGGGAAGGCTTTATTTTCGTTTATCAGGATGTAAGGGGAAGATGGATGAGTGAAGGAACTTTTGAGGATATTCGTCCGCAAACCACAAAAAAAGGCAAGACAGCTATTGACGAAAGTACCGATACTTATGATACCATTGATTGGTTGGTTAAAAACATCAAAAATAATAATGGCAAGGCAGGAATTTATGGAATTTCTTACCCGGGATTTTATTCCACTACCTCATTACCCAATGCACACCCTTCGCTAAAAGCTGTTTCTCCACAGGCGCCAGTAACCGACTGGTTCATGGGCGACGACTTTCACCATCGCGGAACTTTATTTTTGATGGATGCGTTCAGCTTCATGAGCAGCTTCGGTGTTCCGCGACCACAACCGATCACACCTGATAAAGGTCCGAAAGGTCTTCAATTTCCTATTCAGGATAATTACAGATTTTATTTAGAATCAGGCTCGATAAAAAACCTAAAGGATAAATACTTTGCCGATAGCATAAAGTTTTGGAACGACTTGTTCAAACATCCAAACTTAGATACTTTTTGGAAAGCAAGATTAATTACTCCGCACTTAAAAAATGTTAAACCAGCGGTTATGGTGGTTGGTGGTTTCTTTGATGCAGAAGATGCTTATGGCACTTTCGATACTTACAAAGCTATTGAGAAACAAAATCCGGGTGCAAATAATATTTTAGTTGCCGGCCCTTGGTTTCATGGTGGCTGGGTTCGCAGCGATGGTTCGTATTTTGGCGATATTCAATTCGGAAAAACAACCAGTATCGATTATCAAACGCAATTCGAGCTTCCTTTCTTCAAACATTACCTAAAGGGAGAAGGCGAATTTAATGCAGCTGAAGCTAATATCTTCGTGACAGGCTCGAATGAGTGGAAAAAATTCGCCAGCTGGCCACCACGAGATGTGGAAAGCAAGAACCTTTATTTACAACCCAATGGAAAACTGAGTTTTGAAAAGGTGAAAAGAACAGATAGCTGGGATGAATATGTGAGTGACCCGAACAACCCTGTTCCCTACCAAGACGGCGTTCAGGCCAAAAGAACCCGGGAATATATGATCGATGATCAGCGTTTTGCAGCCCGCAGACCGGATGTAAAAACTTACCAAACGGATGTACTAACTGAAGATATTACGCTAACTGGCCCTGTACTAGCCAACCTCATAGTTTCTACCACCGGAACTGACGCTGATTACGTGGTAAAATTAATTGACGTGTATCCTGAAGATGCGCCAAACCCAAATCCTAACCCTAAAAATTTGGTAATGGGAGGCTACGAGATGTTGGTACGCGGAGAAATTATGCGTGGAAAGTATCGCAACAGCTTCGAAAAACCCGAAGCCTTTACGCCTGGTGCAATTACTAAAGTAAATTACCCGATGCCAGATGTAGCGCATACCTTTAAAAAAGGACATAAAATGATGATCCAGATTCAAAATTCCTGGTTCCCGTTAGCCGATCGAAATCCACAAAAATTTATGGATATTTATCAGGCAGAACCAGGCGATTTTCAAAAGGCAACACATAGAATTTATCATGATGTGAATAACAGCTCTTTTGTTACGGTATCGGTTTTAAAGTAAAGCTGCAAAATAAACCACCCCCGCCCCTCCTTGAAAATAAGGAGGGGAGCTCCTTTCATCAACCGAGAATAAGGATATTAAATTATAGCAAAAGAAACTAACTTTAATAATAGCAGAAAAAAGATAACACGCTGTCCAAATCCCCCCCTAATTTAGGAGGGGCAGGGGTGGTTAAATAAAAAAGCATGGCTATTCATAATGATAAGCATCTCAAGGAATTAAGAAAGGATTTAAGAAATCACTTAACTCCTGCCGAAGCCACCTTATGGAAATATCTACAACATTCAAAGTTAGATGGACGAAAGTTCAGGCGACAGCACAGCATTAAAAATTATGTTTTAGATTTTTACTGTCCATCTGAAAAACTCGGAATTGAGCTTGATGGAAACATCCATTGTGGATTTGCTTCCGATGAATATGATAAAGAACGAACTGACAACTTAAATAGACTTGGCATTAAAATTATTAGATTTGACAATAAGGATGTTTATCATGAGGAAAATATCTTAAATGAAATACGAAAGCATTTTCTTCAAAAACTATAAAGGAAGTATTTATTTGACTTTATTAAAAATAAGGGGAAAATTCGTTTATCAGCAGTGACTATTGACATCAATGTATAGCAACCATTAACAGTTGCAAAAAAGAAAATTAATCCTTAAACCGACTTCCCCTATAACTAAGGAATTTAGAGGGCTAAGGGTAATGAAATAATTATATTAAATGAAAAAAATACTTACAGTTTTAGCTATTGCGCTTTGCATGGCAAATGCTCAGGCACAAATGCTTGGCAAAAACCAGGTGAACTCAAGAGCAGATAGTTTACGTGGAACACTCACGCCTCTTCGTACCTGTTACGACATTAACTATTACCATTTAGATGTTAAAATTGATATCGATCAGAAATCTGTAGCGGGAAGTAACGAGTTTGTATTCACTGCAACCCAGGATTTCAATAAACTACAATTTGACCTTTTCGACAATTTAAAAGTAGAAAAAGTAGTTTACCAGGGCAGTGATTTGAAGTTTTCACGTGAGTACAATGCTGTTTTTGTAACCTTCCCTAAAACCATCAAAAAAGGAAGTAAAGATAAATTCACGGTTTTTTACTCCGGGAATCCGCGGGTGGCTAAAAACGCACCGTGGGATGGTGGTTTTATTTTCAAGAAAGATTCATCGGGCAATCCTTTTGTTTCTGTCGCCTGCCAGGGCCTTGGCGCCAGTGCTTGGTGGCCTAATAAAGACCATCAAAGCGATGAGGTAGACAGCATGCTCATCAGCATTAGTGTACCGAATACCTTGCAGGAAGTTTCAAATGGCAGATTAAGAAGCACAGTGGAAAAGCCTGATGGGTACAAGCAATACAATTGGTTTGTAAGCAATCCGATTAACAATTACGATGTATCTTTTTATATCGGAAAATATGCACACTGGACGGATAACTTTGACGGCGAAAACGGAAAACTAAGCATTGATTACTGGGCTTTGCAAGTAGATAGCGCTAAAGCTCGTCCGCATTGGGATGCTGATGTGAAACCCATGTTGAAGTGCTTCGAATATTGGTTCGGTCCTTATCCCTGGTATAAAGATGGCTACAAATTGGTACAGGCGCCACATTTAGGTATGGAACATCAAAGTGCAGTGGCTTATGGCAATCAATTCAAAAAAGGCTATTTAGGAAGAGATTTGAGCGGAACCGGCCATGGTTTGAAGTGGGATTTTATAACCGTTCATGAAAGCGGGCATGAATGGTTTGGGAACAATATTACGAGCAAAGATATTGCTGATATGTGGGTACATGAAGGTTTTACCAATTATTCGGAAACACTTTTTACAGAATGTACTGATAGTAAAAAATCAGCTGATGAATATGTGATTGGCATTAGAAGAGGAATTAGCAATGATATTCCAATTATAGGCCCTTATGGTGTCAATAAAGAAGGTTCTGGCGATATGTATCCAAAAGGTGCAAACCTAATTCATAACATCCGCCAGCTAATCAATAACGATGAAAAATTCAGGCAAATTTTGCGTGGTTTAAACAAAACTTTCTATCATAAAACCGTAACCACTGCTGAAATTGAAAATTACATCGCAAAACAAAGTGGGTTAAAGCTTGATAAGGTTTTCGATCAATATCTGAGATACACTAAAATCCCGGTATTAGAATATAAAATTGATAAGGGAATATTGTCCTACCGTTGGCTAACGGATGTAAAGGGCTTTGATATGCCTGTGAGAGTAACCTTAAAGAACGGCACCTATTCTTTAATCAAACCCACAAATGATTGGAAAACGATTAAAGTTGATACCAGTATAACTGCTGATAACTTCAAAAACGATCCAGCGTTTTACATTGATATCAAAAAGGGATAGACATTTTTAAGGGAGAGATTAGATAACTGTATCAGCTGGAAAAAATTCAACAAATTTCTTTGCTGATGCAACTTTTCAATAAAATGATCGTCTTATAAACAAAATTTAAGTCACAACCAGTTTAAGTCCATCCTTAAATGGTAGAAAAATTATACCTATGAAAAAACTATTCACACTCTTATTTACCGCATCAACACTGTTAACCAGTATTAATGCAATGGCGAATGACCAGATCAACATCACTTCATCAAAACATAGCGATGATGATAGAGACGTCAGAAATTTTAACGGCATTGCCTCTGCTGGGCCGATAAATGTTGTGGTTACACTGGGCAGCAAAGAGAGTTGCCGATTGGAAGGTGATGCCGAAGCCATCGCAAGCATCATTACCGAAGTTAAAGGAAATGTGTTAATTATTCGTCCTCAAAACAGCGTAACCAGCTGGTCTAGAAAATATGAGGGCAAAAAAATAACGGCTTACGTATCGGCAAGAGAATTGGCCAGCTTAACCATGAGTGGTTCTGGAAACATGGTGGTTAACGGAAAAATCAGCATGACTGATTTAACAACTACCGTGAGTGGTTCTGGAAGCATCAAAGCAACTGCAGATGTTGATCACTACAACGGTGTAATCAGTGGTTCAGGATCGATAAATATCACCGGAAGTGCAGATCGTGCGAAAGTCGTGATTAGCAGTTCAGGTGCTTTTGAGGGGAAAGGCCTTGCAGTAAATGATTTAACTACGACGATCAGTGGTTCAGGAACAGTTAACATTAAGGCAGATCAATCCATCAGGGCAGTCATCAGCGGTTCAGGAAGCGTGAATTATTCTGGAAATGCTACTGTAGATAAAACCATTATCGGTTCTGGCAGAGTTAGAAAAATTTAAGGATTAAACATTTATTTTAACGCCTCGGAGAAATTCGGGGCGTTTTTTTTCGAAAAGCAATTACAGTATTTATTTTAGCGTTAGTCCCGCTATCGTTTCAAGTCCTCGCTCGTTCCTCGCTGTGGGCTTTCCACTTTATCGGGTTTATACGGCACAGCCTGATGATAAATCTGAATTTTTTGGCGATTTCAATTTTTTATTTATTAAATTATCTGAGTTAAAATATTCAAAAGTAAATCACTAATGACAAGAAATTTATTCCTTGCAAATAGAATAAGAGAGGTTCTTTTAAATGGAAAGTGGATTGCCAATACAAATTTTAAAGAACAGATAATTAATGTAAACTGGGAAAAAGCCGTTCAAAAAATAGGCAACATAAACTCAATTGCAATGCTTACCTTTCATATTAATTATTATTTAGATGGATTGTTAAAAGCTTTTGCAAACGGTAAACTCGAAATTAATGATCGGTTTAGTTTTGACCTTCAGCCGATCACATCAGCGGAAGATTGGAATAATCTCGTAAAGGATTTCATCAGCAATGCGGAAAAATTTGTAAACGCAGTTTTAGCGCTCGACAACAGTCGTTTAGATGAAATATTTATCGATGAAAAATACGACACCTATTTACGAAATATTGAAGGTGTAATTGAACACAGTTATTATCACCTTGGGCAGGTTGTGCTCATTAAAAAAATGCTTGATCTGCAGTGAAATATGATGGAAATTCATTTGAGAGGATAAATGATAATTCGTACAAAATTGGCCGACCATCAAAGAAAAACAACAAGAATATAATGAATACGAACCCCCAAGTTGACCTCTTTTTTACCACTGCAAAAAAATGGCAGAAAGAAATGCTGCAATTGAGAGAAATCCTGCTCGACTGCGGTTTAACTGAAGAATTAAAATGGAGTAAACCCTGCTACATTTACCAGGGAACAAACATTATCGTTATCCAGGGTTTTAAAGATTATTTTGCCCTGTTGTTTTTTAAAGGGATGTTAATGAGCAATGTAAATGGTATTTTAGTTAAAACAGGCGAAAATACACGTGTAGGTCGGCAGATCCGATTTACCAATAAGGAAGATATTATCGCAATGCAGGCCATTATTAAGGCCAATATTTTCGAAGCCATTGAAATTGAAAAGACAGGATTAAAAGTGGAAGCCGCAGCCCATGAAGAGATGAAACTCATGGAGGAATTTGAAAGTAAACTCGCGGATATCCCAAACTTGAAAGCTGCTTTTAACGCATTAACACCTGGCCGTCAGCGAGCTTATCATATTTACTTTTCAGCCCCTAAACAATCAAAAACCAGAACTTCCAGAGTAGAAAAGTACATACAGCAAATACTCAGTGGTAAAGGTTTAAATGATTAGTAAACTTAAAATTGCACACCAATAACCGTTAAATTTTCAATGTAGTTTATTTTCTGGCTTGCTTTATCAAATTCATCGTAACCGGTGGTATGTACCCGGGTTAAATTAGTTGCCCCGAATTTGGTAGAATTTTGCAGGTACACATGTTTCCAAACATAAAATTTCAATCCGATTTTAGCAGATACACCATAACCTGAAATACTGAAGTGGTTGTTTCTTCCTAAACCGAAAAGATGAGCTTCCGTTCGTGGAACCATTAATCCGCCTCCTATTCCAGTTTCTAATGTTAAAGAAGTATTTCCACCAGGTGCAACCCAAATATCGTCGTACCGCTCCAATTCCACATTGGCATAATTAAAACCATCGGTATGCTCATAAGTTAACATGCTTTCTTTAACATTAATGGTTTGACCATTGTATGTTCCGGCCATGGCTCCTGTTGATACATTTTCGGGTGTAATATTTGCGCCGATGGTTCCGGTAATGGCAACAGTTTGAGGTATATCCATTACATATTTCATATGATCCCAGCCGACTGAGATACTGTAGTTATCTTTAATAAAGTAACCTACGCGAATATTATATTGTGGAACGGTAATTAAACTCGGGTTTAAATATGACCAATTAAGTTTCGATTGCCTGTCGTGTGCCGCTACATCATGCAGCTTGAAATCATAATTCGGCCCCTGAAATCTGATATCACTTTTACCATACCATGAATTATTATAACCCCAATGGAAATAAAAATCTCCTTTTCGGGAAAAATTTCTTTTGTTTTCTGGGTTGAATAAACTTTTTGAACTGGGTGTATTGTTGATAGAAGAAGTTTTCAACTCTTGTGCATGCATCCGCTTGCCGAACAAGAGTGCTAAAAATAGGATAGAGAATTTTTTCACGGCGCAAATTGAGCAAAAACCGCTATCAATTACAACATCTTTAACATTTTGTAGTTGCCGATTTACAAAAAATGACTTTGAAACATTAATAACAAATTAGAATCTGGTGTAAACAGCAAATTGTACGATACTATTATTGGTGTGGTTTGTCGTGTTTTTCACCGCCTGATTCATGTAGCCAAGTTCCAGATCTATCTTTTTTGAAAACCGATAGCCACCGGCGAGATAAAGCCTGTTTTGATCAAAAACACTTTTGTTAATTTGATCTTTATTTTGAATATTCAAAAAAACCTCATTCTGCAAAGCTACAAATACACCCCGATCGAACGTTGCCGCTGTTTTTTGTAGCGGTTGAATGAGTCTGAAGAAATAACGAAAGCGTTGCGCAAAAACATCCTCATTGGTACGCTCTATAAAACGTTGTTCTACCCTTACCCTATGGCTGGCAAAAATAGAGCTGAGTTTATGATTAAAAATATACTGCTCAAAAATACGGTGTTCATGAAGGAAAGTATTCGAAGCACCCTGCACCTGGTTTTGGGTTGTTTGCCATAAATATCCCAAAGCCACATTATGATCTTTATTGATAAAATATTGTAAAGCTGGTCTGATTAAAGTATTTCGAACATGATCCCAATCATCAGCAGAACGAATTTGGGCATCAAATTGCAAACCCCATTTCTGGTTAAATTTGGTGTTGTTAACAAACATGAACCAACCTGAATTCTGGTATTGTGTTTGAGCAAAAAGCTTTCCAGTTATCCCCAGTAAAAAAATTGTGGAGAGTATTGATTTTCTCATGAATATATTCGGTTTATCTGTGTGCCGCTAAAATAATAGAATTCTAAGAAAGACTTCTATTAACATTTAATTAATATTACTTTAACAATATCTTTACTTTAATGTTAGCCATAGCAAGCATTATTTAAATTTCATTTAGCCGTAAGGAATTAAAAATTTATCTTCGTTAAAGATTTGGCCTTTACAACACAGTGTGAAAAGCTAATTTCGACATTACAAAACGTAAAATAAGAACAAAATGATTATTGAACCGAGAATGAGGGGCTTTATTTGTTTGACTGCACACCCTGATGGTTGCGCTCAAAACGTAAAGAACCAAATTGAATATGTTAAATCAAAGGGTGCGATTAGCGGGCCTAAAAAAGTATTGGTAATTGGTGCTTCAACAGGCTTCGGTCTGGCATCCAGAATTACCGCAGCTTTCGGTTCGGATGCTGCTACCATTGGTGTATTTTTCGAAAAAGCACCATCGGCAGGCAAAACAGCTTCTCCAGGTTGGTACAATAGTGCAGCTTTTGAAAAGGAAGCACATGCCGCTGGTTTATATGCGAAAAGTATTAATGGCGACGCCTTCTCGAAGGAAATTAAGGCAAAAACCATTGAGTTAATTAAAGCTGATTTAGGTCAGGTTGATTTAGTAATTTATAGTTTAGCTTCGCCAGTAAGAAAACACCCTGATACCGAAGTTTTACACCGTTCTACACTAAAACCAATTGGTGGCACATACACCAATAAAACGGTCGATTTTCATACTGGCAATGTGAGTGAAATTTCTATCGAGCCTGCAACTGAAGAAGATATTGCAAATACCGTAGCCGTAATGGGTGGCGAAGATTGGGCCATGTGGATTGATGCTTTGAAAGCAGAAAATCTGTTGGCTGAAGGTGCTACAACCGTTGCTTATTCATACATCGGCCCTAAATTAACTGAACCGGTTTACCGTAAAGGCACCATTGGCCGTGCTAAAGATGATTTAGAAGCTACAGCATTTACCATCGCTGATCAGTTGAAAGATATTAATGGTAAAGCATACGTTTCAGTAAACAAAGCTTTGGTTACACAGGCTAGTTCTGCTATCCCGGTAATTCCTTTATACATTTCATTGTTGTACAAAATAATGAAAGAAGAAGGTATTCACGAAGGTACAATCGAACAGATTCAGCGTTTATATGCTGAGCGATTATATACAGGCGGCGAAGTTCCTGTTGACGAAAAGGGAAGAATCAGAATAGATGATTGGGAAATGCGTGACGATGTACAAACTAAAGTTGCTCAACTTTGGGAAGAAGCTACAACTGAAACGCTACCTGCCATTGGCGATTTACCAGGTTACCGCTCCGATTTTTTAAGTCTTTTTGGTTTCGAAATTGATAAAGTAGATTACCAAAAAGAAGCAAATGAGGTGGTAGAAATTGAAGGACTGGTAGATTAGTTTGCCGTATGGAGCTTTTTCAAAATTTGTACCGTTAAATAGTTTATGAGGCTGGCTGATTAGCCAGCCTTTTTTATATCAAAAGAAATGATTTTCGATTTACAACCTACCCTGGAAGATGAGCTGATTAAGGCCGTTCCTTTGAAAGCCGGTGACTTTGAAAAGTTATATTTAGTTGCCTCCGATCCACTTATCTGGGCGCAACATCCAAATAAGGATCGGTATAAACGTGAGGTTTTCGAAAACTTTTTTAAGGGCGCCATGGAATCTAAAGGCGCTTTTATCGTCTACGATCAGGCTGGCGGCAATGTAGTTGGCAGTTCAAGATATTATGAACCCAATGACGAAAATCATTCTGTTGCGGTAGGCTATACCTTTATTGGTCGCGATTTTTGGGGCAAGGGACATAATGCTGCCTTAAAAAAACTAATGTTCGATTATGCATTTCAATTTGTTGAAAAAGTGATTTTGCACATTGGCGCCACGAACTATCGATCTCAAAAAGCAACCGAAAAACTAGGTGCAGTAAAGGTCGGTGAAATCGAAGTAGCTTACTATGGCGAACCAGTAAAATGGAATTTCGAGTATCAAATTGATAAAGTTCAATGGAAAAACAGGTAATATCTTTTCGCAAATCACCTAAAAATGACATAAGCGAAGCCTTATGCAGATACCGTTAGTGCTTAATGGAATAAAGTCGTGTTTTAGTTTTAGTATTGTTATATTTGCATTCATCTCCATTTCCACTCATCTTTTAAAAAAACAAAACAAGTAAATATATATGGCTAAATCTCAGGCAACATACAGTAAAAAAGAGAACGAAAAAAAACGACTAAAAAAACAAAAAGACAAACAAGAGAAAAAGGAAGAGCGTCAGGCTAATGCAAAAAAAGGTTTAGCGCTTGAAGATATGATGGCATACGTTGACGAAAACGGAAACATCTCTTCTACTCCACCAGATCCGAAAAAGAAGAAAGTAATCAATACAGAAGATATCCAGATTGGTATTTCAAGACAAGAAGATATTATTGACGAAAATCCGGTTAAAAAAGGAACAGTAACTTTCTTTAACGACAGTAAAGGTTATGGTTTCATTAAAAACACTGAAACCCAAGATAGTATTTTTGTTCACGCCAATGGTTGCGTAACTCAAATTAAAGAGGGCGACAAAGTTACTTTCGAGGTAGAAATGGGCCAAAAAGGACCAACTGCAGTTAAAGTTTCTAAAGTTTAGTTCTCCACACACCCAAACGGGCACCGTAAAAATTCTGCAGAAAATTTCTGCTGCGCAAGGTTTTATAACAATATAATTCCGTCTATTAAAGATAAAACCTAGCGCAATTTTTCCCTTTCCTTACTATTCATTTCAAGAAAATCAGGTTTCAGTTGGCTTCGGCAAGTCCAGTCCCGCCATCGCTACTAGTCCTCATTTCGCTATGCTCCATTCCGGGCTAACCGCTCTGTCGGGTTTAGATGGCAAATAAGATGCGCTTATTAACTTTTGCAACAAGTGTACGTTCACCAAATGTTCCTATGGGATGTGCTGATAATTTACATTTTCGTTAAGGTAAAACACACTCACGCCTGTCTTTCGCCGCTTTGATCGTTTAATAGGTGCTAGAATGACCATAAATCAACGGCATAATTTATCAAAAAATAAAAATTTAAAATTTTCGGTGTGGAATTTGTGCTTCACGCACATCATAACAGCACACACAAAGAAAAAACATTATGAAAAAGTTAATAGCAATTGCACTCGTTGCATTTTTGGGCCTTTCATCGGCAATGGCTCAACAAGTAGATTTACGCAGAAAAATAAGCGTAAGCGGTTCTGCAGAAACAGAGGTTACACCAGACATCATTTACATTGGTATTTCGTTAAAAGAGTATTTAAATGGCAAGAAAAAAGTAGAGATCACGGAGTTAGAGAAGCAACTTTATGCTGCTGTTCAAAAAGCAGGTATTGCGAAGGAAAATCTAACCATCAGCAATTTAAGCAGCTGGAACTACGCAACAGAGAAAAAGAAAAATCCTGATTTTTTAGCCAGTAAACAATACCGTTTGAAAGTTGCAGATTTAAATAAATTCAATGCCATTCTAGAAGAAATTGATGCAAAAGGAATTGCTAACACCAACATCGAAAGCTACGATTACTCGAAAATTGAAAGCCTGAAAAAAGATTTAAAGATTAAGGCATTATTGGCCGCAAAAGAAAAAGCAACTTACATGGCTGAAGCTCTTGGAAACAAACTGAACGGTGTAATTGAGATTCAAGATGGTGGCGACAATATTATACAACCCGTTTATAGAAATTACATGATGAAATCGGCAATGGCGGAGTCGGCAGATGCAGCTCCTGAAATTGACTTCAAGAAAATTAAGTTGAATTTTACTGTAAATGTTGTATTTGAGATCAGATAACAATTTTAACATCTAAAATAACCTACATTAAAACCTACCAGAAACATTTTGGTAGGTTTTTTGTTACGTAGACATCGAAACACTAAAAATTTAATTATTATGAAAAAATTCGTTTACACTTTAGCATTGATCTTCACTTTAGGCATTAGTTTCAACTCGGTACAAGCCGCTAACAAGCCAGCGAAAAACCCAACTGAACTTACAGCTGAGCAATCTGCACAATTAGAAAGAATTAAAACCCGTGTGGAAGAAATCAGAGACATGGACAAATCAAACCTTACAAAAGCAGAACGTAAGGCATTACGTAGCGAATTGAGAGAATTGAAAGGTCAGGCTCGTGCAGTTTCTGGAGGTGTTTATCTTTCAGTTGGTGCCATTATCATCATCATCTTATTATTGATTTTGATTTTATAATCAGAAAAACATTATCTACCTATAAAAACAAAAAGCTTTGCAGTGATGCAAAGCTTTTTTTATGGGCTTATATCTTTGTCTGACGAGGAGAATCGATACAGGTTCTAATCAATCATATCAAAACCTGTGTATTTTACTAATGCTTCAGGAATTTTAATTCCATTTTCAGTTTGATAGTTTTCTAAAATAGACGCCACAATACGTGGCAATGCCAAGGCACTTCCATTTAATGAATGCGCCAATTGTGCCTTACCTTCTTTACCTTTGAAACGAAGCTTTAAGCGGTTGGCCTGGTAAGTTTCGAAGTTTGATACAGATGATACTTCTAACCAGCGCTCTTGTGCGGCACTCCAAACTTCCATATCATAAGTCATGGCAGAAGTAAAGCCCATATCGCCACCGCACAAACGTAATACTCGATAGTGCAAACCAAGTTCCTGTAATAGTGACTGAACGTATTGGCTCATTTCTTCCAGTGTTTCATACGATTTATCTGGATGAGTAATTTGAACCACCTCGACTTTATCGAACTGATGCAATCGGTTTAAACCCCGAACGTGGGCGCCATAAGAACCTGCCTCTCTGCGGAAACATGGTGTATAAGCTGTATTTTTAATCGGCAAATCTTCTTCTTTAACAATTACATCGCGGTATAAATTTGTAACCGGAACTTCAGCCGTTGGAATTAAATATAAATCATCAATGGTTGAATGATACATTTGTCCTTCTTTATCTGGCAACTGGCCGGTTCCGAAACCCGATGCTGCGTTAACTAAATGAGGTACCTGCATTTCTTTATATCCAGCTTCAATAGCATGATCCAAAAAGAAATTGATCAAAGCACGTTGCAACCTGGCTCCCTTTCCTTTATATACCGGGAAACCGGCACCCGTAATTTTTACGCCTAATTCAAAATCAATGATATCGTATTTTGCAGCCAGTTCCCAATGCGGTAAGGCTTTGGTTGGTAATTCGGCAGGTGCACCGTGTAAATAAACCACTTCGTTTTCCTCGGCCGTTGAACCTTTTGGAACCAAATCATAAGGTAAATTTGGCAACTGTACTATAGCATTAAACTGAGCAGTTTCCAACTCATTTAACTTTTCAGTAAGGTTTTTAATATTTTCTTTATGTGAACCTGTTTGTGCTTTAATGGCTTCAGCCTCATCCTTTTTCCCGGCACGCATTAAATCGCCAATTTGTTTGGCGGCTGCATTTGCTTCTGCGGAAATACGATCAAGAGTGGTTTGAGTGGAACGGCGGTCTTCATCAATTTTAATGACCTCATCTACCAACTCTGGTTGTTTAAAGTTACGTACACTTAAACGTTCTAAAACTTTCTCTCTATTTTCACGGATATAATTAACTTGCAGCATTATTTAATTTTTTTACAAAGATAAGATTGATTACGAATTACGAGTTACGATTTTAGATTTTTATGCCCATGGTTAACCCAATCCGCAAATCGAAATCTTAAATTTAGTTATACGTATGGCAATCGTAATTCGGAAATCTAAAATCGAAAATCAAAATGGGCAAACTATTTCTCGTACCCACGCCAATCGGCAACTTGGAAGACATGACTTTTAGGGCGATCCGTGTTTTAAAAGAATGTGACTTAATTTTGGCTGAAGATACCCGTACAAGTGCACCAATGCTCAAACATTTTGGCATCGACAAACGTGTTTTTTCCCATCATCAGCATAACGAACATAAGGCTACTTCAGAAATTATAAAGTTTTTACAGGAAGGACAAAAAATAGCGTTGATTTCAGATGCCGGAACGCCTGCTATCTCCGATCCAGGATTTTTCCTCGTTCGCGAAGCGATAAAAAATGATATTGCTGTAGAGTGTTTACCTGGTGCTACCGCTTTTGTACCGGCCTTAGTCAACTCAGGCTTACCTGCCGATGCTTTTTGTTTCGAGGGGTTTCTTCCGGTAAAAAAAGGAAGGCAAACAAAGTTTAAAAAATTAGCTGAAGAAGAACGTACCATTATACTTTATGAAAGTCCGCACCGTTTACTAAAAACCCTTGAAGAATTTGCACAATATTTAGGCGCTGAGCGACAAGCTTCAGTAAGCCGAGAATTAACTAAAATGTTTGAAGAAACCGTTCGCGGGACTTTAGCGGAAATAAAATCTCACTTCGAAAACAATACTTTAAAAGGAGAATTTGTAATTTGCATTGCAGGAAAAGATTTGAGCAAGGATAAAAAAGCCAAGAACAAATACGATGATGCAGAAGATTAGCATATATAAATTAACATCAATCAATTTTTAAAAACATTATGATTAGCATAGATAGATTTTTAAGTGACGAACAAGACCCTAAAGCGGTTGAAAAAGTTATTGGAAAATTAAACGACCTTTTAACTACAAATGAGGAAATATTATACCTCGCTGTTCAGAAAAAACCAGCTGTAAACTTGTTACCAGATAGTATTGCTATTACCAATAAGCGCATTTTTTATTGCGAGCCAGGCAATCTGGGATTGACGATGAATTTTAAAGATATTTCCTTAAAAAACATTAAGGAAGTATCGTTCAAAGAAGAATTATTTGGGTCGAAATTTATCTGCGTGCCACAAACAGGTGAGAATATTGTTACCGAATTTATCCCTAAAACCCAGGCAAGAAAATTATATCAGGCTGCCAATGAGCAATTAGAGGAATATAAAGAAACCTTACGCCAGCAAAAATTGGAGGAAGATAAAGCCAATGCACCGGCACAGCCTGCGCCTCAACCATTCGCAGATTTTGGTTCAATTGAAGCTCCTGCTCCTGTGGCTGAACCTGAGCCGATTCAAATAGCTGAGGTAGTTGAAGAACCGGAAGATGAAACCACTTTGAAGCTTCGTAAATTAAAAACCTTGTACGATAAACACCTGATTACGCAGGAAGAATATGAAGCAAAAAAAGGCGCTATACTAGATAGTTTGTAATATTCGAGTGTCAGATTGAGCTTGTTGCATACTTTATTGTATTCAACAAGCTCAGCATGACAAATCTCAAAAAAAATGAAATCCAACAAAAACTATCCCTTAGCCCTACTTAGCGCATTTCTTCTTTGGTTAGCCTGGCCACCAATGCCATTTACAACGCCTTTGTTGTTGATAGCATTGGTGCCCTTGTTTATTGCACTCGATTCAATTTTTAACAGCGATGCCGAAAAAAAAGGAAAAAATGTTTTTCTCCTCGCCGGAACTACGTTTCTTATTTGGAACACTGCTTCAACTTATTGGGTATATAATGCAATAAAAGCTTACAACGGCACTTTTGTAGCCATTCCTGTTTCCCTAATCCCTTATGGATTGGGTGCTTTTTTAATGACTTCAGCATTGTGGTTGTTTTATAGGTTGAGCCGGTATACAAGCAAAAAAGTCGCCTACTTCGGACTAGTTGCATTTTATATTGCACTGGAGTACCTTCAGCAAACCTGGGATTTAGCTTTCCCGTGGATGACACTAGGCAATGGCCTGGCTGGAATGCACCAACTGGCGCAATGGTACGATTACACGGGCATATATGGTGGTTCATTATGGATTTTAGTCAGCAATATCTTAGCATTCGAGGCTTACAAAAAGTTCAAATCTAATAGCGGCTATCTTAAATACAGGGCAATAGGAATTTGGGCATTGGTTCTAATTATTCCAATTTCCATTTCACTCATAAAATATTTCAATGCCGAACAGCAAGGCACTCCAAGCAATGTTGTAGTGGTACAGCCCAATATCGATCCCTACAAAAAGCTAGGTGACATTCCACCGTCAGCGCAAATTAAGATCTTAACGCATCTGTCTGATTCATTGGCACAGCCAAACACCGAATACATCATTTGGCCGGAAACCGCTTTACCGATTTACGCTGATGAAGATAAAGTAAGGACCTATCCAGAAATCACAGATTTGCAGCAGTTTTTAAATAAGTATAAAAATGCATCGCTAATCACTGGGATTGAAACCATTAAAATTTACCCTGATAAAAGAACAGTTTCTGCAAAATATGATGAACGAAGTGGTCAGTACTGGGATAATTTCAATGCCGCCATGCAACTGGAAAACTCAGCCAATATCCAGTTCTACCATAAATCAAAGCTGGTTCCGGGAGCCGAAAAAATGCCTTTTCCTAAAGTATTTTCTTTTATGGATGGTGTATTTTCTGAACTGGGCGGAAGTGTAAGCGGTTGGGGTTGGCAAGAAAAACCGAGTGTGCTTTATGCCCAAAGCGGAATTGGAGCCGCCCCGGTGGTTTGTTACGAAAGTTTATGGGGCGATTGGATTGGTCAGCAAGTTAAAGATGATGCTCAATTTATTGCCATCATCACGAACGATGGCTGGTGGGGCAATACCTCAGGAAAAGATCAGCATGAAATGTATGCAAAACTAAGGGCGATTGAGACCCACAGAGATGTTGCCCGATCTGCAAATACAGGGATTTCATGTTTCATCAATCAACGTGGAGATATCACTCAGCATACAAAATGGTGGACCAGAACTGCGCTGAAAGGCGATATTAACCTCAACGATGAAATTACGTTTTATGTAAAAAGTGGTGACATTATTGCGAAGTTCTTTTGTATTGTCGCCATACTTTTAGCCTTAATTATTCCGTACCGAAAATGGATAAAAAAATAATTTACCATAAAAACTACACCTGGGTTTTCCTGCTGATTATCCTGATCTTAAATATTGCATTTGATCAGATATCAAAGTTTATCGTTCGTATGGAAATTTCTGATTATGAACACATCGTTTTAATTAAAGATTTTTTTACGCTGACTAAGGTTGAAAACAGCGGTGCTTTTTTAAGCCTGGGCGACAGTATGCCCTATGCATTCCGGTTAATCATCTTAACGGGCTTACCGCTATTGTTTTTAGGTTACGGCCTTTACTATCTTTTTTCGAAACCTAACCTACCAGCAAGCATGCAAATTGCCTTGTGTTTCCTAATCGGGGGCGGTATTGGTAACTTGTACGATCGCATTGTTCATGGCTCTGTAACCGATTTTATGCACATGAACTTTCAAATTTTTCAAACAGGTGTATTTAATATCGCTGACATTTCCATTATGATAGGCGTTGGAATTTTATTCATTCAATCGCTAAAAGCTAAATTAACGCCGGCTGACTCCAGTTCAACCGAACACGAAGCTTAAAAACTTCACCAAATGTTAACCAATAATTGCATTCTATATACAAACATTAGGTTATATTTATTGTTAGAAATCTAATCTCAACAAAAAAATAAAATCAACATGAAAAGAAATGCAACAGCCGTATGGCAAGGTTCTATTAAAGAAGGTGCGGGTAAACTAACTACGCAAAGTACCACATTAAGTGATACACAGTATTCATTTAATTCACGCTTTGCTGAAGGAGTGGGTACCAATCCTGAAGAATTAATTGCCGCTGCACATGCAGGCTGCTTTACCATGAAACTTTCAGCAAATTTGGCTGAAGCGGGTTTTACTGCTACAAAACTGGAAACAAAATGTGAAATCAACCTTGATCCATCCAAAGGAGAAATTGTTGAATCACATCTGACACTCACTGCAGAAGTGCCAGAATTGACTCAAGAAAAATTTGATGAACTGGTAGCAGATGCTGAAAAGAACTGCCCCATTTCAAAATTGCTAAATACATCGATTACTGTTGATGCTACCTTAGCCTAATTAGTATCATCCAGCTTGCCAACATTTTAGCAGGCTGGATACTAAATCAAATCGAAAGCCCTGGCATAATTGGATATTTCGAAAGAGGATTTCGTGTTTAGTTTCTCGCGAATATTTCTTCGGTGTGTATCTACAGTTGTTGATGAAATGCAAAGCTTGTTGGCAATTTCTATTGAGCTTTTACCCAAGGCCATTTCACGCAGAATCGTTTTCTCACGTTTGCTTAAACGCAAAAAATTAGCATAGTGATTTCTTGAGAAATCATTTTCTTCTAAAATTCTTTGTGCTTTATTAGCCATATGGTGCATGGCATCTACAGGAATAGAAACTGTTATCGTCATCAAAGGATGTTCTTCTTCATCACGCATGAAAATTTTTATGCTCGATAGATACCAATGCCAGTCTTGTGTATTCGGAAACTTAACTTGTTGGTAGAAACTGTTTCATCATCTGAATTACGATGCATCAAAGCGGCAATTTTCGGCACATAATCTAATGCATCATCTGCGTTAAAATATTTTGCGTGGTAAACCTCAGTAGGCAATGAACAAATTTCATCAAGAGTAGTATCCAAAAGTTGCAAACCATTTTCAGACATATAGGCGATGGTCCAGTTACGCAAATCATGAAGAATAACTACTCCAGGAATATTATTGAAGGTAGAGATATGCATACTAATCTTACCGCACATTTCAGGGGTAAGATTTTGATTGTAAAACTTAACCATAATTGAGAGATAGGGATGTTAACCATCGTTAATCTACTCACTATTAGATACATATCCAATAAAAAATAAAATTTATTGACTTATATCAAATGTTTCCCTACAATTGGCATCCTTCTTCCCATACCAAATGCTTTTGGCGAAACCCGAAGTATTGGCGGGGTTTGATAACGTTTAAACTCCGCTACATTAACCATTTTTAATATTCTATTCACAAGTAGTTCATCAAAACCCTGTGCGATAATGGCCTTGGCACCCTGCTTTTTCTCTATGTGTTGATATAATATCTTATCCAGAATGTCATATTCAGGAAGTGAATCAGAATCCTTTTGATCTGGTCTTAACTCTGCTGAAGGTGGTTTTACAATGGTATTAAGCGGAATAATTTCTCTATCCTTGTTGATGTACCTCGCCAATTCGAAAACCTGAGTTTTGTACACATCGCCAATTACGCCAATTGCACCACACATATCGCCATATAATGTGCCATACCCAATCGCACATTCACTTTTATTCGATGTATTCAGCAGGATATATCCAAACTTATTACTCATGGCCATGTTAACAATGCCACGTATGCGGGCTTGAATGTTTTCTTCTGCCAGGTTAAAAGGCAAACCTTTAAATGCAGGTGCCAGTATGTGATCGAACGCTGCTGCAGCATCTTTAATCGGGATAATTTCGTGCATGCATCCGATGTTATTTACTAAATCCATCGCGTCCTGAACGGAGTGATCAGAAGAGAACTTTGATGGCATTAAAACAGACATTACATTTTCTGCACCTAAAGCCCTACAGGCTAATGCACAAACCACAGCTGAATCAATTCCGCCTGACAAACCTAAAACCGCCTTTTTAAAACCTGATTTAGTGAAATAATCTCTTATCCCTAAAATTAATGCGTCGTGAATTTGTTCAATATCAGTGAGGCGTTCTGCTTTCGGATATTTATTGCGAACATTTTCTATCTCAGCCAAATCAAATACCTGAAGATCTTCTTCAAAATATTTCATTTCAGCTTTCATTTCACCATCACCATCAAAAACCAATGATCCACCGTCGAAAATAATTTCAGTTTGTGCCCCAACCTGGTTCACATAAAACACCGGCAAATGATATTTTTTTGCATTATCAGCCAAAACCTTTATGCGCTCATCATCATGTGTATACGAAAATGGCGACGCCGCAATGTTAATCATCACATCTGGCTGTTCTTTAATCAACTCATCCATCGGATTTGAAACATACAGCGGATTATCATTAATGTTCCAGAGATCTTCACAAATGGTTAGCGCAATCCTTTTTCCCTTAAAATCGATGCAGTTAAAGTTTGTAGCAGGCTCGAAATAGCGGTATTCATCAAATACATCATAAGTTGGCAACAACGCTTTCCTGGCGATGGCTTTAATGCTCCCTTGCTCAATGAAATAAGCGGCATTAAACAAGTCTTTACCCTGTAGTACATCGTTCTTAATAGGCAAACCTAAAATACAGGCAATATCCACACAGTGTTTAGCAATTTCCTTTGCAGCGTTTTCGCAAAGCGATATAAACTCATCAAATTCAAGATAATCTCTTGGAGGATAACCACAAATAGCCAACTCCGCAAAAACCACTAAATCGGCACCCTGTTCTTTAGCCAATTGAATGTGATCAATTATTTTTTTGGTATTGGCTTCGAAGTTGCCGATGTGATAGTTAAGTTGTGCAAGCGCTATTTTCATTTGTGGAGTATCAGTTTTAATATCAGAAAGTAAGTATCGGGATCTATTATCCTAGAAAAAGATACCGAAATTGAGTGCCAGATAATGGTTTCTCACATCACGGGTTTTGTCTGTTGTAATATTAGTGAAACCATTATTGTAAGTTAATCCGGCCAATATACTGGCGTTACCAGAAATATCAAACTCTCCCCCGCCACCAATAATTAAGCCGGCACGATAAAATTTCGTATAGTCGGTAATCTTCAGATTATCTGCGAAAACTGTATTTCCGTTTTGTGCATCTTGTTTGGCACTGATGTTAAACGAATTTGAAAGACCGAACTGACCATACCAGCGTTTACCTTCTGCCTTTATTGTTTTAAGTTTTATGGTTAAAGGAACCTCGATATATTGTAATTTATACTTTAAATCATAAGCTACCGGCACTGTTCCGCTGTGATATGGTGCTGCATTGGCTTCTGTACTTTTCCCATTAATTGAGGTAATAGTTAATGCTGTACCAAAACTATAGTTTGGTGCAAAGTTAAAATCGCCTATTAAACCGTAAGCAAAACCTAAACCTACACCATCAGTTTTTCCTTGCTCAGGTTTTACCCAACCAATTGTCGGTGTGGCGGTTAATCCAAGCCTGAAACCATAATTAATGGGAGGAAAATTTTGTGCCCAAACACCGAAACTTAAAAAAGATAAAATTATAATCGTCGAGATTTTTTTCATGCTTTATGTGATTATATTTGTTATACATGATGTATAACGTAAAACACAAGCAAATTTATCTATTTTTTCTCTTGGCTTTTGTATTTATTTCCTGCAAGCAAAGTAATCGGCCAGATATAAGCAACATTAAAGTAGATATTGAGATAGAACGCTTTGATAAAGAGCTATTTGCATCAAAAGACAAAAATACCAGCTTAACAAATGCAGCGTTATCCAGTAAGTACGGTTTTTTTTATGATGATTACCTTCATAAAATGATCGGATCGCCTGATTACAACAATGATGAAATACTTAGCACCTTGTTTAGAGACCAGGCTTATACCGATTTAACAAAGGAAGTAGATAGTGTTTACCCTAACTTGAAAGTCCAGGAAGAAGGTTTGACGGAAACTTTCAAATACATTAAATACTATTACCCAAAAGCTAAAATACCTAAAATCATTTCTTTTGTATCGGGCTTTGCCTATCAAATGCCTGTTGGCGATAATTACCTGGGCATCGGTTTGGATATGTTTTTAGGCAAGAACAGTAAATTTTACGGTGCTATTGTACAGAGCGTTCCGTTATATTTATCCCGAAGATTTGCACCCGAATATATCGTTCCACGTGTGGCAGATACTTATGCTCATGAGGAGTTATTTGCAGAACCAGATGAAAACAGGACGTTATTATCTAAAATGATATTTCAGGGGAAAATTCTTTATTTCCTTGATCAGGTATTACCAGAAAACATTGCTGATTCGACTAAAATTGGATATTCTTCCCAGCAATTACAATGGACACAAAATTTCGAAGGAGATATTTGGGCTTATTTTTTGGAGAACAATTTCCTATATGAAACCGATTACCAAAAAATTCAGGTTTTTTTATCTGAGGGGCCTTTTACACCTGGTTTAGGAGAAAATCGTGATTCAGCACCGAAACTTGGCGTTTGGACCGGTTGGCAAATTGTGCGGAAATATATGGCAGAAAACCCTAAGGTTACCCTGCAGCAGCTCATGGCTGAAAATGATGCTCAAAAAATCCTCAATAAATCTAAATACAAGCCAAAACAGAAATAGTTTACAGCTTTGAATTGGTGCCCAATTTTTCCTAACTTGAAAATCAGGGCAATTTACAATCAGCCAAAAGCAATTAAACAATAAACCGGGTTAAACCGTTTAACATTTATATGAAAGTCGGAATCGTATTATCAGGCGGAGGAATAAGAGGAATAGCACATCTGGGAGTTTTAAAAGCCTTTAGCAACCTGGGCATTACTTTTAGCCAGATTAGCGGAACAAGTGCAGGCGCAATTGCCGGGGCTTTTTTTGCAGCCGGCATCGATCCGGAAGAAGGATTGAATATATTTTTGAAAACCAAGTTGTGGCGTTTTGTTCGCCCGGCTGTAGGTTCACTAGGTTTAATTAATATTGAAAATACTTCACAAATACTAAAAGAATACTTCCCCGAAGACAGCATTGAAAAGTTAAAAATTCCACTAACCATTGCCGCAGTAAATTTTAGTGAGGGTAGATTAGTATATTTTACAAAAGGCCCACTAATCCGAGCTATCCACGCCTCGAGCTGCATTCCAGGTATTTTCCGGCCAATTATGATTGACGGACAAATGTATGTTGATGGTGGAATTTTAAATAATTTCCCTGTTGAACCACTGATGGATGATTGCGATTTTATTATTGGATCATCATGCAACCACTTAAAGCCCGTTGACAAAATAACGGGAATTACAAATCTGATGGGAAGAGCAGGGATTATGTCAATCAATCACGATATGGAACGAAAAGCCAAGTTTTGTAATGTAATGATTGAGCCTAAAGGTCTAGGAGCCATCAGCACTTTTGATATGAAACGAGCTGAAGATATTTATTGGCTGGCGCATGAAGAGGCATTGATCACCATAAAAAATACTCCAACCATAAGAGACCTGATAACAAAATAATGACGCCCGATTTAGTGTTTCAAAAATCGTTAAGAACTTTTTTAAATCGCTATCATGCCATCTTCTTTTTCCTAATTATATCAATTTCAGCAGGAATAAGTTTTTATCTTTTTGAAGAGATAGCATATTTATTACCGCTATGGATAACGGCTATAGGCTTTGGTAGTTATTATTTGGCAGTCTGGATCACATCAGCTGATGCTATATTCGAAAAGCATGATCGGTTTCTGATGATTAACTTGTATGCGAAGAATCTGAATATTAACCGTACTTTGAATATTCAATTGTCTGATATTAGAGGGTTTTCTTTAGACCAAATTACAAGAGGAAGTCATGCGATTTTGATTTATCTAAACGACTCAAGTTATTTAAAATTCTCAGTACTAAGACATAAAGAAGCTTTGGAATTAGAAGCTTACCTTTCTACTTTTTTAATAAGGCTATCAAAGGATACACATCCTAAATTTAAAAACTTCTCATCAGCATACCTGTACGCTATGAAAAGGGTGTTTCCTTTTTTAGTAATTACTATCGTTTTGACATTTCTAATAGTTAGCTATTTGCATTTTTCAAACCCTGCAACTTTTGTCATCTGTACGGTGTTAAACCTTATATGCTGGTTTATTATGGTAAGAAATCCAGTTAAAAAGGCATTCTTCAGGTTCGGAGCATTTTATTTCTTTTCAAATTTATTTATCTACCTTTCTCCATTATTAGCCATTGTAATCTGGTGGAAGGTTGCAGAAATAAGAAGTGAACCACTTCGGCTAAGCAAGCCACACGAACTGATTACCAAGCGACCAAATTTGTTTTATCGTTTCGATTATGCGGTCACTAATCCTAACGTTATTATCGCTTCTAACTATTTAATCTCGAAAAATTTAAGTAGTAAAAAGAAAACATTTAGTGTAACCCATTATTTTACAACTCCGCTGTCGAGCGTAGATTCTATTCGCATCAATGGAAGATACAACATCTGGTTATTGAAAACCTTCAAGCAAGAAATATCGAAAAGTTTAACTGCTCAGTTAAAATTTAGGCTTATACAGGATTACCATGTTAAGACTAAGGAAAAATTTAAGAATCTTTTTAGCCGAAAGCCAAATTTTTATAAACAAAACTTTAAAGATTTGCAGGCTACGCAATTATTGTATGGAAATGTGAATGCTGCAAATGTGAACTATATCCTTATTCCACATTGGGAAAGTTTACAGATTTATAAAAATAATGAGTTAAAAGAAGTAACCTTATTTTTTGCTGCCATCACAATCTTAAATTTAGTTGGTTGTATTTTTATTGCTATAAACAGGTAACTTAAGATACCAACTTTATCAACCTCTCCCCATCTAAAACCGGTATCGCTTTACAAATATTCAGTTGCAAACAAAATACCACATCCTCTTCAATATTTAATTGTGCAAGGCGATGGCTGTGCGAAGATTTGTGCAAATATTTTCTTAAATCATCTTTCGCCAAAACATATAAATCTTCGGCAGCTACGCTTGAATCATCAAAATGTTCGAAATTTTGACGGAGTTTGTTAACTACGGCACCAGCGAACAAAGTATCTTCCAGGTTAAACTGATCTTTCCAGCCGGCACAAAGTAACAGTACATTTTTATCTTGCGAAGCCAGATAACTACAAAGCGCATCTAAATTAAGAAATGACCCAATTACAACTTGATGAGCCCGTTTGTTAGCCAGATGCAACGCTTTTGTGCCATTTGTTGTGGTGAGTACGATTGTTTTACCTGCAACTTTCTCTGCACTATAAGAAAATGGAGAATTTCCGAAATCGTAACCCGCTACTACCTCTCCGTTGCGTTCTGCTGCCAGAAGGAAACCCTTGTCACTATAGTTTAAGCAATCTTCAACGTTGGCAACAGGAATGATGGCTTCAGCGCCATTTTCTATGCCATATGTAATGGATGAAGTTGCCCTTAAAATATCGATAACAACAACAATACTTTGTTCGATGTCATATAAATCGATCAATGCCGGTGTTAAACAAACTTCTATTTTTTTCGACATATTCTGAGTATCAAGTAGAAAGTGTCAAGTATCGAGACAATCATCCTGATACTTGACACTAACTACTTATATCTATTTATAAAATGGAAACTTAACTACTTTGGCTTTAATTGGCGTATTGCGAATCAAAATAAAAATTTCAGTTCCCTCTTTTGCAAAATCTTTTGCAACATAACCCATACCAATTGCTTTCTGTAATGATGGTGCCTGTGTTCCGGAAGTTACCTTACCAATAATATTTCCTTCTGCATCAGCAATTTCGTAATCATGACGTGGAATACCACGATCTATCATCTCAAAACCAACTAATTTTTTTTGAATCCCGGCTTCTTTTTGAGCTTGTAAAGATGCTGAATTGGTAAATGATTTCGAGAACTTGGTAATCCATCCCAAGCCAGCTTCAATAGGTGAAGTGCTGTCATCAATATCGTTTCCATACAAACAGAAACCCATTTCTAAACGCAAAGTATCACGGGCACCTAAACCAATTGGTTTAATGTTGTAAGCCGCACCAGCCTCAAAAATTGCATTCCAGATTTTATCTGCATGCTCGTTATCAAAATAAATTTCAAAACCTCCGGCACCGGTATAACCTGTCGCCGAAATAACTACATTATCAACTCCTGCAAACGTACCTTTAACAAAGGTGTAATATTCCATTGAAGCCAGATTTACATCTGTTAAGCTTTGTAAAGCATCTGCAGCTTTTGGACCCTGAATAGCCAAAAGAGATGTTTTATCAGAAATGTTGTGCATCTCCACATCTTTATCATTAAACTGCTGAATCCAGTTCCAGTCTTTCTCAATGTTTGAAGCATTCACCACCAACATGTAGCTTTTCTCATCAATGCGATAAACCAAAAGATCATCTACAATACCGCCATCCTTGTTTGGCAAACATGAATACTGAACTTTACCATCATATAACTTTGAGGCATCGTTACTGGTTACACGTTGAATTAAATCTAAAGCATTTTCGCCTTTCAAAATGAATTCTCCCATGTGGCTTACATCGAAAACGCCAACGCTATTGCGAACAGTTGCATGCTCTGCATTTATACCTTCATAAGTTACAGGCATATTATAACCTGCAAATGGAACCATTTTAGCGCCTAAAGCGATGTGTTTTTCTGTTAAAGCGGTATTTTTCATGCTTAATATTTAGTTGCGCAAAAGTAGTAAGAAAACAGCAATGTTTTAGGGATAAATTTTGATGATCCTGCCTTATGGAAATAATGCTTTATAAAACTTATAAACTAAATTAGGAATCTGCTATTTTAGCATAATGATCAAAATCACCCGCATTCAATACACATTAACATTCCTATTATTGATATCAACTTCGGTATCATTTGCCCAAAAGGTATTTTCAGTAAAAACTGACCACAGAGTGGAAGCATTAAGTATTTTCTATACCTTATCAACAGCTGATACTTTGGAAGTAAAACCTACTCCATCCACTTACTACAGAGATGTAAAAAAATATTTCAAACCCTATAATCTACATCCCTCGCTAAACTGGTATCGCAATTTGAAAAATTGGGATGGTCCAGACATGGCTTCTATGGGGCTTTTCCTGTCTCAGAAATATCCATTTAAACTTATAATTCAACCAGAAGTTAATTACGTTAGAAATTCATCTGTAGACAGCTTTCTATACCATTTCAATGCTTTTTACAAGGAATGTTACGTAGCAAAGTTCATTAAAAAACATGAGGCTGATTATCGCAAAATGAACATTAAGGCTGAATATGTAATTGGCGAAAGCGGCATTTTAAATGATATAAAAGCTTTTTATAATTCAACTAGTACGGGCGAATTTATGATGTATACGGATGCCTTATGTAATCATGGAAGTAACGCCATAAGTTCATCTGATAAACAATTTGCGGGAAAAATAATATCTAAAGTTGGATATATTGAGGATAAATCAAAAAAATTGACTGACGATAGCGTTGTAAATTTTGAGCCCGCAATTAACGTTGTAGCGCATGAATGCAGTCATATTTACCTTAAGAATTTTTTAAAGCAATATCATGATCGATTGTTCAAAATCAGATCGCATTTTTTAACAACTAGTAAAGGAAGAAAAATAGCTGATGATCAATGGGAAAATGAGATAGATGAACTAGTTGTTAGAGCTTGTGTAGCAAAGATCTTATCAGTGAAAAATGGCATTTTAGCTGGCGATGAGGAAGTAAACAATCAGGCAAAACGCTTTAAATGGGTTAACGACTTATATATATTTTTCGACCTCTACACTCAGAATAGAAATCGATACAAAACCGTTGAAGACTTTTATCCTGAACTTATCTTATTCCTTGAAAATAAAACTAGCTAAATTACACACTAATCAACCCCTTATAAATTTCTAACATTTTGCCGGCTATGAGTTTTATTCCGTGGTCGTTCTCTACTGTTTGCCTAGCATTCTCCCCTATTTCCATCCAGCGTTTAGGGTTGATGATACACTGTAAAATATACCGGTAAAACTCATCGGCAGAATCGGCAATTAAGATATCATGGCCATGACGACAATTAATTCCTTCGGCGGCAGTGGTGGTGGCTATGATACATTTTTTCATGGCCATGCCTTCGATTATTTTAACCCGCATTCCCGTTCCCGAAATCAGGGGCACAATCATAATGGCCTTTGAATTCATAAATTCAATCGCATCAAAAACTTCGCCTTCTACAATTAAGTTATCAGAATCATATTCAAAAAAATGCCTCTGCATATTTTTCCCGGCGATATAAAAACGAAGATCTTTATTCAGTTTTTCAATATCTGGCCAGATATCATCAAGAAACCATTCTAATCCTTCCTGGTTGGGCCGCCAGTCCATTGCTCCTAAATGAAAAAGCGTTGGAAAACTCGTTTTTGTTTTATCAATTCTATACTTCTCCAAATCAATGGCTACCGGAAAAACCGTCATCGGCACTTCGCATCCAAATCGAAGAATGCTTTGGCGGTCGGGCTCACTAATGGCAAATATTTGATGGAAACGGTTAATCTGGTCGGTTTCGTAAGCCTTTAATCGTTGGGCCAAAAACGCAAGATATTTTCGCCTCACCAGAAACCTTTCTGAATGCGCAAGCCGTTCCCACATTGTAAATTCGATATTGTGTGCCCTGTAAATCAGTTTGGCATTGCTATTCGCTTTCACTACATCCAGGTAAGGCACCACAAACAATCCCTCAAACTGGATTACATCAAATGAATTTTCACGCAATACACTCTCCAATTGCTGAGCGGCCTCTTCACTGTAATATCTGGATACGTTGTAAGATTGGTTGGTGAAAATATTAAAAAAAGCAGACCAAACATTTACCTCAGTATCTACATCAACAGTGTGATACTTAATCTGATCAAAAATAGGATCATTGAGATCTTCGATATCGATACTACCCTTCATGGGGTTCAAACTAAACAAAGTAATATCTGCACCAAGCTGCAGCAAACCTTTCATGGTGTTGTAAACCACAATTGGATAACCGCTATTTGGCGGAAAGGGTACCCGCTTAGTTATCAGCAATATTTTCACAATGTTGTGAAAATACAAAAATTAGACTGCTTTTGAAAACAAGTCGAGTTGCGGATCGCTAACGTTAAAAGTTTTTCTGTGAAATGGCGAAAGTCCTACCTCTATTACCGCTTTGCGGTGTGCTATGGTTGGATACCCTTTATTCGAAAGCCAGTTGTAATGCGGAAAATCAGCATGCAGATTACTCATGTATTCATCCCGATGTGTTTTGGCCAGAATGGATGCTGCCGCGATGTTTAGATATTTGCCATCACCTTTTATTACGCAGGTGTGCGGAATTTCGGGGTAGGCTTTGAAACGATTGCCATCAATAACCAGGTAGCCTGGCCGTGTATGAAGTTTTTCTACAGCCCTGTGCATCGCCAGAAAAGATGCATTGAGAATGTTAATGCGATCTATTTCTTCATGGTCACAAGAGGCGACAGCCCAGGCTAAAGCTTCTCTTTCAATAATCGGACGAAGCAAATCCCGTTGTTCATGACTGAGTTGTTTAGAATCGTTTAACCCTTCTAATACAAATCCCTTAGGTAAAATTACTGCCGCTGCAAATACAGGACCAGCCAAACAACCCCTTCCAGCTTCATCACAGCCCGCCTCTAAAAATTCTTCTTGAAAACAACTTAATAGCATCATGCAAATTTAAAGAATAACGATTAAATTTTGTGGATCGGATAGTAAAGCTTTAAATTAGTTTTAAACAATCATGTGATGCCTTACAATGAAATTCTTGCAAATCGCGTTGCGGAAAAGTTAATGCACTTGCCAGATGTTGAAGAAAAAGAAATGTTTGGTGGATTGATCTTCATGGTTGATCAAAAAATGTGCATTGGTGTAATGAAGGATAAAGTGATGCTGAGGCTCGCTCCGGAAAGCCTGGTAGCTTTAGAAAATATTGATGGCTGGGAGCAGATGATGATGAGTAATACTGTAATGAACGGCTACATCTTAGTTTCGCAAGATGTACTAAACAGGAACGAAGATTTAGATTTCTGGATCAAGCTGGCTTTGGAGTTTAATCCGCTTGCCAAAGCTTCCAAAAAAAGGAGAACTAAACAGTAGTATTTTGGCCCTTTACATCAAAAGCATCGCGTAAGCCAATAGCGAGCACATTAAAAGCATAAACAGTAAGCATAATGGCCAAACCTGGCAAAACCGCTAGGTATGCTGCATCCATAATGATATAGCCATAATGCTCTTTAATCATACTGCCCCAACTTGCCATTGGTGGCTGCGCACCAAACCCGAGGAAACTCAATCCAGTTTCCAACAAAATGGCCGATGCAAAATTAGATGAGGCGACCACTAAAATCGGCCCAGCTATATTTGGCAAAATGTGTTTGATGATGGTTCTGGAAGTGCTAAAACCTAATGCCCGAGCCGCCTCTACAAATTCTACCTCTTTCAGTGCCATGACCTGGCCACGTACCAGGCGAGCAACATCGACCCAGGTAGATAAGCCCACCGCAATAAAGATTTGCCAAAAACCTTTACCTAAAGCAAAAGAAATGGCAATAACCAATAACAAGGATGGTAACGACCAAACCACGTTCATAAACCAGCTGATCCCTGCATCAATTCTTCCTCCGAAATAACCGGCTATAGCACCCAGGCTCACACCAATAAATAAAGAAATTAAAACGGCCATTAACCCTACGGATAACGAAACCCGAATTCCTAAAATCATACGGCTTAATAAATCACGGCCATAAATATCAGTTCCCAACCAATAGGTTTTTTCATAAACGTTATATTGTTCAAACAAGGTGGCTACTGTGCCTAATTTAGAATGGGGCGTACATCTAGGACATATTTCATTTAGTTTGTATTTTATTTCCTGAGCCTTCCCCTCATCTCCAATGTAAGGCGTAATGAAAACATTATTATCTACAAGTCTGTAAGATGTTATTGGAATACTTGTAACATTCGATTTTTGCCCGCTCAACATGCGCTCAAAAAAACCAACTGTTTTAATATTTGGATTTTTATTGATGATAATAAACTTGAAAGTACTTCCCGGTTTTTTCTTATTGAGCGGTAAAATCTGGGTATTGGCATTTGGGCTGCTATCGGGCGTAATGATGTAGCCTAAAATTCCCATCAAAACCAATAGTAAAATAAAAATAAGTCCACTGAAGGCAAGCTTATTCCGCTTAAATTTTAACCAAACTTTTTTCGAAGGACTATTATCCATTATCTAACCATCCTGCCTTTCCAGTTGTATTTTCCACTGTTTCCGGCAATGCCGATGTAAACGATATAAAGTATATGCAACACATTTAAAGCGGGAATTAAAACCAATAACCTTCGCCTTTGCGCAAAGCCGGTCACGTCCCATAAAAATAATGTTTCTAAAATCATTTTAACCAATAATTGATAAAATGTTACCGACAAAAAACCGGGAATAAATAAGCCTGTTACAAAATTGGCAATGATACTTAAATTAAATATCCAAACAAAAACACCCAAAACGATAATCGCTTTATTTTTATACCGGGTGCTTTTTGAAGCCCAACGTTTGCGTTGCTGAATAAATGAGCGCAGGTTTTCTTTGGCATGCGTATATACAATAGCATCTCTGTTTTTTAGAAAACCTATTTTACCCGGATATTTTGCGGCTATTTTATGCAGCAGCAGTTCATCATCGCCAGATGCCAGATCATCAATTCCCTGAAAACCACCAACCTCATAAAAAGTATTCTTCTCATACGCTAAATTAGCACCATTGCAAGTAGAAGGTTGTTTGTTACCAATAGTAGAAGCACCCAAACCTATTAGATATAAAAACTCTAAAGATTGCAACCGCTCGAATAAACTTTTCTCCTCGAAATAAGCTACAGGAGAAGAAATCATTTTATAGCCCTTATCCTGGTAAAAGCTGACCACAGACGATAACCATTTAACGCCCATTTTACAATCGGCATCGGTAGTTACAATCAAATCGCCTGAACAAGATCCGATGGCAGTTTGTATGGCTTTCTTTTTATAGGAATTTAACGCCCGATCTTCATTAAGCTTAATTAATTTTACTCCGCTATCGGCATAAGATGCAACAATTTCAGCAGTCCGGTCTGTTGAATGATCATCGATAAAAATAATTTCTGTTAAATGTTTCGGATAATCCTGGTTAACTAAATCATCAATTGTTCTTCTGATGTTAAGTTCTTCATCACGGGCGGCAACAATTACCGAAACCTTTGTTACAGGTTCATTTTGGCTGATATTAATTTGCTTTAAGTTGCGCCAACCTTTGATGAAGGTAAGTACCAATAAACCATAAACCAGGGTTAAAGCGGCAGATAAAAGACTAATTAGTTTTAGGAGTTCCAAAAAAATTGAGTTTAAAAACGAAATAAGTGCCTAAGATAGCAGGAATAATAATATTTATAAGCCAAATGCTTGCTGTACATGCAATAACTGCTACATGTTGGTTGGTAACGTGTTTGAACAATTCTACCGCAGTTACACTTCTAATGCCCACATCAAACAAATCCAGCGACGGCAATGCAGATTGAATCAGAAATAGCAGGCAGGTCATCATTATAATATCAAGATATTGCAAACCAGGGATAAGCCAAACAAATAAAATAAAGTACTGTGAACTAAATACAGCATATCTTGCCAAACAGAACAGTATGATTTTAAAAAGTTCAGCTTTACGATAGCGGCCTAAAATACTATAGAACTTTTTGTATTTACGGGTGAATTTGAATGATAAAAGAATGCCGTTTAGCCATTGAATATTAAAAAAGAAGACAATAAAAAACAGGCAGAAAGCGAGCGCAAGCACTGTTACAGCTAAAAAAACCAAATTATCTATCGGCACGAAACGATAAATGAAAAAACAAGCCGCTATTGCGCCAAAAACATTTGTTAAAACCAACTGACCGATGTTGCCAACCGTCATGGCTACTACGCCTACAATCCTACGCTTGGGCGAAAGGAAGAAAACCCTGCCACCATACTCACCTAACCTGTTTGGGGTGAAAATAGCCAGGGTTAATCCGCAAAAAACAGATTCAATGGCCCGGTAAAAACTAATGGCCTCAATCTGCCGCATAAGTCTTTTCCACTTAGCTGCTTCTAAAAACCAGTTTACAAACATCAATAAAACCACTAATCCGATGATACTAAAAATTTCAAGCTGAGAAATTCCTTTCAACAGCGAACCGAAGTTTTCGAGGTTTTCATTCGCTACGAGCTTATGGTAAATAAACCAGAAGGCAAATACAACAATTGCAGCTTTTATAAGGATGGATAATATTTTTTTATTCTTGCCTGTCAAGATTATCTTTTTAGTTTGCAAATATGCTTAATATTGCTGTAATGTTGAATGAAAAAAAGGAACGGATAATTATGGGCATCGACCCCGGCACAGCGGTGATGGGTTATGGCGTAATTTTAGAGAAGGGAAATAAAACAGAACTGATTAGTTTAGGTATAGTGAAGATGACTCACCTTGATGATCCGTTTTTAAAGCTCCAACGCATTTTCGAAAAAACAGTGGTTTTAATCGATCAATACAAGCCTGATGTTTTGGCCATCGAAGCACCATTTTACGGTAAAAATATTCAGGTACTTTTAAAATTAGGTAGAGCACAAGGCATAGCCATCGCTGCTGCACTTTCCAGAAACATTCCGGTAACGGAATATTCTCCAAGAAAGATCAAACAATCTATTACAGGAAATGGAAATGCCACTAAAGAGCAAGTGGCAGCCATGTTGCAACGCTTATTAAACTTCAAAGAAACACCGGAGTTTTTAGATGCTACCGATGGTTTAGCTGTTGCAGTTTGCCACTCATTTCAAAAAATAACTGCCGGAGGGAAATCAAAAACCTATTCGGGCTGGGAATCATTTGTAAGTGATAACAAAACTAAAGTAAAAGGCCTGGCGGTGAAAGCGAAGAAATAGAATTAGTTTCGGCCGGTTAAACACCGACTGATAATTTGATTTCAATTTTAAACGCTGATGAACAAAGTCGTCATTGCGAGGCACGAAGCGATCTCTTCAAAAATATTGCTTTGTGCCTTGCAATGACGTGAAGATTAGAGAAATTCTTTTTCCCCTAAGGGTCGGCGTCTCCACCGACCCACCAGTTAGCCACTGTTGCAAACTTTGCGACAAATAACTATTGGAATATGTTGTGGCCATACATTTGGAAAAATGATTTCCAGGTTACTGTCTATTTTCCATCAAATGCTTCGTTGCCAACTCCATTGCTATTTTGTTCTTCCTCACAAAATACCTGATGATAAAAAACACGCCCAAGCCCACTAAAAACAACATCCAAAGATTTGCCAGCGCAAGAATAATTTCTTTAAATATCGTCCAGCCGTTTAAAATGTTAAGCCAAAGCCTATTTGCGAATCTCGGGCGGTAATCATACAAATTATCATTGGCTACAGTCATGGTGCTCACCGTATTATCCTGATAGAAGTTGAGTGTAATTGTACTGTACTTTACTCGAGCATCAATGCTCATATTATCAATCTTTCTGTCAACATACTCATCTTTTAATGCGAGAGATGTTTCGATGTTACGAGTTTTTTTGCTTGGGATGTTTCCAATGTGTTTGGAAGCGTCTACCCTATTTTGTGCTTTTAAGTTATTGGCGAGATAATTAATACTTTGATCATCCAACTTCATTGATGAAGTATTTACAAATACAGCCATTTTAGAAATGGTATTTGTGAAATCATCCAGTTTTTCTGAAGGCACCTTTGCTATTAAATAACCTTCTGTGCGATAAGATGTGATTTCTTTTAATGAATCAGTTGATTGTTTTACTTTTTCGGTTTCCTGAATAATGCTTTCTATCGAAAATTCGGCAACAGTTCCGCCCTCTGCTTTTATAGTTTTACTTAGCTGTTCTTTTGTATTTTGAACATCCTTAACCCGGAAACGCATGTCGGCCGTTTTGATTATTTTTGGTGTTGCAGCGCTATCGGGAATAACCATTTCTTTGGCTTCTGCGAGGTCTGTACTTTCACTGTTGTTTTTAGCATTTGAGCAGCCAAAAATTGTTAAAATTATGGCAATAGCAATGATATTCCTTTTCATGATTTAGTGGTTCTGATAAATTAATCATTTAAAATATTTGCTTCAAATGGCCATTTGAATGAGCGCTTTGGTTAGTTTATTTCACTCTGTTTCCCTTTATACAAAAAACGGATTTAGGTAACCCAACAAACAAAAACGTTTAAGTTTAGATGCTTTGCAATGTAATTTTCCATAACTGGAAAATCATCATATAAAAAAAGCCAATTACGTATTTAACATAATTGGCTTCTGTATTTAGAGAGAAAATATTTTATGCGTCTAAAATTTTGAATACGCCTTTAATAGCTATAATTGCACCAATGAAAAGAACGATCCATGATACTAAAGATAATACCCACGAATCGAAAGCAAAACGTGCATATGTACCCACCATACAAATTAGTACGCCAACAATCATTAATTTATAAATTCCTGGCTGGTTAGCCGTTTGCATACTTTCTGTATTGTGCTTTAATTCGTTGTTCTCCATAATCTTAATTTTTATGATGCAGCAAAAGTAATACTTATTGCTGAATAATTATAAATACTTAGTAACTTTTTAATCGTTCTAAACGTTGTTTCGCTTTATCCTTATCGGTAAGTTTTTCACCCTGATATAATGGCTTTTCCCAGTCGCCGTACATGGGATTTGGCAATACAATAAACTTCACCCCAAAAAGGTTTTGATTTTTATTTACCTGATCGAAAGTATTCTTTTCCTCCCGATAAAAAACATTACTGAAATCGCTTAAATTATCGCCACAAAGCATCAAAATATTGTGGGTTTCGGCAATTTTTTGCCTGCGAGGCTCTTTATTAGAAGTCCCTTTCGAAACCAATAAGTGTGCATCATTGGCATAAGGAAAACCAAAAGCCTGAAGGTTTTTCAAGGTAGCTGCATAATCTTTTTCATCACGATTGCTGAGGTAGAAAGTTTCGATATTTTTTGAAGCAGCAAATTTTAAAAAAGCCAACGCCCCAGGAACGGTATCAGCTTTTGATAAGTTCGTCCATTCAGTCCAATCAACCGGGTTATAACTTAAACCTTTTTTGATCTCATGGCCCTGAAAAAGAGAATTATCCAAAACGGTTTCATCAATATCAACAATAACACAATTAGGTTTTTTACTGGTATCGGCCCATAAAGCCTCTTTCAATGATAAGCGGGCAAAATTATAAGCCTGAAAACACAAAGCTCTGTATTCGCCCGATGTTTGTTGCCAAAGCACTGCGTTGATATAATCTCGGGCTGGAGATTGTGCAATGGCCAAAAATGGAGCGGCTAGTAAAATAATGAAGATAAATTTTTTCATATTCTGGAATTATGCTACAAAGATATCAAGTCCTTTTTACGGGCAATAGATTTGTTTGAATTTAATTGATCTAGGTATCAACCGGTTAACAGTAGGTCACAAAAAATTTAACTTTCTTACTCCCCTGCCTGTATTCGATCCGTAGGATTTTGTTATTTTTAAGCACACACAAATAAAATCAGTTATATGAAAACCAAAAAGTTACTAGGGCTTGCTATAGCCTTAATGTGCCTTGCTGCCTGCAAGAAAGAAAATCCAGTCATTGAGCCAACCGAACCTCCACCTGTTGAAAAACCCGATCCTTTAGAATTGCTTAGAGATTCTGTTTCATACGTTCTTGATGGAAAGTTAATGGTGCAAACAGAAACTTTGGGGCGGGGTTTAATTAACGCTAAAACAAACGTAAAGTTAGATTCATTGGTTAAACAGAAGGAATATATTTCCGGCGATCAAGACTCGGTTATGTTTGGCAGGTTTTTTAAGTTTACCGATGGAAACAGGAATGGTATAACCCTATCATTCGTGAAAAAGTATAATAAAAATCAAGCACAACCTGCAAGCAACCAAACGTCATTGTTTATGCCATTAAATAAGCTAGACTTATTTAGCGTTGGCGAGCGTAAATTTGCCCTGGATTTTAGTAGAAACAACTCACAAAATGGTGTTGTTTTCGAATTATCTGGAGATAACTATGGCCTTCAAACCAATGGTTATTCTAGTTTGGTTTACCATGCGTTATTAAAGCCCGAATTACAAAAGCAATCTAAGTTTGAAATTACCAACTTGCAAAAACTAAAATCAGGCAAATATTTGTTAGAAGCTAAATTTAATGCATCAGTCTATCGTGGTGATGGCACCAATATCAAGAAGATTGAAAGCGGTTTTATGAGAGTAAAAATTAATCCAGAGAGCATTTATTTTTAACCAAAAAAGCCCATTTCAATTAAGAAATGGGCTCTAATGTTTTCAAGAAACTCAAGCCTTCCGACTTAAGATTTCCAGATTATATTATCCGTTCAATGCTGCTGCACCACTTACAATCTCAGTTAACTCAGTTGTAATGGCTGCCTGACGAGCCTGGTTGTATGAAAGTTTTAGGGCTTTCAATAATTCACCAGCATTTTCAGTTGCTTTATCCATCGATGTCATACGTGCGCCATGCTCAGATGCGTGAGAATCCAACACCGCTTTGTATAACTGAATTTTAATTGATTTAGGGATTAATTGCTCAACGATTTCTTCCTGAGAAGGCTCCAGAATGTAATCCACATTAGCTGCTTTTTTATCAGCTTTTGTTTCTACAGCTTCTTCAACCTTTGGCAGCGGCAACAACTGCTCAGTAGTAATGTACTGAACGGCTGCATTTCTAAAACGGTTGTAAACTACTTCAACTTTATCAAACTCGCCTTTAAGAAAGCCAGCCATAATTGCATCTGTAATTTTAGTTACGTTTTCGAAAGTTAAGGCCGAAAATACTTCATTGTTGTTCCCAATAACATTGTATTTGCGTTTCTCGTAAAAATCCTGCGTTTTCTTACCAATAGAAATAATGCTTACGTTACCGTTTTTCAACTGTTCGCTATACTTCTCAGCAATTAAATTATTGGCTGCCTTAATTACGTTCATGTTAAAAGCACCAGCCAAACCACGGTTTGATGATACGGTTACAATTAAAACCTTATTAGGTTCACGCTCTTGAATAAAAGGCGATGAAGAACCTTCTAAACTTGCTGATAGATTTCCTAAAATCTCTTTCAGTTTAGTTGCATAAGGGCGTAAAGCGATAATTGCATTGGTAGCACGTTTCAATTTAGCAGCCGAAACCATTTTCATAGCTTTGGTAATCTGTTGTGTTGATTGTACCGATGCAATCCGGTTTCTTACTTCTTTTAAATTAGCCATTCTTAATAAGTGTAAAGCAAAAAGTTAAAAGTAAAAAGCTTTAAGCTTTCTACTTTCAAACTTTCAACTCTATTAGTATTTACTTGAAATCTCTTTTGCTACGGTATCTAAAACACCAGTAATGCCATCGTCAAACTTACCAGCTTTTAATGCTGCTAATGTTTCTGGGTGACGCATTTCCAATTGAGTCAAGAATTCAGTTTCAAATTCTTTAACCTTATTAACCGGAACATTACGCATTAAATTTTTAGTACCAGCGTAAACAATTGCAACTTGTTTCTCAACAGAAAATGGAGAGAATTGTGCTTGTTTTAACATTTCTACGTTACGTGCACCTTTATCTAAAACCGATTTCGTTGCAGCATCTAAGTCAGATCCGAATTTAGAGAAAGCCTCTAGTTCGCGGTATTGTGCCTGATCTAACTTTAAAGTACCTGCTACTTTTTTCATCGATTTAATTTGAGCGTTACCACCCACACGCGATACCGAGATACCTACGTTAATAGCCGGACGAATACCAGAGTTGAACAAGTTCGACTCTAAGAAAATCTGGCCATCAGTAATTGAAATTACGTTAGTTGGAATATAAGCAGAAACGTCACCAGCTTGCGTTTCGATGATAGGTAAAGCAGTTAATGAACCACCACCTTTAACGATATGTTTAATCGATTCTGGTAAATCGTTCATGTCTTTCGCGATATCATCATTTGCATTGATCTTCGCAGCTCTTTCCAACAAACGACTGTGTAAGTAGAAAACGTCACCAGGATATGCCTCACGGCCCGGTGGACGACGAAGTAATAAAGATACTTCACGGTAAGCCACAGCTTGTTTTGATAAATCATCATAAACAATTAAAGCTGGTCTACCTGTATCACGGAAAAACTCACCAATTGCAGCACCAGCGAATGGCGCATAAAACTGCATTGGAGCAGGATCAGCGGCCGAAGCAGCAACAACAACGGTATATGGTAAAGCGCCGTTTTCCTCTAGTGTGCGTACAATGTTCGCAACGGTAGAGTTTTTCTGGCCGATAGCTACATAAATACAGAACACAGGCTGGCCTGCTTCATAAAATTCTTTTTGGTTGATAATAGTATCGATACAAACCGCAGTTTTACCAATCTGACGATCGCCAATAACCAACTCACGTTGACCACGACCGATTGGAATCATCGCATCGATTGCTTTAATACCAGTTTGTAAAGGCTCATTTACCGGCTGACGATAAATTACACCTGGTGCTTTACGCTCTAAAGGCATTTCGTAAGTTTCACCTAAGATTGGGCCTTTACCATCTAAAGGCTCACCTAATGTGTTCACCACGCGGCCAAGCATACCTTCACCAACTTTAATAGAGGCAATTTTTTTAGTACGTTTAATTGTATCACCCTCTTTAATCTCGTCAGAAGCACCCAAAAGTACCACACCAACGTTATCTTCTTCAAGGTTTAATACAATGCCTTGCAGGCCGTTTGCAAATTCAACCAACTCACCCGATTGAACTTTAGTTAAACCGTAAACACGGGCAATACCGTCGCCCACTTGCAACACGGTACCAACTTCTTCCAGTTCGGTTTCTGATTTGAAGCCCGCCAATTGCTGTCTGATAATTGCCGATACTTCGTCTGGTCTTACCTCTACCATAATTTTAATTATATCTTTTTGTAAATGTAAATCTTGTAGTTCTTCTGTTATTCTAGTCCCGCTTTCTGCTTTAGTCTTTTTGCTTTCAGCTTCAAAGCCTATCGCTGCCAATCGGGTTTATATCCTTGTTGTGCTGTAGTTCTTTTGTTATTTCAGTATCCCTCATAGTTTGTAAATCCAACCTCGATACTTGATACTCAAATCTTAATACTACTAAGCAGCAAATTCTTTTTTAAGTTTATTTAAACCACTGGCAATACTTGCATCAAACTGCTTATCGCCAACTTTTAAAATAAAACCACCAATTAGTTTCTCGTCAATTTTTTCGTTAACAATCACTTCCTTAGCGCCTAATTCTTTTTTAACAGTTTCAATAATCTGTGCCTTAGCTTCCACACTTAGCGCAGTGGCCGAAGTCACATCAGCAGTAACAATTCCTTTGATCTCGTTGTATTGTTTAATAAACTGTTTTGCTGTAGCAAATAAAATTGCCGAACGGCCTTTATTTACCACAGTTTTGAAAAAAGTAAGCGATAACTGACCTACTTTATCACCAAAAATTCCATTCAAAATGCCAACTTTTTTATCTAAAGGCACAATTGGATTTTTTAATATTGCTTCTAGCTCAGGAGTTTCGTCAACTACTTTTTCAAACAAAACCATATCATTGTACGATTCAGCTAAACCGTTGTTTTCAACAGCTAAGTCGATTAATGATTTGGCGTATCTGCCTGCAACTTTAATTTCTGACATATATTTGAGTTGAAAGTTGAAAGTTGAATGTTAAAAGTTTAACCCTGAGATTAAAATTTCAAACGTTGCACTTTAAACTTTATACTTTAAAACTTAATTTAATTCAACGTCTTTTAACAAATTAGCCACTAAAGCTTCTTGTTTTGTTTTATCATCTAACTGCGTACGCAATACACGCTCAGCAATTTCTAATGATAAAGTAGAAACCTGACCTTTAACTTCAGCTAAAGCAACTTTCTTCTGATTTTCGATTTCGATTTTAGCTTTCTCAATCAATTTAGCACCTTCAACCTGAGCTTGTTTTTTAGCTTCGTTTAAAATGCTATCTTTCAAAGTTTTAGCTTCTTTCAAAATCTCATCGCGTTCAGCACGTGCTTGTTGCATTAAATCTTGGTTCTGACTGGTTAAACGAGCCATTTCTTGCTTAGCCAATTCCGCTTTGTTCAAAGCATCATCAATACTTTGCTCACGTTCATGGATAGCTTTCATAATTGGTTTCCAGGCAAATTTACCTAGCAAAAACAATAACAATAAAAAAGCTATGCTATTCCAAACTAACAAGCCAATTTCAGGAACTAATAAATCCATCTTATATATTTAATATTCTTATTTTTCAACTAATCATTTAAACAAGAACCTTAACGGCAATCCCGAAAAGGTTCTTGTATTAATTCTTTCTTTGATTATTTTGCGATCAAAGAAACTACTACTGCGAATAAAGCAACCGCCTCGATAAAGGCTGCAGCGATAAGCATAGCAGTTTGAATTTTTGAAGCGGCTTCTGGTTGACGAGCAATAGATTCCATTGCAGATCCACCAATTTTACCGATACCTAATCCAGCGCCTATTGCAGCTAAGCCTGCGCCGATTGCAGCTAATGTTCCAGTCATTTTCTGATTTATTTATATTTATTTAACAATAATGTTCTTAGTGGTGCTCTTCAACTGCCATACCTATAAACAAGGCAGAAAGAGTAGTAAAAATAAACGCCTGAATAAATGCAACCAAAAATTCAATTAAGCCGATAAACACAGCGAAGAAAATTGAAGCCGGAGCAATCCAAAGCGAGTTAAAAATAAAGATTAAGCAAAGTAACGACATCACCAAAATGTGGCCTGCTGTAATGTTTGCAAATAACCTGATCGCCAAGGCAATTGGCTTGGTTAACGTACCAATCAACTCTAATGGCGCTAAAAATATCTTCATCGGAACAGGAACTCCTGGCATCCAGAAAATATGTTTCCAGTAATGTTTGTTTCCTTTAAACGTAGTAATTAAATAAGTACAAACCGCTAATACAATAGTTAAAGCGATGTTACCTGTTACGTTAGCGCCTCCCGGAAAAAATGGAACCAAGCCTAAGACGTTATTTAACCAGATAAAGAAAAACACAGACAATAAATAAGGCATAAAAGCACCGTATTTATGCCCCAAATTTGGTCTGGCAATGTCGTCACGAACGAATAAAATAATTGGCTCTAAAAACGACTGTAAACCTTTTGGCGATTTACCATTTCTTTTACGGTATGAAGATGCGATTGTACCAAATATCAGAACCAACAAAACCACTGATAACAACATACTGAAAACATTTTTAGTTATCGAGAAATCAAGCGGGCGGGCATTGGTAACAACTTCTGCACCATCTTTCACTTCGTGAGATACAAAGGCACCATGCTCATTTGCAGTAGCGTTTGCGTAATAAATTTTGTTGTGTGCCATTACAAAACGTTGGCCACCTTTTTCTACAACATGGGTACCATCATCATTATAATTAAAAGCAGCAGAGCTAAAGGTGATTAAACCAGTGTTTGTCCAAAGGATGATTGGTAAATGCAAGTGTACACCATGCTCTCCATGACCAAAAAGCGTAAAGAAGTGACTATCGCTGATGTGATGAAAAATGAATGAAGTAATATCAAAACCTTTTTCTTTTTCTTCATGCGCTTCAGCGTGGTTAACAACAGCACCTGGTTCATGAGTAGCCGCTACAGCTGTATCAACAGGTAGCGATGTAACAGTATCAGCTTGAGCGAAAGTATCATTTTTGATAGATAAAAACGCTATTAAAAGCGTAAAAACAACAATTACCTTCTTAACTTTCGACATGAAAACTTGGTTAAAATCCATTTATTGGCAGTTTTTTACTTTAAATTTTGGTGGCGCAAGTTACGCAACAAACAGTACATTTCAAAGACGGTAAACAATAAATAAAGAGAAAAAAAATTTACTATAAAAAGTAGACCGCTTTCCTTCGCTTTTATACTGTAAATCAACACAAAAGCCATACAAAAAATAAGCTTCACAATTACCGACCCTAATATTGCTACTAAGCCTGCTTCCGGGTTTTTATGAATACCGATATGAGCCAATAGATAAGCGATGTAAGTTATTCCTCCTAAAAACCCAAAGATGAGCCAAAAGCTGGGTACCAAAATATCTGAAGCAGGAAGAATTTGTGGTATAAGAACAACTATACCGATCATTAAACCAACGAAAATTAAATATACGCTTGTAAATTTGGCCAGAGTCAATTGAAAAATAATTCTTTGCGGTTAAAAACTGCTGCAAAGATAGGGATTTTAATCACATTTTTGGTAAGCGTATCGCAGCAAAATGTTTGATTTTTAATTTGTTGCAGCACACCACAGGATGAATCAGGTAAACTTCTAATTTATTTTGTTACCTGTCTAATCACCTGGTAAAGTGCTATGCCTACTCCTAATAAAGCAAAAGCTGCAGTGATAATCTTGGTTTCACTATTTCTATATTCATCAATTTTATAACCGATAAAAGTGAGTAAGCCAATGGTAATGATCATCTGAAAGCCTATGGCAGAATATTTTGCGGCTGCATTTACTTTTTTCTTTGTATCGTCTTCTTTAGGATTTTCCATTTTTAAATGCAATAATTAAGTTAACTTTGGATAATTATAATTTGCAGCCAAATAAAATATTTTTGTTAAAATTTTGTTTATTGTACACCCACTAACGCAATTTATCATACTTGAAAAAACACTCTAACAAAGCATTAAATCCCTTCCTCCTCCTCATCAGCCTGCTTTTCATCTATGGCTGTGTAGCAAATAAAGATACTGCTATCGACCGTAAGTTTCAAAATTTAACGGCAAGGTATAACTATATCTATAACTCAAATGTTTTGCTAACTGAATATAATGAGGGCTTACTACAAAGCTATACCGATAATTACGAAAAAATTTTACCAGTTTATCTTGATCCAGAGCCTCAGGTGAATTTGGTGCTTACGCCTGGCACACCAAATAAGCAATTAGATGAGGTCATCACTAAAGGCCAAAGTATCATCAACGATAAAAGCTTTAGTAATTATATTGATGATGCCTACATGTTATTGGGTAAGGCAAATTATTTAAAGGGAAATTATTTTATTGCATCAGAGTATTTTGATTATGTAGCCAAAACCTACAACAATAATTTAAAGACGTTTGTAATGGCTATGAACTGGAAAGCACGTAGCCAAATGGAACTTAATAACATGGTTGTGGCGGATAAAATCCTAGATACCATGTTACGTGCTGCCGATAATCTGAAAAACGACATTGCTGAGCCACTGGCTACCACAGCGCAAATGAGAATTTATCAAAAGCGGAATAAAGAGGCCATGTTATTGCTTGAAAATGCGGTTCGTTTGGGCGACGATAAGCAATTGCGTATTCGCTGGCGATATATTCTGGCACAACTTCAGGAGCAGGAAAACGATCTTCAAAATGCCTTTATTAATTATACTAAGGTAGAAAATAGTAACGCACCGTTTGAAATGTACTTCCACGCCAATTTGCAACGCATTAAAGTAAGAGCGCTAATTAGCGGTTATAAGGTTGATGAAGATAAAGCATTGCTGGCGTTACTGAAAGACGATAAAAATTTCGATTATACCGATCAGATCTACTATCAGGTTGGAGAACTTTTTTCAAGGGAAGGCAAATTTACCAAAGCCGAAGAAAATTATCAGAAATCAGTACAGAAAAGCACGAAAAATCAAAACCAAAAGGCATTATCCTATCTTAAAATTGCTGATTTAAATTTTAAGGAGTTTAACAACTACATCAAGGCGAAACTTTATTACGATAGTACGGTGATGATTTTACCTAAGAATTTTCCGGATTACGACAATATTGTTAAAAAGGCTGATAACTTAAAGTATTTAACCGATCGTTATACCATTATTGCGAAGGAAGATACCGCACAAATGATTGCAAAACTTCCATCTACAGAAAGGGAGGCAAGAATTAAGAATTATTTAACGCCTAAAGTAGAGGTGGCAAATGTAGCTGTACTCAACAATCAAACGTTGAATAATCCAGATTTTCCGAACCAGTCGCTTAATTCGCCTCAGGTTGCTGCAGGTAGTACTTTCTATTTTAACAATAATGCGGCGATAAGTACCGGCTTTGCTGATTTTAAAAGGCGCTGGGGGAACCGACAACTGGAAGATAACTGGCGCCAAAGCCAAAGATCATCTGCACAGGAGAATACACAGGTGATGACCGGCGGCAATGTTGCCAACACCATTACACCTGCAAATGGAAATAATGCGCAATCTTCAACAGATCAAACATCACTCGAGAAGCAATATCTTGATGCGCTACCGTTAACACCTGCTCTAATTGCCGCATCTGATCAAAAAATTATCGATGCTTATTTCGAAATTGCCAGTTTTTACCAACAGGAGTTGAATGATAAAAATGAAGCAAATAAAATTTATGCAGAGTTGTTACGAAGATATCCAAATAACAACCATCTTGATGCAATATATTACAGTTTGTATCTCAATAATAAAGGAGTTGATGAAAACAGATCGAACGAGTTCAGACAGCTGGTGTTACAGAAATTTCCAGAGTCGAACTATGCTAAAACCATTTTAGATCCATCTTTTTCGGCGAAGCAAAGCACCATGGAAAACATTGCAAACAACAATTACAATGTTGCTTTCGAAGCTTATGCTAAAAAAGATTATCCGGGCGTAATTAAACAAGCAAACGATAACATCAGTGCTTTTCCTAATAACGATCTGGCACCACAGTACGCTTACTTAAAGGCAATTGCTGTTGGGCGTACAGCCAAGCTCGACCCTTTATTAACGGAATTCAATGCGATTACGACACTCTATCCAAACGATTTAATTGTTACGCCTTTAGTGCGTGATCATTTAAAATACATCGAAGCCAATCTGGCTGAATTTAAACAACGCCCGGTGGCTTTAATTGATTTCGACTCAAATGAGCCTCGATTTGTGAGTCAGGCAAAACCCATTGCGGTACCGGCAAAACCGCTTAATAACGATATCAATGCTGCAGTGGAAGAAAAACCTGCCGAGACAATTGTAAAAGCGGTTGAAAAACCAGCAGAAGTTAAGCCTGCTGATGTAGTAAAACCAGCAAGTATTTTTAGCGCAGCTACTTCAAACGAGTACTATTATGTAATTGATGTCGCAGATGCGAGTTTAACTTTAAGTTCATCACGTTTTGGAATTGGCCAGTTTAACCGAGGTAACTACCCTGATAATGATTTGGCGCATAAATTGATTGAGCTGGATAACGATCAGTTGATTTACGTAACCAGCTTTATTGATTTGGAAGATGCAAAACTTTACGAGTCAAGCATCATCGGGCAATTGAAAAATATTATGAAAGTGCCTGCAAATCTTTACAGAGGCTTTATTATCAGTAAAGAAAACTTCGAAAAACTGAACAGCAGAGATCGCATCAACGAATATTTAGAATTTTTAAAAGATAATTATAAGTAGTATGCATGCTATTGAACGCAGCAAAAATCCGGTTCGTTAAAATTTTAATAAATTTGCGGCTAAAATAAGCTTCAATTGATTAGCTTTTGAACTAATTATAACACAAAATGAATAAATCCCTTTCTGCACAAGAAACAAGAAGATATAGTTTAATCATATGGAAAATAGTGGTTGGTGGCATAGCGCTTTTTGCCATTTTCATCTCAATGATTGGAATGGGGCTTTTTGGTGCGCTACCTTCTTTCAGAGACATTGAACACCCAAAAAGTAATCAGGCTTCTGAAATTATTGCCGAAGATGGCCGCCCGTTAGGAACTTATTTTGTGCAGAACAGGTCGAATGTTACATATAAAGATATCTCGAAGAACGTTATCAACGGACTTATTGCCACTGAAGACACCCGTTTTAAAGAGCACTCAGGAATCGATTTCAAACGTACATTTACCATTATTGGCTATAACCTGATTGGCAAAAAGCAAGGCGCAAGTACCATTACGCAACAGTTGGCCAAAAATCTTTTCCCAAGGGAATCAAATTTGAATTTCTTTTCATTAGTATTAACCAAGTTTAAAGAATGGATTGTAGCGGTGAAGCTGGAACGGAATTATACCAAAGAAGAGATCATCACCATGTACTTAAACACGGTCGACTTCGGTAACCAGGCTTATGGCATAAAATCGGCCGCAAGGGTATATTTTAATACCACGCCAGATAAATTAACCTTAACCCAGGCTTCAACTTTGGTTGGGATGCAAAAGGGAATCACGATGTATTCTCCTACCCGCCATCCGGAGCGTTCCAGAACCAGAAGAAACACGGTAATGGCGATGATGGTAAAATCGGAATTATTAACTCAACAGGAATTTGACGAGCAGAAGGAAAAACCACTGGGCTTACACTTTAATGCGGCAACTGTTAATGACGGGATTGCACCTTATTTCCGGTCGGTATTAAAGAATGATATCAAGACAATTTTTCAGGAACAAGGCATTACCAAACCTGACGGAACACCTTACGATCTGGATCGTGACGGGTTGAAAATATATACAACCTTAAATTACGATATGCAGGTATATGCTGAGGAAGCTCAGAAAGAATATATGAAGGTTCTACAGGCTCAATTTATCAACAGCTGGAAGGGTAGAAATCCATTCAAAGGAAAAGATCTACAGATTGAGCAAGGCGTTAAAAGATCAGATCGTTATAAATCGTTGAAGCTGGAAGGTAAATCTGACGACGAGATCAAAACTGATTTTAATACCAAAACCGAAATGACCATTTTCACCTGGAAAGGAAACATTGATACGGTGATGAAACCTATTGATTCGGTACGCTATTACAAAATGTTACTGCGTAACGCGATGATGACAATGGATCCGACCAATGGGCATGTTAAGGCATGGGTGGGCGGAATTAATTACGAACATTTCAAATATGACCAGGTAAAAATGGGTACCAGACAAGTAGGTTCAACAGCGAAGCCATTTACTTATGCAGTTGCAATTGAAAATGGTTATTCTCCTTGTTATACGGTATCAAACACGCCTGTAACCATTGAAGGTTACGGTGAAAACTGGACACCAAGAAATTCTGGGAAGCCTTTACCAGGCAGCATTACTTTACAAAAAGCATTGGCTTACTCACAAAACTTTGTTACCGCATATTTAATGAAGCAGGTTGGTCCGGTTGCAGTTTCTAATCTGGCTACCAAAATGGGCATTCCAAATGTTCCAGCTTACCCATCCATTTGTTTGGGAACTTTTGATTCATCGATATTTAATATGGTAGGCGCATACGGTGCTTTTGCAAATAAAGGAACCTATACCAAACCAATTTATCTATTAAGGATTGAAGACAAAAATGGTGTGGTACTGTTCTCGCAAAAAGAAATACCTAAACCTATTATGAGCGAGGAAGTTGCCTATGTGATGACCCGAATGCTGAAAGGCGTAGTTTCAAATGGAACAGGTTCGAGGTTAAATTATAAATATAAAGTGAATGCACCAATTGGTGCAAAAACAGGTACTACTCAAAATAACTCTGACGGTTGGTTTATGGCGATTACCCCACAATTGGTCACCGGAATCTGGACGGGATGTGAAGACAGAGCCTTCCACTTCATTAGTACTAACCAGGGTGAAGGAGCAAATACGGCGCTTCCAATTTTTGCCGGCTTTATTAAAAAGGTTTATGCTAACCCGGCTTTGAAAATTAGTCATGCAGATTTTGAAGCGCCTAAATCAGGTGTATCTATCACTTACGACTGTAACCAATACCAGCAGCAGGAAGAAGGCACAACCGAACTCGACGAGAAACTGGGTTTTTAATACTCCTGTCCGCGTGAAGGATAGTAGTGGAAATCCTTTTGTGTTGCCTTGAGCGTAGCCGAAAGCAACACAAAAGATTGTAACGGATAGCCTGACCCTTTGCGCAGCTTAGGGACACGCCAAAATTCTCTTAAACAACATTAATCCTTATCCGTTTTAGATTAGGGTTTCGCATTTGAATTCTATTTTTGTAATTGATGAGCACTTTTGACCATAAAACCGCATTAACCGCAATTCCGCACAAACCCGGTGTATACCAATACTGGGATGCCGATGGAAAGTTGATGTATATCGGTAAGGCGAAGGACCTCCGAAACCGGGTTGGCTCTTACTTTAATAGCGATAGACAGCAATTTAATGGTAAAACGAGGGTGCTGGTTTCAAAAATCAGAAAAATAACTTTTACCATTGTTGATACCGAAATTGATGCCTGGCTGCTTGAAAATAGCCTCATTAAAAAGCATCAGCCTAAATTTAATATCAATCTAAAGGATGATAAAACCTATCCCTGGATTATTGTAAAGAATGAACAATATCCACGGATTTATTGGACACGCAAAGTGATTAAGGATGGCTCAACTTATTTCGGTCCGTACGGATCGATCGGTATGATGCACACCATTCTTGATTTAATTAAAGAAACCTATCCGTTAAGAACCTGCAGCCTGCCGCTTAACGATAAAAATATTGCCGAAGGTAAGTTTAAAGTTTGTTTGGAATATCAGATTGGGAATTGCAAGGGTCCGTGCCAGGCCTACCAGAGTGAGAGTGATTACGATCAAAATATCGTTGAAATTAAAGAAATTTTAAATGGTAAAATCGGGAACGTAATTCGTGATGTAAAAGGAATTATTAAAACCGCTTCTGAGGAATTAAATTTCGAACTGGCGCATCAATACTCCCGCAAACTCCAGGTGTTGGAGAAATATCAAAGCAAATCAACTGTGGTAAACAGCGCCATTACCAATGTAGATGTGGTAAGCATTGCATCTGATGAGCGTTACGCTTTTGTAAATTACCTTAAGGTGATGAACGGTACCATTATTCAAACTCAAACCATTGAAATTAAAAAGCAACTGGATGAGAGTGATGATGAACTTTTGATTACCGCTATGCTGGAGTTCAGGACAAAATTTAACAGTACCTCAAAAGAAATCATTGTTCCTTTTGAACTTTCTTTGGAAGATGAACGACTTAAATTTACTGTTCCTAAACTTGGAGAGAAGAAAAAGTTGTTAGAACTATCTCAAAAAAATGTGCTGTTCTTTAAAAAGGAGAAACTCAATCAGTATGAAAAACTCAATCCGGATTTAAGAACCGACCGCATATTAACGACAATGCAAAAGGATTTGCGGTTAACGCAACTACCTAAACACATTGAATGTTTTGATAACTCGAACTTTCAGGGAAAATATCCGGTTTCGGCTATTGTGGTGTTTAAAGATGCAAAGCCATCGAAAAAAGATTACCGCCATTTTAACGTTAAAACCGTTGAAGGTCCGAATGATTTTGCCACCATGGAAGAAGCCGTTTTCCGTCGTTACAGGCGAATGCTGGAGGAAGACCAACCTCTTCCGCAACTGATTATCATTGATGGTGGTAAGGGGCAGCTTTCATCAGCGATGAAAAGTTTAAAGCTTTTGGGCATAGAAAATAGGGTAACGGTGATCGGCATTGCGAAAAGATTGGAGGAATTGTTTTATCCCGGAGATTCATTTCCACTGTATTTAGATAAAAAATCTGAAACCCTAAAGGTAATTCAGCAGCTTCGTGATGAAGCTCACAGGTTTGGGATTACTTTCCACCGTAAAAAACGCGATCAGGGAACACTTAAAACTGAACTGGAGCAGATTGAGGGCATCGGCAAAACTACTGCCGACAAACTTTTAAAGCATTTTAAATCTGTTAAAAAAATAAAAGAAGCTACCGAAAAAGAACTTGGAGAAATTTTAAACAGGAAGCAGATGTTAACCTTGCAGGAATATTTCAGGCAGGAATAAAACTACCATTTTGTTAAAATTTTTGAAGGCTACACGAATTTGAACTTATCTCCATCAAACAATCCCATATCGCTTAACTTTAAATGTGGAATCACCAGTAGCGCCATAAAAGAAAGTGTCATGAATGGTGCTACCAATGTAGCGCCCAGTTTTTTCGAAAACTGATCGATTGAGGTGTAAAGCGCAGCGACTTCGTAACCATTATGATTGCTCATTAAACCCGCAACAGGCAAAGGCAGCACTTCTTCTTTTCCATTTCCTAAAGCCACAACACCACCCGTTTCTTTGATTACCAGGTTAACTGCAGCGCAAATGCTATCATCGTCGACGCCAACTGCGATAATATTATGGCTATCATGAGCCACGCTTGATGCTATTGCACCCTCCTTTAAACCGAAGTTTTTTACAAATGAAACAGCGATAGGCGCATGATGATAGCGGTTTACCACAACCATTTTCAATATATCGTTTTCTAAATCGCTAATGATGTTTCCATTAGAAACTTTAGGCGCCACTGTAAGCTTGTTCGTGATCAATTGACCATCTAAAGCCTCGATCACCGGAATTGTTTCCTGGCCTGTAAAAGCATAAGCAAAATCTTCCGCCTTTTTAAAACTGCAATCGAAATGATTCACTGATTCTTTATCCTGATCATGCTTTATCCAATCGCCGACAACCTCACCGTTTTCTGATAGCAAAACGCCATCAATAAAGGTTTGCTTTATCTTAAAGTTTACTAAATCCTCCGCAACAATGAAATCGGCAAAATCGCCAGTTTTTAATGCGCCAACATCCAATTTATAATGAAGAATCGGATTAATGCAAGCCGCCTGTAAAACGTTAAAAATATCGATTCCCTTGTCAACTGCTCTGGCGCAAATTTCGTTGATGTGGCTTTCAACCAAACTATCTGGATGTTTATCGTCACTGCAAAACATCATCATATCAGGCCAGTCATGAAGCAGATCGATCAACGCCTCAAAATTTTTGGCAGCACTACCTTCGCGGATAAGAATTTTCATACCACGCTGTAGCTTATCCAATGCTTCTTCTGCGGTAAAACATTCATGGTCTGTAGAAATTCCTGCATCAATATATTGTTGAACCGCATCGCCACGCAAACCAGGTGCGTGTCCATCAACAGGCTTACCTAAATCATGCGCTGCTGCAATTTTTTTTAAAACCTCTTCATCTTGATGAAGCACCCCGGGAAAATTCATCATCTCACTGAGGTATTTAATTTCCGGCCGTTCTAAAAGCGACTTCACATCATCATGATTCAATTCAGCGCCAGCGGTTTCAAAAATAGTGGCAGGAACACAGCTGGGTGCACCAAAGTTAAACTTGAAGGGAACAGTATTGCCGTTTTCAATCATAAATTCCACGCCTTCCATGCCGCAAACGTTAGCAATTTCATGCGGATCGCTAATGGTGGCAACCGTTCCATGAACTACTGCAAGCCTTGCAAATTCGCTTGGTATGAGCATGCTGCTTTCAATATGAACATGGCTATCAATAAAACCAGGAAGGATGAAATGCGCTTCATCTCTCCTTTCAGATATTTTATGGATGGACTTTATTTTTCCATCTTCTACCTCTACTTCACCAAAGAAAATATTTCGATCGGTAATTTCAACGATGTTTCCCTGGATTTTAAAATTGCTCATGATATCTGTATAACTGTGTGAATTGATTAAGCGGTTAATCGCCAAATTGGTAATACAATAACTAACCAATTCATACCATTACAACTCACAACCTTCTCTAATATTTTAATAATTTTTCAATCGTTTCTGCTAGTCTGGCTTTTGCCAAAAACCCATCTTCTAACGCTTTATTCATTGGAATTGCAGTATCTAAACTGGCACATCGCATGATTGGCGCATCCAGATATTGAAAGCAATGTTCGCCAATCCACGCCGAAATTTCTGCGCCAAAACCATTAGTCAGGGTATCTTCATGTAAGATTAAAACCCTGCCAGTCGATTTTACAGCAGTACGAACAGCTTCCTTATCCCACGGTTGTAACGTACGTAAATCAAGTAGTGTTGCTTCACTTTCCGGATTATTCTTCAGATAATCCAACGCCCAATGAACGCCTAATCCGTAGGTGATGATGGAAAATTTATTTCCACCGGCAAGCTTAACCGCCTTTCCTATTTCAGTGGTAAAATATCCATCCGGAACAGCAGTGGATAAACTTCTATACAAATATTTATGTTCGAAATAAATAACCGGATTCGGATCTTCAATTGCGGCCAGTAACAAACCTTTGGCATCATCAGGAAAAGCCGGATAAACAACTTTTAAGCCGGGCGTTTTGGTAAACCATGCCTCATTACTTTGTGAGTGAAATGGCCCTGCACCAGTACCAGCGCCTGTAGGCATACGCACTACAACATCGGCTTTTTCAGCCCAACGATAGTGCGTTTTAGCCAAATTGTTTACAATCTGGTTGAAACCAACAGTAACAAAATCGGCAAATTGCATTTCGACAACAGCCTTGTAACCATTAATTGACAAACCTAAACCTGCACCAACAATAGCTGATTCGCAAATTGGTGTATTGCGAACCCTATTCTTCCCGTATTTAGCAGTAAAACCATCGGTAATTTTAAAAGCACCGCCGTAATCCGCAATATCCTGTCCCATCAAAACCAGGTTGGGATACTTTTGCATTGCCAAATCTAACCCATCCGTTATGGCATCTAAATATCTTTTTTCTGTTGAAGCCTGATTGGGTTCGACTACTTCCTGTTCATACGGAAAATACATGTCGTATTCTTCCTGGCTAGCATCAACTTCCGGTTCGGGTTCATCAAACGCTTCTTCAATTTCTAATTCAATATCTTTTTTGATTTTTGCCCTGATATCGATAATCGAATCAGCTGTTAAAATTCCTTGTTCAATTAGGTAATTCTCATAGTTACTTAGTGGGTCTTTCTTTTCCCACTCATCAAATAACTCCTGCGGAACATATTTTGTGCCTGATGCTTCTTCATGCCCACGCATTCTAAAAGTTAAACATTCCAGTAGAATCGGGCGTGGATCTTTACGAATTTCATTAGCCAGTTGATGGATGGTATCGTAAACTTCGAGAATGTTATTCCCATCAATTTGCCTGCCTTCTATACCATAACCAATAGCTTTATCAACCAGGTTTTTGCATCTGAATTGTTCTGATTTTGGCGTAGACAGGCCGTAGCCGTTATTTTCGATGAGGAAAATAACAGGTAAATTCCAAACCGCTGCCACATTAACCGCTTCATGAAAATCGCCTTCGCTGGTGGCACCTTCGCCAGTGTAAACCAACGTTGCTTTTTGTTTACCAGCCAGAACATCTGCTAATGCAATGCCATCCGCTAAGGCCATTTGCGGACCAAGATGAGAGATCATCCCAATGATTTTATAGTCTTGCGTACCAAAATGGAAAGAACGGTCGCGGCCTTTGGTAAAACCAGTCGCTTTGCCCTGCCATTGCGCCATCAATTTTTTTAAGGAAATATCTCTGGTAGTAAAAACCCCAAGATTGCGATGCATTGGCAAAATGTATTCATCGCTGTGCATCGCTAATGTAGAACCAACTGCAATGGCCTCCTGACCGATGCCTGAAAACCATTTCCCAATCCTTCCCTGGCGCAAAAGCTTAAGCATTTTCTCCTCAACCATTCGAGGGTAAAGCAATCTTTTATATAAATTTAACAGGAATGTGTCGTCTTTATTGCCGCGGTTAAATTGCATATTGGGTTAGATATTTTGTTAAGACTCTTTATTCTTCTTCATTTCTTCAAATTGTTTGGAGAAAGACTTATCTGCCACTTTAGGCATTTCCCGATATTTCCCCCAGCTTTTTCTGAAGAAGCTTTTAAGCATAAAATTTTTGAACTTCCCACCGAAAAAATCCATCCACTTCCGTTTCTGCATCATGCGGTTAAACATCCCCCAACCCATTTCTTCTACTTTACCGTTTTCATGTGTAGCTGCAGCATCTCTGCGGTTAAGCAATAACATTTTATGGATATCGATTTTAACGGGACATACTTCTGAGCACTTTCCGCATAAACTGGAGGCATAACTTAAATGTTTAAACTCCTCCATACCTTTTAAGTGCGGTGTAATTACCGACCCAATTGGGCCGCTGTAGGTGGTATTGTAAGTATGACCACCGATATTTTTATAAACCGGGCAAGCATTTAAACATGCACCACAGCGAATGCAGTACAAGCCTTGTCGCTGGTCTTTCTGTGCCAATAAATTTGTCCGCCCGTTGTCTAAAAGAATCACATACATTTCTTCGGGGCCGTCGGTTTCGTTAGGTTGACGAGGTCCGCTTAAAATGGTATTATAAACCGTTAAATTTTGTCCTGTTCCATGAGAAGCCAATAAAGGCCAGAACAAATCCAAATCGGCCATTGAAGGAATAATCTTTTCGATACCCACAATGGCAATATGTATTTTTGGAAATGTGGTACTTAAACGGGCATTCCCTTCATTTTCTGTAATGGCGATACTTCCGGTATCGGCAATTAAAAAGTTTCCACCACTAATGCCGATATCAGCATTCAAATATTTATCACGAAGTAATTCTCTTGCTTTTTGAACGAGTTGTGGAGGGGTCGCATCAATTGGTGTTCCAAATTTATCATGAAATAATTTGGCGATATCAGTAGCACTTAAGTGCATGGCAGGCGTAACAATGTGGTAAGGTGCCTGCCCCAGCAGCTGAACAATGTATTCGCCTAAATCACTTTCTAAAGATTCGATTTGATTACTTTCCAGGAAATCATTTAAATGGATTTCTTCGGTGGTCATTGATTTAGATTTGATCACCGTTTTGCCGTTATTCCGCTTAATGATGTTTAGAATTTCCTGCTGAGCCTCAGCGGCATCATTTGCCCAAATCACTTTTCCTCCTCTACGTTGAAAGTTAGACTCAAACTCAGGCAAAAACTTATCAAGATTTTCCATCACACGCCATTTAATCACGTGTGCTTTCTTTTTTGAAGCCTCAAGATTTTCGAATTTTGATAGCCCGCGATCTACTGCCGTATTGTATTTTCCAATATTATAATTGATGGTTTTACGATGCGGTAAATCAAAAGCTTTCTCATCAGATTTCTCTAAAAATTCCTCGGCAGTTTTCATCATAATTCAAAGATAGGAATTTCTCTTACGGCCTAAAGTAATGTGCATAAAAAAGCCCCGACTGCTTTAGTCGGGGCTGAATTTTTATGATTGAGGTATTGTACTACCTTTTTTTGGATTCCCTTTTCCATCTTTATCTACCGCCGGACGCTTGGCTCTATTAGCCAGTTCCCATGCTGTAAAGTAGGTAAGTTTAGCTCTTTTAGTTAGCAATGGGAAGTTGATTTTGCTTACCTCATCGCCAGGTCTGTGATAGTCTTGCTCCAACATTCCATCATAATAAAAGATAATAGGAATGCCCAATTTAGCAAAGTTATAGTGATCTGAACGATAATAAATACGTTGTGTATCCTGAGGATCATCGTATTTATAATCTAATTTCATTTTGGTATAAGTAGCATTTACCTGCTCACTTAAATTACCCAACTCACTGCTTAACATGTTTGAACCTACTGAATAGATGTAGTTGGCAGAATCTGGTTTACCTAAATATTCTTCGCCGATACGGCCGATCATATCTGTGTTTAAGTTAGCTATCGTGTTTTCTACAGGAAAAATCGGATGCTGTGAGTACCAATCCGATCCCCACAAACCTTTTTCTTCGCCCACCACAGTCATGAAAAGAATGCTGCGTTTTGAGCCTTTGCCCGCTTTTTTAGCATCAGTAAATGCTTTTGCCATTAAAAGAACACCTGTAGTTCCAGATCCGTCATCATCAGCGCCGTTGTTTATTTTGTCTGGTCCTTCCACCTCAGGAGTAATACCAATGTGATCATAATGGCCAGTTAATACTAAAACTTCTTTCTTCAATTTCGGGTCAGTTCCTTCCAGGAAACCTAAAACATTTTCTCCACGAACTTCAGTTCCCTTTTTCATCGCACTTGCTGAAATGGCAACGTTTATCGTTTGAGATGCAGGTTTTGCGCTTTCAGTAACTTTTTTCTGAAAAGCATCAACAGAAGTATTCGCAGCTTTTAAAATTTCATTCGCTGTTGCGGTAGAAATGCTGATAATGGTGAACGGGTTTTGCTTTTTCATCCGCTCAACCACTTCTTCTGTTCTCATCACTACCTGGCCAGCTTCTAATGATGCTTTACGCTCTGGGGAAATATTATCAACAGTAGGATCGATTAGAATAACAGCTTTCGCTTTATTTTGAGCCAGGTAACCTAATTTTTTCTGTCTCGCCATCATTGCAGCACGACGATCAGCCTTATCTGTAGCTTTTGCTGTTGGATCTCCCGTAGCAAAAATCAACACAACTTTCCCCTCTACGTTAATGCCATCATACTCATTAAATCCATCTTTGGAGATGCCATAACCTGCAAAAACAATATCATCAGCACTGAAAGTAAAGCCGTTTAAGCCTACCGCATTACTGGTAATTAAATAATCTTTATAGGCTTGTTTTGGCTGGCCGTTGATGGTTAACATGCTTTCGCTAACAGCATAAGTAGCGAGGTCAATTTTTTGGAAGTATCCTCCATCAACAGGGCCTTTTAATCCAAGTGATTTAAAATAATCACGAATATAATCTGCAGCCATCCATGCACCTTTTTTACCGGTTTCACGACCTTCATATTCATCAGAAGCTAAAACGGAAAGATGTTTAAAAGCATTTTCAGGATTTATGGCTTTGCTAAACCTAATTGCATCCTTGTTAGCTGCAAGTGGTTTAACTTGTGCAAAGCAGCCAACACTCAGTATCGACGCTAAGCCTAGGGTTAAAAATCTTTTATTCATTATGGGTAATAGTTAGTTTAGTTTGATAAGGTTAGCACGAAATTTTATTCACCCTTGTTTGATGACGGCCGCCCTCAAATTCCGTATTTAAAAATGTAGTGGTAATTTCTTTTGCCAATTCTTCTGAAACAAAGCGGGCAGGAATGCATAAAACATTTGCGTTATTATGTTTTCTTACCAGAGCGGCAACCTCATTCTCCCAACATAAGCCTGCACGAATGCCTGCATGTTTATTGGCCGTAATGGCTACACCATTTGCAGAGCCACAAAGCAAAATACCATAAGTAAATTCACCGTTTTCAACAGCAGCGGCTAAAGGGTGTGCAAAATCAGGGTAATCTACAGAGTCCAATGAATGGGTACCAAAATCCCTGACCTCGTAATCTTTAAGGAACGCTTTAAGCACTTCTTTATATTCAAAACCAGCGTGATCTCCACCAATCGCTATTTTAATTCTAGTTTCAGACATGTCCAAATTTATATAGAATTCTAAAATGTATTCGTAATGTTTTCGTTAGTTAGCGTAAAATGCTGCCTCCGCCTTTTTCTTCTTCCTTTCGATAAAGGCAGACACAAAAATACTCAATTCATAAAGTAAGAAGAGCGGCGTAGCCACAATCAGCATCGTCATAATATCTGGCGTTGGTGTTACAATTGCTGATATGATTAAGATGATGACAGCTGCATACCTTCTGCTCGACCGCATCAGTTTCGGCGTCATTAATCCAAGTTTCGAAAGGATGAAAATGATTACCGGAAGTTCGAAAATAATACCAGTTCCTAAAGTTAACGTGGCAACTGATGATAAGTATGAATCGACAGTGAAAGTATTTTTAATTTCCTCACTTACCGTGTAACCTGTTAAAAAGTTAACGGAAAGCGGACAAACGATGAAATAACCGAATAGGATACCACATACGAAAAGTACCGAAGCAAAAAAAACAAAGCCACTTGCTGATTTACGTTCATTTTCGTGTAAAGCGGGCTTGATGAAACGCCAGATTTCCCAAAGCAAATAAGGGAAACCCACCACAATACCGCACATTACACAGACATTTAACTGAAGATTAAACTGCCCAGCCATTTCAGTATTGATGATTTCTCCATTGATCTTGGTGATACACATATCTGCACCCAGCGAAGGAAACTTCTCTACCAGTTTACACATCATGCGATAAGTCCAGAAATCAGGTTTCTTAGGACCGAAAATTATCCTGTCGAGTATAAATTCATTGAAGTAAAAAGCGATACCAGTGAATACGGCAATGGCAATTACGGCTCGGATCAAATGTTTACGCAGAACATCAAGATGGTCAAAAAAAGACATTTCTGCCTCTAAGGTTGTACTCTTTTGTCCTATAGCTTTTGTAAGGGAAGTTTTTTTAGTGTCGCTCATGTTGAAAACAAAAATACCATTCTAATTGAATAGAATGGTATCTACGTGTTAAAGATAGAAATAGTTTATATTATTTAACTAAAAGCATATATAAATATCATATAGTAAATGTGTGATAATCTATTTCTGTACTTTGATCAGGCTTAACTGTCTTAAATTGGATGCATTACTATAATTAAACTGATAAACACCGTCATCACCGGTTACGATTAATGATTTCGGCCCGGCAATCACGTCGAAACTTTTTATATTTTGCAAATGCTGAAGCATATTATTTCCAATCGCTTTATTATCAGTGATATTGAAGCTCTTAATACCAAAATTGCCCTCACATAAAAATAAATTATTTCCATTCACGCTTAAGCCATGAGGATTTTGCATAGGGTATGCTACAAGTAGCTTAGGTTTTGTTGGGTCTTCAATATCAACCACTTCGAGTTGATTACTGGCTTGCCTGCAGTTATTACCTGTCCGCAAAGTAACATAAGCGAATTTTCCTTGTACCACTACCGGATCGCAGGCAAAAATGTGGCTATAAGTAGATAGCTTAACCGGGTTGGCGGCATCGGTAGCATTAAAGATATGCATTCCGGTATTAGTGCCAATAAACAATTTATTATCGTAAGGAAAAATAGTTTCCACTCCCCAGCCTAAATTAATTGATTTTATAAAAGATGGATTGGAAGCATTTTTCACATCAAACAAGCCTAACTCATACAAGCCAACCGTATAGAGATAATCGTTCATTAAAGTAAATCTTGCCATCGAGCCGCCCTGACCAGAAGAACCGCCTTGAGAAGAAGAACTGGAATAGGCTGCGATATCATTGACGACGCCACCCTTGTAAACCTGTTTCTTTACCACGGTATCTTTAGTATAAAAAAGATATTTTTGAACACCAGCAGAATAAACCTGCTTAAAAACATCATTTACCCTTTTAACTTGCTTAATACTATTCATATTTGAAATATCAAAAGCAAGCAAGTCAATAAAGCTATCAGCATAAAGAATATTATTTTGAATGGCAAGATCTACGTTGCCCGGAATTTGTATAAAGGCAGTGTTTACAGGTGCATTGGGGTTAATATTATTGTAAATATGAATACCTTCTCCTGGTTCGTTTATAAAAAGATAATCATTGTAAATATAAATTTTACCTGTTTTTTTTGTTTCTGTTGCTTTGGTTAAACCTACCGGCAGGGCTCTCATCTGCTCTACCGTGATCATTTTTGTAAGTTTGATCACTTCATATTCATCTTTCTTACATTGAGTAAATGCGGCAACAAGCAGAAGCAGCAGTACGTTAATTAGATATTTTTTCATATTTGAGGGTTTTAACTTAGAAACGAGTGTAATCTCCTAAACGCTACAAGGTTAGGTTAATAATATGAATTATTTTCGATAAAATTTCAGATCCTTTTATCAGCTAAAAACAAAAAAGCCAGGATTTTGCAAACCTGGCTTTTCTGAAATATTGATTTTAAATTATTCTGAATCTACAAATTCGAATGTTTCCATAAATTTTGTGGTGAAATTACCAGCTCTAAAATTCGGATCTTTCATCAATTGTAAGTGGAAAGGAATAGTTGTTTTTACGCCTTCAATTACAAATTCACCCAGAGCACGTTCCATGGTGCAAATTGCTTCTTCGCGGGTTTGCGCCACACAAATTAACTTTGCAATCATCGAATCGTAGTTTGATGGAATAGAATAACCAGCATAAACATGGGTATCCACACGCACACCATGACCACCTGGAGAGTGGAAATTAGTGATTTTTCCTGGTGAAGGGCGGAAATTATTCGCAGGATCTTCAGCATTGATACGACATTCAATTGCATGCATATCAGGGAAATAATTTTTACCCGAGATTGGAATTCCAGCAGCCACTTTAATTTGTTCTTTGATTAAATCAAAGTTGATTACTTCTTCAGTAACCGGATGCTCTACCTGAATACGTGTATTCATTTCCATAAAATAGAAGTTGCGGTGTTTATCAACCAAAAATTCGATTGTACCAGCACCTTCATAATTTACAGCTTGTGCTCCTTTAATAGCAGCCTCTCCCATCCTTACACGAAGTTCTTCGGTCATGAATGGTGATGGAGATTCTTCTACCAGCTTTTGGTGACGACGTTGAATGGAACAATCACGTTCAGATAAGTGACAAGCTTTACCAAACTGATCACCGATAATCTGGATTTCAATGTGGCGAGGATCTTCAATGTATTTCTCTAGATATAAACCATCATTACCGAAAGCAGCACCAGATTCCTGACGAGCACTATCCCATGCATTTTCGAACTCTTCATCTTTCCAAACTACACGCATCCCACGGCCACCACCACCGGCAGTAGCTTTAAGAATAACAGGATAACCCATTTCGTTCGCAATAGTGATACCTTCTTTAACGCTGGTCAATAATCCCTCAGAACCTGGAATTGTTGGTACACCAGCAATTTTCATCGTTTCTTTAGCAGAAGCTTTATCGCCCATGCCATTGATTTGTTCAGGCGTGGCACCAATAAACTTGATACCGTACTCGCGACAGATGTTCGAAAACTTAGCGTTTTCTGATAAGAATCCATAACCTGGGTGTATGGCATCAGCATTAGTTAATTCTGCCGCTGAAATAATATTTGGAATATTTAAATAAGAATCTTTACTTGGAGGAGGACCAATACAAACAGCCTCATCAGCAAAACGTACATGTAAACTTTCGCGATCGGCGGTAGAGTAAACAGCAACCGTTTTGATGCCCATTTCCTTACAGGTGCGGATAATACGCAAAGCGATTTCTCCCCTGTTGGCAATTAGTATTTTTTTAAACATAATTTTTCGTTTAAATGCCATGGTTCGTGTCTCCACGAACCATTTGTGTTAAGCGGTTCGTGACGACACGAAACCGAGGCGTAATAAGACGGTTTACTAAATAGGTTCTACTAAAAACAACGGTTGATCGTATTCAACTGGTGATGCATTATCAACCAAAATTTTAACGATACGACCTGAAACTTCACTTTCAATTTCATTGAAAAGTTTCATTGCCTCAATAATACATACCACTTTACCAGTGCTGATTTCATCACCCACGTTAACAAAAACTGGTTTATCTGGGCTTGATGAACGATAGAAAGTACCAATCATCGGTGATTTAACCGTAATGTATTTTGAAGTATCTTCTGCAACTGGTACTGCAGGCGTTGCTGCAACCGGAGCAGTAGGAGCTGTTGCAACTGGCGCAGCAGCCTGTACAAGCGGTGCCTGAGGCACGGTAGCATGCACAACTGTTGGTGCCTGGTTTGTTTTAATCGTAATCTTGAAGTTTTCCTGCTCGATAGCAACTTCGTTTACTCCAGAACGAGAAACAAATTTAATCAGTTCCTGTATTTGTTTGATATCCATTTTTTAATCCTTGTTATGTAAAAAATAGTGTATAAATGAATTAACTAAGTTATACTTTTTTTGTTTTATTATTTGTTATTTGGGTTTTTTAGCTATTTGGGAGATTAGTTAAATTCGAAAAAACTAATCATCAATACAACCTACTAACTATTATATGCCCATTTAAGATAAACCGAACCCCACGTAAAGCCTCCACCAAAAGCAGCCAACACAATGTTATCTCCTTTTTTAAGTCTGCTTTCCCATTCCCACAAACATAAAGGAATTGTTCCGTTAGTGGTATTGCCGTAACGCTCTATATTGATCATTACTTTATCAGTTGTTACACCCATGCGGTTAGCGGTTGCATCAATAATGCGCTTGTTTGCCTGGTGAGGCACTAACCACGCAACATCATCAGCTGTTAAGCTGTTACGTTCCATAATTTCTGCAGCTACATCTGCCATGTTAGTTACAGCAAATTTGAAAACAGTTGGACCTTCCTGGTGTGCAAAATGTTCTCTTGCATCAATAGTTTCGTGTGTGGCAGGCTTAACTGAACCACCGGCTTTCATTCCTAAGAAATCTCTGCCAGAACCATCAGTTCTTAAGATAGAATCCTGAATTCCTAAACCTTCTTCATTTGGCTCTAATAAAGCACAACCGCAACCATCACCAAAAATGATACAAGTGGTACGGTCTTCATAGTTGATAATTGACGACATTTTATCGCCACCTACCACTAATACTTTTTTGTGTCTTCCTGATTCAATAAATGATGCACCAGTAGATAAACCAAAGATAAAACCTGAACAAGCCGCTTGTAAATCATAACCCCAGGCATTGCTTGCGCCAACTTTATCGGCTAAAACGTTAGCGGTAGCAGGGAAAGTAAAATCTGGTGTAGTGGTGCAAAAGATAATCAATTCAATTTCCTTTGCATCAATACCTCTTTTTTTAAGTAAACCATTTACAGCATGAACCGCCATATCTGATGTACCCAAACCTTCACCTTTTAAAATTCTGCGTTCTTTAATTCCCGTTCTGCTGGTAATCCACTCATCCGAAGTGTCAACAATGGTTTCTAACTCTGCGTTTGTAAGCACATAGTCGGGGACGTAACCATTAACTGCCGTAATAGCAGCGTGAATTTTACTCATTTGAAAAATTTTAAATAAATTATTTAAATGCCATTCTAATTTTTTCTACCAATCCGGTGGTAATCATTTCTCTGGATTGAAGAACCATATTTTTTACAGCTAACGGACTAGAAATTCCATGTCCGATAACAACAGGAGCGTTAACGCCTAAAACCGGACTTCCACCGTACTGTTCGTAATTAAAACGATCAAAAAACTCATCCTTTAAACCTTTTTTTATGGTTATCACATAAAATGATTCTGCCAGTTTAAGCATCACATTTCCGGTAAAACCATCGCAAACGATTACATCCGATTTATCGTTGAATAAATCCCTACCTTCTACATTACCTACAAAGTTAAACAGATTGGTATCTTTCATTAACGGAAAAGTCGCCATGCTTAGCATGTTTCCTTTTTCATCTTCTTCACCAATATTCATTAACGCAACCCTTGGGTTATCGATTTTAAATAAATTTTCGGCATACAGGCTACCCAGTACACCAAACTGTAATAAAATATCGGGTTTGCAATCGGCATTTGCACCAACATCTAATAATAAGCCGGTACCGCCTTTAAGTTTTGGAAGAATAGAGCATAAGCAAGGGCGGATGATGCCCGGGATAGTTTTAACGCTAAAAACAGCGCCAACTAACATTGCGCCAGAGTTACCTGCACTTGCAAACGAATCGATTTTACCCTCTTTTAGAAGATTAAAACCTACTGCGATGCTCGAGTTTGGTTTCTGAACAATTGCTTTGGTGGGATGTTCGCCCATACCAATCACTTCATCAGTATGAACGTATTCAAAGTGATCCGGATTAAAACCCTCTTCTGCGAGAATCGGTTTAATCTGTTCGGTATCGCCAATAAGAACCAAATGTTCTCCGGCGTTTAGCGATTGATGAGCTGCTATTGCTCCCAAAACGATTGCTTTGGGAGCATAGTCTCCGCCCATTATGTCGAGGCCTATTTTCATAGAAAAAATCTGTTTGTGTTAAGCTCAGGTAAACCCTGATTTTTCAGTTGACTAAGGTATGACTAAAGCCGCTGAAAACACAAACAATTTTTTAAGAAAATTACCCGATTTGAGTATTTTCGATAACCAATTTACCGTTATAGTATAGGTTACCATCAACGTTGTATGCACGGTGAGGTACGTGAATAGCACCTGTTGCTGCGCAAGTTGCTAAAGAAGGTGTCACTGCTTTGTAGTGTGTTCTTCTTTTGTTTTTTCTCTGTTTCGAGATTTTCCGTTTTGGATGTGCCATTGGTGTATAATCTAATTATTTTTTTAACTTATTAAGGGCTTCCCAACGTGGGTCGCTTGTTTGTTCGTTTTCTTCTGCCTGCTTATCAATAGAGAGTTGTTCTAAACGATCAATCATTTCCTGATCACAATCTTTATCTGCCTGCTCGCAGTTTTTGATATAAGGTACAGCCACGTTAATCATTTCGTATAAAGGCGCCGATATATCAATCTCGGTATCTTTACGGCTTAGCGTAATGATTTCTTCATCATCACTTTCCAGCTCATCTTCAGCAAATTTTACAATTTGTCTTTCGTACAAGTTTACCGGGTAAGCAAACTCTGATAAACATTTATCGCAATCTAAATTTACTGTACCAATAACTTTGAATTTTAAAAGCAACATGGTCTCTTGTTTCTCAAGTTCCAGGTCAACCTTTAAATTTCCGCTTTTAATTAATGAATACTCAAATGCATTAAAAAAGCGGTCATCAAGCTCATAATCAAAGTGATGAACTCCCAATTTTAATCCGGTAAACGGTATAGAAAATTGTTTTAATGGCTTCAAAGTACTATAAAATTTTAGCCTGCAAATGTAGGGATAAAATAATTAGATAAAAAATGTTTTTTAAAAATTGTTAACATTCAAATCTTCTATTTAAGAATAGAGCCCGTTGAATAAATTTTTGAAAATCAATTTATTCGCTTCATCGGTTTCGAAAGTTCTGCTTTCCTTTCAGATTTACACATCGATCTGGTTTAGCTTATAAAAGCTGTGTAAGGAATACTAACCATTAGCCAAAACCATTTCCTTGCCGTTTCTGCTCCATTCGCTCCATGAGCCTACGTAAAGTTTCGGAATTGATAAACCTGCATAATCCATGGCCAATAACGTGTGACAGGCCGTAATACCCGAACCGCAATGAACGATTACATTGTTTAAATCAACTTTCTCTAAGGCTGCATTATATTTTTCGTTTAAAATGTCTGGTTCTAAAAAACGTCCATCAGCATCTAAATTTTCGGTGAATGGAATATTAATGGCACCAGGGATGTGGCCTGCAATGGTATCGATTGGTTCTGTTAAGCCTGCATAACGATTGGCATCACGTACATCGATCACAATATGATCATCGTTTTTAGCTACCTTTTCTACCTCATTAATATCTGATAGCGGCAAACTCCAATTTTGAACCTCGTATTCATCAACCGACTTTGGTATTTCGACCTTATTAGTGACAGGGAAACCCGCTTTTACCGCAGCTTGAAAACCTCCATCGATTACTTGTACTTTCTCATGTCCAACTGATTTTAACATCCACCAAAATCTGGCTGCTGCATTACTTCCATTTTTATCATCATAAATGATGACATGACTTTCTTTGGTGATCCCAAGTTTCTGTAAAACCTTACTAAATTGATCGAAAGTTGGCAATGGATGGCGTCCGCCGATAGCAAAGTCACCGATATTGGCTAAATCTTCGTTAACATCTACGAAAATTGCACCAGCCAGATGTTGTTCATCATAGCGGGCTTTTGATCCGGCGCTGGCATCAACAATTACAATTTCATTATCGAGATTTAACCACGTTAACTCCTCGGGTTTTAATATGGAAGAAATTTTGCTCATTTCGTTTAAATTTGAAACACAATTTTAACAAAAATAAACCTGATAGAAGTGGAAATACTTTTTTGTTGCAGCGTTTCGACAAGCTCGGCATGACCATCACTAAAAAGATTGCAACGAATAGCAGGACTACCGGAACCGATGAAATACAGTACTTTGCTTTTCTAAAAAATTAAACTTGTATTTTAGGGTTCTGCTTTAAGCTTTACGAAGCATCATCTTTGATGTCGAACTGTGTTTCTACCACTTTTCCACCGCCACGTAATTGATTACTCAACATTTCTTCCTGCTCCCTGCGGTTTTTAACGATATGAATGGCAGAAAACAAAGCCTCGGTGAATGAAGTTGAATCTGCTAAATCTTTACCCGCAATATCATACCCAGTACCATGATCTGGAGAGGTACGCACAAATTTTAATCCTGCAGTATAATTTACACCATTATGGAAAGCCAAAGTTTTGAAAGGAATCAAACCTTGATCATGATACATGGCCAAAACCGCATCGAACTTTTTATAGCTGCCATTCCCGAAGAAACCATCGGCAGGATAAGGTCCGAATACCATTAAACCTTTATCGTAAGCTTCCTGAATTGCAGGCGTGATGATTTCTGCCTCTTCTGCCCCTAATAAACCATTGTCGCTGGCATGAGGGTTTAACCCCAGAACTGCGATTTTCGGTTTTTCAATCCAGAAATCCTTTTTAAGGCTATCATTAATCAGCTTTAGTTTGCTAAGAATTTTTTCTTTGGTGATTGATGTTGGCACATCCTTAACAGGTATATGACCGGTAACCACACCCACACGTAGATTTTCGCTAATCAAAAACATCAATACATCCTTACTCCCACTCTTCTCCTGCAAATATTCGGTATGACCGGGGAATGCAAATGTTTCTGATTGGATGTTGTGTTTATTAATAGGAGCAGTAACCAAAGCGTCAATGTCGCCAGCTACTAAATCGGCAGTTGCCCTTTCTAATGATAAAAGTGCATATTTTCCACCTGTAGCCGTTACCTGGCCAAGCTCAATTTTTACATCTTCTTCCCAGCAGTTAATCATGTTGGCTTTTTTCAATTGCGCCTGATTGGCGTGATTGATTACGTTAAAGCTGAAATCGCCAAGGTTATTTGCCTTTCTATGAAAAGAGGAAACCTTGGTATGGCCATAAACAATTGGAGTACAATAATTTAAAATAGCAGGATTGGATAATGTTTTAATAATTACCTCTAAACCGATACCGTTCACGTCGCCTATACTGATGCCAATTTTAATTTTATTGCTCATAATTAGTGGAAAATTTAGCGCAAATTACTGATTTGATTTGATAAATAAGGCATAGGATGGATGGTTTAAGGTAAAGCGTTTGTAAATTGAATTGCCTTACCTTACGCCCTAATGCTTATAGCTTCCACCATAAATCATTACCTTTGTTGCCATGAGTTTAGTAAAAGCGAAAAAACATTTAGGTCAGCATTTTTTAACGGATAAAGGCATTGCCAACCGCATTGTAGAAAGTTTGGTGAATACCGATAAATACAATCAGGTTTTGGAGGTCGGTCCTGGAATGGGCATTCTATCTGATTTTTTGTTGCAACGCCAGGATTTACAAACCTACTTAATTGATATTGATACCGAATCTTTTCATTTTTTGAATGAAAAATATCCCCAACTCGGCGACCGGTTAATTAACGGAGACTTTTTAAAGCTGGATTTTGATGCGATTTTTCCGGGCCAGTTTGCCATTATCGGAAATTTCCCTTACAATATTTCTTCGCAAATATTATTTAAGATTTTGGACAACCGACAAAAAGTTGTCGAGATGGTGGGCATGTTTCAAAAGGAAGTTGCCCAACGTTGTGCTGCACCGGCAGGAAACAAAGAATATGGAATTTTAAGTGTTTTTCTTCAGGCTTATTATAAAATTGAGTATTTGTTTACAGTAAAACCCGGAACTTTCAATCCACCACCCAAAGTACATTCGGCGGTGATTCGCTTAACCAGAAACGAAGTAGAAACATTAGATTGTGATGAAAAATTATTCTGGCGTGTGGTTAAGGCTGGCTTTAACCAACGAAGAAAAACTTTACGTAATGCGGTTTCTGCAGTGATGCCAAAAGATAAAATGGATGATCATATTTATTTTGAAAAACGGGCTGAGCAACTTACTGTTGATGATTTTGTGAAGTTAACGCAGCACATTAGTTCGTTGATGTAGGGTTTATTTATCCAAATTCCATATTTTCAAATTGGTTAAGGTTGCTTTTCCTCCTACAGTAAAAGCAGATAAACCTGTTGCCTTTTCTTCAGGAAATACCATGGTTGTGATTACCTTTTCACCGCCATTTCCAAAAACCTCCAAAGAAGATTTATCGAACAAAACTTGGAACTTAATTTTTCCATCAACCGGATTCACTGTTGCGGTTTGAATCAGGTTTTTATCATTTTTAATCCCCTTTTCTGAACGCGAACAATCTACATAGATCTGTTTCTTCGCTGCGTTATAACCTACTTCAACTTCTTTTAACAAATTACCTTTATTATCCTTTAACTGCGCAAGTTTAAACCCAATATTTTTAGCTTCATTGATCGAAAACTCTGCATCAATCCAGTAAGAATTTAATGTTGGACCCAGGAACGTTTCGCCATTTAAACCGATATTCTTCTTCTTTGCAACTTTTTCTCTTGAATGATTTTTCAGCTTATCGGTAATAATTTTTGATGGTTGCTGAAATAATCTGATTCCGTTTGGGGTAGTTTTTAATGATAAATCTCGAGGAATAGACATCTGGCCTTTCCATGGAAAAATTTCCTTGCCGCCAGGCTGCAACCAGCCCAATAAAATTTTCTGATTTTTAGGTGCATCGTTCCATGGTATGGCAGCATAAAAGGCGTCGCCATCATCAACCAATAAGGTTAATTTCTCATCGTTGTCGTTTTTGAAGTCTTTTCCATCAAAATCTCCAACAAAATACTGCATTGATGGTCCTTTCTTCGTAAATAAAGAAACGGCCAACACCCATTTAACGTGATTACGATTGCCATCAACGGGTAGTGGAATAATAAAAGGACATTCCCAACCGCTACCGGTATCACCTTGATTACCAAAGTCGCTCAACTTTGTCCATTCTTTCAGGTTCGTGGAGCCATAAAATCTGGTCAAATGTTCATCAACCATGGCCACTGTCATAATCCATTGTTTCGAAGCTTCATGCCACCAAACATTTGGGTCGCGAAAATCTTTTTTATTTAAATCGATAATGGGATTTCCGGCATAATTGGTAAAGGTTAAGCCACCATCATTACTAAAAGCCAGATATTGCGATTCATTTTTCTGCTTAGGTAAATCGGCTGTATAAAAGGCTAAAAGCGGCCCCTTTCCTTTCCCCAAACCGCTTACATTTTTGTTGTCAAAAACGGCTGAACCCGAGAAAATCATTGTTGTTGTATCTTTTGTGATCCGCTCTGGTATGGCAACAGGCAGGTTTTTCCAATTGATCAAATCTTTGCTAGTGGCATGCCCCCAACTCATGTGCCCCCATTTGTTCTCGAAAGGATTATATTGAAAATAAAGATGGAATTCTCCATTAAAATAAATCAGCCCATTGGGATCATTAAGCCAGTTTGCTGGTGAGGTAAAATGATAGTTTGGCCGCCATTGTGGTGTTGGCTCCTGCGCTAAAACGTTTAAGGAAAACAAAATGATAGAGGTAAAAATGATGTTGATTTTTCTCATAAGTGACGTAATTATTATAACAGCCAGGTTTTTTCCTTTGGCATATGATATTGATATGCGGGTATGTTTGAATTTCAATCTTTAAAATCAGTAGATGCGTTGAATCACCACTACTTATTTACTATCCGCCTCTAAATTAAAGGTAAGTGTTTTTCTGTTTGACTCAAAACCATTTATTGACAATGCAGGCTTTAGGTGGTTTACTAATTACAACTGAATCCGCACTTCGAGATTTTCAACAAAACAACAAACCCCATTTCATTAATCTGAAATGGGGTTTGTTAATTTACATTAAATTAAATATGATCATATATTTGCGTTCTGAAGCGGATAAAATGCAATAACATTAGTCATTTTTTTATCTTTTGCTTTACCGGTAGGATTTGAAACATTCAAAATACTAATATATTTTGTTGGGTCGCCCATTGATTCAAAAATAATTACTTCCGCATAATTAGCTTCATTCATCAGCGATGGCTGATCATTCAAAACAACAAAATTTCGGTTGTTTAGCTCGTTCAAAAGGTGCTCTTTGTTTTCAACCATGGGAATACGGTTTAGCGTCTTGCGCTTGATCATCCACCGGTCATTTATCTCAGAGTATGGTTTAATAACCTGACCATTTAAAACAGAAAATATGATTCCGCCAAGGATGAATAAAAATTCGCCAGCCCAAATTACCCACAGCAACAACCCGCTTACCGTATCAGTTCCTTTTATTCGAAATGATCCGACTTCGTTAAGATTTACAATTTCCTGAAAGAGAATATTAGGATGCGTAAAAAGGAAAAAGAAATCATCCGCTAATAACTTAATATCAGTTGCACTAAGGCTAAACGTAAATCCTTTTTGGCTATAGATTAACGTATCGAAAAATACCCACTGAACATAAAAGGCAAATAATCCACAAAAAATGGCAATTGCAGTAACGATTTTCCGATTTCTGAGCTTTCCGATTTTTACACCAAGATCGATGAAAAAACCAAGGCCCATACCCAGCAAAAAAGCGATAATGGCGATGAACCAGATATTTGGTATTAGCCTACCTAGAATGATATATATGATAGGTAGTATAATGGATGCTAAAATTCCAATAGCAAGGGTAATGAGGATTGCTGATGTAGAAGCATATCCCTGAGGCGTATATTTATTTTCCATAAGAGCATTTAGATGAGAACTTAATTTGAACACCCAAGCTAACAAATTGTTTGATTGGGTGCTTAAATTGCTTATTTCAGTTTGCTGAGCGCAGCTTTAATTCTTGGCAACATATCTTTGATATCCTGAAGCGTACAAGCACCTACTGAAGCCCTGAACCATGGCATACTGTGCGCATTTCCGAAAGCAGAGAATGGGACCAGTGCAGCACCGGCTTCTTTAATTAAATAGAAGTTTACATCGGCGCTGTCTTTTAAAAGCTGACCATCTTCTGTTGTTTTTCCAATGTAATCGATTTTGATGGTTAGGTAAATAGCACCCATTGGCTCAACGGCATCAACATTAAAACCTTCTCTTTTTAATTCGTTGAAGCCATTGTAAAGTGCATTTAAGCTATCTTGAATTTGAGCTTTGAAGCTGGTTAAAAAGGTATCAACCTGTGCTTTATCGTTAAAATAATTCGACATGGCAACTTGTTCTGCTTTTGGTGCCCACGCACCCATGTGACCAACCAAAGCTTTCATTCTGTTCACAATATCTTCCGGACCAAAACCCCAGCCTACACGAACGCCAGTTGCAGCCAAACATTTCGAAGTACCATCAACGAAAATGGTAAACTCACGCATTGCAGGGCGTAAGGAAACCGGATTAACATGCTCTTTACCAAAAGTTAAAAGCGAATAAATCTGGTCGTACATTAAATACAAAGGTTTTTCATCTGCACCACGAGATGCATTTTCTTCTAAAATCACATCGCATATCTCAGCTAATGAATCTGCATCGAACATTGTTCCTGTCGGATTCAATGGCGAACATAAAGCCAACATCGTGGCGCCTTTTAAATGTGGTTTTAATTGCGCTGCAGTTGGCATAAAGTTATGCGCTGCATCAGTTTCTACCGCTATTGATTTTGCAGAAGTTAAATGACAATAATGGTTGTTGTTCCAAGATGGTGCAGGAAAAACTACCGTATCGCCCGGGTCGATTACCGCTAAATAAGCTGCATATATTAACGGACGAGAACCGCCAGAAACTAAAATGCTATTGGTATTATATTCCAGTCCAAATCTATCCTTTAATAGCTCTGAAACAGTTTCTCTTAATTGTAAAACACCATCAGCTGGCGGATAGTTGGTTTGATTTGCATTATAGGCATCTACAATTCCTGCTTTTAATTCTGTTGGAATTGGGTAGATGTTCGAATCAAAATCGCCAATAGTTAAGTTAGCGATTGATGCGCCTTTGCGCTTCATGTCGTTAACTTCGTTACCAATTTTTATAATTTCTGAGCCAATTAAAGCACTGGCTAACTTTGATACTTTCATATGTTAATCTTTTTGTCGCCTGATGCGTCATTGCGAGGCACGAAGCAATCTTAATAATTAGCTATTGTATAATTTCAGTCTTTGCAATGATGAATTAACGGATTAAATCTTCTATTGCTTTGTTCACTTTATCGAAACCAAATTGAGATAAAACTGCTTGCATTGACGCAGCAATTTGTTCGTTACAAAGGTTGCCAATGCTTCCTTCGTGTGTATGATTTATTTGGCTCGATGGGGCAAAAGTACCATTTTCTATTTGTTCGCCAACAATTTTATAGGCTTCTCTAAACGGCACACCTTGCAAAGCTAAATCGTTAACCACTTCAACGCTAAATAAATAATCGTATTTCATATCTTTCAAAATATCATCTTTTATGGTGATGTTCTGAAACATAAAGGTTGCGATTTCAAGGCATTCATTTAACGACGTAATTGCCGGAAAAAGGTTTTCCTTTAACAACTGTAAATCGCGGTGATAACCTGATGGCAAATTGGTAATCATCATGGCAATTTCGTTCGGCAAAGCCTGAATTTTATTGCAACGAGAACGAATCAGTTCAAAAACGTCAGGGTTCTTTTTGTGCGGCATAATGCTCGAACCTGTTGTCAGTTCTGCAGGGAAGCTGATAAAGCTAAAATTCTGGTTAATGAACAAACAAACATCCATCGCCATTTTAGCTAAGGTTGCTGCAACAGCACTCATCGCTTGTGCTAAAATTCTTTCAGTTTTACCACGGCCCATTTGCGCATAAACCACATTGTAATTTAAGCTTTCGAAACCCAATAAATTAGTGGTTAAAGTTCTGTTTAACGGAAAAGAAGAACCATAACCAGCTGCTGAGCCCAATGGGTTTTTATTGGTGATTTTCCAGGCGGCAAGCATCAATTCCATATCATCGGCAAGGCTTTCGGCATAAGCACCAAACCATAGACCGAAAGATGATGGCATGGCAATTTGCAAATGCGTGTAACCCGGCATCAACTTATCTTTGTGCGTATTACTTAATTCTATCAGTTGGTTAAACAAAGTTGATGTTTGATTAACCATATCTTCAATGCAAGCACGGAAGAACAGTTTTAAATCAACTAAAACCTGGTCATTACGCGAACGACCGCTATGAATTTTTTTCCCTGCTTCACCGATACGTTGTGTGAGCAACCACTCTACCTGTGAATGTACATCTTCAACGGTATCTTCAATTGTGAAATTCCCAGCCTCAATTTCAGCGTAAATATTTTTTAGCTCTTGCTGAACCGTTTTAAGCTCATCAGCGGTTAGCAAATTAATGGTTTCCAGCATTTGGGTATGAGCCAAAGAACCCAACACATCAAACTTTGCCATTTGTAAATCGAGTTCACGGTCTTTTCCAACCGTAAAGCTTTCTACAAACTTATTTACATCTATATTTTTTTGCCAAATCTTCATATCTTAACTTCGTCATTGCGAGGCACGAAGCAATCCTCTTTAGTTTTAAAAATTCAAAGCTTAACACGAGCAGTATAGATTGCTTCGTGCCTCGCAATGACGATTTGTGCCAATTAACCCACAACTACTGGTTTCAACATATTTACATAGCCCTCAACCCCTTCTGCAACCTCACGAACATATAAAAATTCATCCGCCATGTGTGAGCGACCAGAAAAACCTGGTCCACATTTTACTGAAGGAATATCCAATAAAGCCTGGTCTGATGTAGTTGGGGAACCATAAGTAGTTTTACCCAAGGCCACACCTGCCTGAACCACCGGGTGGTTTTTATCTATTGATGATGGTTTCAAACGAATCGAACGCGGTGTTACATCACAATCTACGTTGGCACGGATAATTTCTAAAACTTCTTCATTGGTGTAGGCATCAGTAACCCTAACATCAACCGTAAAAGTGCAATTTGCAGGCACCACGTTATGCTGTGAACCCGCATTGATAATGGTCACCGTCATTTTCAGCGGACCAAAAACTTCAGATACTTTAGGGAACTGGTAATTTCTGAACCATTCGATATCTTTCAAAGCTTTGTAAATGGCGTTTTCACCTTCCTCCCGGGCCGCGTGACCTGCTTTACCATGAGATACACAATCTAAAACCAACAATCCACGCTCTGCAATGGCCAGGTTCATTTCCGTTGGTTCACCAACAATTCCAAATTCAAGCTCACCTAAATCTGGTAAAACCAATTCCAAACCATTGTTTCCAGAAATTTCTTCTTCAGCCGTTGCAGCCAAACAGATGTTATATTTTAAATTTTCCTGTTCGTAATAATATAAAAACGCTCCAATTAACGAAACCAGGCAACCCCCGGCATCATTGCTGCCTAAACCAAACAATTTATCGCCCTCAATGGCAGCATCATAAGGGTCGCGGGTATAACCAGAATTTGGTTTAACTGTATCATGATGAGAGTTCAACAACACGGTGGGCTTACTTGCATCGAAATGCTTATTGTATGCCCAAACGTTATTCATTTTACGCTGGGTCTTAATCCCTCTCTCCTCCAAAAACTGAGCAATTAAATTCGCAGTTCTGTCTTCTTCTTTACTAAAAGACTGGATACGAATTAGCTGTCGCAATAAATCCAGACTTTCTTTTTGTATATTTTCTAACAACATAGTATTGAGTAGTTAGTATCAAGTATTAAGATATAGAGCCTAAACCCTACACCCTTAACCTTCCACCTTTAAGCTTCTTTTACGTACAAATTCCCTGCTTTTAAGGCCGATAATTTTATACCTTTTATCAATGATGAACTAAAGCCATTGTGCTCCATTTCGTTTAAGCCAGCAATGGTACAACCTTTCGGCGAAGTTACCTTATCTATTTCTGATTCCGGGTGTGTGCCGTGTAATAAAAGTAAATCGGCCGCACCCTTTGCAGTTTGAACCGCCATTTTAAGCGCCTCATCGGCATGGAAACCAATTTCTACACCTCCTTGCGATGCCGCTCTGATGGCCCTCAAAAAGAATGCAATTCCACAAGCACAAAGTGCCGTAGCAGAAGTCATTAAGTCTTCGTTTATTTTCACTACCGAACCAACCGTTTCGAACATTTTAGTCACCTCAGCAATATTTTCCGCCGATGCATTATCGCTCGCCATACAAGTCATCGATTGACCGATTGCAATTGCAGTGTTCGGCATCACTCGGATTACCTCCACATCATCGCCTAATTTCTCACGCACCGCAGCACAACTTACACCTGAAATTACCGAAATAACCAAATGTTTAGCTGAATCAATCGATGAGTTAATCTCATCCAAAACCGCATTTAACTGCTGGGGCAACACAGCAAGAATCACCACATCAGCATTAGTCACTGCTTGTTTATTATTGTTACTCACAACAAACCCAGCTTCAGCAAAAGATTTTAAATGGTCGATATTTCTACGAGTAAGCGTAATGTCGCCAGCTTTAGCGAAATCAGCCTTCACTAAGCCTTTTGCTAAAGATAATCCGATATTTCCGCTACCTATTATGGCTATTTTCTTCATGTGGTTCGTTTATTTGGTTCAGTTGGTTAAACTATTTTAATTGTCGTACAGCGTGTAATCGATGTTTGAAAAGCAAGTTCAGTAATTTTATTATTGTCAGTCCTGCTATCCACTTCAATCTTTTTTAAGCACCTGTCATGCATTCTATCTTGTTAGTGTTAGGAGGAATGACGTGGCAATCTTTATGGTTTGTTCTGCAAAAAAGTATTTCCGCTTCTATCAGGTTTAAATTACTCTCGCTATTGCTAGAAACGAAGTGACCTCTCCCCACCAAACTGCTAAAAGGAGATTGCTTCGTGCCTCGCAATGACGGAGAGATTAAATAATTGCAATAAACCTATCCTCCATGCAAAGTCCCCTTTAGGGGATTTAGGGGTTCATCTTCGTTCCAAAAGTTCCTTCAGCAAGTTCATTTAATTCATCGGCTTTGCCAATATACACTGCGGAAACACCTTTTTTAATCGCCTCAAAAGCATTGTGCAATTTAGGAATCATCCCGCCTTGTACTGTTCCATCAGCTTTCAAACTATCGAATTCATCTGTTTTAATTTCTCTAACTACAGAATCATCATCATTTACATCCCTTAAAACACCTTTCTTCTCGAAGCAATATACTAAACGCGTTTCGTATAAAGCCGACATTGCTACCGCAACCGATGATGCAATCGTATCAGCATTGGTATTTAACAACTGTGTATCACCATCATGTGTGATTGCACACAAAACAGGAACCAATCCAGCTTTCAACAAACTATCTAAAGTAGTCGAAGAAACAGAATGCTCATCCAAATCACCTACAAAACCATAATCAATTTCTTTTACAGGGCGTTTTTTGGCTTTGATAATATTTCCATCTGCACCTGTTAAACCAATAGCATTATTGCCCTTAGCCTGTAACTGGGCAACCATGTTTTTATTTATCAAACCAGCGTACACCATTGTTACGATGCGCAATGTTTCAATATCTGTAACCCTACGTCCTTCAACCATTTTAGCTTCAACACCTAAACTTTCACCCAGTTCGGTTGCAATTTTACCGCCTCCATGAACCAAAATTTTATCGCCGGGCAAAGCCGTAAAGTCTAATAAAAACTGATGTAAATTGGCAGAATTATCGATTACGTTTCCGCCAATTTTTATGATGGTAAGTTGTTTCATATTTTTTTCTTTTCGTCATTGCGAGGCACGAAGCAATCTCTATCGTAAGTAGATTGCTTCGTGCCTCGCAATGACGACTTATTTACTATAATTCTTCCAGCATCGATTTTATCACCGCTTGCGCTGCCCATAAGCGATTGCCTGCCTCATGAATAACCAATGAATTTGGACCATCTAAAATCTCAGAAGACAATTCTAAATCGCGACGCACCGGCAAACAGTGCATTACCTTCGCATCGTTGGTAAATTTCAGCTTTTCGTTATTCATCATCCAGCCATCAGGGTAAGTTAAAACTTTACCATATTCTTTGTAGCTGCTCCAGTTTTTAACATAAACATAATCAGCGCCAGCCAAAGCTTCTTCTATATTATATTGTATATCTGCACCTGGCGTAAATTCTTCTGCTAATTCATAACCTTCGGGTTGTGCGATGGTAAAATCAATCATCCCTTCTGCTTGCGCTTTGCACATCCATTCTGCAAAAGAATTTGGAACGGCCTGCGGCAAAGCTTTTACATGAGGTGCCCAAGCCAAAACAACTTTTGGTTTTCTGCCATCAGGTTGTTTAGTCCAGGTTTCGTGAATGGTAATAATATCTGCAAAACTTTGTAAGGGGTGGCGAGTTGCGCTTTCCAAACTCACTACAGGAACAGCGCAATACTTTACAAATTTGTTAAAGAAATCTTCACTATAATCTTCCTCACGATTGTTTAACTTCGGGAAAGAGCGTAATCCCAGAATGTCGCAATATTGACCCATTACGGCAGCAGCCTCACGAATGTGCTCAACGGTTGAGCCATTCATTACCACACCATCCTGGGTTTCTAAAGCCCAACCCTCTTTATCCAAATTCATGACCATCACATTCATCCCTAAGTTTAGCGCAGCTTTCTGAGTGCTTAAACGGGTACGCAAACTTGGATTCATAAAAACCAATCCTAAGGTTTTGTTTTTACCCAAACTTTGATGTGCATAAGGATTTGCCTTTAATTCTAGCGCATCTTTTACAAATTGTTTGATGCTTGGAACATCATGTACGGAAGTGAAAAGTTTCATTTTTTAAAGCTTAAAGGTTTGAGGTGTAGGTCTAAGGTTTTCCTGCACCACCTCTTAAAAATTTTAAAGTAAGTTAGCTCTCACTAACTTCATATTTATCGTCATTGCGAGGGGCGAAGCAATTTACAATGATGGGTTTGTTTTTTCTACCGCATTAAGATTGCTTCGTGCCTTGCAATGACGAAAGGATTACTTTACCAACTCACCAAAAGCCGCCAAAAATTCATCAGCATGTGCTTTGGTCAAATTTAAAGCTGGCAATAAACGGATAACATTCGGTTTTGCCTCGCCTGTAAAAATAAAATGTTTAAATAATAACTCCTTTTTAACATGGGCCAATTCTTCAGGCAATTCAATCCCAATCATCAATCCGCGACCGCGAACTTCTTTTACTCGTTCGAATTTCTTCAATTCGGCAATTAGATAGTTTCCGATTTCTTCAGCATTCTTCATCAGGTTATCTTTTTCCATCACCTCTAAAACAGCTAAAGCCGCAGCGCAAGCCAAATGGTTACCGCCAAAAGTGGTACCTAATTCACCATGCCATGGTTTAAATTTTGGTGCAATTGAGATTCCCGCCACCGGAAAACCGTTGCCCATTCCTTTGGCCATGGTATAAACATCTGCTTGAACATCTGAATAATCGTGTGAATAAAACAAACCTGTTCTGCCATAACCGCACTGAACGGAATCGGCAATGTAAACGGCATTATACTCATCACAAAGTGAACGGATTTTCTGTAGGAAACTCTTCGAGGCTTCTTTAATTCCTCCTACTCCTTGAATACCCTCAATAATTACAGCAGAAATTTCATCACCCTGCGATTTAAAAGTTTCCTCCAAAGCCACTTCATTATTGAAAGGCAAGAAGATTACATTTTCGGTTTGATTAACAGGTGCTACAATTTTAGGGTTATCAGTTACCGCAACCGCTAATGAAGTACGCCCGTGGAAAGCACCTGTAAAAGCGATTACTTTCTTTCTGCCATTATAAAATGAAGCGAGTTTCAGCGCATTTTCATTCGCTTCTGCACCAGAGTTTACCAGGAATAATTGAAAATCTTTTTTCCCAGAAACCTGACCTAGTTTGTCTGCCAATTGAACCTGCAAAGGAATTTTAACTGAATTGGAATAAAAACCAACCTTGTTTAACTGGTCGGTTAAGCGATTTACATAATGCGGGTTGGTGTGACCAATCGAAATCACTGCGTGACCGCCATATAAGTCTAAATATTTTTGTTCATTAGCATCCCAAACATTACTGCCAGATGCTTTTGTAATTTCTATATCGTTAAGAGGATAAACGTCGAATAGTTGCATTGTATTAAGTTTAAAGTAAAAAGTAGAAAGCTTAAAGTCTGACTTTCTTAATCAAAGAAATAAGCATAGCTTTAATTTCATTGATATTCTTTTCTAATTGAATGTATAGTTCATTATTAATAAAACCTAAATCTTTCGATAAGAGCAATAAATACTCTACTTCATGACTTGAGCCTAAAGCTATTTGCAAAAAATGGGCTAAATCTTTTTGAGAAAATCTGCCAGTTCCTTCAGCAATATTAGTAGCAATGGATGAAGACGCCCGTTTAAGTTGACTTACTAAACTGTAAATTTCTTCTTTTGGATAGGTTGATACAGTTTTATAAATCTCAAGTGTAAGTTGGTGTGCCTTTTTCCAAACTAGTAAATCTTTGTAATTCTGCATTTCTAACTTTTCACTTTTAACTTTCAACTAAAAAAAGGCTGCTTTCAAACGCAGGCCCGCTGTTTCTTCCAAGCCAAACATTAAGTTCATATTCTGAACTGCTTGCCCGCTGGCGCCTTTTAACAGGTTATCGATAATGCTGATGATAAACAGTTTATTTCCATGTTTTTCTACATGAACCAGCGCTTTATTGGTATTTACGACCTGTTTTAAATCGATGTTTTTCCGACTAACATGCGTAAAAGGATGCGCATTGTAATAGTCTTCATAGATAGTTTGTGCTTCTTCTAAAGTTAAATCACTTTCTAAATACATCGCTGCCAAAATACCTCTGGTAAAATCTCCGCGTTGCGGGATGAAACTTAAAGTTTCTGAAAGAGTTGGTTGCAATTGCAATAAGCTTTCGCCAATTTCATTCAAATGTTGATGTTCGAAAGCTTTGTAAATGGAAAGGTTATTATTTCTCCAGCTAAAGTGAGAAGTTACTGCCAAACTCTGCCCTGCACCAGTTGAACCTGTGGTTGCATTAATGTGAACTTCTGCATTAATTAAACCTTTTGCCGCTAAAGGCAATAAACCCAATTGAATACAAGTTGCAAAACAACCAGGATTTGCGATATTATGAGCGGATTTTATTTTCTCACGATTTAATTCTGGCAAGCCGTAAACAAAGTCACGATTTTCAAATTTTGCATTGGCAATCAATCTGAAATCCTGAGATAAATCAATGATTTTGATATTATCATTAATCGGGTTAGCAGCTAAAAATTTCTTAGCATCACCGTGGCCAACACAAAGGAAAAGTACAGCCTCCCCTAAATCCCCTTCTGAAAGAGAGGACTTAAATAATTCTTCAAAATCAGTTCTATCTGTAAAACGTAAATCTGTATCGCCAATTAAATCAGTGTGTACATCAGAAATTAAATTCCCTGCATTACTGGTGCTATTCACAAAAGCAATTTCAACGTTAGGATGGTTAACCAGAATACGGAGCATTTCGCCACCTGTGTATCCTGCGCCACCAATTATTCCTGCCTTAATTTTGTTACTCATAATCTGTTCTATCAATTATAGATGGATATGAAAATTAGTTTTAATAATCCTTCGACAAGCTACCGATGTAAAATCGGGATAAGTCAGGATGACAATTGTAAAGAGATTGCTTCATCGTTCCTCCTCGCAATGACGAAGCAGGAAGGGAAGCTTTCTACTTTAGTCTTTTAGCTTTAAGCTTCTTCAGAATTCACTTTATGCCAAATCATTACCTGGTTACCAAAGATTTTAGAGAAACCTTTCACATCTTCGCCACTCCAGGCATTATTCATTTCTCCGTAGCTGCCAAATTTATTGCTCATTAAATCGTGGTTAGATTCAATACCGATAATGTGGAAACGGTAAGGCAACAATTCAACAAATACTTTACCGCTCACTACCTTTTGCGTATCTGCCAAGAAAGCTTCGATGTTCCGCATAATTGGGTCGTGGAATTGACCTTCGTGCAGCCAGTTACCGTAGAAAGATGATAATTGCTCTTTCCAGCTTAACTGCCATTTTGTGAGCGTATGTTTTTCTAAAGTGTGGTGTGCTTTAATAATTAGAACCGGTGCTGCAGCTTCGAAACCAACACGACCCTTAATACCGATAATCGTATCGCCAACGTGAATATCCCTGCCAATTCCGAAAGGTTGAGCAATGGCTTGAAGTTTTTGAATTGCTCTAACCGGAGCTAAAGTTTCACCATCAATCGCTATCAATTCCCCTTTTTCGAAAGTTAGTTCCAGCTTACGCGATTCCGTTTCCGAAACCTGAGTTGGCCAAGCGCTTTCCGGTAAAGTTTCATGAGAGGTTAAAGTTTCCTTTCCGCCTACTGAAGTGCCCCACAAACCTTTGTTAATTGAATATCTTGCTTTTTCAGCACTATATTCAACACCATGCTCGGCTAAATATTCTATTTCCGCTTCGCGGGATAATTTCAAATCTCTAATTGGGGTAATGATTTCAACTTCAGGAATAATGATATTGAAAATCATATCAAAACGGACCTGGTCGTTACCAGCACCTGTACTGCCATGAGCAACATAATCAGCACCGATTTTTTTTACGTAGTTAGCAATTGCCGTAGCCTGGCTTACGCGTTCGGCACTTACAGAAAGTGGATAAGTTGCATTTTTTAATACGTTTCCGAAGATTAAGTATTTAATGCACCCATCGTAGTAACTTTCAGTTTCATCTACCACAGCATGAGATTTTACACCTAAAGCATAAGCTCTTTTCTCAATTTCCTGTAATTCTTCATCAGAAAAACCACCAGTATTTACAATTACCGAGTGAACTTCTAACCCGCGATCTTGCGCCAGATAAATACAACAAAATGAGGTATCAAGACCTCCGCTAAAAGCTAAAACTACTTTCTTCTTCATTACTTATTAAATAATAGGGTAAATAAAAACATCAATACTTTAAAGCCCGATTTCGGCTTAGGTTTAACAACTAAACGTTGTTTGATGCGCATAAAACGCTCATATAATTTGGGTTTCTTTTGTAACTCTTCGGCAAATTTTTTGGCAGCATCATGTTTTTGAGTAGCCGGATCGTAAAGCATAGCGGTACACATGCAGTTTTTACGTTCCTTCATTTTCAAAATTTCGAAGTTTACACAACTTTGGCAACCTTTCCAGAATTCTTCATCCTGTGTTAATTCTGAATAGGTAACTGGCTCATAACCTAAATCTGAATTAATTTTCATTACGGCTAAACCTGTGGTTAGTCCGAAAATCTTCGCTTTTGGGTACAAACTTCTAGAAAGCTCGAAAACTTTCTCTTTGATGGCATGTGCCAAGCCAGCTTTTCTAAATTCAGGCGAAACGATTAAACCAGAGTTGGCCACAAATTGTCCGTGGCTCCAGGTTTCGATATAGCAAAAACCAGCCCAGGTACCATCTTTATGAAATGCAATAACGGCTTTGCCTTCTTGCATTTTATTTGCAACATAGTCAGGAGAACGTTTAGCAATGCCCGTACCACGTGCTTTAGCAGATTCGGCCATCTCGGTTACGATTTGTTCTGCAAATACACGATGTTCAGGAAGTGCAACCTGCACTATAAATTCGTTAATATCCATTCGTTTTCTAACGAAAAATTATAAGTATTCTTGTTAATTGGGTTTTTAGAGAGGATCAATTCCTCGTTACGTTTAGTGGAGTACTAAATACGTGGAGTAAAATTTTGCCGACTTGTGGGATAGTAAAATACGGGCTGGAAATGATTAATAAACAGACTTTTCCCAAACGCCAGTTGCGTTGTGAAAACAGAAAGTTTATGTAAAAAATTTTTAATCATCTCTTGCGTATTAAAACGGCTTTAACTCTATTGAGGTGCAAAGGTTTAAATAATAATTGAGTTACACAATATTAAACTGATTTTTTTATAAAATCATAACATTTTTTTAAACTCTCTTGACTTATAAGAAAGTGATCAGGCTAACTTAATATGTTCACTTTATACAGTGCTGTTGCCATTGCTTCACAAATTTTAACATTGTTAACAAAAACTGGAAGTGGTTTAACAATGCTTAACATCATTTAACAACCAGCATTAGGGTTTAAAACGAATATTTGCAATGTTGTAGCGAATTCATTGTCGTTGCCGTTTTAAAAGTATACGTTTTATCTTAAATCAAACCGAAAATTAATGAAGAATCTTTCCTTATTTAGCCCCAGAAATTTAACCTACACTCTTTCAATTCTCTTATTCGTCTTAATTACTTTTAGCTCCTGTAAAAAAGATGAAACTGACACCAACTTAAGTTACATCAGAATTATTAATTCGGCGCCAACTTTAGCTACCTATTATCCATTTATCAATAGCACATCGGTAAGTTCTTCAGCATTGCCTTATGGCGGTTCAACTGCTTACACAACGTATGCTACAGGTTCCACGACCGTAAAGTTCACCTCTGAAAATAACGCTGAAAGTTTATTTAACAAAACTATAAATTTAACCCCCAGCACTTATAACAGCTTTTACCTTATCAACAAACCTGGTGAACTGGAGGCTTTATTCATTACAGACGATTTAAATATGGCATCAGCTGATCGGGCATATATCCGTTACATCAATTTAGCACCCGATGCGCCAGCATTAGATTTAGCAAAAACTGGCGAAACCACTGCGCTGATTACAAACAAAAGCTACAAAACAGCAAGCGGGTTTATCGCCATAACACCTGGAACATATACATTCGATGCGAAGGAAACTTCAACCGGAACGGTAAAAGCAGTCTCATCGAGCGCAACCTTTGTGGCAGGATATCATTACGATATTATTTGCGGTGGCTTAGTTAATCCAGCCAATGATACAGAACGAGCCATAAACCTGGCAACAGTTCTGATTAAATAAAAATTTTACCCCAAAAATATCGTTTCAGGATTGCCAAAGTCGGCAATCCTTTTTTTTTGCGATGATTGATGCTTTGCTCTCGAGCAGATTTATCCTACCAGACGTTGAAATTCAGAAATCTTATTTAGAATTGTTCAAAATAATTTGGATAATAAAATTTTCTAACGTTATTTTGCGGCTGTTTAGAATTAATCCAAATAAAATTTAACATGCACCAAGTCAGACTATTCAGTTTAACATTCATATTCACCTTCCTCTCCTTATTATCATACGCTCAGCAAACTGCTACCATTAAGGGTACTGTCACCACATCAAACGGTAAACCTGCTGCATATATTTCGGTAGGCTTAAAAGGTAAAGGCCAAGGTACCATCACCGATGATGAAGGGAAATATACCATTAACCGTGTGAAACCCGGAACCTATACCATTAAAGCATCAGCAGTGGGCATTAATTCATCTGAGCAGACGATTACAGTTGTTGAGGGCGAAAATAAGACCTTAAATTTTGTTCTGGTAGAAAACGATCAGGCCTTGGAAGAGGTGACCGTTGCAGGCATCAATAAAAAATACAAAGTAAGTTTACCTTCAGCCACCTTAAGGCTGAACGAGCCCCTGCTGGAAGCGCCACAAAATATCCAGGTGGTAAGTAACCAGGTAATTAAAGATCAGCAACTGATAAGCATGAGCGACGGAATACTAAGAAATGTTAGTGGAGCCGTTCGTTTAGAACACTGGGGGGATTTGTATACCAACGTATTAATGAGGGGTTCACAAATTCAGGCCATGCGTAACGGCTTTAATGTAGTTTCATCATATTGGGGTCCGTTAACTGAGGATATGAGTTTCGTAGATCATATCGAATTTGTAAAAGGTCCGGCAGGTTTTATGTTGGGTAATGGCGATCCAAGTGGAATGTACAATGTGGTAACTAAAAAACCTACCGGATTAAATCAGGGTGAAGTTTCTTTTACCGCTGGAAGTTATGATTTATACAGAACAACCATCGACCTTGATCACAAGTTAACTGCAGACGGAAAATTCTTATTCAGATTAAATGCTGCGGCGCAAAGTAAGGGATCTTTCAGACCATATGAAGAAAACGACCGCTACAGCTTTGCTCCTGTTTTAAGTTATCAAATCACTCCTAGCACAAAATTAACGGCAGAATACACATTGCAAAATGCAAAGATGACTGAAGTGGGTTCATACTATTTATTCAGCACAACTGGTTATGCAACACTGCCAAGAGATTTTACCCTCACACAACCTGGCGTACAACCTACACGCATTAATGATCACAGCTTAACATTCAATTTGCAGCAGCAATTAGGACAAAACTGGAAATTAACTGCTCAGGCTGCATATTATAAATACTTACAAAACGGTTCAAGTTCATGGCCATCAGCGGTATATCCTAACGGGACAATTATCCGTAATGTTGGCATCTGGGATGCGGAAAGCTCCATGCACCTGGCTCAGGTATTTCTAAATGGTACAGTGAACACCGGCGGAATAGTTCACCGGATTTTAGCCGGATTTGATGGCGGAAAAAAAGATTACATCGCAGATTGGGGTCAGTCTCATGATCTGGATGCCGCATCATCGCCATTTAATCTAGCCAACCCAAACTATGGTTTTCCATCAAATGGTTACCCAAATTTCGATCGCTCTGCCAGCTTACAAGAAAGAGCCATTGCAGCGGGTGGATTAATGGGACAGAAATACTTAAGCGGTTACCTTCAGGATGAATTGGGTTTCTGGGACAAAAGAATCCGTTTAACACTTGCTGGTCGATATACTTACGTAAGCCAATCTGCCTGGGGTGGTTCACCAGATAAAGCGAAACACATCACACCGAGAGTTGGTTTAAGTGTTTCAATTGATAAAAACACTTCTGTTTACGCGTTATATGATGAAGCTTTTACGCCGCAGTCAGGATTCTTGCGTGATGGTTCTACAGCAAAACCGATCACAGGAAACAATAAAGAAATCGGAATTAAGAAAGATTGGTTTGATGGCCGCTGGAATACAACATTATCTGCCTATAGAATTACAAAACAGAATGAACTTACCGCCGACCCATTCAATCAGGCTGGACAAAACTTCAGTATTGTTGTTGGAGAAAAAAGAGCGCAGGGGATAGAATTTGACGTTCGCGGTGAATTAGCAAAAGGCTTAAATTTAATTGCCAATTATGCTTACACGGATGGAAAAGTGACTGAACTGGCTAATGGCGTTGCAAGTGATGTTTTATTTGTAGGTCAGGTAATTCCCGGTTTTGCAAAACATACATCAAATGCCTGGTTAACCTATACTTTGCAAAACGGCGCTTTAAAAGGTTTAGGTATTTCTGGCGGATTTACTTATTTAGTCGATAGAGCAACGGCCAACTTCAGCCCAACAAACCCAGAGCAAAACTTACCTGATTATTTCAAACTGGATGGCGGACTCTTCTGGGCAAACAAAAAACTAAAAATCACCGGAAATGTGTTTAACATTTTAGATAAATATTTATACACCGGATCTTATTACACTGGTTATTGGAATGCTCCGGATTACAATCAGGCCGCTTATTCATGGCAGGCTGAAGCACCAAGAAACTTTAGAGTTAGCGTAGCTTACAAATTTTAATCATACCGCCAGTAAAAACTTATCAGATGGTTTTTACTGGCTTTTATTTAAACCGAAAAATAATGAAAACGAAATTATCCCTATTAGTATTATTACTTGCCTTTAGTGTTACCAATGTTTTTTCACATGCACTGTGGATTGAAACTACTGCCAATGGAAAAAAAGGCCAGGCACAAGAAGTAAAAATTTTCTTTGGTGAGTATGAAGCCAACGAGCCTGATTCTGCAGCAAAATGGTTTAGCAATTTAAAACAGTTCAAGCTTGTTTTAACTGCACCCAATGGCGCAACAAAAGTTTTAACGGCTTCGCCGGATGTGCATTTTTTCAAAGCCAGCTTCACACCTGATCAGAATGGAACTTATAAATTATCAGTGGTACACGAAGTAGCTGACATTTATGAAAAAGGCAAATTGTTGTACTATGCTTTTGCAGATGTTGCAGTTGGAGGATCAAAAGTTAATACTGCTTTTCCAGCAGACGCGGCTTTAACAATCAGACCTGGAAAATATGTTCAAAAAGCTGGCGAATCAGCAACTTATCAGGTCATCTACAATAAAACACCATTGGCGAAACAAAAGCTGACCGTTGTAAACGCGGAGCGAAAAGTAGTTCCTACAGAAACCGATGCAGATGGCAAATTTACTTTTAAGCCAGAGCAAAAAGGAAACTATTTTTTAGAGGCCTTTACCGAAGAAAAAGCTTCTGGAAAATTAAATGGAAAAGATTACGAAAAAGTATGGCACTTGGTAACTTATACTACTCAAGTTAACTAAACAACATTACCCTTTTTTTAACCAATTGACAGGTAAACTGGCAGTTGGTTATTTTAGTAAATACAGCTTTAATGGCACTAACAAAACCAACACCAAAAAAAACTAAAAAATCAAAAATAAGAAGAGTCAGTGATTGGCTTCACCTCTGGCTGGGCATTGCTTCGGGTTTGGTGGTTTTTCATTTGGGCATTACCGGGTGCATTTTTGCCTTTCAGCATGAAATTACCGCATTCATCCATCAAAAAGAGTTTTTTGTAACTGTACCGGCGCAACCTCAAACGCTTCCTCTGAGTACATTGAAAGCAAATGCTGAAAAAGCTTTAGGAAAAGGTAAAAAAATCACTTTTATTTCTACTTACAAAACACCAGATCGTGCATGGGAGTTTGGTGTTTACAAAGCAGGTAACCCTGAAGCATTCTGGTATTTTGATTCGGTTGATTATTACGATGTCGTTTATGTAAACCCTTACACAGGCAAGGTGACGTTGGTAGTAGACCATAAATATGAATTCTTTGGCATCATTAAAATGCTTCACTGGAGTTTTCTAATCAATCATCCTATCGGGCAACAAATTATCGGGTGGGCAACTATCATTTTTGTATTCCTGTTAATTTCAGGAATGGTTATGTGGTGGCCAAAAAATCTTAAGAAATCAAACTTCGATAAGAGTTTCAAAATAAAATGGTCGGCGAAATTTAAACGCATAAACTATGACCTGCACAATGTCCTCGGTTTTTATGTAATGATCATTTGTTTAATCCTTGCCTTAACAGGATTAGTTTGGGCTTTCAAGTGGTTTCAAACTACAGTTTATGTTGTGGCATCGCGAAGTGTAACCCCGCCAGCCTTTGTGGAAGTTAAATCAGATTCTACCAAAACCATTTCAGCAATTCCTTTTGATGTCGCTTATGAACAGGCTAAGCAAAAATTTACCGATGCCGACCGGATTGGGATGTCGCCAGCTGCAGGCGGCACCGCAACCATTTATGCCACAGGTTACAGAGGTGAAGAAACCTACTGGAACCACGATGTGATACAATTTGATCAATATTCGGGGAAATTACTGAACCGGAAAAATCAATCAGAAAAAAACGCTGGAGAAGCTTTAATCGGCATGAATTACGATATCCATGTCGGAGCGATTTTAGGTTTACCGGGTAAAACCCTGGCATTTTTCGGCAGCTTAATCGCAGCTAGTTTACCAATAACCGGTTTCATTATTTGGTGGGGTAAGAAGAAGAAAAAGAAAAATCCTGCAGTTTCAAATCATTAATACAACCTTAAAAACAATATAGAATGAAAATTTTTAACTTAATCGTCGGATTGGCAACACTAGCAACAGTTAGTGCGCATGCTCAAGATAAACTGGAGCAAGACAGAAATTCGATTAAAGCTTTGGCTGGTTTTTACAAAGTAAACTTCAACTATGCTGAAGTAACTTCTCCAAACCCTGATTATACTTTTAGCAAACCTTACAGAAGTCATGGTAACGAATGGGCAGAGATTATTGTTGATGAACCGAAAAAAATTGTGATTCAGCACATGTTAGCCATTAATGATTCTACCGTAATTAAGCACTGGCGCCAGGATTGGACGTATGAAGATCCGGAAATTATGCTGTATACCCAGGATAATGCCTGGAAAAAAGTAAACTTAACCGCCGCAGATGTAAAAGGAAAATGGACTCAAAAAGTATATCAGGTTGATGATAGTCCACGTTACCAGGGTTATGGAACCTGGAGTCACGTTGGTGGTCATGATTCATGGCAAAGTGAAACAGACTCTCCTCTGCCGAGAAGAGAATCGACAGTTCGTAAAGATTACAATGTTTTAAATCGCGGCAGCAGAATTACCATTACCAAAGATGGTTGGATGTTTGAGCAAGACAACAAAAAAGTAGTTCGTACACCTCAGGGCGATAAATTCATTGCCACTGAAAAAGGGTATGAAGAGTTTACTAAAATTGATCCGGTAAAATTTGCCTATGCACAAAAATGGTGGGAAAACCAGAAAACGTATTGGGCAGCTGTGCGTGATGTATGGGCAGATTTTGCAAAAACGTCGAACACAAATTTCAAGGTTCAAACAAGTGCCAACGGAAAATTACTTTATGAAACGTTGTTCAGCTTAGGCGATCAATCAATCAAAGAAAAATGGTCTGCTACTCAAAATAAAGAAAAAATAAAAACGGCTCTACAGCCCTATTTAGTGAAATAACCTATTGCCAAATCACATCCTAAGCCATTTAATGCGTACATTAAATGGCTTTTTTGTTGGCAAATGATTCCGATGGTTTAAATTTATTAATTCTTAAAATTTCCATCAACAATATTAAATTACAACCATGAAAAAGTTTTTGATGCTATTAGCCTTATTTTCTTCTTTACAATGTTTCGCCCAGGATTCTGTATACACCAGAAAAATGGTTGATAAACTTAGTTCAAAAGCATTTTGGGGAAGAGGTTACACTAAAAACGGAATGCAAAAAGCAGCAGATTTTTTGGCGGCAGAATATAAAAAATCTGGTTTGATTCCTTTTTCTAATAATTACAAACAAGATTTCAACTTTTCGGTAAATACTTTTCCTGGCAAAATGCAGGTGGAAATTAATGGCAAAAATTTGGTCCCAGGAAAGGATTTTATCGTGAACAACGAGAGCCCAGGTATTAAGTTTAAAGGAAATCTCTCGCAAAAAGATAGCTTAAATTTTCTAGCTTCGCCGTTACTTCTGGTTTCTTTAAAAGATAAGTTAACGTGGTCTGTAGCGACAGAAGTTGGCGAGATCACCCAAATTCAAATAAACAGAAAAAATTTCAATGATCTACCTAGACAAATTATGGTTGATATCGAAAATAAATTTGTCCCAAATTTTAAGGCCTCGAATATTTGTGGTTTAGTTAAGGGTACAAAATATCCCGATTCTATATTGATGATTACCGCTCATTATGATCATTTGGGAGGCATGGGCGCCAAAACATATTTTCCGGGAGCCAATGATAATGCCGCAGGAGTGGCCACCCTGTTGAGCTTGGCTAAATATTATGCCGCAAAACCGCAGCCTTACTCCGTTGGTTTTATTTGCTTTGCTGCAGAAGAGGCTGGACTTTTGGGATCAAAATACTATACCGAGAATCCATTATTGCCTTTAAGCAAAATAAAATTCCTGATCAACCTTGATTTGGTAGGCACAGGCGAAGCAGGAATGACTGTTGTTAATGCAAGTGTTTACCCGAAAGCTTTCTCGCTTTTAAATCAGATCAACGATGCGCATAAATACATTTCAAAAATAAATTCAAGAGGCAAAGCTGCCAATAGCGACCATTATTTTTTTACAGAAAAAGGCGTACCTGCTTTTTTTATTTATACCCAGGGAGGACCGCCTGCTTACCATGATATTTTTGACAAGTCTGAAACGCTACCATTGAATGAATACAACGATCTGTTTAAGCTGATTGTAAATTTCAATAAGAATTTGATGGATTAAATTTCCATTTTAAGGATGAAACCTGCCGAATTTTATTTGAACCCCTTTAAAGGCAGGATGAATCCTATTCCATCAGCAATTTCGGTTTTGGATAATATTCCGGCCCATTGGGATAATTAAATAGATCAGGTTAGCAAATCAGCTCATATTTGAATTAACAAAAACAAGATTCATTATGAAAACCCTATTTAACTTCAGCCTAATATTATTTATTTTGATGGGCGCATCCATCAAGAGCAATGCTCAAAATCAAATTGAAATCGTAATTGTTGGCTCGGCCCATGACAATTCAAAATCGACTCAAGATTTTCAATCCATCATTAATAAACTCAAAAACTTCAAACCAGATATGGTTTTTGGAGAATATCTCCCACCTGCTGATTATGCTACCCTACCTGAAGATCATTGGGCTAAAAAAGCTTTTAGAAAAGGTCATGATTACCTTGAAAAACTAAATCCCGGAGAAGTTAAAAACCTTTCATCGAAAATTGCCAAAGATAAAAAAGCACTATCATCATTTGCATATTACCATAAAACCAGAATGAACCTGGCCGTAAATTACGCCAAAAACTGGGATAGAGGAAATGCTGATTATCAGATCTTCCTATTGGAAAATGATATGAAATCGCGTTTTGGAAAAGAAGAAATGGCAACTTACAACAAAATGTTCGGGATGACAGATTCGCTAAAAAAAGCTGGTTTGTACAGACCAGGAAGCGAATACGCCAAAATTTATTTTCCACTGATTTATCAGTTGAAGCAAGATCAGATTTACAATATGGATTGCCAAACTTATGATAAACCATGGGGAATTGCCTGGGGAAAAATGGATTCGGCTTACAAAGTGATGATAAAAACAGCGAAAGCCGACACTACCTCTGCAGAAGCAGCTACTGTAAAAGCAATGGACAAGTACTGGGCTTTTACAGAGGAAGAGTCTAAAATTTTTAATGCTAATCCGTATGCTGGTATGAATAGCGAAAAATACGGCCGGGTAGATGAGGCATGGAATTTATATGGTGGCCGCCACTTTTACGGCTACGCCGGATTTCCTACAGCCTTACTAAAAGATATGGTAGCGCCATGGTTGTTAAGAAATGAAGCCATGTGCAAAAACATAGTCGATCAGGCTATGGCTAAAAACGCCAAGAGGGTTGTTGTCGGCGTAGGCGCCTCACACCGGATTTTTATGGAAGAAATTTTATCAAAAAATCCGAACATTAAAATTATCAATTATAACGACTTGAAGTAACGCTTTCAATTTGATTCTAACTTCCCCGGCATTAACTTTCCGGGGATTTTTAATTTAAAATCATCCCGACTTCAAACAGAAATCCATCCCGCTCTACATTAATGTTAATCCCTTCCATTGTAATTTTTTTGATTGTGTTTGTAAAAGTGAACAAACAAAATTATTTTTAACTAAATATTTAGTTGAATAATTTTTATTGCAACACTTTTAAGTAATTGGCGTCTTGCATTAAACAAACCTGTTCATCCCTTTTTTATACTTGCTCATCACATTTTTGAAAACCAAACCTCAACCCACTATAAATTAGCAATTCCATTATTAAGACATATATATGAAGAAACTATTACTATCGATCGCTTTTTGCCTTACCTTTTTAAATCTTTTTGCTCAGAAGAATGGAAGTATTACCGGTGTTTTAGCTGATAGTGCTAACCATAAAACCACCTTAAATTATTCAACGGTATCTGTTTATAAAACTGGCGACAGCGTTCTTAATAGCTACAAACTATCGGATGATAAGGGAACTTTCAAAATTAATAACTTGCAGGTTGGCATTAAATACCGTTTAGTTATTACGGCGTGGCAATATGGAACGTACCGGAAAGAAGTGTCCATTACGGCTGAGCAGCCAAATATCAACCTGGGCACACTTTATCTGTCGACACAGGCCAATGATTTAAATGAGGTAAATATTGTAGCAGAAAGACCACCCATCATTGTAAGAAAAGATACCATCGAATTTAACGCCGAATCTTTTAAAACCTTACCCTCAGCTGTTGTAGAGGATTTATTGAAGAAACTACCAGGTGTACAAATTGCATCAGATGGCTCAATTCAGGTTAACGGAAAGGCAGTTAGCAAAATATTGGTTGATGGAAAAGAATTTTTTGGCGGTGACCAGCAAATTGCTACTAAAAACCTACCGGCAAACATTATTGATAAAGTTCAGGTGGTTGATGATAAACAGGCGAAAAGACGAGATCCTGATTTGACAGCAGCAGAAATCCCTCAGATTATAAACCTGAAACTTAAAAAAGCAATTAAGAAGGGTGCTTTTGGAAAGTTATATGCCGGTGGCGGAAGCAAGGAACTTTATCAGGCTGGAGGATTGATGAACTTTTTTCGTGATACCACGCAGGTAAGTATGCTTGCTTATGGAAACAATATTAATCAGCCAGGTTTTAACCCTAATGATGTGCAAACGATTGGTGGATTTGCCCGAAGCGGTGTAAATTCTATGATGATGAGTTCAGGAGGATACTTTGAATTTAATGGCATTAGTTTCGGGGGTAGCTTTAGTGGCATCCAAACTTCTTCAGGTGGCGGTTTTAATTTTAATACGTTGACCAAAAAAGGAATCAAACTCAACACTCAATACTTTTTTGGGCGGAACGATAATTTGCTTGAAAAACTGACCAATACCAACCAAACCTTAGGTAACGATCGGTTAATTACAAATGCGAATGAGAACACAAGCGCTTTAACGCTAAAACATAACATTGCAGGAAAATTAGATTGGCAAATAGATTCGCTCACACAATTAACCATTGAACCTTTTATAGTTTTAAACTCAACTAATACGGTAAGCACAAATTATTCTAGCAACACAAATGCTTCGGGCCAGTTGGTAAACAACCTGCAAAATTTAATTGATCGCAATTCATCAAGCAATAAATATCAGCTGGTTGCTGATTTGAGCAAAGATTTCAAGAAAGCTGGAAGGGCATTTAATATTGGTTTCGATGTATCTACCACGCCGAACCCAATTCTAAACTATAACCGGAGCATCAGCAATTTCTTTCTAACCCCGTCCACATCCGAAATTGATCAACTACGCAACAGTCAGGTTGAAAATTTCAGGTCGTACATTTATACCAACTATAGTGAACCAATTAGCAAAAAGCTGAGTTTTAAAATTGATTTGAGTGGAAATATCCTCAATAATGAAAATGCACTGAGTACTTTTTACCGGAATCCGGCAAATCAATTATATGATATTGCGATACCGAATTTAAGCCAAACGGTAGAACAAAATGGCTTTAAAACAAATACTAATTTAAGTTTAAGATATAAAATCACAAAAGATTTTAACATCCAACCAGGTGTTGTTCATAACTATATCTCATTAAATAATCGTTTCAGTAATTCCAACAATATCGATCAGCGCTATAATTTTATATGGCCAACTTTCCAGCTGGTTTATAAAATTTTCAGGCTGAATTACGATGCCCGTTTCACAGAGCCTAATGTGAGCTACCTTCAACCTGTTGCTGATAATACCAATGCACTTTATATTAGAAACGGTAATCCGGCGTTACTACCTGCCAGAATGCAGCGGTTAAGCATAAATATGTACAAATATGATCCTAAAAATCTGATCAATTACAATTTGTACGGTTATGGAAATTTCACCAAAAACGGAATTGTAAATACCATAAGCATTAGCAATGGTGTGCAAACCGTTACTCCAGTTAACGTAAGTGGTATTTATAATTTCAATGGTGGGGCAAATGGATCGAGAGATTTTAAAATTAATAAAACAACGTTAAAATTGGGCATAGGTGTTTGGGGGAATATTAATCACGCTCCTGTGATTATCAATAACGTCCGCAGTGATGCCAATGTATTTTACATCGGACCAAATGGTAATGTTCGTGTGAACTTTAACGATCTGGTAGAGATTTCTCAATTTTATTCGGTTAGTTTAAACCGCAGCCGCTATCAGGATAGTTTTTATACAAACCTAAGCTATAACACACATACAGCAACTTCAGAACTGATCATTCGATATCCTAAAAAGGTTGTGTTTGAAACCAATTTCGCCATAACTGCCAATACACAACAAATTGCAGGCTATAATAACAACATTAAACTTTGGAATGCAGCTGTAACCTATCTTTTTATGAAAAACGACAGGTTACAATTGAAATTAGCGATTAATGATATTTTGCAAAGTAATGTACGTAGATCGGTTGAGATTACGGGAAATAGTGTGATTGATTACCAGACAAACAACTTAGGTAGATATGGAATGTTAACACTCACTTACAATATTCAAAACTTTGGACAGAAAGTGGGTGGCCGACAAACATTCTTCAACTTCTAAAAATTTGAATATCATTATTCCAAAACACGGGCTCATCTATCCAAGTTAGATGACCTCGTATTTTAAAAGCTGATGCTAAGCTAAAGTCAGTTTAACCAAATATTGATCTTCGCCATCATCAAATATCATTTCGCAATTCCAGCCTGTTTCTTTTGCAATTGTTTTGATCGTTTCTTCATCAACATAAACCCAGTTGAACCAATTCCCTTTTTCTCCTTTATATTCGTATTGATAAGAAACTTCACCATAATATTGGTTTTGAGGTTTAGGCAGGTCTTCGTAGAGATATGAAATATCAGATGAATCGAAAATCACTTGTCCGCCGGGATTAAGTAAATCTTTCATTCTGATTAGAAAATCTTTGAATCCCGGCAATGTTCCGGTTAGGCCAATGCCGTTCATTAGCATTAAAATGGTATCAAACTTTTCCTGATAGTTGAAAACATCTTGTAGCAAAGCTTTTTTAACCCCACGATCTTTCATAATATTCACGGCTGCCTCCGAAACATCAATCGCAGTTACATCAATATTAAAAGCCTGCAACAGTAAAGCATGACTTCCGACTCCGGCACCAATATCCAACACTTTCCCCTCGCACATTTTCAACGCTTGTAGTTCCAATACAGGCATATCCTCATCATCACGAAAAAAAAACTCTAAAGGCATTTCTTCTGGCTCGCCGTAAGAATTATGCAGCCAAAGTATATCGGCTTCGCCGGTTTTATAAATATCAGTAAGCGCTTTACCAAAAACATCCATAAGGCAAAGATAAAAAAATGGAACATGTATTGGATTACTGTAAAACCAATAAGAATTTTCATTGCGAGGCACGAAGCAATCTCATTCGGTAAAAGATTGCTTCGTGCCTCGTAATAAATAATATGATTTTAAATCCGATAAAATCAGATGGTTTAATGATTTCTCCGTTCGGTAGAAATAACAATCAATCCAAGATGAAGTTTAATCTAATTCAAACTCCTGATGGTATTCTGGAATAGCTACATGCTTAAATCCATGATCCTTCAATCTTGTGGCAAAATTTTGCTGAACATCATATTCACCGTGAACCAAAAACAGCTGTTTTACTTTCGCCGGATCCTGGCAAGAAAGAAATTGCAATAAATCTTCATAATCGCCATGTGCACTCATCGATTTTATAGATTGAATTTCAGCTTTCACTTCATATTCATCTCTAAAAATTTCAACCACTTTTTTACCTGCAATTAACTGTCCGCCCAATGAATTTGGTTCACAGTAGCCTACCATCAAAATGGTGTTTTTCTGATTGCCGATATTGTTTCTGATGTGGTGTTTCACACGTCCGGCATCAGCCATTCCTGAAGCAGAAATAATTACACAAGGTCGCGGATCTTCATTTAACTTTTTCGATTCTTCAACGCTTTCGATAAAGCGTAAGCCTTTAAAGCCAAAAATATCATGATCAACCTTTAAGACCTGTTTCACACCATTGTTGTAAACCTCCGGATGGTTGCGCAAAATTTCAGTGGCCTTGGAAGACAAAGGACTATCAACGTAATATGGAACATCAGGCAGTTTGCCTTTCAACTCCAAACCATTTAAGGCAAAAAGCAACTCCTGTGTTCTGCCCACAGCAAAAGCCGGAATGATAACTTTTCCCTTCTTTACCTTGCAAGTATGGTTGATGATTTCAAAAAGCATGTCCTCAATTGGATCGAGATCTTTATGTAATGAATCGCCATATGTTGATTCCATTAAAATATAATCCGCCTGATCGAACTGCTGCGGGCTTTTTAAAAGTAAATCACCATAGCGGCCAACATCACCTGAGAAAGTGATTTTCTGGGTTTTCCCATCTTCGGTAATGGTTAAATGTACTGCGGCACTGCCCAGAATATGGCCGGCATCGGTAAATTTTAAACTAATGTGCTCATCGATTTTAAAATCTTCCTCATAAGCAACAATCTTCATCTGGCTTAATGTTTTGGTTACATCTTCATCAGTATAAAGCGCTTCCTCCATCTCTTCTCCTTCCCGCAGGTGCCGGTTAGAAAATTCAGCATCCTGCATCTGAATCTTTGCCGAATCCATCATCAGAATTCTGGATAAATCCATTGTAGCAGGTGTACAAAATATTTTCCCCTCAAAACCATCAGCAACCAATTTAGGCAAAAGGCCACAATGGTCGATATGTGCATGAGATAAAACGAGATAGGTAATTTTTTTCGGATCAAAGCCAAAATAATCATTCAGCTTATCGGTAACATGGCCCATTCCTTGAAACAGTCCACAATCTAATAATATTTGGGTATTATTTTTTAGGGTAATAAGGTGCTTACTTCCCGTAACTGTACGGGCAGCACCGTGAAAGGCAATCTTCATTTAGATGTGGTTAGAATTTGAAATAAAAATGCCGGATATTTCCGGCATTTCCAATTTCGTTAAGCGTTTACTTCAGCAATTTTATCTTTTACCTTATCGGCTACTCCTGAAGCTTTATCAGCTAAGCCAGCTAATTTATCTTTTGATGCATCTAGCAAATCAGCAAAAAAATCTGATACTTTACCTTTTAAATCATTAGTAGAATCTGACGATAATGCTAATGCGATAGTTGCTCCCAATGCTGCTCCGGCTAATACGCCTACTATAATTTTTGTCTCTTTTTTCATGATGTTTGCTATTTAGTAATTAAACATATTTTACCTTGAGGTGTTTTAATTTTTTTCATCATACAAAAACCAATCCATAATGAAACAAGTATTTTTTATTGATCTTGATAACACTATTTACTTTACCAAACCAAATAAAGAGGTGTTAATGACTGGGCTATATGATTTGTTAGATCAACAAAATTTAAAGATCGATCAGGCAGATTACCAGGCAGCTAAAGATGAGATGTTGCGAACACCTTTTTTAAAAGTGGCAGAGAAATACCATTTCCCTAAAGATGTGGTTGATCATACCGTTGAATATCTTGCCAATAGAGAGGTGTTAAAGCCGCTTCAACCAAGCGACGATTATCCCTATATTAAAAGCTTACAAGGCCGGAAATTTATTGTTACGGCGGGCTTTCCAAAACAGCAAAAATCAAAAGTTATCATGTTGGGCATAGCCGATGATTTTGAAGAGGTGCACGTGGTTGATGTTTCCGTATCGAATAAAAAGCAAGCTTTCATTAATTTGATCGAAAAACATAACCTCAACAAAAATGAAATTTTAATCATTGGAGATGACGCAGATTCGGAAATAAAATTTGGTTTAGAACTTGGGATCGAAACTTTCTTGTTAGACCCTGACAATCTTCATCCAAACGCTGAGAGTACTTTTAAAGAAAAAGATTTGAGCAAATTACATCAAGCTGCGGGGCAATAACTACCCATAAAAAAAGCCCCGATTTTCATCGGGACTTTCAATCCATCTATCCTCGTCCACCTCTCGATGGCCTTCCTCCTTCAGAGCCGCTTCTTTCGCCGCCCCCTCTTTGTTGCTGAGGTGCTGCTTCAGTTCTTCTTTGTTCCTGGCGTTGTTGCATTTGTTGTTGCTGTTGCGCCCTTTGTTGTTGCTGCTGTGCATCACGTTGAGCCCTTTGCTGTTCCATTTGTTGCGAACGTTGCTGCTGCATTTGCTGATCACGCTGTGCCCTTTGCTGTTCAGCTTGTTGCGAACGTTGTTGCTGCATTTGCTGATCACGTTGAGCCCTTTGCTGTTCCATTTGCTGAGAACGTTGTTGCTGCATTTGCTCATTACGCTGTGCCCTTTGCTGTTCCATTTGCTGAGAACGTTGTTGCTGCATTTGCTCATTACGCTGTGCCCTTTGCTGTTCCATTTGTTGTGAACGTTGTTGCTGCATTTGCTCATTACGTTGAGAGTTCTGTTGAGCAGCTTGCTCAGCACGTTGCCGCTGCATTTGTTGCGAACGCTCATCATTACCCCTCACTTCACGTTGAGTACGTTGCTGATCCTGGCTCATACGATCTTGCTGGTTGCGTTGCTGGCGTATTTGCTCCGAACGCTGCTGATCCTGACGGCTGTTCACATTTGCATCACCATTTCTTTGCTCAATTCCATTGGTATTTCCACGGCTTGTTCTTCCATTGGCATTGCGATCATAAGCCTCACCTCTATTGTTGGGTTGATTGTCTCTGCCAACGTTTGCATCATTTCCTCTGCCGTTGCGGTTATCATTTCTTGAACCAAAACGATTATCGCTATTTCCTCTTTGTTCATTATTGCCACGATTGGTATTGTTATCTCTGCCCCTTTGATCACGATTTGCATAGCCTTCATTTCTGCCGCCCCTGCTAATTCCTGCATTCCCTTGTTCAAATTTTCTTGGAGCAGCATTGCGATTATCAACTGCATTACGTTCCGGCCTTGGTCGGTAAATCGAAACTTCCCTTCCACCTACTCTACTTGCACCCGGGCGATTACTTTGCGCATAACGATAAACCGTTACATCACGATTGGTTGCTCTTCTAATGTCTTCCATTCTCGGGCCGCCATAATAACTTCTTCTGTTGTAAACATAAGTGTTGTTAATGATGGTAGTGTTGCGGATATAAACATTATTACGGCCGTAATCATATCTTGGAAAGGTATTAATGTAGATATTTCTTTGCGGAATAAAGTTCCAGCAAAATTCTGGTACCACATAACGGCGGCCAAAGCTTAAATTAATGTTAATGCTTGGCGCCATTGGTGCCCAGCCATAATAACCATCACCACTTCTCCAATCAACCCAAGCTGGTCCCCAGTTGGTATCCGGTAACCAAATCCATTGGCGGTAACTATTTATTACCCAACGGCCATAGTGAAATGGAGCCCAACCCCAATCATAATTGGAAACCCAGGTATTGCCATATTCTGTCATGGCCCAACGCCCGTTTGTGTAGTAAGGACGAAATTCATTTTGATCAACATCCGGACGCCATACGTAGCCATATTGCGGATCCTGAATCCAGGTTCCGTAGGGACTAAGTTCATCATAAAAGGTTTGCATGGAAATATTCCCCGTGCTGTAACCATCATCCTGGTAGCTATCTTGATAGTCTTGTGCCCTGACTAAGGTGGTGGTTCCGACAAGGAGCCCAAAAAGCCCCAGCACAACTGCCGATTTTTTCAGTGTTTTCATTTGTGTGTTTATTTTAATAACCTAACTTGTGTGTATCAATTAGAGAACCAAAAATTTGCAAGGTTTAATATGCATGCATAGTTTTTTAGTTTTCCGGCAAATCATGCCAATTAAGGCATATTTAACTATTATTTAACGTTTTATACACGTGATAATTGTGCAGAATATAAGTCATTCAGAAATAAAATTTGCTACACCACTGTTTACAAAAGAGATTATATCGAACGTTGCTAAAACTTTAAAACTAAAATTCTGTTTATTGTACCTATTTTTGCATCATGCAGAACGGCACTTTATATCTTATCCCTGTTCCTCTTGCTGAAGAGGTAGCACACAAAACCTTTACGCCCTATTTGGTTGATACCATTAACCAAATTGACACCTACATTGTAGAAAATAGTAAAACCGCTCGTCGATTTTTGAAGGAGGCAGGTTTAAAAACACCTCAGAAAGATCTAATCGTACATGATTACGGAAAACATAACCGTACTGACTTAGGGCAGTTTTTTAATGAGCTGAAAGCAGGGAAAGATGTGGGTTTAATGAGTGAAGCTGGTTGTCCGGGAATTGCAGACCCAGGTGCCGATATTGTAGCCGAAGCACACAAACGTGGGATCAAAGTTGTACCCTTGGTTGGCCCAAGCTCAATTTTATTGGCATTAATGGCTTCTGGTTTTAATGGACAGAGTTTTGCCTTCTGGGGATATTTGCCCATTGACAAGGAACAGCGCACCAAACGCATTAAGGATTTAGACTTATCAGCCAGCCGATATAAACAAACCCAAATTTTTATTGAAACGCCATTTCGAAATAACCAACTTTTTGAAGAAGTACTGAAAAGTTGCAAACCTAACACACAAATTTGTGTGGCCAGCAACCTAACCGCCGAGGATGAGTTTATTAAAACCCAAAGCGTATACAACTGGCGCAAGGAGGAAATCGATCTCCATAAAAAACCAACAATATTTTTAATGTATTAAATGAAATGGCCTGTGAAAACAGGCCATTTTGATTATTCCTTCAAAACAGGTTAGCATATGGTAACTTTGCAACTGCAAATAGTTGCATTTACCTGTCCACCTAAACTGGATTGCAGCGGTATCGCCCGATTCTTCATCGGGCATTTAGCGGAAAGCCAGACGAACATTAATTTGCCTGCTGATATTGCTTTTCAAATTTTTATCATCTTACGAAATTATATTCACATACAATTTCATCCGATAAATTTCCCACATTTTTCGGTGGAAAACTTGATTTTAAAAATCCTTAAATTCCGTAAATCCTGATTAGCTTTGCTTCCTTTAAATCGAAAATCTTAATATGTTAGCTCATCATAAAATCATAGCTGCAGAATTAAAAATTGCAGAAAAACAAGTTACGGCTACAGTAAGCCTGTTGGATGAAGGCGCAACCGTACCTTTTATCTCCCGCTACCGCAAGGAATTAACCGGAAGTTTAGATGAGGTTGAAGTTGCTGCGATCCGCGACAGGGTATTGCAATTACGCGATTTAGATAAACGCCGCGAAGCGATTTTGAAATCGATGACCGAGCTTGGAAAACTGACGCCCGAACTGGAAAAGAAAATTAATGAAGCGGAAACTATTTCACTTTTAGAGGACATATATCTTCCGTACAAACCCAAACGTAAAACCCGTGCATCTGTAGCGAAAGAAAAAGGCTTGGAGCCTTTGGCATTGCAAATTTTTGACCAGAAGCACTTTGATTTAGACGCTGAAGCAGATAAATTTATTGATGCTGAAAATGGAGTAAATTCTTTAGCAGAGGCATTAGCAGGTGCTAGAGACATTATCGCTGAAATGATTTCTGAAAATGCCGAAGCCCGTACCAAAATGCGCACTTACTTTCAGGAAAAGGCAGAATTTAAATCGGAAGTAATTAAAGGAAAAGAAGAAGAAGGTATTAAGTACAAGGATTATTTTGAATGGAATGAGCCTGTTAAAACTGCTGCATCGCACCGTGTTCTGGCGATGCGTCGTGGCGAGAAAGAGTTAATTTTACGTTTGGATGCTTTACCGCCAGCCGAAGGCGCAATCGAAATGCTGGAAAATCAATTTGTGCTAGGCAACAATGCCGCATCGAAACAAGTTCAGCAAGCATTAGAAGATGGTTACAAGCGCTTGCTGGAGCCGGCAATGGAAACCGAACTTCGGGTGTTAACCAAACAAAGAGCCGATGAAGAAGCCATTCGGGTTTTTGCAGAAAATGCCCGACAGTTGCTATTGGCTGCACCAATGGGACAGAAAAATGTATTGGCTATTGATCCAGGATTCCGTACAGGCTGTAAGGTTGTTTGTTTAGATAAGCAAGGCCAGCTTTTGGAAAATGCAGCCATTTACCCGCATACCGGCCAAGGCAATGTGAAGAATGCCGAAATAACCATTCAACAGCTTTGCGAAAAACACAAAGTAGAGGCCATTGCCATTGGTAATGGAACTGCGGGAAGAGAAACTGAAGCATTTATCCGTGCTCTGAATTTACCACAGGTTACCATTGTAATGGTTAATGAAAGTGGTGCATCTATTTATTCTGCATCGGAAGTAGCGAGAGAAGAGTTTCCAACGCAGGATATTACCGTTCGTGGTGCTGTTTCTATCGGTCGCCGTTTGATGGATCCACTGGCAGAATTGGTAAAAATTGATCCGAAATCGATAGGTGTTGGGCAATACCAGCATGATGTTGATCAAAATAAATTACAGGCCAGTTTAGATGATACGGTTATTAGTGCGGTAAATGCTGTTGGAGTGGAATTGAATACGGCATCAAAACAAATCCTGGCTTACGTTTCTGGCTTAGGGCCAACTTTAGCGCAAAATATTGTTGATTACCGGAATACTAACGGCGCTTTCAAAAATCGGGAAAGCTTAAAGAAAGTGCCTCGCCTGGGTGATAAAGCCTATGAGCAGGCTGCTGGTTTCTTACGCATCCGTCATGCTGAGAATGTTTTAGATATGAGTGGTGTGCATCCGGAGCGATATGCGGTAGTTGATAAAATGGCCAAAGATTTAGGCACAACAGTTTCTGCTTTGATGAAAGATACACAATTGCAAAAGCAAATTAAGCCACAACAATATGTTACCGATGAAATTGGTTTGCCAACGTTAAACGACATTCTAAAAGAGCTGGCCAAACCTGGCCGCGATCCGCGTGAAGCGTTCGAAGCTTTTAGCTTTACAGATGGCGTAAATGAAATCGGCGATTTGAGAATAGGCATGAAACTGCCTGGAATTGTAACCAACATCACCAATTTCGGTGCCTTTGTTGATATTGGCGTGCATCAGGATGGTTTAGTACACACCAGCCAACTGGCTAATCGCTTTGTGGCCAATCCAAATGATGTTGTTAAAGTACATCAGAAAGTTGAAGTTACCGTTATGGAAGTTGATGCTGCCCGCAAGCGAATTTCTTTATCGATGAAAACCGAAAACAGCCCGAAATCCGTAGACAAGATTCCGAAGCCGGAAAAAGCAAGGAATAAGGAACAACCAGCGAACAACAGCCACCAGAGAACGAAGAATTTCGCTCCAAAACCGCAGCAGGTAAAAAAAGATGCCGATGGCGATTTGCAGGAGAAATTAGCAAAGCTGAAAAGCTTGTTTAAATAGGTAATACATTCGGCTTAATCAGGCATGACAACAAAAAAAGGAGAAATCTTAATTGCGATATTCAGCGATTAAAAATTTCTCCTTTTGTATTTGATCAAAACTTAGTGTTGATTAATAATCGTATTTGTGCGTATAATCAGTTGTAGAAGTTACCGTAAAGTTTTGATCATTTGTAACGACTTGTCCATTTACTTCAGCTTTATAGCTCACTTTAAATGAAGGATTTGTAGCACCTGGATTTAAACATTGTTGACTGGTTGTAACTAATCTTAAAGGTGTTGTACTTTCAATTACGTAAGTTTTTGTAGCGCCTAAAAAATCGTTTTTTCCTAAAGAGATGGCTGTTTCATTGTTTTTGGTTACACCATTAACTTTCCAAATGGTTTTTGCATTGTCAAGGCTTCCACCTACAAAAACGAATGATACGTAATCTTGCTCTTCTACTCCATCAACAGTTACAGTGAATTTAAAGTTTTTGTTCTCCGTATCGATTGGCATTTCATTGCTTTCTTTTTTACAAGAAAACAAAATTGTTAAAGTTAGTAACGGCAGAATAGTAAAGAGAACTTTTTTTAAGTTTTTCATGGATTAAAATGTTAGGATGATTAATTATTTTTTTTTCAAAAAATCAACAATTATGCCAACAGAAACCCATCAAAAGCCAGTCAATATGCAGAAGATAAGGACTTTAACCTTAACTTACAGAAAATCAGTGTTAAACAAATTAAGAATAATTAATTTGAAAACTAAAAATCTAGTGCATTAAACTGAATATATTGCAAAATATAGTGAACTAATATTTATACAATCAATAAAACGATTTACTAATATACGTTCCGATATTTTTTTGAAATGGTGCTGTGTTTAAAGATTTGCAAACTTATCCTTGTGTTCCAGCCTTGTTTTCGGTAAACTTTCAGGATAATTATTTTGGATAAAAGTGATCATGGCTTCGCGGACATTGCAACGCAAATCAAAGGCTCTTGATGAATTAGAAGCACTCATCAAAAACCTGATCTCAATTGATCCGTCTTTATTTGTATCGGTAACCTGAACCACATTTACTCGTTTATCCCAAAGGGGATTAGTTGTTAAAAGCCTTGTTAACTCCTGGCGCAAGGGTTCAATCGGAATGGTATAATCCATATATAAAAACACGGTTCCGAGTAAATCGGCGGAAACCCTTGTCCAGTTTTGGAAGGGTTTTTCAATGAAGTAGGTAATGGGCAAAATCAATCTCCGCTGATCCCAGATACTCACCACAACGTAAGTCAGGGTTATTTCTTCCACTCTTCCCCATTCTCCTTCAACAATTAATACATCATCAATCCGGATAGGCTGTGTAAAAGCGATTTGAAAACCTGCCAGTAAATTTCCCAGAGATTTTTGTGCAGCAAAACCGATAATAATTCCACCAATTCCAACCCCTGTAAGTAAACCTGCACCGATTTTACGCATACTTTCGAAACTCAACAAAATGATAGCGGCAGTAATTAAAATGATCAGCGAAACAATGAACTTTCTTACAAACTGGAGCTGTGTACGGATTTTTCTTTCCTTCAGATTGTTTTCTTTATTGAGATCATATTTGAGATAAAAAAAGTCTTCCAGAACGTTAATCAACCTGATTAATATGAGTGCAAAAATTGCAGTAAGCGCAATTTCGAGCATTTTATCAAGGTGCAAGCGAACCGACGCCGGCATCACCATAATATCAAGTGATGAATTTAATAAGAGCAAAGGAATGAACACCGCTATTGGCCTGCGAAGATGTTTGATGGTAGATTTTATAATCACAGAATCCCACCAGCGGGAAAGCATAATAAAGATTTTATGAATGATAAATTTAATAAGTAGTCCGAGTAAAATTGCGGCTATCCCAATAATTAAGTTCTTGATAAAAATAGGAATAGGATAACCGAAAAAATGGTCGAGATACTGCATAAAAGTAATTTGTTGGTTAAATATTAGCGCTTGCATTTATTTAACAACAACACTTATGCTTTGTTTCAGAAAGAAAAAATAGGCGAGATTAGGAGCGTTACAATCTAAAATTTAGGAATCAAATACAATGATCTAATATAACATTTTTTACAGATTTGTCACATCGAGCTTGTCGAAACGCCAAAATGAATTTCCAACAAGCTCAGACTGACAAAAACTAGATATAAGAATGTTTAAATTTGTGCGACAAATTCTTTTATTGAAGCGCCAGGATTATTGGTCTTCATGAAGTTCTCACCGATTAAAAAGCCATTGAATCCAGCAGTTTTCAGTTCTTTAATGGTTTGAGGATTGCTGATAGCACTTTCGGAGATTTTCAAAAATTCATCAGGAATACGATTAACCAAATCAAAAGAAGTTTGAATATCTACCGTAAAATCTGCCAGGTTTCTGTTATTGACGCCAATGGCATCCAAATTCGGAGAAATACTTCTTTCCAGCTCCTCCAGATTATGGACTTCCAACAAAACATTCAATCCTAAATTTTGTGCAAACTTGCCAAAATCATTAATTTGTTTTGGCGTCAGAATCGCTGCAATTAGTAAAATGATATCAGCACCCCAGGCTTTTGCTTCTAAAATCTGGTATTCATCAATCATAAAATCCTTACGAAGAATGGGGATCTGATTTACCGCTCTTGCTGCTAAAATATCATCAGTTTTTCCGCCAAAAAAATCTACATCAGTTAACACAGACAGCGCAGATGCGCCAGCATTATTGTAGGCCTGGGTAACCTCCGCAACGTCAGCAACACCATTGATCAAACCTTTTGATGGCGAACGTCGTTTAAACTCTGCAATAATTCCGGTTCTGTCTTCAGCCAACAAAAACTCTTTAAAAGAGTAAGGCGTACGTTTAAAATGATCCGCCTTCTCTAAATCTTGTATGGAGATCAGTCGCTTTGCATCAGCAACTTCTTCTTTTTTCCGTAATACGATTTTATCTAAAATATTCATTTTTTCCAATTTACCGTCATTGCGAGGCACGAAGCAATCTATCTAAGTGAGATTGCTTCGTGCCTCGCAATGACGAAATTATTAAGAAGTCAACCAATTCTCCATCATCTGTTTACCATGCTCGGTCAGCACACTTTCAGGATGAAATTGTACCCCGCGAACATCCAGGCTTTCATGTCTCAAAGCCATTATCTCACTTTTGTGATCTCTGGCCGTAATCTTCAAACAAGATGGAAAATTCTCTTTACTCACTACCCAACTGTGGTAACGACCAACATTTATCGTTTGCGGACATTCCCAAAATAGTGGTTCATCGCCATCAACAACGGTAACTGGTGTAGCGATACCGTGCATCGGTCTGCCCAGGTTCAACAATGTTCCGCCAAAAGCTTCAGCAATGGCCTGCTGACCTAAACAAACACCAAAAATACTCTTTGTTGGTGCATAAGTTTTAATCACGTCCAATAATAATCCAGCCTCTTCAGGGATACCTGGCCCAGGTGAAAGCAAAATTTTGTCATATTGCGCTACATCAGCCAGTTCGAATTTATCATTTCTCCAAACCACCGCTTCGTAACCCACCTCGTTAATTAAATGAACCAGGTTATAGGTGAAACTATCGTAGTTATCGATTACTAGAACAGCCTTTTTATCTTTATTTTCCATTGGTTAATTTTCTATTAAAATCCATCTTCCATCAAATGCCCTCGGCCATTTCTAAAGCCTTACGTAAGGCAGCAATCTTATTGTTCACTTCCTGCATTTCAGTTTCAGGAACTGAATCCGCCACGATACCCGCACCAGCACGGTAATGCAGTTCGTTATTTTTACTCATAAACGTCCTGATCATGATGGCATGGTTGAAATCTTCGTTGAAACCCATGAAACCAATTGCGCCGGCATAAAAATTACGCCCCAGCTTTTCATTTTCATCAATTAATTGCATGGCTTTATATTTTGGCGCACCACTCAAGGTGCCTGCCGGATAAGTATCTGCAACCACATTAAAAGCACTTACATTTTCCTGTAAATGACCACTTACTTTACTCACCAAGTGAATCAAATGCGAATAATATTGAACCTCTTTAAATGATTTCACTTCTACACGATTGCAATGACGGCTTAAATCATTTCTGGCTAAATCTACCAACATCACATGTTCCGCACTTTCTTTTGGATCTTGCTCTAGCTTTTTAGCCTGTTCTGCATCTTCGATATCATTCCCGCTACGCTTAAAGGTTCCGGCAATTGGAAAAATATTGGCCGTATTATTTTTAATGGTGATTTGTGCTTCAGGTGATGAACCAAAAAGCTTGAAATTTCCATAATCGAAATAGAACAGGTAAGGCGATGGATTAATCGATCTCAAACAACGGTAAACATTAAATTCATCACCAGAGAAAGCCTGTTTAAAGGCTCTTGACGGCACAATTTGAAATACATCACCACGATAAATGTGTTTTTGAAGTTTCTCTACCAGATCCATAAAGCCCTGATCGGTTAGATTCGAAGTTTCTTCCCCCCGAAGCTGGAATTTGTATTCAGGATAATTTTTATTCTGAATCAGATATTCCATTTTTTCCAATCCCCCCTCTTCTTCTCCCTCAAAGGTATTTTTGAAAAGCGTGATTTCGTTTTTGAAATGATCGATTGCAATGATGTACCGATACAAATGATATTGCATTTCAGGAATTTCTTCTCCCTCTGGAGTTTCAGAAGTGAATTGAATATCTTCAAAGTGCTGAACCGCATTCCAGGTGAAATAACCAAAAAGCCCGCTTGAGATAAATTTAATTTCAGGCAGTTCAGTTTCTTTAAACTTATCTTTAAAATCTGCGATTTCCTGCATCAGATTTTTGCTTTCTGTAATGCCAACGGTACCATCTGGAAAATATGTTTCTAAACGTTTTCCTTTTAAGATAATTCCCGCAACCGGGTCGGCACAAACAAAACTCATTGAATTTTCTCTGCTATGGTAATCTGAACTCTCCAGCAAAATACTGTTTGGATAAACATCACGTAAGCGAAGATAAATGCTCACTGGCGTGGTGGTATCGGCAAGTAGTTTTTTGTAAGTAGTATTTATTCTGTACATTTTTTTACGGTATTTCCGTCATTGCTTCGTGCCTCGCAGTGACGGGATTTATTATTAAAAATAAAAAGCCCGGCGTGTGGTTCTACGCCGGGCTTTAATGGTTCTTTAAGGTTTAGGTTGATAAAAATATTTTCCTCATACGCAGCCGGCGCAATTCTGTTTTGAATTACTTTGCCAAAGCCATGTATGTATATTGTTGATCATGAGCGACAAAAATATAAAGAATTTTGAATAATGGAAATATTTGTGAAATTTCCTGCAACACGTTCAATCCTAAAAAAAGGGAAATCCGCTTTTAAATCAGATTTCCCTTGTAAAATTTAAAATTTATTAATTAAATCTTTATCGAAACGCTATAAGCGCTACCAATAAATGCTTAATTTTTAAGATATCCCAAAAAATGATCTCCCTGGAACATTTTTTGTCATCACCAAAATAGAAACGACAATCAGCACCAAGGCCAATCCGAAGAAAATAGCAATATTACGATGTTTGTCTACAGCATCTGCCACTCTTTTCGATTTTGCATTACCAACAGTAATTAAAACAATGGCAACAATCATCATCGCGGTATGCTCAGCTCTAAAGTATCTGCCAATCGCATCGCTCATAGGCAATTTAGTAAGCGGACTTAAAAAATAAAGCACTAAGCCAATCAAAAACTGAATGTGTGCACTAATTAGTGTAAACACATTTAATTTACGATTACCTTCTGTGTAAGTTTTTTTTCCAAACCAACCCGATAAAGCATTGATAACTGCAATTACTAATAAAATTAATACGATGTAGCGCCATCCAGAGTGCGCAGATTTTAAGATACTATACATTTTTATAAAATATGTTTGTCCAAAAATAGGGATTAATTGTAAAAAATAGGATATTCTGCTCAACCAACGCTAATTTATATTAGTTTTAAACAAAATAAACCCCCAAACTGATCATGAAGAAAATTTTACTCGCTATTGCGATGGTATTTTCTACTACAATTATGTTTGCACAGCAAACTACCTTCCCTGTAAACGGCTCCTTTGATACGCGGCCAGGAATGTTTGCCTTTACAAATGCGACTATAGTAGTAAATGCCAACCAAACCTTAACAAATGCTACACTATTAATCAAAGGACAAACCATTCAGGCAGTTGGCGCTGGTGTTACTGTACCTAAAGGTTATGTAGTTGTAGATTTGAAAGGAAAATTTATTTATCCCTCATTGGTTGATGCTTTTTCGAATTATGGAATTGCTGAAGCACCCGCCCAGGCCCGGGGCTTTGGCGGACAACGTCAATCTATTTTTGTTTCTACCAAAAAAGGTGCTTATGGCTGGAACGAAGCCATCAGACCTGAAACTTACGTAAAAAATATTTTTTCAGTAGATACCAAAAAAGCTGATGAATTGCGTAAGGTTGGTTTTGGAAGCGTGAATGTAATCAGTCGCGATGGCATTGCCCGTGGTGTTTCTGCAGCGGTAACACTGAATGAAGGCGCTGATAATGCAGTGATTCTGAAAGATCAAACCGCAGCCAATTACTCTTTCAACAAAGGAACTTCATCAAATGATTATCCTACTTCTTTAATGGGATCGATTGCTTTGTTGCGCCAAACTTATTACGATGCGCAATGGTATGGCAAACAAAAAGAGGAGTACAACATTTCATTAGATGAATTTGGGAAACAACAAACCATCCCTCAAATTTTCGAGGTTGACGGTTGGCAGAATGTACTTCGTGCTGATAAAATTGGAAAAGAATTTGGCAAGAAATTCATCATCAAATCTGGTGGCGATGAATATCAACGCATTAACGAAATCAAGGCAACTGGCGCAAGTTTGATCGTTCCGATATCTTTTCCAAAAGCATATGATGTAGAAGACCCTGCGGAAGCCAGAAATGTAACCTTATCACAAATGAAAGGTTGGGAATTGGCTCCAACGAATCCGGCAGCTTTAGAAAAGGCAGGTGTTAATTTTGCACTTACTGCCTTTGGTTTAGAAAACAGCCGCGATTTCTGGACGAATATCCGCACCGCGATTGAAAACGGTTTAACTGAGAAACAAGCTTTATTAGCGGTAACTACAATTCCTGCCAACTTATTGGGCATTGGAGATAAAGTTGGTTCACTGGAAAAAGGCAAAGTGGCTAACTTCTTAATTTCATCAGACAACCTATTCAAAAACGGCAATATCATTTTCGAAAATTGGGTACAGGGAAAACGCTTCATCGTTAATAAAATCGATGTGAGCGATATTCGTGGAACTTATAACCTCAATGTGGATGGCGCTGGTGCTTTAACGCTCAAAATCACCGGAACAGGTGGCGGCTCAACCGCTGCAATTGAAAGAACTGGTGTAGATAGCGTTAAAACCTCGGCTACTTTCACCAGAAGCGGCGACTGGGTAAGCATCAATTTCAATCTGAAGAAAAATCCGAAAGGCGATGTGCGTTTAAGCGGATACATTACTTCTGCCAACCCGATAACCATTAAAGGTGAATCTGCTTTGGCAGATGGATCTACAGGGAAATTTACCGCAACTTTTAAAGAGGCTGCAAAAGAAATGCCTAAAAAAGATGAGCCAAAGCCATCATTAGCGGTGGGTTCGTTAATTTATCCATTCACTGCTTTTGGTGCAACGGAATTACCAAAAGTGGAAACTGTTTTAATCAAAAACGGTACGGTTTGGACGAATGAAAAAGATGGCGTACTTCAAAATGCAGATGTACTATTAGAGAACGGAAAAATTAAAGCTGTAGGGAAAAACCTCTCTGCAGGTGGCGCAAAAGTGATTGATGCCACAGGCAAACACATCACTGCAGGTATTATCGATGAACATTCGCATATTGCTGGCGCTGGTGGTATTAATGAAGGCGCCCAATCTGTTTCTGCAGAAGTTCGCATTGCCGATATCATCAATTCGGAAGATGTAAATATTTACCGCCAATTGGCTGGTGGTGTAACCACTTCTCATATTTTACACGGTTCCGCAAATCCGGTTGGAGGTCAATCGCAACTGATTAAACTTCGTTGGGGTAAATCACCGGAGGAATTAAAGTTTGCTGGCGCTGACGGATTCATCAAATTTGCACTAGGAGAAAATGTGAAGCAAAGTAATTTTGGTACGGGTGCCCGTTTCCCGGTAACCCGTATGGGCGTTGAACAAACATTTGTGGATGAATTTACCCGTGCGAAAGAATATGAAAAAGCAATGAAAGTAAAAGGCAACAGCGTTCGCAGAGATTTGGAATTGGATGCGATCGTTGAAATCCTGAACAACAAACGTTTCATTACTTGCCACTCTTACGTACAAAGCGAAATCAATATGTTAATTCATGTTGCTGATAGCCTTGGTTTTAAAATCAATACTTTCACACACATTTTAGAAGGCTATAAAGTGGCTGATAAAATGAAAGCACATGGTATTGCGGGTTCTACTTTCTCAGATTGGTGGGCTTACAAAAATGAGGTTGCTGAGGCCATTCCTTACAATGGAAAAATTATGCACAATGTTGGCGTAACCACTGCTTTCAACTCTGACGATGCAGAAATGGCTCGTCACCTGAACCAGGAAGCTGGCAAATCAGTGCTTTATGGCAATGTTCCGGAAGAAGATGCTTTGAAATTTGTGACTTTGAATCCTGCACGTATGCTTCACATTGACGATAAGGTTGGGAGCTTAAAACCTGGAAAAGATGCCGATGTAGTGATCTGGACTGCTAATCCACTGTCAATTTACGCAAAAGCAGAGAAAACATTTGTTGACGGTATTGCTTACTGGGATATTGAAAAAGATGCGCAGGTAATTAAAGCACAGCAAGCTGAAAAAGCCCGTTTGATCCAAAAAATGTTAGAGAGTAAAAGTAAAGGTGGCAGAATGCAACGCCCAATGGGAGATGCACCACGCTTGTACAATTGCGAAACTTTAGAAAATTATTCAGCTGAATTAACCGAGAAAGAACATGCACACTAACATGAAAACATATTTAATGAGTCTGGCTTTTTCGGCAACAAGCCTGATGTGTTTTGCCCAGGCAAACATTTCGCCAGCTAAAAAACAAACTAAAACCATCGCTATTACAGGTGCAACCGTGCACGTGGGCAACGGAACAGTGATTGAAAATGGCACCATTCTTTTCAGCAACGGAAAAATTATTTCGGTTACTGCAAACGGACAGGTACCACAAGATGATGTAAACAGAATTGTTGCCACAGGAAAACACGTTTATCCGGGTTTGATCGCAGCTACAACCAATTTAGGTTTAACAGAAATTGAGGCGGTAAAGGCAACTTTGGATTTTCAGGAAATCGGCGATTTCAACTCGCACATTCGCTCTATTGCAGCTTACAACACCGATTCAAAGGTTCCGGCTACATTACGTAGCAATGGCGTATTAATGGCGCAACCCACTCCACAGGGTGGAACAGTATCTGGAAGTTCATCAGTAGTTCAATTGGATGCCTGGAACTGGGAAGATGCAGCCATAAAAACTGATGACGCCATGCACATGAGCTGGCCGGTTACACCACGTTTCAGAGGTGGGTTCGGTGGCTTCGGCAGACCGCAAATGTCGCCTGAAGCATTAGCTGAAAGAACCCAAGCTGCAATTGCGCAGTTAACCTCTTTCTTCGCAGAAGCAAAAGCCTATTCAGAAATGGGCAAACCTGAGGTAATCAATAATCGCTTCGATGCCATGAAAAAAGTCTTCTCTGGCGAGGAAAAGTTGTTTATCACAGCTGATAGTCAAAAAGATATTGTTGCTGCTGTAAACTTCGCCAAGAAATTCGGCATCACACCCGTAATCACCGGCGCTGATGAAGCTTATTTAATTGTCGATTTCTTAAAAGAAAATAATATCAGTTTGGTGGTAAAACAGCCTCACGCCTTGCCAAACAACAACGATGATGATGTAAATATGCCGTATAAAAATGCTGCTGTTTTAGCTAACGCCGGTTTAAATGTAGTATTAAGCATCGATGGTTATTGGCAACAACGTAACCTGCCTTTTATGGCCGGAACAGTTACCGCTTGGGGTTTGGATAAAGAAAAAGCATTATCTACCATTACCCTTAACGCGGCAAAAGTAATGGGCGTTGATAAAATTACAGGAAGCATTGAAACAGGAAAAGATGCTACTTTCTTTATTTCTGCCGGAGATGCTTTGGATATGAGAACGAATAAAGTTGAGCAAGCGTTTATACAAGGGAGGGATATTAATTTGGATAACCTGCATAAGCAATTAGATAAAAAATTCAGTGACAAATATGCTACAGATAAGAAATAGCATACTTTAGTTGAGATTTTAAGAACTCCATCGATTAATTTCGATGGAGTTTTTTATCGAAAGGAATAAATTAGCGTAGACAAATTACGTTACAATAAAACGAATGCACTTCAACAACTCGCGGTATAGTAGCTTCGTATATCTAAACATAACAATTAACGCATGAAACAAATTCTCATCATTATCATCACACTCTTGTCGCTTAATAAGAGATTGATGTCACAAGAAAAAATAAAACCAGATTTAAAAATAATGAGCTTTTTAGGAATAGCTCCTTTCAAATCTGAATCTAATGCCCTTGCCCAGGATCTTATAAATATGTTGTATTTTTCACCACAACCAAAACATTATCCAAAAATAGGATTCATGGATTTAAATGGTAAGTTGAAAATTAAACCAATTTATAATATGGCATCTGATTTTTATGATGGCTATGCAAATGTAATCAGAGATTCTACCTATGGTTATATTGATAAAAATGGCAAGGAAACATTATTTAAACAATACGAAGAAACATACTTCTATTATGGCAATACTGGCGTCGCTAAAAAAGATGGAAAATATGGATTGATTGATAGGTCTGGAACACCATTAACTGATTTCAAATACCATCATATTAATTTTTTTGGCTTCAACAACTTTGGAGGATTGGTTTCTAAAGGATACGGTCATCTATTAAATAGCAAAGGTAAAATAGTATTTAATGATAATTTAGATTACTATATCCGCTCTTATTTTTTCGAAAAAGATTCATTATTAGTTGTGCAAAAAACAATTGACAATAAAGAGTTGCAAGGAATTGTGAACCTTAAAAATCAGATGAGAACAGAGCTTATTTACGATAATATTTATCTCATTAGAGATAAAGAATTAATATTAGTGACCAAAAATCAAAAATATGGTTATGTCAATAAATCGGGCGAAGTGGTAATTCCGATAATTTATGAGCAAGCTACATTTCAAATTACCGAAGACTTAATCTGCGTGAAACTAAACAATAAGTGGGGTTACATTAATAGAAAAAACGAAACTATTATTCCATTTGATTATGATGAAGCGTATCCATTCTTCAGTGGCAAAGCGTTCGTCGGAAAAGACAAACTACACGGAGTTATTGATGCAAATAACAAAACAGTTGTAGACTTCACTTTAGAAAAAACCCAATTACCATTTTTTTCAGATAATTTAAGTGTATATAAAAAGGATAATAAATATGGTTATATTAATCAAAAAGGGTCTGTTATTATTTCAAATGATTATGATTTTGCAAATCCATTTATCAACAAATTAGCATATGTAGAATTAAATGGCAAATCTGGCTTTATTAATACTAAAGGAAAAGAAATTATACCTATAAAATACAACCAATTGTGGTTACCTAGCGACAAATTGATAAAGTTTGCTGAGTAAATACCCATAGCATTAACATCATGAATTAGATATTTTTAAAACAATCACATAAAAATAAAATTCACAATAAGTTAACAGGAACGGCCAATATTAATTTATTGGCCGTTTTTTATTTTAACATCAATCCCTAAATCAAACAATTTATAAATCATTTGATAACATAAAATCGAATTTAGCTTAACACTACAACTACAATTTTGCATCATAAAAATCAGAACTAATCATGATGAAACCTGCATGGGCATCAAACAATATTCTGCGAGCTCATGCAAGCTTCATAAGCTATTAAAAAATTAAACAATGATGAAAAATTTACTAGTTGCAGTGATGCTACTATTGTCTTTTGCTACCCATTCTGCAATTGCACAAACCACGCAAGCATCCATATCCGGTATTGTAACGGATGAACAAAAGAAACCGATTCCTGGAGTTTCCGTTCAAATTAAAAACAATTCAACTGGTTTTACCACTAGAACATCTACCAATGCGCAAGGCGAATACACTTTTAAAGAACTTCCATTAGGTGGGCCATATACAGTAAAAGCCATTTACATTGGTTATGCTGAACAAAATAGAACCGGTTTTATGCTAAACCAGGGTGATGCTGTAAAAATCGCCATCAACATGCAAGAAACTTCTCAGAACCTGGGTGGCGTTGAGGTTAATGGTTCTGCGCTAAGAAATAAGGCACAACAGTTTGGCGCTTCAACAGAGATTTCTTCAAAAACAATGAATCTATTGCCGGTAAACGGACGTAACTTTTCTAGTTTGACGGATCTATCGCCTTTGGCTGGCCCAGGTGGTATTTCCGGACAGTTAAGTTCATCTACCAACTTTACCATTGACGGTATGACTGCAAAAAACCCAACTTCATCTGGAAGTACAACCAGCCGAAGCGGTGCACCCTACTCTATTTCAATTGAAAGTGTTCGTGAATTTAAAGTAGTAACCAACCAATACGATGTGAGTTTAGGCCGCTCCGGAGGCGGTACAATTAGTGCAGTAACGAAATCAGGAACAAACGAAACTACAGGTAGTGCGTTTGCATACAACAGAGCAGATTTTTTAGCCAGTAGTTACGATATCAGAGGTAACAAAAGAGTAAATGATTTCTCTACTTATCAATATGGATTTAGTTTAGGTGGACCAATCATCAAAGATAAATTGCATTATTTTGCTGCCTGGGATCATCAAAGAGATTCTCGCCCCTTACTAATTGCAGATATTAATTCAGAAGCAGACGAAGCCCGATTTAATATCACAAACAACACATTAAACAACTTTTTAGCTGTTGCCAGAAACAAATATGGTGTGGCTAACTCCCCACAATTTGGATCTTTTTCTAAAAAAAGAGGTACAGATGCAGGCTTTCTTCGTTTAGATTGGCAAATTGATGAGAAAAATTTATTAACCGTTAGGGACAATTATACCAACGACAGAAATCCATTAGGATTAGCAGATAATACCGGAATTAACTTTTACGAAAGTTACGGTAACGATAAAAATGTTGATAATAGCTTATTGGCCACCTTACGTTCGACCATTAGCAGCAAGGTTACCAATGAATTAAAATTACAACATTTGTATACCTACCAGGCCAGCACGCAAAATGATGAATTAGGTTTTGCCATCCCCAGAGCTGTCGTTTCTAACTTAGAATCGATCACTCCTAGTGGCAGTCGGTTCGCTGCAGTTCAAATTGGTGGACATCGGTTCGGACAGGAGGGTTTTACCAATAACGTTCTGCAATTGGTAGATAATTTTTACTATAACACAGATAAGATCAAATATACTTTTGGTGTAGACATCATGTACACCCATGCAAAATCATTGTATGGTAGTGAAGTTAATGGTCGATTTACATTTAACAGATCAGGTACAGGAGCAACTGCGCAAACAGCCTTACAAAACTTCGATAATTTAATTCCCATCAGCTATTACAGAGAAGTTCCTTTAGTTGATGACCCAACCGTAATTGGCAAGCTATGGAATACAGCAATTTATGGTCAAATGCAAACCAAATTGGGTAAAGGCTTAGATTTTACTGGTGGTTTACGCTTAGATTATAGCAAATATCCAACATCGCCACTTAATCAACAACTGTTTGATGCCATTGGTGTAAGAACAGATCACAAATTAAAGCAGTTTTTAATTCAACCTCGTATTCAGTTTAACTGGGACGTGAATGAAAAACATACCGATTATGTTCGCTTAGGTGCCGGAATTTTCGGATCGGATGTGAACAATTATGTAACCATTAATAACCTAACGTTTGATGGTAAACACTTCGCTACAGTTGACGTTACCGGAACCGGCGTGCCTACTCCAAACTTTATTGGTTACAGAAATGGAACTGCAACAGCACCAACTTTACCAGGATTACAAATCCCTACCATCAATACTTACGCAGAGGACGCTAAAATACCAGTTGTGTATAAAGCCAACTTATCGTATAATAAATTAATAAATGATAAAATAAGAATAGGTATTACGGGTTACGCTACATTAGCACGTAATAACTATATGTATGTGGATAGAAATATGGTTGCCAATCCATTCTTCACATTATCAAATGAAGGGAATAGAGGTGTGTATGTACCTGCCAATACAATTATTACTGGTAATGGTACTACGGATTGGAAAACAGGCCGCTTAACCAATGCATTCGGTAGGGTGTTAGAAATGAACAGTAAAGGTAAAGTAAATCAATTTGCCGTTGTTGTAGATGGAACGTGGAAATACTTTAAAGATGGAGAAATTTCGGCAAGTTTTACCTGGAATGACGCAAAAGACAATACATCTTTCAATGGTAATGTAGCCAACTCAGCTACCCTATCATTACCAGTGGTAGATGACCCAAGAAACTTAAACAACATGACTTATTCAAACGGTCAGTTCAGAAACAAAGTGGTAGTTTATGGAACACTACCATCATTCTATGGCATTAAGGCAGGTATCCGCTATTCTGGAATCGGTGGCACGAGATATAGTTTATTATCTGGTGGAAATACCAACGGTGATTTTGTAGCCACTAACGATTTGGCGTATATTTTCAATACATCAAATACAAATGTACCAGCGGCACTTAGAACTGCCTTACAAACATTATTGGCAAATGGCGAAGCAAGCCAAAGCTTAAAAGATTATATCACAAAATACGAAGGTACTTTTGCGGAACGTAATGGTGGTATCAATGGCTTTTATGGTACGTTCGATTTAAGATTAGCCTATCAGTTTAAATTTGGCTCAAATAAGAAACAAAGCCTGGAAATTTCGGGCGATTTATTTAACGTAGCTAACTTGTTTAAGAAAACCTGGGGTACATCAGAAACTTTAGGTACGCAAGCACTTTATGCGGTTACTGGTTTTGATCCTGCAAGTTCGAACTATAACTATCGTTTAAATAACACAGGTGTTGTCATTCCAACAGGTAATCCATGGCAGGCACAAATTGGCTTGAGATACGGATTTTAGTCATCGCAAGATAGGCTGTATCTTTCCGAAAAGTCATAAAAAAAGGGAATGGGTTTTTATCCATTCCCTTTTTTTATGTTTGCATTACAAACAACAAAACTTTAATGGGATTATTATTAGACTACCTGAAAAACCACAAGTGGATTGTGGTTCTGGCGTTATTGCTTGCAGGTTTAAATATTGGCTTTTCACTTTTAGATCCATATATCACCGGCAGGATTTTAGATCGTTTTATTAACCAAAAAGATAAATTAACCTATAGCCAATACCTTTGGGGCTCTTTAGGATTAATCGGACTAGCCATTGGCGCAGCAATGATTTCGCGTGTGGCCAAGAATTTCCAGGATTATTTTACCAGCGTTATCGTTCAAAAAGTGGGCGCTAAAATGTATGCCGATGGTTTGCAGCATTCTTTAAAATTACCTTATCAGGTTTTTGAAGATCAGCGCAGTGGCGAAACTTTAGGCATTTTGCAAAAGGTGCGTTTGGATTCTGAAAAATTTATCACCTCTTTCATCAGTATCTTATTTGTGAGTTTGATTGGGATGATTTTCGTTATCGTGTACTCGGTTTCCATCAGTTATAAAGTCACATTGGTTTATTTTACAGCCATCCCAATTATCAGTTTTGTAAGCTGGTTTTTAAGCCGTAAAATCAAAGCCATTCAACGCTCTATTGTTGGCGAAACTACTGCTTTAGCAGGTTCAACGACGGAATCTTTGCGGAACATTGAGCTGGTAAAAAGTTTGGGTTTGGCCGATCAGGAAATTGAACGTTTGAACAAAACCACCTATAAAATTTTAGGTCTGGAATTGAAGAAAGTGAAATATGTGAGAAGCATGAGCTTTGTTCAGGGAACCACTGTAAATTTAGTGCGAAGCACGATGATCTTAGTTTTATTGCTGCTTATTTTCGATAACGACATTACTGCAGGTCAGTATTTAACTTTCCTCTTCTATTCATTCTTCCTATTCGGTCCGTTGCAGGAATTGGGAAACGTAATTTTGGCCTGGCGTGAGGCAGAAGTTTCTTTAGGCAATTTTAAAAAGATTTTGAGTACGCCAATTGATAAGAAACCAGTAAACCCGATCTCTATTCAGAAGATAAAAGATTTAACTTTTAGTAATGTTGGTTTTAAACACCAAACTGCGAACAGAAACGCATTGGAAAACATTTCATTTAAAACGCAGAGCGGACAAACCATCGCATTTGTTGGTCCATCAGGGGCAGGGAAATCTACCCTGGTAAAATTATTGGTGGGTCTTTATCCAGCTAAGGAAGGTAAAATTTTATACAACGGCACACCAAGTGATGATATTGATTTAGATGCTTTGCGTGAGAAAATTGGTTTTGTAACGCAAGATACTCAGCTATTTTCCGGGACAATCAGAGAGAACTTACTTTTTGTAAATCCAACCGCAACTGATGATGAGTGTTATAAAGTATTAAATCAAGCTGCATGTCAAACCCTATTAGCCAGAGCAGATAAAGGTTTAGATTCGTTGATTGGTGAAGGCGGTGTTAAAGTTTCCGGAGGTGAAAAGCAACGCTTATCAATCGCCAGAGCATTACTTCGTCAGCCAGATATTTTGGTTTTCGATGAGGCGACATCCTCATTGGATTCAATTACGGAAGAAGAGATTACTAAAACCATTCGCTCCGTTTCCAATCTTACCGACCATATGACGATTTTAATTGCCCACCGTTTATCAACCATTAAACATGCTGATGTAATTTACGTGTTGGAAAAAGGCCGCATTATCGAGCAAGGATCACATGAAGCCTTAATCGCTCAAAATGGATTATACCAAGCCATGTGGCGTCAACAAATTGGCGAAAGAATTGTTGAAGTATAATAAAACTTCATCCTATGTTAGTAGCACAAATTGAAAGCAACGAAATCGGTATAATTATTATAATTGGTGCCATCCTTTGGCTGGCACTAATTTTAACTGCGCTTTATCATATATCACGGAACAAAACCATGCTTTTCCCCGTAAAAGCATTATGGTTTATCATCATATTACTTGCGCCTTTTTTAGGCTCAATAATTTACTTGATCTGGGGAAAGAACAGAAAATTTTGATCTAGTAATCAGCTACTAAATAAGGATTTGGAAAGCAAGGTCAGTTTTCTTAGGTTGGTTTCTGTCCCGCTGTGCCATCGGGTTTAGTTTGCAAAGTCACTCGCTTTTTTGATCGTATTGCCTACCCAACGGAAAATAAAGTGCTCTAGGCTTTCTAAGCTTGCGCTCGTTTGTAACGAGTACACCAATAGCTTTACGATTCCATCGTTTATCAGCAGAATAGTTCCCTAAATAAACCTGACTGAACGGAAATACTTTCAAAATAGCAGTAGCCTTGAATAAGCTTTTATGCTGAGGCACGAAGCACCTGCAACCGATGAAACAGATGTTTCGTGCCTCAGCATGACAGTTGTTATTAAAAGATTGGAGGAAAGGCAGGAACAAACTTAAATATATGCAGGATTTAGCTTTCCAATAAATACTAAACTTTTGCGGTTTGTTCGTTTATATCCTGCAAGCTTAACTTTGTTAATGATTTTGTCTTTAGCCACGTAATTCCTGCGATGGCAATGGTCATACTGCCGCCAAAAACTACTGCAGGAACGAGCCTCATATATTTCGCCGTTAAGCCTGATTCAAATTCGCCAATTTCGTTAGATGAGCCGATAAACATACTGTTTACAGCCGATACACGACCACGCATATGATCTGGCGTAAGCAGCTGCATAATCGTTTGCCGGATGATCACGCTTACACTATCAAACGACCCCTCAAGAAATAAAAAGAAAAGGGTGAGGTAGAAGTTTCTGGAAAGTCCGTAGCAAATGATGCTCAAACCAAATCCTGTAACAGCAATTAACAGGTTTCGCCACGGTTTTCCCATTGGAGAAAATCTGGTCATTAAGAGCATGGTTATGACTGCACCAGAAGAGGCTGCACCCCGCATCATGCCCAATCCGAAAGACCCTAAATGGAATACATCTTTTGCAAAAATTGGAAGCAAGGCTACAGCACCGCCAAAAAACACAGAAAACAAGTCCAAACTCATGGCCCAAACCATCATTTTGGTTTTGAATACAAACTGAATTCCCTCTTTTAAACTGTGAAAAATATTTTGTGTGGGCGCAAACGTTGCCGGGTGTTTTTTAAATGTGAAGATGCAGATTAGCGATACCGATACTAAAAATACAATTACACTATAAGCCGCAGTAATTCCCCAAAGCCAGTTAATCAACCCTCCTAAAAGCGGACCAATAATGGTAGCCAATTGCCAGCTACTGCTGTTCCAGGTACTTGAATTAGGATAAAGTTCTTTAGGAATAATATTGGCCATTAATGAAAAGGTAGCAGGTCCGAAAAAACCTCTTGCTAAACCGATACAAAAAACCAAACCATACATAATCAGCACGATGAGATCTTCTTTCAAATGCAGGTATTTACTGGTAATGATGAGCATCAGCACCGACGCCAGCCAAACGCCTGAAAATATCTTAATCAGCAAACCACGCTTTTCGCTTTTATCGGCAATGTAACCGCCGTAAAGCGCAATACCAATTGCAGGAATGGCTTCACATAACCCAACCAGACCCAGCTTTAATGGATCATGCGTTAGCTCATAAATATGATAACCGATTACCACAGCCTGCATTTGGTAAGCAAGTGTGAAAAAGAAACGCATGCCTAAAAACGACCTAAATTCTTTAAAGCGAAGCGCTGCAAAAGGATCTTGTTTAACAATTACGGGGTTGGAGTCTGAATCTGCCACTGGAAAATATTTTTGCAAAACTAAGGTTTGAAAAATGAAAACCGCAATTGAATTAAATTCGCATGAGAAACGTTACCTGGGAATGATATTAAGAGATCTTATCGAAAGAAATTCCACGCTCCAGTTTTTGGAGATGTGCCTTCAGAATGGCGTTTTCTGGCTTCTCCAATTGCGGATCTTCAGAAAAAATCTCGATAACAGTATTCCTAGCCTCTGATAAAATAACTTGATCTTTTGCCAAATCTGCCAGTTTTAAATCCAGCACACCACTTTGCTGTGTTCCAGTAATATCGCCTGGACCACGAAGCTGTAAATCAATTTCCGATATTTCGAAACCGTTGTTGGTACGTACCATAGTTTCTAAACGTACTTTACCTTCTTTACTGAGTTTATTTCCACTCATTAAAATGCAAAAAGATTGTTCTGCACCCCTACCCACTCGTCCACGTAATTGGTGCAATTGAGAAAGTCCGAAACGTTCGGAGTTTTCAATGACCATAACGGAAGCGTTTGGAACATTAACACCAACCTCAATAACCGTTGTGGCGACCATAATCTGTGTTTTCCCTTCAATAAACTGTTGCATTTCAAACTGCTTATCGGCGTTTGGCATTTGTCCGTGTACAATGCTGATCTGATAATCAGGGCGAGGAAATTGGTAACTTAATTGCTCTACTCCCGCTTCCAAATGCAAGAGATCGAGTTTTTCACTTTCTTTAATCAGTGGATAAACGATGTAAACCTGTCGGCCTTTAGCAATCTCCTGTTTCATAAAACCGAACATGCGGAGCCGCTGACCTTCGAATAAATGCCGGGTTTCAATTGGTTTTCTTCCCGCAGGCAATTCATCAATAATCGAAACATCCAAATCGCCGTATAAAGTCATGGCCAGGGTTCGTGGAATAGGTGTTGCTGTCATCACTAAAATGTGTGGAGGGATGATGTTCTTGCGCCAAAGTTTTGCCCTTTGTTCTACCCCAAACCGATGCTGCTCATCAATTACCACCAGGCCCAAGTTTTTGAACTTTACTTTATCTTCAATGAGTGCGTGAGTACCAATCAAAATATCGATTTCGCCGTTTTCCAGCTGCTCATGCAAAATGGTTCTTTCTTTCTTTTTGGTATTGCCAGTAAGAATCGCCACTTTAACCAAATCATCAGTTACCAATTCCGTAATGGAAGCATAATGTTGCCGGGCTAGAATTTCCGTTGGAGCCATCATACAAGCCTGATAGCCGTTATCAATTGCCAAAAGCATACTCATGAGTGCCACGGCGGTTTTACCGCTTCCTACGTCGCCCTGCACAAGCCGATTCATTTGAACACCCCGTTGGGTATCGATCCTGATTTCTTTAACAACGCGTTTTTGTGCATTGGTTAGTTCAAAAGGCAGAAACTCTTTGTAAAAACGGTTTACTTTCTCTCCAACTTTATCAAACCTCGCACCTTTAAATTTTAATTGCCTTAACTGTTTATTGTGAAGCAACTGCAACTGAATGTAAAAAAGCTCTTCAAACTTGAGCCTACGCTGAGCGGCATTTAAATCTTTTTCATTTTTTGGGAAATGAATATTTAAAAGCGCCATCCTCTTGTCTGGCAGCTGGTATTTATCGATAATATATTGTGGCAAATTATCAGCAACCTGTGGAATTACCTGATCTAATAAACCGGCAATCAGTCGCTGAATTCCTTTAGAATCGAGCGTAAATTTTTTGAGCTTTTCTGTAGAACTATAAATAGGTTGCAGGGTTAAGTTTCCACGACCAACAGATCTGTTTTGATACAACTCCATTTCCGGATGTGAAATACTAAAGGTGCCATTAAAAAGCGTTGGTTTTCCAAATGCTACATAGGCTGTTCCGACAGTAATATGGTCTTCAACCCATTTCAGACTTTGAAACCAAACCAACTCCATGATGCCCGTTTCATCTTTAAAAACAGCTACAATGCGTTTTGTTCTTTTATCGCCAATTACCTTTTTACTAATCACACGACCAATAATCTGGATATATTGTGAATCGGGGTGGATCTGATTAATCTTGAAATACTTTGTACGGTCAATGTAGCGAAAGGGATAATGCGCCAGCATATCTTGAAAGGTAAAAAGACTTAAATCTTTCTTCAAAACATCTGCACGACTTGGCCCTACGCCTTTTATAAACTCGATAGGGGTATCTAGAATCGACTGGTACAAATTCTTTATGCTTTCTTGTAAACAATGCGCTGTAGCAATTGCGCATTAAAAATAACGATAGACAACAGTAAAAGCAAATAGGCAAAAAGCTGATGCACATCTATCTCTTCTTTGAAATAGAAAAATGCAACGGTAAAAGCTACTATAGGATTTAAATAGATTAAGATACCAAGTGCAGATGATGGCATTCCCAGTAAAGCATAAGCATTTAAAAACAGGGGAATAATGGTAAAAACAATTGCAATTAAGAAAATATGTATCCAAAAGAATGAATCAGTAGGAAAAACATTCGAGTTACTTAAGTAGGCAGGCAGCATCATCAAGCCTGATAATATAAGCTGAATGCCTAAAAAATTAAACTTATCAATATCCTTAATAACCTTTAAAACAATAACATAAACCGCATAAAAAGCAGCAATTAGAATTGCCCATAACACTTCCTTCAACGAGCCCGTGGCAAGAAGCACAATGCTTACAAATGCTACAACAAGTGCAGCAACTTTGGCTTTTGTTAACTGTTCTTTCAAGATGATAAAACCGCATAGTGCCGTTAATAACGGGCAAACCATATACGCAAAGGCCGCAGCTTTTAAGCTTACACTATTTACAGCATAGATATAAGTAAACCAATTCCCAGTAATTAAAATCGCAGATAATATGGTTAGCGCTAAAAGCTTAACCTTTTTACTGGGCGTTAACGCTTTAAAGAATTCAATATCTCTATTAAGCGCTGATTTTCTAAAGAGTAAAATAATGCCCCACACCACAACAATGGATACAAATATTCGATAATACAATATCTCCTGTGGAGGAAATCCTTTAATGTTTCGCAAAGGAATTGACATTGTACCCCAAATGATATACGGGATAATGCCGGCGAGGAAATATTTACTCTTGCTGCTCGCCAAAATTTATGCTACAATGGCAATAACAGAAATTTCTACATTTACATTTTTTGGTAATACAGATACCTGCACCGTTTCGCGGGCAGGAAAATTTGCGGTAAAATATTGCCCGTAAATTTCATTTACTTGCCCAAAAGTACCCATATCACTCAAAAAAATAGTTGACTTCACAACGTGATCAAACGTTAAACCAGCTTCCAATAATACTGCTTTAAGGTTTCGCATTACCTGATGTGTTTCTTCTTCAATATTAATGAGGTTAAGCTCTCCATTTTCAGGGTTTATTGCTACCTGCCCTGATACGAATAAAAAGTTACCTGCCTGTACAGCCTGGCTATATGGTCCAATTGGAGCTGGAGCATTTGTTGTGGTGATGATTTGTTTCATAATAAAAAGTGATTATTTAGCAAGCCATTGAATAAGCTTGTAGAGGATACCTGCCAGAAAAACTGTTATTGCCAATGCATTAATGAAATGCATAATCTTAATATTGATATTATCTGGCCTGTTCGGATCCTTTTTCCTGAAGAAGTACATGCTACAAACTTAATTAAAAAGGTTAATTCAGAAAATTAAAAGGCATAAAAAAAGTCCCGATTTGCATCGGGACTTTTTTTTAAACTTTATATTGAAATACTAGTTTCTAGCAGTTTCAACACGACGGTTTTGGATACGACCTTCTTCAGTATCGTTTGAAGCAATTGGATTAGCTTCACCTAAACCTTTAGTAGCAACTTGACTAGCGTTAACACCAGAGTTTACTAAGTAAGTTTTAACAGAATTTGCTCTGTCTTTAGATAATTTCAAGTTATATGCAGCAGTACCTTCGCTTGAAGCGTAACCGTTTACAGTTACTTTACCACCGTTTTCACGTAACACTGAAGATAATTTATCTAAAGTTGGATAAGATTCAGTTTTTAATACTGATGAGTTGAAATCGAAACCGATTTTTTCGAAACCAGTTACGTTTGATGAATCAGCAGCAGCAGTGAATTTAGGAAGTGGACATCCTGAACCATCAACAGCAGTACCTGCAGGAGTTCCTGGGCATTTGTCGAATTGATCAGCAACACCATCACCATCAGTATCTTTTTTCAAATCTTCAACAGATTTTTCTACGTTAGATACACGGTTTTTCAATGCTTCAACTTCTTGACGTAAAGTTGGATCTTTTAACTCATCGTACATTGTAGCTAATGGGTTAGACCACTCTAAGCTTGGTTTTGCAGAAGAACCTAAAGAGAATTCTAAACCAGCATAACCGTAAGAGAATTTATCTTTAGTAGTACCTTTAGCATAAACTCCATCAAAGTTATCAGCATCAACAAAGTTCATAGTGTAACCTAAGTTAAAGTTAACACGCTCAGAAACTTTGAATTTAACACCAGCACCAACTGGGATATAGAAACCTTTTACGTAATCTTTTGGAGAATCGTGTCTGTCATCAGCAGGTCCTACAGATTTACCTTTCCAGTCAACAACAGTTCCGTTAGTATAAGTTACTTTTGGAGCATAAGCTAAATAACCAGCACCGGCAGTTAAGAAGAAACCTACTGAGTTCTCACGACGTAAGAAATCGATAGAACCTAAATTAACAACACCACGTAAATCTACAGCATATTGTAATTCAGTTTCAAACTCTCTAACAGTTGAAGTTGGTGAAAGAACAGAATTGTTTGTTCCTGAAACTTTACCACGAACACCAGCTAATTCTAAAGCGAAAGAGTGACCTAATTGTTTACGGATATTTAAACCGTAACCTAAGTTCACATCCCATTTGTCAAAATCATTAGTACCACCAATAGCAATAACAGGAGCTAACACACCAGCATTAACACCAATTGACCAGGTTCTGTACTGTCCTCTTCCACCAAATACCTTGGTTGAAGAAGTTGTTGCAGGAGCATCTTGAGCGACAGCAAGAGTAGCAACTCCTGTTAATGCCACTAAAGAAAGCGCAACACTTTTCTTTAAAGTAGAATAATTCATAATCTTTTTTTTCTTTTTAAGGGTAAACAATCTAATTGATTAATTTTTTAGTAATGGCAAAATTAAACAAAATTTTAAATTTTCAAACTTTTATACAAACTCTGTTCCAAACTTCGCTGTGATTAATGATTTTCTTACATTTGGCCATCACCTTGTTAAAATTGCATTTATTATGAAATATTCCCAAATTGATCAGAACCTCTTTATCTTAAATAGAAAAAACTTCGTTAAAAAGCTAAAAAACAATTCGTTAGCACTATTTAACGCAGCTGATGAATTCCCAAGAAGTGGCGATCAGAACTATATCTTTAAGCAAAATCCTGATTTATTTTATTTATCTGGTATTGACCAGGAACAGACTATATTACTGCTATATCCCGATTGTCCTAATCCTTTGTACAGAGAAGTCCTGTTTTTAAGACAGACAAATGATTACATCAAAGTATGGGAAGGCTACAAGTATACGAAGGAACAAGCGAAAGCTGCTTCTGGCATTGAAAGCATTTATTGGCTGGAAGATTTTGATAATATTTTGCACAGCATTGTCCACTATGCAGAGAATATCTATCTTAATACAAATGAAAACGACCGGTATGCACACACTGTTCCCTATCGCGACATTCGTTTTATCGAGCAGATGCGATCGAAGTATCCTTTACACCACTATGAGCGGTTAGCGCCAATCATGCGTGAATTAAGAGCAGTTAAGTCGGAAGTAGAAATTGAATTAACCAAAAAAGCTTGTTCCATTACCCGCGACGCTTTTGTTAGGGTATTGAAATTCACCAAACCAGGTGTGAAAGAATACGAGATTGAGGCAGAAATTATACACGAATTTATCAGGCAAGGTGGTACAGGGCATGCTTATACTCCAATTATAGCATCTGGCCATAACGCCAACATCCTTCATTATAATGATAATAATCAAACTTGTAACGATGGCGATGTAATTTTATTTGATTTTGGCGCAGAATATGCCAACTACAATGCCGACATGAGCCGGTCGATTCCTGTTAATGGCAAATTCACTGCAAGGCAAAAAGAAGTGTACAACGCTGTTTTGCATGTAATGAAAGAGGCAACCAAATTAATCGTTGCCGATACAGTATGGAATACTTATCACGAAGAAGTTGGTGAGATAATGACGGAGCAGCTTATTAATCTTGGCCTGCTTACCACTAATGATGTAAAAGACCAAAGCAAGAACTATCCAGCTTATAAAAAATATTTCATGCATGGCACCTCTCATCACCTCGGTATCGATGTTCATGATTTTGCCGGAAGATATACGCCATTTGCGGCAGGTAACATTTTAACAGTTGAACCTGGAATTTATATCCCTGAAGAAGGCTTGGGTATCCGACTCGAAAACAATATTTTGATTACTTCAAGTGGTAATATAGATTTAATGGCAGATATCCCTGTGGAAGCTGAAGAGATTGAAAGCATCATGAATAGCTAGCGGTTTAATGGGCTGATCACATGATTGATTTTTTGGGCAATGATCCAACAAAATCAGTTACAATTTCACAAACTCTTCTGCAAACCGATAAACATTAAAATCATCTTTTACTAAGGCTGCCTGAATATTTTCTTGCAGCCTTTTTTTGTCCACTGCCATCATCTTCTGATTTTGTATAATCCTCCAGGCTTTCTCTGCAAAAAGATGAACTTTCCGCTCATTTGTCATTTCAACTGGTTTAAATATCCATTTACATAATTCTGTTACACCAGTATTTTTATCAGCGACAGTTTTTAATACCGGAATGGACTTGAGCCCTTGGTGGACGATTTTTTTTAGGTTATTGGCGAAGGTATCGGCTCCATCACGGTCAGCTTTATTAATCACAAAACAATCTGCTATCTCCATTAAGCCAGATTTAATGTGCTGCACTTCGTCACCCGATTCGGGAACTAAAACTACAATCGTTTTATCAGCCAGGCCTGCAATTTCCACTTCAGATTGCCCAACACCAACCGTCTCAATTAAAATGATGTCGAAATTTGAAGCCTTCAATACATCAACCATTTCAATGGTTTTCGCCGAGATACCACCCAGCGCACCTCTTGTAGCCAGCGAACGGATAAATACTTTTGGATTGTTAAACTGTGCCGCCATCCTGATCCGATCTCCAAGCAAGGAACCAAAATTGAATGGCGAGGTCGGATCTATCGCTAATATTGCCACCCGTTTATTTGCAGCAGTAAAATGATTGGTAATGGCATTAACCAAAGTGCTTTTTCCTGCACCTGGAGGCCCTGTAATTCCAATAACAAGATTTTCTGAATGTGGATTTAAATTTTTTAATATCTGATCTGCCGGTGCAATATTATTTTCAACGAACGTAAGTGCCCGGGCCAAAATCTTATAATTGCCTTGTTTTACTTCGCTCAAAATGGATAGATGGGTATTCATCAATAAAACTATCTTTGTACAAATTAACAAAATAATAAACCACAAAGCGCACAAACCTTTGTCCCGAATGAAAGTTACCGGATTTACTTTTTTGAGAAACGCAGTTGTAAATGACTACCCTGCAAAAGAGGCCATTCTTTCTGTGCTGCCCTTGTGCGATGAGTTTGTAATTGCATTGGGTAATTCGACCGATGAAACCGCAGAACTGGTTCAAAATATCGATCCAAAAATCAGAATTATCGATACCATATGGGATGAATCTATCCGCGAAGGCGGAAGAGTTTTTGCTGATGAAACCAACAAAGCCATCGCCGCAATTTCTGCTGACACGGATTGGATGATTTATATTCAGGGCGATGAAGCCATTCATGAAGACTATCTTCCAATAATTAGGAAAGAAATGGAGCTGGAGTTGGAGAATAAACAGGTAGAGGCGCTCTTATTAAAATACAAACACTTCTACGCTTCTTATGATTACCTGGCTGAATCAAGAAGATGGTATCGAAGAGAGGTTAGAATCATCAAAAATTTGCCTGGTGTGCACTCCTATCGTGATGCGCAAGGTTTTCGTATCAATGACAGAAAGCTGAGGGTAAAATTGATAGATGCTTATATTTTTCATTATGGCTGGGTAAAACCACCACAAGGACTTCAGGGCAAAGTCCGGAATTTCAATCAATTTTATCAAACGGAAGAATGGATTGAAGAAAACTATCCGGTTCAGGAAACCTTTGATATGCGTAATGCCGATCGCTTGGTGCATTTTAAAGGGAGCCATCCAAAAGTCATGGCACCCAGAATTGGGGCGGCCAACTGGAAATTTGAGAAAGATCTGACTAAGGAAACGCCAAAAATGAATTTCAGGAGAAGGCTATTGCAAAAGATAGAAGATTTAACCGGGTTACGCTTATTTGAGTATCGAAATTATAAAATTGTGAAGTAGATGCAAAAAAGCGTTTCAATTGTTATCCCAAATTATAATGGCAGGCACCTGTTAGAAAAGTATCTGCCATCGGTTTTTACAGCTGCAGAAAATACCGGTTCACAATTCGAAGTCATCGTGATTGATGATGGCTCGAAAGACAACAGTATCGAATTTATTCAGCAACATTACCCAAAGATAAAGTTGCTTATTAATGATAGGAACAGGGGGTTTTCATTTACTTGTAACCATGGAATTAGGGAAGCTCAGCATGAGCTAATTTTACTTTTGAATTCTGATGTTAAATTAGATCCTGATTATTTTAAGGCACAATGGAAGTATTTTGAACGGGAAGATACTTTTGGCGTGATGGCCCGTATCATGAGTTTTGATGAAAGCCGGATTGAGGATGCCGCTCGACTGTTATATTATTCTGGTTGCAGAATCAAGGCGAACAAATTTTATTATAGCCAAAATCCAGCTGATGAAGATGTTTACACGGCATATCTTTCAGGTGCGAATGCTTTGGTTGACGCAAAGAAACTTAAGGAGTTGGGCGGTTTTGACGAAATCTTCTCTCCTTTCTCATCAGAAGATTTTGACTTGAGTTTACGTGCGTGGCAACTCGGCTGGAAGTGTTATTACGAACATCAGTCCTTCTGCTTCCATCATGTGAGCGGCAGCACTAAAACACAGATCAAATCGAATTTCATTAAAAAAGTTTACTACCGGAACAGATACATCCTGCAGGGTATTCATCTTACCGGGATTAGAAAAGCCTTGTATCCACTGCAACAAATATTTACAGAACTTATCCCAAAGTTAGTTACAGGCAAAACCTGGGTATGGGAAAGTTATCAGGAATATTTGAACCACCAGGGCCGGATTGATGAAAGCAAAAAAAAGTTGGAACAATTAAAGTTAAAACATCAATCTCAGCGCAACATCGATGATATCATCGACGCGATCAATCAATCAATTAAGCATAAGAAAATTAAGCGATTGTAATTTTAAGCTTCCTGGCTGCTGAAATTCCAACAGGTTTGTTTGAAAAGCTTACCTTTGCCAAGTTTTATTTAGATTTTTTTGGAGATGATTTGACTCATCGTCCATCTTACATATTCCATTTCACTTCAAATGAAAACATATTTTCGTTTATTATCTTTTGCCAAGCCGATAGAAAAATTTGCAATTCCTTATGTGATTGCTACGTTACTTTCCATTCTCTTTGGCACATTTAACCTGGCGCTATTATCTCCACTTTTCGAAACGCTTTTAAATGCCAATAAACAAGCTTGTGAAACCCCTAGTTTAACTGACAAAGCAGCATCATCATTTAGCCTTTTGGGCAAACTAAGAGAGTTTGTAGCTTATTCTATCCGGGTGAACACCATTGAAACCACCCTGATGTATGTATGTTTCGTAATTGTGATTTCCGTATTGCTTTCAAACATATTCAGATATCTTTCGCAACGTATCATGGAAGATTTACGCGTACATACATTGTTAAATTTCAGAAAAAGGGTTTTTAACAATGTGATGAACCTTCACGTAGGTTATTTTAACAGCGAGCGCAAAGGCGATATTATTTCGAAAGTTGCCTCAGATGTTCAAGTCGTTCAATTTACAGTGACCAATACGCTGCAGGTTGTTTTTAAAGAGCCTGTTACCCTTATTGTATATGTTATTTTATTGTTTAATATCTCTGCAAAGCTTACCTTCTTCTCTTTACTGGTAATTCCCATTTCGGCTTTCATCATTAGTAAAATTGTAAAGAGACTGAAGCAACAAGCCAAAGAATCGCATGAGTCTTTTGCAAAAATGATTGGTTTTTTAGATGAGTCACTCAGTGGCATTAAAATTATCAAAGCTTTCAATGCAACTGAAAGGATTAAGAATAAGTTTAACGAGGAAAACATCTTCTACTCGAACCTTACACGTAAAATGGTAAGGCGACAACAATTAGGCTCACCTGTATCTGAATTTCTAGGGGTGCTGATGATCTCGATCATTGTTTGGTATGGTGGTTCATTAATTTTACACAATGATAAAAATGCGCTGGCTGCATCTGACTTTATTGCTTACATCGCGATATTTTCACAGGTCATGCGCCCGGCTAAAGCCCTAACCGATTCGTTTAGTGGCATTCATTCAGGAATTGCAGCTGGAGAGCGTGTACTAGACCTGATTGACACCAAACCACAACTGGTGAATTCTTCAGATGCCCAACCGCTAAAAACCTTCGAGCATGCACTAACGTTGAATAATGTTTCCTTCTCATATGGTGAAAAGCAAGTGCTTTCAAACATTAATATTGACATAGAAAAAGGCAAAACAATAGCTTTAGTTGGCCCATCAGGTGGTGGAAAAAGTACCTTAATGGATCTCATTCCACGTTTCCATGATCCGAAATCAGGCTCTATAAAAATAGATGGCAATGATTATAAAGATTTAACCGTCGAAAGCATTAGAGCGCAGATGGGTACCGTCAATCAGGAGTCTTTCCTATTCAACGATAGCATTTTTAATAATATCGCCTTTGCAAGACCAGAAGCTAGTGAAGAAGAAGTAATTGCGGCTGCTAAAATTGCAAATGCCCATGAATTTATTCTAAATACTGAAAATGGTTATCAATCATTTGTAGGTGACAGGGGTAATAGACTTTCTGGTGGGCAGAGGCAACGTATTTGTATTGCAAGAGCAGTTCTTGCCAATCCACCAATTATGCTGTTAGATGAAGCCACTTCAGCGCTTGACACAGAATCAGAAAAACTGGTACAGGAAGCTTTGAATAACCTGATGAAGAACCGTACATCTATTGTAATTGCCCACCGTTTAAGCACCATACAGCATGCAGATAAAATTGTAGTTATCGATAAAGGAGCTGTTGTAGAATCAGGAAGCCATACTGAGTTACTGGCTAAAAATGGTTTATATAGAAGATTGATTGATATGCAGGCTTTTAATGATTAAGTATGGATAAGCCATTAGTTTCAATAGCCTTATGTACCTATAACGGAGAAAAATACCTGGTTGAACAGTTAGATTCCATTGTCAATCAGAGTTATCCCAACATTGAAATCATCGCAGTTGATGATTGTTCCTCTGATGGAACTGTTGATATACTGAAAGCTTATGCCGAAAAATATCCTTATTTTAAAGTATATGAAAATGAGATCAATTTAGGTTATATCAAAAATTTTGAAAAGGCAATTAGGCTTTGTACGGGTGAATTTATAGCCCTGGCTGATCAGGATGATATCTGGCATTTGAATAAAATAGCAGTTCAGGTAAACGAAATTGGGGATAGCATTCTGGTTTATCATGATTCCACCTTCATGAATAGTGAAGGTATTTCGATGAACAAGAAAATGTCTGAAGTGATTAATATGTATCATGGCGAAAGTTTTAAGCCTTTTTTGTTTTTCAATTCACTCTCTGGCCATGAAGCACTTTTCAAAAGCTCATTGGTTCAATACAGCATGCCCTTTCCTAAGGGTATTTTTCACGATCGTTGGTTAGCCTATACCGCAACAAATATTGGTAACATTAAATATATCGATCAACCGTTAGTTCAATACCGTCAGCATGAGAACTCGGATACCAATATTTTAAAACTTAAAAGAAAAAAATCTGAAAATTCTATTCATGGTAATGCCAAAATATTAAAAGCCCTATCAGAATTTGAAATCTTCGCCAGTTATCAATATAACAAAGACAAAAGCTTTATAGATAAGCTGTTAAAACTTTATCGTACAAGATTAAATGCTTATTTCTGTTTTGGACTGATCTTTTTTATGTATGCAAACTATAAATCATTATTATTTATTTCCAAAAAAAGCACAATGAGCAAGTTGAATTTCATTTTTAAGCATATTTGGGGATCGAAATTTAAAAGCAAATGATTTCAGTAGCGGTTTCTATAATTATTCCAACTTATAATTATGAGCATCTCATTACGCAAACACTAACCTGCTTAGTCAATCAGCATTTTAAAGATTGGGAAGCAATCATAATTGATGACGGATCAACCGATGAAACGGAAGAGGTTGTTGAACAGTTCATCAAAAACGACAACAGGTTTTTATATTTGAAGCAACCCAACAGAGGCGTTTCTGCCGCACGAAACCAAGGTATTAAATTATCGAAAGGCAAATACATTCAATTTTTAGATGCAGATGATTTAATTTCTCAGGATAAAATTGTGCTTCAATACAATGTGCTCGAACAACACGAGGATACCGACATTTCTTATGTAAAAACTAAGTATTTCGATTCAGGACGTTCAGATATTTTATATGATAATTTTGACAAAAGTGATAGCAGTCAGGCCACATATTTTAACGGCTCCGGATATGAAATTATAAAACAGTACATTATAAATAACCAAACCGTGGTTCAATCTTCACTTTTTAGAAGAGAAATTTTTGATAAAGTTGGCTACTTTCGTGAAGAAATGCATTATCTGGAAGACTGGGATTTTTGGTTAAGGTGTGCATTTGGAGAGCTAAAGTTTTCTTTTTTGGGAAATAAAGATGCGTTTAGTTTAGTGAGGATACATCTACAGAGTGCTAGTAAACAATCTACTAAAATTATTGAGGCAGAAGGAAAATTGCGAGATATGATCAATCAATATCTGGCAAAATCATCACTTCATAAACAAGAGAAGATGGAGTTAGAGCAATTAAATAATAAATTATTAGTTGTTACTTTTAAATACTTAATGGCAAAAACACCTTATACCGCTTTCTCGAAATTCAGAAATTATTATCAATCCATAAATAACAAATCCCTTTTTTTTGCTGCCCTATTTAAATCATTTAATTTAAAACGTAAAAGCTAACGAATACCAAAGAATTTTTTGATTTTGATTGTATACCTTAGCTTTCGAAGTTGTTTCTTTGCCGCCCATAACTCTTCGTAGTCGGGCATAAAAGCCGAAAAATGGTCATTTATCACCTGTTCTCTTTCCTTAAGTATTGTGGGTATGTTTTCGGGAGCTGAACTCATCCCATCTTCACTAAATTCGCTTATAAATTTATGAATATGTTGATAAGAGCACGAATGCTTACAGGCAGCCAGAATAAAGAATTTCCAATCCGAAATAATAGTAAGGTTTTCATCATACAAACCCACTATATCAAAAAGCGTTCTTTTGATAAAGGTTGAAGGATGAGGAATTCCGGTGAAATAGAAAAGGCTGAATGTAAGCTGATCAGCAGGAATCCAGTTTCGTCTCTCTCCATTATTATTATAAATCATGTTCCCGCTAACTAAATCGGTCTCGAATCCAACTTTAACAGCTTCTGCGATGACATCTTCTGAGACAAATACATCTCCACTGTTTAAGAAAATTAAATAGTCTCCTGTACTCGCTTTGATTCCTTTATTCATCGCGTCGTATACTCCTGAATCTTTTTCTGAGACATAATATGCAATTTTGCCACTATGTTCCTCAATGAGTTCAACACTCCGATCCGTTGACCCTCCATCAATAACCAAATACTCTATTAAAGCATTTTTTTGATTAACGACAGATTCTATGGTTTTTTGTAAACCCTCAGCATTGTTAAAATTTATGGTTATGACAGAGATTTTCAATTTTATAATCTATTTTAGCACCCCTTAAAGGCTAGGATAATTCTTCAAACCTAATAAATTTTTAAGAATGACTAAGATTTTTTATGACCATCAAATTTTTTCTTCTCAGTATTATGGAGGCATTTCGAGGTACTTTGAGTATTTAATGCGTGGCGTAGATAAATCAAATGAGCTAGATTATAAGTTAGGCGTACTGAAATCGAAAAATTACTACATCCGAAACGAAAAGCAACCATTAAACCATGGCATATTTAATGCTTTGTTCAAATCGACAGCTGACCTTATCAAAAGAAATAATTCTTATTGTAAATATCTTTTGAAGAAAAACGATTTTTCTGTATTTCATCCAACATATTACAATCCTTATTTTTTAAAATATTTAAAGCGGCCATTTGTTGTAACCATACATGATATGACCTACGAAGCCCTTCCTCAGTTTTTCTTATCAGATGATCCTATTCCGTATTATAAAAGGATACTGATGGAAAAAGCAGATAAGGTGATCGCCATTTCAGAAACCACAAAACAAGATATTTTAAAGTATAGCAAAATAAAAGAAGATAAAATAGAGGTTGTTTATCACGGCATGGACCTAAGTCCTGCAGTGTATGAAGATGTTCCAAATTTACCAGATGAATACATCTTGTTTGTAGGTGCCAGATGGAGTTATAAGAACTTTCATATGGTTGCTGATGCTTTTAAAATACTTTCATCAAAATATCCCGATTTAAAGTTAGTTTTAGCAGGTGGCGGTTCGCTAACCTTTGGTGATTCTGAATATTTAATGAGAAATAATATAGTTGATAAAACCATACAAATTTCTGCTACTGATGAACAGTTGAACACCATTTATAAAAAAGCCAAATGCTTTATATATCCATCCTTATATGAAGGTTTCGGTTTACCCATTTTAGAGGCCTTTAAAAACAACTGCCCTGTGCTGCTAAGTAATTGTAGTTGTTTTGAAGAGATCGCTGGACAGGCGGCTAGGTATTTTGAACATCATTCGCTTGATTCGCTTGTGGCGGAAGTAGAAAAAATACTTTTAGGTGAGGAGGTAAAGTTAGATTTAATAGCGGAAGGTAACCAAAGACTTCAATTGTATCCTATTGAAAACTGTATACGTAAAACCAACCAACTTTACCAAGCTTTCTCCTGACTAAGATAAGCTATCTTTAATTTTCTGCCAATCACTTTGGAGTAAACTAGTTTTCGTATCACTTGCTTTTCGGATAAATCGATCAATTTTTCTTTTCATTAGGCTGATATGCCAAGGATATACAACTTCTCGTTCGAACAAATTTGCAGGTAGAGATTTTTTGGTAAATAAATGCAAACTTCTTCCGTCGGTATAAAGATTCAATCCGAAGCTATTGGCCAAATATTGCAGTGATTCTATGGTGTAGAAAGAAATATGCTGTCCGGTTTCTGGAATAAAATACCACCAATCGGTTACACAATTTAATTGCTTCGGTTGTAATTCGGTAGTGAACAAAAGGTTATCTCCATGCCGCAATATGAGCGATATTTCTTCCAGCGGATTTGCAAAATGTTCAAAAGATTCAAAGGAAGTGATGAGCTCAAACTGATCAGAACCCGAATCGGCAAGTGTAAAATAGTTGGCAAAAATATTAGTACAATAACGGTCGGTATGAAAGAAATCAAAGCCCTGATCTCTCATCATCCGTGTAAATAAACCATAACCGCCTGCATAATCAAGAAACTTTTTTGAGGAATCGAAATATTCATTTATCACTTTAATAGTTTTATTTCTTAAAGCTTCGTTTCTACTAGCCAATCCAACATCCAGCTTTGTAACGCTGATGAATAGGCTTCCTCTAACCAATAGGGATCTTCTGTTTGTACAAAACCAGTTTCTAAACACTTGAAAAAGTCTACTTCGTACTTATTTAGGATCACTGAAGAAAAAATTCTTTCAGTAGCCCCGCCAGTTATTTTGCTTATCATACCATATATTAACAAGCAATAAACAAAAAGGTTGTAAGGCAACCATTTAGATTATAAAAATCACTGGTTAGATATAAATCCTGAAATACAGATATTCAACAGTTAATAGTCTACTGTCCTATTAGCCATCTAAATCGCGTATTCTTAATAAGCACTACAATAAGATATGTACTAATGTATACAATCGCAAAACGCAGTAGCGAAACTAATATCAACTCAATAATTGAAAGCGTTTGTGTAATTGGGATATGAAAGGGTCTGAGAATTTCGGCTAAAAGGTTATAAACAATAATATAATGAATAAGATAAATTCCAAAAGTTGTTTCTCTGGGTTTAAAATATTTAGTGAAGCCGAAGTTTTTTATTTTCAAAAGAAGTAGCACGACCAATAGAGAGTAAAATATATTGCTGACACGCAAAGTGTTAAAGGGATCAATAGATTTAAGCTTAAACAATTCGACGATCTCTGCAATTGATAGATAAAACGAGATTCCTATTGATAATATCAAAAGCCAATAAGGAATTTTATCAATTAATGCTTGCACCTGGATCCAGCGGTGGTTCAGCTGAGCACCTAACCATAGAAAGAAAACGAATCCAAAAATAGCCGTAGTATGCTGTTGAATAAACCACTGCTGATAAATATTAATGCTATATATTAAAGAAATCAGAAAAAAAGCCAACCCTAACCAAATTGAATATAAATAGCGTTTAAAAACCAATAATACCGCAATACAAATTAAGAAATTGATAATGAACCAATAGTTAGTATATAGATAGACAGTTTTAAAGACATCGCCTAACACATACCATCCATTAAAGGATAGGGTTTTATCGGATTCTATATAGTATTTAAGAAACATGGCTCCTACAAATATTAGCGACCAGATAAGCCAAGGAATTAAGGTATTTGACAATCTCCTCTTTAGGTACTGCCCAGGTGTATAATCTACAAATTTGCTCCCCAATAAAAAGCCAGCAAGAATAAAGAATGCCGCAGTTCCAAACTTTGGAAGTTGAATCAGACTCATATACGTAATGTGTGTAGCTGGAAAACCTGCATAAATATAGGTACCATTATAGGTGGAATGTTCCATCACTATTCCCATCATCGCTATGCACCTTATAGAATCAACAAAATCAAAATTCTTTTTTTTAGGGAGGTCTGTCATTCTTGAGTCGGTATGCATTAAATAAATATAGGTAGTTGAACCGGCAAATATCCGCTAAAAAAAAGAGTCCCGATAAAAATCGGGACTCTTTTAACATTTATGTATATAAAATATTACAGTTTTCTAGCTACTTCAACTTGTTCGTAAGCCTCAACAATGTCACCAACTTCGATGTTGTTAAAGTTTTGAATGTTTAAACCACATTCATAACCTTTGTTAACTTCTTTCACATCGTCTTTAAAGCGTTTCAATGATGCCAATTCTCCTGTGTAAACCACAACACCATCTCTAACGATACGGATCTTGCTGTTACGGGTAATCTTACCATCTAATACCATACAACCTGCGATGGTACCCACTTTAGTAATTTTGAAGGTTTCACGGATCTCCACGTTAGCCACAATTTTCTCTTCAAATTCTGGATCCAACATACCTTCCATTGCCGATTTAATCTCGTTGATTGCATCGTAAATGATAGAATATAAACGGATATCAATTTGCTCAGCTTCGGCTAATTTGCGTGCACCAGTTGATGGACGAACCTGGAAACCGATGATGATCGCATCTGAAGCAGATGCTAACAATACATCAGACTCTGAAATCTGACCAACACCTTTACTGATGATATTGATTTGAATTTGCTCAGTTGAAAGTTTCAGCAATGAATCGGCTAATGCTTCAATCGAACCATCAACATCACCTTTAACAATGATATTAAGTTCTTTAAAGTTTCCAATTGCTAAACGACGACCAATCTCATCCAATGTGATATGTTTCTGTGTACGTAAACCTTGCTCACGTTGTAGCTGCATCCGTTTGTTTGCAATGTCACGTGCTTCAGTTTCACTTTCTAAAGCGTTGAAACGGTCACCCGCTGTAGGCGCACCTTGCATACCCAAAACCTGTACCGGTTGTGATGGACCTGCTGATTCTACTTTAGCACCACGCTCGTTTGTTAACGCTTTTACACGTCCGCTGTAACTTCCTGCTAGAATTGGATCTCCAACTCTTAACGTACCAGCCTGAACCAATACTGTGGTTACAATACCACGTCCTTTATCTAAAGCTGACTCAATAACTGAACCTGTTGCTCTCTTGTTAGGATTAGCTTTCAATTCTAGTAATTCAGCTTCTAACAATACTTTATCCAAAAGCAAATCAACATTTAAACCACTTTTGCTCGAGATTTCCTGTGATTGATATTTACCACCCCAATCTTCAACCAAAATGTTCATTGCTGATAATTGCTCACGAACTTTATCTGCATTTGCACCTGGTTTATCCACTTTAGTAAAAGCGAAAACCAATGGAACACCTGCAGCTTGTGCGTGATTAATCGCCTCTTTTGTTTGAGGCATCACTGCATCATCCGCAGCTACTACGATAATGGCAATATCGGCAACCTTTGCACCACGGGCACGCATCGCTGTAAAGGCTTCGTGACCTGGTGTATCTAAGAATGTTACTTTTTTGCCTGAAGGTGTAGTTACCATGTAAGCACCAATGTGCTGTGTAATACCACCTGCCTCACCAGCAACCACATTTGCTTTACGAATATAATCCAGCAATGAAGTTTTACCGTGATCGACGTGACCCATAATCGTAACAACCGGAGCTCTTTCGATTAAATCTTCCTCATTATCTACTTCTTCAATTACGTTTTCTTCATCTTCATCTGGTTTTACAAATTGGATTTCGTAGCCAAACTCATCTGCAACAATGGTTAATGTTTCAGCATCTAAACGCTGATTAATTGACACGAACATACCCAGACTCATACAAGTACCGATAATTTTGGTTACCTGCACATCCATCATGCTCGCCAATTCGTTTGCCGTAACAAACTCAGTAACTTTTAATATTTTAGATTGAGATTCAAGTTCATTTGCTGCCTCTTCTGCGTTGAATGCTACATCATCACGTTTCTGACGACGCAACTTGGCACGTTGGGCAAATTTACCAGATTTACCTGCTCCACTTAAACGAGCAAGTGTTGCCTTGATTTGATCTTGAATTTCTTTCTCAGTAGGTTCTTCTTTAGGTCCGCTTGGTGTAGCATTTCTATTTTGGAAACCTGGTCTGTTGTTATTTCTATTGCCCTGGTAAGGCGTTCCACCTTGTCCGGCTGGTCTGTTACCTTGGTATGGCGTTCCACCACCTGGTCTGTTACCTTGATAAGGCTGACGAGGTTGGCCTGGTGCACCTCCTTGGCCTGCAGGATTTTGCCCTGGCTGACCCTGACCACCATGTTGACCTGGCTGCCCTGGAGCTCCAGGAGTTTTTTTACGTTTACGCTTACGTTTTGCAGCTTCACTATCACTGGATGATGCTACCGGACCGTTTCTTCTATCCGGAGTTGTTGGCAAAACAATTTTACCAATAATATTCGGACCAGTTAATTTAACGGTACGTGCTTTTATAACTTCAGGCTCATTGCTTGCTGGTTTAACTTCAGCAGGTTTTTCTTCTGCTTTAGGTTGCTCAACTGGTTTAGCTGGCTCTGCTGCTTTCGCGGCAGGAGTTGCTGGCTCAGTCGGCGCAGGCGGAGTTACTGGTGTCTCTTCTTTTTTAACCTCAACTGGTTTTTCTTCAGCTTTTGGCTGCTCAACTGGTTTAGCTGGCGCTTCTTCCTTCGCTGCCGGAGCAGGAGGAGTAACTGGTGCCTCTTCCTTTTTTACAGGGCGAGTTTTTGAGTTAAGATCATTTAGGTCGATCTTTCCTACAATTTTTACGCCTGGTAAGCCAGCCTCTTCAGCTTTATCTTCAGCCTTGGTTTCTTTCACTGGCGCTGCTGCCGCAGGAGTTGGAGTTTCTACCTTAGGGGCAGGTGTTTCAACAACCTTTGGTTTCTCTGCCGGAGGATTAAATGACTGAGCATTCTTAATCAGAATCTCATCGCTTTTTTCAAAGTCGGTATTTTTCTTCGGCGCTTCTACTGGTTTTTCAGTCTCAGGCTCGTCACGACGTATTTTACCAATCACTATTTGTTTGGCTTCTTCTCTTACGATCTTATCTCCCTGATACTCTTTTAATAAGGCATCATACATGTCTCCCGTAAGTTTAAACATAGGGCTCTTCTCGGCAGAGAATCCCTTTTTGTTTAAAAACTCAACGGCCGTACCCATGCCTATATTAAGTTCTTTAATAGCTTTAATTAAAATGATTGGTTTGTCGTCTGACATTTAGCTCCTGTTATTTTTTCTTATTAATACAAAAGTAGTGTTTATTTGGCAATTACACCACTTATTCAAATTCTGACTGTAAAATCTGAACCACTTCTTTAATGGTTTCTTCTTCTAAGTCGGTGCGTTTTACCAAATCTTCTACTGAAAGTGCCAATACACTCTTAGCAGTATCGCAACCGATAGCCTTTAATTCATCAATAATCCAGCTATCAATCTCATCTGAGAATTCTTCTAGATCCACATCCTCGTCACTTTCTTCTCCAGCTTCGCGATACACATCAATTTCGTAACCAGTTAATTTACCAGCCAATTTAATGTTGTGTCCGCCACGTCCGATTGCTAATGAAACCTGATCTGGTTTTAAATAAACAGATGCATGTTTAGTTTCATCATCCAATTTAATAGATGTGATTTTCGCCGGGCTTAAAGCACGGGTAATGTATAATGAAATGTTATTTGTGAAATTAATCACATCAATATTTTCGTTTTTCAATTCGCGAACGATACCATGGATACGTGATCCTTTCATACCTACGCAAGCACCTACCGGATCAATACGATCATCGTAAGATTCTACAGCAACTTTAGCTCGCTCTCCTGGTTCACGAACAATTTTCTTAACAGTGATTAAGCCATCAAAAATCTCTGGAACCTCAAGCTCGAACAAACGTTGTAAAAAGTCTGGCGCTGTTCTCGAAATGATAATTTTTGGGTTCGCGTTAATCATTTCCACTTTAGAGATTACTGCTCTAACAGAATCACCTTTTTTGAAATAATCAGCAGGAATCTGTTCGGTTTTAGGCATCAAAAGCTCATTACCTTCATCATCTAAAACCAAAGTTTCTTTCTTCCAAACCTGATAAACCTCGCCAGTGATAATCTCACCAACACGATCTTTATATTTTTTGAAGATCTCGTCTTTCTCTAATTCCAAAACTTTAGAAACCAAAGTTTGGCGGGCAGCTAAAATCGCTCTGCGACCGAAACTCTCTAACGTAATTTGCTCGATATAATCATCGCCAACTTCCAGAGTGTTATCTAACTTAGAAACCTCAGCAAGTTCAATTTCTAAATCATCATCCTCAGAAAATCCATCCTCCATTACTTTTCTCGTTCTCCAGATCTCTAAATCCCCGTTATCAGGATTCACAATTACGTCACAGTTCTCGTCAGTTCCGTATTTCTTACGCAACATACTACGAAAAACCTCTTCCAACACACTGATCACCGTAGGGCGATCTATATTTTTAAAATCCTTAAACTCCTGAAAAGAGTCGATCAAATTAATTGTTGTAGTACTCATTTTTATTTAAATGAAATTAACACACTGGTTTCTAATATATCATTAAACGAAACTTCAGTTTGAACTGTAGTCGCTTTTTTCCCTTTTTCTTTAACCGATTCTTCAATCAGCAGGTTATTTTCTGTAACCGATAAAAGTTTTCCTTCCTTTTTAAGTCCACCGTTAAGTTTAATACTCAAAGTCCGCCCTACGTTTTTCACGTATTGACGGTTTAACTTTAAAGGCTCGCCCACACCCGGCGAAGAAACTTCTAAATTATAAGCTTGCTCGATTACATTTTCTTCTTCCAAATGAAAACCAACATGCCTGCTTATGGCTACGCAATCCTGTATGCTAATACCTTCGTCACCATCAACATGAATAATTAATTTATTGTTTGGCAACATTTTCACTTCAACCAAAAACAGTTCTGGCCGATCTGCAATTTTCTCCTCAACAAGGTCTGCAACTCTCTTTTCTACCTGCATATTTTAACCTGATTTCATAGAAAAAGGGGACATTGTCCCCTTCTCTTTTCTTCGATTACACTGCAAATGTAAGAATTCTTTATGAAAAATCAAACACTTGCGTTAATTATTATGCTGATTATTACCGCTTAAGTATTTGTCGCTGGGGTTGAAGATTATACTTTGCCGCCCCAGAAATCAACTTTCCGGCATTCGCAAATTCTACATTGATGAAACTTTCAACAACGTAGATTCTCCCTTTTTGAAAAGCCGTATCAGGAATAAAAACAAGAGAATCGCCATCAACTTTGTAAGCACCTTTAACAGGTAAATCATCCTGCAAACTATCTAATTCACCTGGCTGCATCCAGACCGATACCAATTGATTCGAATCAGGATTGGATAAGTAAGCATTCTTCACTTGCAACAAGCTTGCTTCATCAAAATTTTTAATTACTATTGAAGCACTATCCCCTGAAAACTTAATGATTGGTTTGTTGTTTGTATGTGAACACGCTAATGCAAACATTGTGATTGCAAACATGGCCAAATATTTAAAGAAGTATTTAAACATTTTACAAAATTAACGATTATGAGATTTATTATTGAAGTTCTTTTGATGGGACTTGCCTTTTACATTGGCGCAAAACTGGTTCCCGGTGTATCAATTGATGGTTATGGAAATGCAATTATTGCAGCCATTTTAATTGCCCTTGCCAATGCTACGATTGGTTTTATTTTAAGATTATTGACCTTTCCTATTAACTTTTTAACATTAGGCTTGGTGTCATTTATTATCACCGTATTGATGATCCTTTTGGTAGATAACATGATGACTTCTTTCAATACATCAGGTTTCCTGGCAGCAGCATTTCTAGCGATTATTGTGGCCTTAATTAAAGCAATTTTCGGCGCCATTGCCGGAGAAAAAGAATAAGGATAAAAGCCTTAAGTCTATAGTCTGGAGTCGATTGGACTAAGGACTATAGACTTCGGACTCAAAACTATCTAATCACCTCTCTTGAAATCACCATTTTCTGGATCTCGGAAGTCCCCTCGTAAATCTGCGTAATTTTTGCATCACGCATTAAGCGCTCCACATGGTATTCTTTAACAAAGCCATACCCGCCATGAACCTGAACAGCTTCGATGGTTACATCCATAGCTACTTTTGAAGCATACAACTTTGCCATCGAGCCGGCCTGTGTATATGGCAGGCCTTGATCTTTTAACCAGGCGGCCTTGTAAACTAATAACCTGGCGGCCTCAATTTGCGTAGCCATATCAGCCAATTTAAAGGCAATGGCCTGGTGTTCTGAAATTGGTTTGCCGAATGATTTACGCTCTTTTGCATATTGGGTAGCCAATTCAAATGCTCCTTGTGCAATACCCAAAGCTTGTGCAGCAATTCCTATTCTGCCGCCTTCTAAAGTTTTCATGGCAAATTTAAAACCAAAACCCTCTTCGCCGATTCTATTTTCTTTTGGCACTTTAACATCATTGAACATTAAAGAATGTGTGTCAGAACCACGAATGCCCAATTTGTTTTCTTTTGGCCCAATGGTAAAACCTTCCATTCCTTTTTCTACGATAAAGGCGTTAATTCCTTTATGCCTGAGTTCCGGATGGGTTTGTGCGATAACAAGATAGGTGGAAGCCGTACTGCCATTGGTAATCCAGTTTTTTGTTCCGTTTAGCAAGTAATAATCTCCTTTATCTTCAGCAGTTGTACGTTGAGAAGTCGCATCAGACCCTGCTTCTGGCTCCGATAAACAGAATGCACCAATTTTTTCTCCCGATGCCAACGGCTTAAGATATTTTTCCTTTTGTGCCTCGCTACCATAAGCTTCTAAACCATAACATACCAATGAATTGTTTACCGAAACCACAACCGATGCAGATGCATCAATCTTGGACAATTCTTCCATTACTAAAACATAAGAAATCGCGTCCAGACCACTGCCATTGTATTTCTCATTGACCATCATCCCTAAGAAACCAAGTTCGCCTAGTTTTTTGACTTGCTCAGCAGGAAATTTCTGATGCTCATCTCGATCGATTACTCCAGGCTTTAGTTCTTGCTGCGCAAAATCTCGGGCAGCCTGCTGGATCATCAATTGCTCTTCACTTAATTCAAAATGCATAACATTTATGTATAAAAGGTTAGTACACCAAATGTAGCATTTCCAATTGAAAAATACTATGGCTGCATAGCAATTAATTACAATTAATCGTTAAGCAATGAATTTCTAAGCAGCTAATTATTGTATGCAGTTGTTATCGCCGCTGATTAATTAATACTCTAACCAAACTGATGCACCCTAGAAGAAGCGTTAATAAAAACTGGGAAGAGTGGATAATTGTAGCGAAAGCCAGTCCATCTTTAAAAGGAATAGAATATAGAACTAGTGATTGGGCAACCATCCAATGAAAGACACCAATACCACCTTGAACCGGTGCTACCATTGCAAAGCCAGAAAATACCATTGCGGCTAAACTCGCATTAAAACCTAAACTGCTTGTGGCACTTATTGCCGAAAAACAGAAATACATAGATAGTACATAAAGTAGCCAAATGCCGAAGGTGTAAAGTAAAAATAAGCCTTTTCGTTTGAGTTTTTTATATGATCCAAACCCCTGCTTTAGGCTCACGAATATTTTCAAAAATTTCCTGCTAAATTTTTGTCTTAAAAAGTAAATAGCAACTACTAGAATAAGCAGCCCAATAGCAACTAGTGCCGTTAGCCATGCATAATTAATTGAACGTAACTTTTCGCTAATATTGAGATAGATAACATTCTGCAGAAAAGATCCTACAATCTCGTATTGAAAAATAAGCAGGCCCAAACTGCTTACAAATAAAGCCAGCACATCAAAAAGCCTTTCTGTAATTACTGTACCAATGGAAGCGAACATAGGTACTTTTTCAGTTTTTTGGACAATACTGCATCGAACAATTTCACCAAAACGTGGCAAACCAAGGTTAGCTAAATAGCCGACCATCAACGCATGATAGGAACTCCAAAAACTAATATTATATTTAATAGACCCATAAAGCATTTGCCATCTTAAAGCTCTTAAGACGTGTGCTATTAAAACTGATGCTGCTGATGTGAAGACCCAAAAATAATTGGCTTTTTTTATTTCCAGCCAGATACTTGTTAAATCTTGTCCTCTAAACGCTAAATATAAAACACCTATACCCATCAAAAACAGGATTAGAAACTTCAGCGCTGTTTTGAGGTTGGTTATCACAAAATTATTTTAGCAAGTGATTATTGTCATCTGGGAATACAAGGATCGGATTATACTGTTTAGCTTCTTCAATTGGAAGCGCACCGTAAGACATGATAATTAAAACATCGCCTAACTGAGCCAGGCGAGCTGTTGCACCATTTAAACAAATAGTACCTGTGCCACGCTCCCCTTTTATCACATAAGTTTCAAAACGAGCGCCATTATTATTATTTACGATCTGCACCTTCTCATTTGCTATAATGTTGGCTGCATCCATCAAATCTTCATCAATCGTAATACTACCAACATAATTCAATTCGGCTTGAGTTACCCTAACACGGTGTATTTTCGATTTTAATATTGTGATAATCATTTGGCAAAGTTAGTAATCAGTTTGGAGTTTTCACCACTGGAAGATGGAATATGGAAAATGGGTGATAGATTATGGCTAATGTACAACGGAAAACAAATGATGAATGGACTGCAATCTACCGTTTAACTCCATCTCACATCACTTTATAATCATATTATCAATCAATCTTGTTGACCCAACCTTTGCCGCCACCAAAGCCACTAAGCTGTTTTCGTTTTTCGATTTTGCCTTTTCTAAAGTATCGCCATTGGCAATCGTAAAATAATCAAGCTCTACCCCTTCAATGCCGTGATAAAATCGCTTTGCTTTTTCTTCAAGCTCATCTAATGAAAACTCATTGAAATGGTCTGTTACGTATTGAAGCGATTTGCTTAGTACCAGCGAGTTTTCACGATCGACCGGAGAAAGATGGATATTTCTGCTACTCATTGCCAACCCATCATCTTCTCTGATAATTGGACAAGTGATAATTTTAATAGGCAGTTGAAAATAAGCAAGCATGTTTTTAATCATTAAAACCTGTTGAAAATCTTTTTGACCAAACATGGCCACATCAGGCTCAACGGCATCAAAGAGTTTTTTTACAATTTGTGTTACCCCTTGATAATGACCTTTTCTAAATTCACCTTCCAAAAGAAATTCTGCTTTGCCTAAATCAATATGCCAGTTTTCATCCGCTCCCTGGGGATACATTTCGGCTATATCAGGCATAAAGACACCACTGCAACCTGCCTCATTAAGCATGGCTAAATCGTGTTCAATTGGGCGGGGATATTTTTCCAGATCTTTAGGATCGGTAAACTGCGTTGGATTAACGAAAATGCTACAAACAATAATATCTGCATATGTTTTGGCCAGCTCAATAAGTGAAATATGGCCATTGTGCAAAGCACCCATTGTGGGTACGAGTGCTATTTTTTTACCCGATGCTTTGAGAGGTTTTAAAAAAGCCTCCAGCGCTGATTTGGTTTTAAATATTTCCAATTGGACAATCTAAGTTAAAGCGGTAAAGGTGTAAAATAATCTAAACGAAACCAAACAAATGCTTGTCTATATTGATAAATAGTATTATTATGCTTATCTTTGCGGCTCATTATCTTTTATTTAACTTAATATTTTCTTAGAATATGGAGATGGCAAAAACGAAGCTGCTGATTGTTACACACGAGATGTCGCCTTTCCTCGAGCTTACTAAAATTTCTGAAATCACACGTCAATTACCTCAAGCCATGCAAGAGAAAGGATTCGAAATCCGTATCTTGATGCCTAAATTTGGTAACATCAACGAAAGAAGAAATCGTTTACACGAAGTAATTCGCTTATCGGGAATGAACATCATTATTGATGACAATGATAATCCTTTAATTATTAAAGTAGCATCCATCCCAGCTGCACGCATGCAGGTTTATTTCTTAGACAACGAGGAATATTTTCAACGCAAGCAGGTATTTAGAGATGCTAGCGGGAAATTCTTCGATGATAACGATGAACGCACAATTTTCTTTTGCAAAGGTGCTTTGGAAACCGTTAAAAAATTAGGATGGGCTCCAGATATTGTTCACTGCCATGGCTGGATGAGCTCTTTAGTACCTGCTTACATTAAAACTACTTATAAAAACGATCCTACTTTCAAAAATTCTAAAGTAGTTTATTCTATTTATGAAGATTGTTTTGAGGAAAAATTCAACGCTAACTTCGCTAAAAAAGCTGTAATGGCAAATATGACTGAAGAGGATACAAAAGCCTTCTTACCATCAGATTGCAACAGCATGCACATTGGCGCCGTAACTCACTCTGACGCAGTTGTTTTAGCAGATGAAAACTTAGACAAAGATGTGTTAAAATTTGTTAAAGATTCCAATAAGCCAACATTAGCTTTTAACTTAACCGAGAATTTTGAAAACTTCTATTCGTTTTACGAAGAAATTTCAAATGACGAATTGGTTTCTGTTGCTTAATTAGGTATTATTATTTTAAATATGAAATTTACAAAACAAGACTTATTAACCCTGTTGATAGGTCTTTTTCTTTTTGCGTCGTGTAAAAATCCGGATGGTGTTGGTTTGGATGTAGATCCGAGCACAGCGATTACTGGTACATTAGTAAACAACGAACCTATAAAATCGCAAACGATAAAAGAAGGTGATGTGACTACCGCTAGCATCGGAAGTTATCCACTTGGTTATATGGTTGATCCAATTTTCGGCAAAACAGAATCAGGCGTAGCCATGACGATCGTTCCAGGTACTACAAGTTACGATTTTGGTACATCTCCAGTTTTGGATTCAGCGATATTGGTATTAAACTTAGGTACACAGTTTTATGGCGATACAGCGAGTACAAAATACAGCATCGATGTTTATCAGCTTACCAACAAAGTAACCAATTTTAAAAGCTCAGATGTACAGGCATATAATAGCCCACTATTAGGTAATTTTAGCAGCAAAATTTTCCCAAAAACGCCTATCAAAATTTTTGATATTATTTCAGGTAAAGCCGATACGTTAAAAACCGTACCGGCTCAAATCAGGATTAAATTAGATAAAGACTTTGTTCAAAATAACTTATTAAACCTCGCTCCTGCCGCAACTTCTACAGCTGCTAAATTTGTAGATTATTTTAAGGGGTTTTATGCGCAGGTAAATAAAACTTCGACTACAGGAACAGGTGGTATTGCCTTTTTAGATCTTACTGGTACAAACTCCTACCTGCAAATGGTTTATAAAAAAAATAATACTACCAGTGGTAGGGATACTGTGACAGTTAATTTTCCTGTAAGTCCATCGGGTGCTGCAGCAAATATTAAACATGATTACACAGGAACAGAGGTCGCTACGCAATTATTACCAGCAAATGCAAATACCCAGTATAATGTAACGTACTTACAAGCTCTGGCGGGCGTGAAAACAAAAATCTCATTTCCTACATTGGCTAACTTCACTAATACCTACGGCAAGGCAGTTGTAAACAAAGCAGAACTGGTTGTAGATTTAAGTGCAGGAACGTTCGCAAATCCATTTGCACCGGCATCAAGACTTTCGCTTTATCGTTGGGACATTGCAGAACAACCAACAAATGTTCCTGATCATAATCAAGGCAATACTGGTGATCCTCGCCAGCTTACAGATGCTGTTTTTGGTGGATATTATGATTCAGTTCGAAACAGATATGTTTTTGTTGTAACTGCTTACGTGCAGGATTTGATTGATAAAAAACTGACGGACTTCGGAACGTTTCTGGCTCCTACATCTTTAAACCAGTTCCAACTCACCCCGTCCGTTACATCAGCAGGACGAGCTGTAATTGGCGCTGCTGGAAATGCGACCAACAAAATGAAACTGAATATTTATTATACAAAAATAAACTAAGAGAAATCTACGTTTGACAAAGGCCTTACAATAAAAATTGTAAGGCCTTTTTTTTTGGTAATACTCGCATGCAATAATAAAACAAACGTTTGTTTAGTATATTCGTGGAGATTATTAATATACAAATTTATGTGTGGAATTGTAGGTTATATAGGCTATAGAGAAGCCTGGCCAATAGTATTGAAAGGCTTAAAAAGATTGGAATATAGAGGTTATGACAGCGCTGGCATAGCATTAATGAATAATTCCGGCCAACATATTTATAAAAAAGCAGGTAAGGTAGCAGTGCTTGAAGAATTTGCCGAAAGCCAAGATCGTTCTGGTTCAGTTGGAATGGGGCACACCAGATGGGCAACGCATGGTGTGCCATCAGATCGAAATTCTCACCCTCACACCTCAAATAATGATAAACTTTCGATCATTCATAATGGAATTATTGAAAATTATGCAACATTAAAGGAAGAATTAATACAGCGTGGGCATGAATTTAAAAGTGATACAGATACAGAGGTATTAATTCATTTGATCGAAGAAATCCAAAAAATTGAGGAAATTGATCTGCTTGAAGCTGTTCGCCTAGCACTTCAACAGATAAGTGGCGCTTACGCCATTGTTATCATGGATAAGGAAAATCCGGATCAATTGGTTGCTGCCAGAAAAGGAAGCCCGATGGTAATCGGTGTAGGCAAAGGTGAGTACTTTATTGCCTCTGATGCTACTCCAATTATCGAGTATACCAAAAACGTAATTTATTTAAATGATAATGAAATTGCATTAATCACTAAGAATGACCTCTTGGTTAAGCAACTAGATAATGTAGTGCAAACACCATTAATCCAGGAGCTTGAGCTGAAGCTTGAGATGCTTGAAAAAAGTGGTTTCGACCACTTCATGTTGAAAGAGATTTATGAGCAACCTAGATCTATCAAAGATTGTATGCGTGGGCGTATTTATCCTGAAGAAGGAAAAGTTCAGCTTGGAGGAATAAAAGAATATGCCGAAAAGCTGAAAAACATAGATCGAATTATCATTGTAGCTTGTGGCACATCGTGGCATGCCGGTTTGGTTGGAGAGTATCTAATCGAAGAATATGCCCGGATTCCGGTAGAAGTTGAATATGCATCAGAATTTAGATACCGTAATCCAATCATTACAGAGAAAGATGTAGTTATCGCTATTTCACAATCAGGTGAAACAGCAGATACCATGGCAGCTATTGAGATGGCAAAAGAGCGAGGAGCTACCATTTTTGGTATTTGCAATGTTGCGGGTGCATCTATTCCAAGGTTATCTCATGCAGGCGTTTATACCCATGCAGGGCCCGAAATTGGTGTAGCATCAACAAAAGCATTTACCGCACAGGTTACTGTCTTAACATTGATGGCCTTTTATATGGCACAACAGAAAGGTACAATTACCACTTCAAAAATGATTGAATTGCTAACTGAACTTGATAATATCCCTGAGAAAATCCAGAAAGCACTGGAGTCAAATGATATCATCAAAGAAGTAGCAGAAAAAATTAAAGATTCTACCAACTGCTTATTTTTAGGAAGAGGAAGTGGTTTCCCTGTAGCACTTGAAGGTGCATTAAAGCTTAAAGAAATTTCATATATCCACGCAGAAGGTTATCCTGCTGCCGAAATGAAACATGGACCAATTGCTTTAATTGATGAAGAAATGCCAGTTGTATTCATTGCAACACAAAACTCATCGTATGAAAAAGTAATCAGCAATATTCAGGAAGTTAAAGCCAGAAAAGGTAAAGTAATTGCTATCGTAACACAAGGTGATACTGAAGTTACAAAAATGGCAGATTATTGCATCGAAATTCCAGATGCTAATGAAGCATTTTTACCGCTTCTGGCAACTATTCCATTACAATTATTATCATATCATATCGCAGTAATGCGTGGCTGTAATGTTGATCAGCCAAGAAATTTGGCTAAATCTGTCACAGTAGAATAACCCAATTTAAACCTGCTCATTCAAAATGGGCAGGTTTTTAAACCAACAAAGTCTGCCAGCTTTAAAGTGAATGTATTGTGAAACGTGTATTTTTAAATAAAAACGTTAACAATTAATATGGTGATGGAGGATCAATACAGGCTGCGCTAACTTGTATTTCTGCTCCATGAATATTTAGAAGGGCAAATCCCCATTTTCATCAGAAGGCCCTATTGTAAACTCATCCTGAATCTTTGGCTCTGTACTTTGAGGGACAGATGCTGCGGGAGTTTGTTCAAAATCACTTTTCCTTCCTAACATGGTAAAGTTTTCGGCCACAATTTCAGTTACGTATTTCTTCACTTTTTCTTTGTCTTCAAAAGATCTTGTTCTGAGTTTTCCTTCAATGTAAACTAGTTTTCCCTTCTGGAGATATTTAGAAGCGACTTCGGCAAGGCCACGCCATAAAACAATGTTATGCCATTCCGTTTGTTCTACTCGTTTTCCATCTTTATTGTAGGTTTCCGATGTAGCTAAGGGAAAACTTGCTACAGTAACTCCGCCATCTAAATGACGAACTTCAGGGTCTTTGCCCAAATGGCCTACTAAAATCACTTTGTTAATGCCAGACATAAATATTTTTGGTTAGTTTTTTCTTCTTGTAATGAATATTCGCCAAAATGGTTAGTTAATCCATCCTGATTTTAAAGGTATTCAAGTATAAAATCATGAATAACTTTTGGCTGCGGTAACTCATCTAACTTATCTAAAGAAACCCAATTAAGTTCCTTTTGTTTATTAAAGTTAAATATATAATTTTTTAATACAAAAAAACGCAAATGGATAATTTGGTGCGTTAAAATGTGTTTTCTACTCATTAAATGTGTAAAAACTGTATTTTGTCCAAATGTTTCTTTAACCGAAGAAATAAAGTTCTCATCATTTAAGGCAGATTCGTTCACCGTTTCGATACTTGGAAAATCATATAAGTGCTGCCAAATATCACCAGCCTTCCGTTCCCTAACTAAAATCTGATTCCCCTCCTCGCAAATAAAATAATTTAAATAACGATGCCTTTGAGCAGCTTTCCGAATTTTAACGGGAAGCTCATTAACCTGCTGATGATTAAGAGCAAAACAGCCTTGACTTAACGGGCAAATGCCACAATTTGGAGATTTTGGTTTGCACTGCATGGCGCCAAATTCCATTATCGCCTGATTGTATAAAGCAGGATCATCCTGGTAAAGTAACTCATTCGCTAATGTAAAAAACTGTTTTTTACCTGCTGGAGAATTGATTGGCGTATCAATGCCGAAATATCTGGATAACACCCTAAAAACATTGCCATCTACAACAGCTCTGGCCTCACCAGATGAAAAAGAGGAAATTGCAGCAGCAGTATATTCTCCAATTCCGGTTAATTTTAATAACTCATCATGCAGATTTGGGAATACTCCACTGAAGTTACTGACAATAATTTGAGCTGTTTTATGCATGTTTCTTCCTCTTGAGTAATAACCTAAGCCTTGCCAAAGCTTTAAAACCTGGGCTTCAGTAGCCGATGCAAAATCATTCACTGTCGGGAAGTTTTCTAAGAACTTATTAAAGTATGGCAGCCCTTGTTCAACACGTGTTTGCTGGAGTATAATCTCTGATAACCAGATTATATAGGCATCTTTTGTATGCCGCCAGGGTAGATCTCTTTTATTTATTTGATACCAATTTATCAGTTCATTTTGGAATGTCATCCTTGCAAATTACGGTGTAATTATTGGTTTTAAAAAAATCTTGCAATCGAGTGATAACTTAACAGATAAAAAAATCATCTTTTATTTCCCTATCTCATTAAAAAGCAATACTTTTGCAACCCCAAAACAGTAGTAATATTAAAACACAATATATATAAATAAGTAAATATGACTAAGGCAGATATTATTTCAGAAATATCAACAAAAACCGGAATTGAGAAGGTTGATGTACAGGAAACAGTTGAGGCATTTTTCAAGGTTATCAAAACGAGCATGATTGGCGGTGAAAATGTATACGTAAGAGGCTTCGGAAGCTTTGTTGTTAAAAAGAGAGCACAGAAAACTGCAAGAAACATCTCTAAAAACACTGCAATAATTATCCCAGAACACTTTGTACCTAGCTTTAAACCAGCGAAAGTTTTTGTAGATAAAGTTAAAAGTAACTCAAAAAAAATTAGCGTAGAAGCATAAGTCTTATTTATATGAACAGCAGCATAAGATCAAAACAAATCATTATCATTGGAGCAGTTTTATTGCTTGTTGCTTTTCTATTTACAAGAGACATTAAAGGTTTAGTAAAACCGACAGAAGAAAATGGTAAAATGCCTGCAAATGGACAAATGGCCGGCGCAGAAACACCATCAACTTCATCAGTATTAAGCATCGAAACTTCATCTATAGCAGCTAAAAATGTATTAAACAAAAGTTTAGCTACAGACATTACAGCTTTAGAAAACAGTTATAAAGGTGCTAATGGTGCAGAGAAAATTGAACTAGCAAAACAACTGGCCCAGAAATGGGATGATGTAGAGCAAATCACTCCATCAGCACTTTATTTAGAAGTTGTTGCACAAAGTGAACCATCAACAAAAACATGGGTAGCGGCGGGTAATAAATTTATAAAGGCTTTTGAGAGTACGCAAGATAGTTTAGCTCAACCTGCTTTATTGCAGAAAGCGAATACATCTTATAAGAATGCACTAGAGAAAGATTCTACAAACATTGAAGCTAAAACTGGCTTAGGTGTAACAATAGTAAATGGCTTAGGCGCACCAATGCAAGGTATTGCAATGTTGCTTGAGGTTGTTGCTAAAGAACCTAAAAATGTTAAGGCAAATATGAATTTAGGTATCTTCTCAATAAAATCAGGTCAGTTTGATAAGGCAATTCCACGTTTTAACACAGTGATTGCTACATCTCCTACGCCTGAAGCCTATTTCTACCTGGGAACAGCTTTAGAAAATCTAGGCAGAAACAAAGAAGCAGTTGATGCTTATTTAAACAGCAAAAAATTAGCGGCTGACCCAACCTTATCTTCCTTTATTGATAAGAAGGTGGCTGAACTAAAGAATAAAAATTAATTAACAGATTAATAAAAACATTTAAAACTTAAAACTATGCCAAGCGGTAAAAAAAGAAAAAGACATAAAATGGCTACCCACAAACGTAAAAAACGTTTAAGAAAAAACAGACATAAGAAAAAATAAGTTCTTATTTTGATCAAAGCCTTTTAAACCTCACAGTATCCGCTGTGAGGTTTAAATTATTTATATAGTTTTCATTATATATAGTTTTAGGCTGGATCAATGTTTTTCGCGTTTATACTATCCATTTGTTAATAGGCGAAAGCCTTAAATCTGTAGCTGTTGGTAAAAGAATTAATTATCAATTCGACTCCTGCCGGAGTTACCATAGCGTTGATTGAAGACAAACAACTTGTTGAGCTTCACAAAGAACAAATCAATAATAACTACGCCGTAGGTGATATTTATTTGGGCCGCATTAAAAAAATTATGCCTGGCCTGAATGCTGCTTTCGTGGATGTTGGTTACGAAAAAGATGCATTTTTGCACTATTTTGATTTGGGCCCTCAGGTGCAATCTTTAATTAAGCTAACGAAGATCAAGCGTAATGGCTCGGTTACAGGCACATTATTAGACAATTTAAAGCTAGAAGCCGACATAAACAAGGCAGGCAAAATTTCTGATGTGCTTTCTAAAAACATGCTTCTTCCTGTACAAATTGCCAAAGAGCCAATTTCTACTAAAGGACCACGTTTAAGTTCCGACATTTCGATTGCCGGCAGGTATGTGGTACTGGTGCCATTCTCCAATACCATATCTGTATCAAAAAAAATTAAAAGTAATACAGAACGTAATCGCTTAAAAAAGATTATTGAAAGTATTAAACCTCAAAATTTTGGGGTGATTATCAGAACCGTTTCTGAAGGACGTGGAGTTGCTGAAATGCAAAAAGATCTTTTAGATTTGATTGCAAAATGGGAAAACTTCATCAAGAAAGTTCCATCTACCGAACCTTCAAAAAGAGTTTGGGGAGAAATGGACAGATCATCCACGTTAATCCGTGATATTCTGAACCCTGATTTTACAAACGTTTATGTGAGCACACCTGAGCTGTTCGATGATATCCGTTCTTATGTACACGATATTTCTCCAGAGATGGAAAAAATCGTAAAACTTTATAAGCAGAAAGAACCTATTTTCGATCATTTTGGAATAGAAAAGCAAATTAAAAACGCTTTTGGCAAAACAGTAAACTTACCGGGTGGCGCCTACTTGGTTGTAGAACACACCGAAGCACTTCACGTAATAGACGTGAACAGTGGAAACCGCACTGCCAGTAAAGAAAACCAGGAGGAAAACGCTTTACAGGTAAACAAAGAGGCGGCTAAAGAAATTGCCCGTCAATTGCGCTTGCGTGATATGGGCGGCATTGTGGTAATCGATTTTATCGATATGCACAAGCCAACAAACCGTAAAATGCTATTCGATTATTTGCGTGAGCTGATGTTATTGGATAGAGCGAAACATACCATTTTACCTCCGAGTAAATTTGGTTTAGTTCAAATCACCAGACAACGTGTTCGTCCGGAGATGAATATTGTTACAGTAGAGAAATGCCCTGCCTGTGGTGGCACCGGCGAAATTAAAGCGAGTATCGTTTTAATGGATGATATTGAAAATAACCTGAATTATATTTTACGTGAGCAGAATGAAAAAGGTGTAACTCTTAGCGTTCATCCTTATATCGAAGCTTACATTACCAAAGGAATTTTCAACTTGCAACGCCGTTGGTTCTTTAAATATGGCCAATGGATTAAAGTGAAGGCACAATCATCTTATTACTTAAATGAGTTTCACTTCATTTCCTCAAAAGATGAAGAGATCAAATTATAACTCAAAACACATTCAACAAAAGCCTGGATTATTATAATTCAGGCTTTTTTGCTTAAGAGTTTTTCCACACCTGGCAGATTTCAAAGTGGTGCAGGAACAGTAGGGCTATTACCATAAATTACACGGGTTAAACCTACAAGATTTCTCATACAGAAAGGTTAAATTCGTAATCTAAAAATCAATAATCAATTGGCAAAAACAAAAACAGCATACTTCTGTCAGAGTTGTGGCTATGAATCAGCTAAATGGCTTGGAAAGTGCCCATCATGTGCACAATGGAATACCTTTGTAGAGGAAATCGTTGAAAAAGCGGCAACTTCAGTTCCAACATGGAAAACAGAAAACAGCTCCAGAAAATTAAGTAAACCCAGTAAAGTTGATGATATTCAATCATCAGTAGAAAGAAGAATTTTAACTGGCGACAAAGAGTTAGACAGAGTTTTAGGAGGGGGATTAGTAGAAGGTTCGCTGGTTTTGATAGGTGGAGAACCAGGCATTGGTAAATCCACATTGATGTTACAGCTGGCTTTAAACCTAAAAGGCAAAAAATTACTGTATATATCTGGTGAAGAAAGTGAACAGCAGATTAAAATGCGGGCTGAACGAATTAAAGAAACCCCATCTTCAGATTGTTATATTTTAACAGAAACATCAACCCAAAACATATTTAAACAAATTGAGATTTTGGAACCAGAAATTCTCGTTGTAGATTCTATCCAAACGCTGCATTCTTCACATATTGATTCCACTCCCGGAAGTGTATCGCAAGTGAGGGAGTGTACTGCTGAGCTATTGCGTTTTGCAAAAGAAACAGGTGTTCCGGTTTTCCTGATCGGCCATATTACGAAAGACGGCGCCATTGCGGGGCCGAAAATATTAGAACACATGGTTGACACCGTTTTGCAATTTGAAGGCGACAGACACCATGTTTACCGCATTTTGCGCTCCATCAAAAATCGCTTCGGAGCCGCAGCAGAATTGGGCATATATGAAATGCAAGGAAGTGGTTTAAGAGAGGTATCTAATCCTTCGGAAATTTTATTGTCACAGCGTGATGAAGAACTGAGTGGAATTGCAATCTCAGCTATGCTTGAGGGCGCACGGCCAATGCTTATTGAAACGCAGGCATTGGTGAGTTCTGCAGCTTATGGTACCCCACAAAGATCTGCGACCGGTTTTGATACCAAAAGAATGAATATGCTCCTGGCTGTTTTAGAAAAGCGCTGTGGTTTCAGACTAAGTACACAAGATGTGTTTCTAAATATTGCTGGCGGAATCAGAGTAGAAGATCCGGCCATTGATCTGGCAGTACTCATTGCAATCATTTCATCACAACAAGATATTCCAATATCATCAAAAAGTTGTTTCGCGGCAGAGGTAGGCTTATCCGGAGAAATTAGAGCGGTAAACCGGATTGAGCAACGTATTGCAGAAGCCGATAAGCTAGGCTTTGAAACCATTTATATTTCTAAGTATAATTTAAAGGGAATAGATATTTCGAAATACAACCTAGAAGTTAAAGCTGTAAGTAAAATTGAAGAGGTTTTCGAAATGGTTTTTGGTTAGTTGGATAGAGTAAGACGGGGAATTTCATACCCACTATTCTACAAATAGCTGAACGATTTACCCACTTACACAATAGCAATATTTTTGGCACACCACCTCAAAAACTATCAAAACGCTAATAATCAATCAAATAACATACAAACCCTTATACTTTGGCATTTTGGATTGACATTTGCCTAAGGTAATATGTTGTACATCATGGGATGTGATCTATAACAATAGGGATGATTTTCCTCGTTAGTGAGAGCTAGCGAGGATTTTTTTTGTCTTTACATATTTAGAAAAAATTTAAATAACTTTGATTCAGATAAATAACAGGAACAATAATAAATAAACGATGAAAAAAATCATATTAAGCCTTGGCTTTTGCCTACTTGCAGCAATCGGATTTGCACAGACAGCATATACTGGCCAAAAATTTGGCGAAGAGGTTAAACCAGGCAACGTGAAGCCTGCGGCTCAAATGGAAGCCGCAATGGGCGATAAAAAAACCGTTGATATGAAAATTGAAGGTAAAGTTGTTGATGTTTGTAAGAAAAAAGGTTGTTGGATGACTTTACAAATGCCAAATGGCGATCCGATGCGGGTAACTTTTAAAGATTACGCTTTCTTTATGCCAATGGATATTGTAGGAAAAAAAGTTGTTTTAGATGGCATTGCTAAAAAACAAACCATCTCCGTAGAAACTTTACGTCACTACGCAGAAGATGCTAAAAAATCTCCTGAAGAAGTTGCAAAAATTACTGACCCTAAAAAGGAATTGGCTTTTGAAGCTAAAGGCGTGGTAATTTTGGATAAATAAGCGCAAGGATTAAAGAGCAAAGAGCAAAGATAAAGGAGCAAGGATTAAAGCGCAAAGGATAGCTCAATAAAAAAGCCTCAAAATTTTAAAAATTTTGAGGCTTTTTTATGCTAATAGATTGAACTACAAAACCCAGTTCCAACCAAATTCATCTGTTGCCAAACCGTAACGGATATCATTTAGTTTTTTAGCGATTCCATTTGAAACATTTCTTGTAGATGGATCGGTTAATTTATAGGTTTCGCCAAGGTAACCAATTTCACCTACATGCGTTACTGTTGCAGCAGTACCCGCAGCAAAAGCTTCCGTTAAGCTTCCATTTTCAATTCCCTCAATTACTTCTTTCACAGAAACACGGCGTTCTTCAACCTCAATGCCAGCTTCTTTTGCAAGTTTGATAATGGTATCGCGAGTGACACCATCCAACACGGTGCTGCGTACGGAAGGCGTAACCAATTTACCATTGATTACAAAAATTAAATTAGCTGTTCCAGCTTCTTCAATATACTCGTGAGTAACTGAATCGGTCCAGATTAACTGATCAAAACCCTCCTTTTTTGCTTGCTCGAAAGGATACAAAGAACGGGCGTAATTTCCAGCAGTTTTAGCAAAACCAACGCCTCCTTCATCTGCACGTGTAAATTCAGTCTCAATCTTAACTTTCAATGCTGAACTATAATACGGACCAGTTGGTGTGGTCAACAAAGCAAACTTATATGTATCTGAAGCTTTTACGCCAAGGTAAGGATCGGTTGCAAACATCACTGGACGAACATACAGGGCATAGTCTTCCTGATTTGGTACCCATTTTTCATCAACATTTATCAGCGCTGCTAAACCCTGCATGAAAACTTCTTCAGGAATAGTTGGCATCGACATTCTGGCCGCTGACTTATTGAAGCGTTCAAAATTCTTATCAGCTCGGAAAACACTAATCTTACCATCTGGTTGGCGATAAGCTTTTAAGCCTTCGAAAATAGCCTGACCATAATGAAGCGCTGAAATTGCCGGACTCATTGGAATAGGTCCGTAAGGAATAATTTGTAAATTTTTCCATTCACCGTCTTCATAATCAGCGGTAAACATGTGATCGGTAAAAACCTTACCGAACGGTAATTGAGAAAAATCAGTAACTGTCAACCGTGTCTGATCAGCTTTAGTGATTTTTATATCTAATGTCTCGGTCATATTATTAAATTTTGAATGATAGAATTTCGAATGATATGCAAGCTGAAAATTAACCCACTTAATCTTTCAGTTATTCGATCATTGTTGTATTTGCGCAAATTAGGAAAAAACGAGCTTTTCTAATAGTGTTTTATGATATTAATCTTTGTTTTTGAGTGTTTTGAGTACACTAAGCACCCATCCTCTACCCCATTCTGCCATCTGCTCGTCCGTCCATAAAAATGGATAAAAGATTCTTTTTTGAAAACGTGGGGGCAAATATTTTTGCCAGTTTGTTCCACCAGTTGCAGCCACATCAACAGGGTCTTTTTCTAAATATCGAACGGCAGATTTATAATGAGACAAAGGCCACTCTACATTTACATACAAATCAAGCTTACGTAATTCATCGGCAAGCACTGAAACATCTGCTCCTTCAGCAGCCAGTTGATGATAAAGCGCAGAAAAATTGGTTAAAGAACGATCTTTAGCCAGTTGCAAAAATTGAGCAGCATATTTTTTAATAAACTGCTTTAAAGTTAAAGTTTGCTTTCCAGTTGCTAATTCGGTTGCACCAAATTTCCAATAGATATTTTCAAATTGTTCTTCAATTGTTGCGTTACTTAGTTCATCGCGTTTGCTTTTATCCACCAAGCGGATAAAATCTGTGGCACAAATTTCAATCATACGGTATTGACCAGATTGGAAACCACTTGCAGGCAGAAGCGACATGCGGAATTTCAAAAATTGTTCTTTCTCCATGCCATCAACCATAACCTCAAAAGAAGTAGTCAGAGCATTAAAGTATGCATTGATTCTTTTAACCCTAGCTGTAAAAAACTCGGCTGTTAAATTTTCATGTTCCGCAATTTGTCTGCACTCATGTAAAGCCAGTTTAAAATACAGTTCCGTTATCTGATGATACATGATAAAAATTTCCTCATCAGGAATAGGCGTTTTCGGACTTTGCAGACTCAACAGGGTATCTAGATGGATGTAATCCCAATAGGTCAGAAAATCGGCATAAAGCAGGCCATCAAGATAGGAGGCCATATCCTGCCCCATTGCAGTATACTTTTCCTGTAGTTGATTTAGTTTATCTTTAATTTCTGGTGTAAAATCCATTGTTTTGTTTTATCCATGCAAAGTTGATAAAGATTTTGGTAGAACTAACTAAAAATCTCTACTTTTGAAGCAATGGCGATGGGGTACCGCCAAAACCGCCCGAACAGGCTGATGACTCCTACGATTTTATTTAAAATTGAATTCAAATGCCTGTTAAAAAGTTAACGGAAGAATTTCTTCTGTCTTTCAGTCTCTTATTAAAGCAAGATTTTGGTCGCGTTTTCTTGAATATTCTTAAGTGGTTATTCTTTTCTGTAATGATTGGATGCATTGTTGGCTCTGCCTCTGCATTATTTTTAGTAACTCTTAATTGGGCAACAAATTATCGCGAAAGCCATCTCTGGATGATTTCAATTTTGCCTATTGCTGGGTTAGTTATTGGTTTGGCTTACCAATACTGGGGCAAGGAAGTAGTAAAGGGAAATAATCTTTTAATTGAGGAATTACAATCGCCAAAAAAAATAATACCACTGGTTATGGCACCTCTTATTTTCGCAGGCACTATTATTACTCATTTATTTGGTGGCTCTGCCGGACGAGAGGGAACGGCCGTTCAAATTGGTGGCGCTTTTGCAGATCAATTTACTAAGCTATTTAAACTAAACCCCAATGATCGAAAAATCATTTTAATTAGCGGCATAAGTGCGGGCTTCGCATCCGTTTTTGGAACACCACTGGCTGGTGCTGTTTTTGGGTTGGAGGTTTTTGTGGTTGGATCTTTAATGTACAGTGCCATTTTGCCCTCGTTTATTACTGCTATAATTGCTGATTATGCTTGCAAAGCCTGGGGTGTTGGCCATACACAGTATTCAATATCAGCAGTACCAGAAATGAATACGATATCTTTATTATTATCGATGACAGCTGGAATTTTATTTGGCTTAACCGCCAGAAGCTTTTCAGCCCTAAATCATTCCATTTCAAACCTATTTAGTATTATCAAATATCCACCTTTAAGACCACTTTTTGGAGGGATTTTACTTATTGCCATGATCTATCTAATTGATAATACTCGCTTTATTGGCTTGGGTATCCCTGTTATCTCTGAATCGTTTATGAAGCAAGAACCCTATTATACTTTTGCCATTAAACTCTTTTTAACAGCACTAACCTTAGGCTGTGGATTTAAAGGTGGAGAAGTAACACCATTGTTTTTTATAGGTGCAACACTAGGCAGTTTCTTGAGTGTTTTTATGCCTTTACCCGTTGGGTTATTGGCAGGAATGGGCTTTGTTGCCGTTTTTTCTGGGGCGGCAAATACGCCATTGGCTTGTATTTTTATGGGTGTAGAATTATTTGGAACCGACTCAGGAGTTTACATTGCCTTGGCTTGCATAACAGCTTATTTATTTTCTGGCCACAAGGGTATATACAAATCGCAAATGATTGGCAGTCCTAAGCATTTATTTTTAAAAAGGCATCAGTTTTTACGATAGTTTCTGCCCTAGCACTTTGTGAATTGGCTTTGGCAACTTACACTTATCAAATCGATAATTGAGCTCCCAAAGCCTTGTAAATTAATACAATACCCTAAACTTGATGGTATGCTCAATCTTCTTCAGAGATTTAAATAACTGTTTATCGTATTCTGTATTGATATCTGTGATGGCATATCCAATTTCAGGGTTAGTCATTAAAAACTGACTCACAATGTTAATATCATGTTTAGCAAAAACGGTATTGATTTTCGCCATAATACCCGGAACGTTTTTGTGAATATGAATTAACCTGTGCGATTTATCAATTTTAGGCAACTGTAAATTGGGAAAATTGCTACTCAGATACGTTGCGCCCGTATTCATAAAATCTGCAACACGCTTAGGTACAAAATCAATATTTCGGGGATTATTTTTTGGATCATCGAAAACCACGATGCCTTGTTTGGTACAAAGGTCTAGGTCAATTTTGTTTTTAGCGTTACCTAAATAACCAATCGTTTTGAGCTTGGCTGCATTCTTCAATTGTTCCCTATCCATTTTCTCGCCTTCACCGAAAATGATGATGCCAACATCCTTCACATATTTTTCTTCGAACGAAGTTTTATGCCTGATGGATAAACCATCATTTTTTAATATGGAAATAGTTAAAGGATTTACATTCCCGATAACCAGACACAAGATTCTATTTTTTGGATAAGAAATGGCTCTTGGCAGATCATTTACGTAAAGAAACTCGTCGAAACTTGGTGTAACATGATCGGCCCTGGAAACAATACTTTCACGGGCAATATTTTCCGTAAAAGCAAAAAACTTGTTAATCAATCCACTTTCGCGTAATTGAAAATCAGAATAACCATCACCAATACCGAACAATTCGCCTTCCAACTTTAAATGCTGCAACAATTTCACCTTCCCACCTTCCTCGCTCAAAGGATTGGCATGGTCATAATCAATTATTTTTCCATCACCTGTGGTTACAAAAGTATTGGCGTAAATATTCTCCTTTTTAATATGATACTGACTCACTACCGGGGTGATAAATTCCTTAAATCCTCCGGAAACGATGAGTACTTCGTCTGCATGTTTTTTGAAAAACTCAGCATTGCGGGAAAATGAAGTGGAGACTTTTTTCTTTAAATGTTTAATCAGCAGCTTTAGATGGTCTTCATTCGCTTCTAAAAGCTTAACTCGCTGCGCCAAACTTTCAGAAAAGGAAAGTTTACCTTCCATTGCAAAGTTGGTATAGTCTTCAATTTTTTGGAAAATAGCCTCTTTGTCTGGGTGGTTCTTCAAAGAGATTCTGGCGAGTTCATCAAGCGCCTCTACCTGTGTAAAAGTGCTATCGAAATCGATAATGTAATACGCTTTTTGTTTGGGCATTATTTTAAATGTTGGATAATTTCTCGAATGCTTTGTTCAACTGGTTTAAAAACGATTCCAGTTTGATCAATCACCTTATTATTATTGTAATAACTTAACGTAACACTGCTGTTTGCGGTATCTTTTGTTATTGATGGCTCTTTACCAGTAAAAACAGAAATAAATTTCAATGCCCTCCAGGCTATGCCAAGCATCCATGGTTTTGCTTCTTTGGTGGGTGGGTTAACTCCAAAACCGTTTGCGATTTGAGTAAACAAGTTTTTGTAATGAACATCTCCCGCGGAAATGATATAGCGTTCTCCTGAAACTTCACTATCCATCAATAAAATCATCGTTTTGGCAACATCTTCAACATCTACAAAACCCGATGCGCCATCAGTATAAAATGGGAAGCCATCCTTTACCAGTTTGAAAATGGCACCGCTTCCTTCAAAGCCCGCGTTTTTTCCAATAATTACTGATGGGTTTACGATTACCGCATTTAAACCTTCATTAATGCCCCGCCAAACTTCCATTTCACCCTCGTACTTAGACAGACCATAAGCGTGGGCTTTTGCATCATATTCCCAAAAATCCTTTTCAGTAATTTCTTTATTCCCTTTTTTTGCAAGCCCCAATGCAGCAACGGAGCTTACATGTAAAAGTCTGCAGTTACGTTCTATGCAAAGGTTTACGATATTAGACGTACCATCTATATTTACATGAAACAACTTTTTTTTGTGCTTAGCACTGAGTGAAACAAATGCCGCACAGTGGTAAACCTGCGTAACATTTTCAAAAGCATCTTCTAAATCAGAAAGTTCATTGATGTCGGCTTCAATCCATTCTATTATACTGATAGCTAAAATGAGTGCGGGAATTTTTGAGTTTTTCCGTTTCAACGCCCGAACTGCTAAACCTTTATCGGTTAACTGTTTTATCAATTCAGATCCTAAAAATCCCGTGCCTCCGGTTACCAGTATCATTTTATTTTTTTCGAGCTATATGTGGAAATACGCATTCAAAAATAGATATTTGAGCCGAGAGTTTTAAATATATGTCATTAACGGATTTCTTTTCCCCAGTAAACGTAGATAGTTTTACACCAAAACAAGGATTTTTAACCAGTCAGCTGGGTTTAAAAGCCCACATTTTTACAGAATCATTTCCTGATTTTGAAGAAAACACTTACGATTTAGCCATTTTCGGCGTACTGGATGGTAGAGGTGCAGTTAATAACGAAGGCTGTGCGCTTGCACCAGATTATTTCAGAGAAAAGTTCTATAAATTAAATGAAGGCGCTTTTACAAGCAGAATTGTTGACCTAGGAAACATCAAACATGGGGCTACGATAGCTGATACATATGTTGCCGTTAAAATGGTGGTTTCGGAGCTGATCAAGAAAGATATTATTCCAATTATCATTGGTGGAGGACAGGATTTAACTTATGCACAATATCTTGGTTATGAAGATTTGGAGCAAAAAGTTGATCTGGTGATTATTGATAATCAATTTGATATTGGCGATGATGACAATGAAGGAATTGCAACCCGGTCAGATTGCTATTTAAATAAAATATTTCTTCATCAACCCAACTATCTGTTTAACTACAGCAATATCGGCTATCAGACTTATTTTGTAAACCAGGAGAGTTTGAGTGTGATGGATAAGCTGTATTTTGATGTGCATAGGTTAGGCGAGTTTGCACAGGATATTACTTTAACGGAACCAATTATCCGCAATGCGAATATGATTAGTTTCGATCTTGGCGCAATTCGTTCGGCAGATGCAGGAGCAAATGCAAATACAACGCCAAACGGCTTTGATGGCGAAGAAGCTTGCAGAATTGCCCGTTATGCCGGCATGAACGATAAGTTAACATCAATAGGATTTTATGAGTTTAATCCGGCTTATGACAATAATAGCCAAACCGCCTTTTTACTGGCGCAAATGATCTGGTATTTTATGGATGGCTTTTATGCCCGGAAAAAAGATTTCCCTTTAACGCCAAAATCGCAATTTATGATTTATAGAACCAGTTTAAAAGATGGTTCAGGGGAAATGGCATTTGTAAAGAGTAAAAAATCAGATCGTTGGTGGATGCAGGTTCCCTACCCTTCCGGGCAGTCAAAAAATGAGCGCTACCACTTGGTTCCTTGCCGTTATGATGATTACCAAACTGCTGTAAATGGTGAAATGCCAGATTTATGGTGGAGAACCTTCCAAAAGCTATCATAATTTTACACAAGCTTTTACGTTCTAAAAAGCATATATTCCTAACTTTGAAAAACACTAAATCATTTCAATGAAAAAAATATTTTTGGCTGCAATTGCGTTATTGCCATTTGCAGCTTTCGCTCAAAAACCTTTTACTTTAAATGGAACAGTAAAAGGACTTAAAACCGGTGATAAAATTTACCTGGTTTACCGGGCTGGTGACCAATCAATTACCGACTCTACTACCGTAAGCAACGGAGCATTTGCATTTAAAGGTACGTTGACTGATCCAGCTTCGGGAAATTTGTTCCTGAACAAAAACCCGTATGTTAACCGCCCCGGAAAAGATGAGATTCTAGATTATAATACTTTTTATCTGGAGCCTACAAATATTAAAATAAATGGTACTGATTCGTTGAAAACAGCAGTAATTTCCGGATCGGTAATTAATGAAGAAAGTAAAAAACTCAAAGCTTTAACCAAGCCGGTTGATGAACAACTTAAAGCCATTAACCTGGAATATTCTAAACTTAGCCCTGAGCAGCAAAAAGATCCAAAAATCAGAGAAGATGTGATGAGCCGTTATGAAAAAGCAGCTGAAGGCATGACTCCACTTTTGCTTCAATTTGCTAAAGCTAATCCAAAATCTTATATCAGTTTAACAGCTATCGGTCAGCTTGCAAGTAACCCTGAAAAAGGTGCGGTTGCAGAGCAAGCATTTGTAGCGCTATCTCCGGAATTGAAAGAAACCAGTTTGGGAAAAAGATTGGCACAGGTATTTGAAGCGGGCAGAAAAACTGCGGTAGGTGCAATGGCGATGGAATTTACACAAGCGGATACAGCCGGGAAAGCAGTTAAGTTATCAGATTTTAAAGGCAAGTATGTGTTGGTTGATTTTTGGGCATCTTGGTGTGGACCATGCCGCCAGGAAAATCCAAATGTGGTGATGGCTTATAACAAATTTAAAGATAAAGGCTTTACCGTTTTAGGTGTATCGTTAGATAAACCAGGCCAAAAAGCAGCCTGGTTAAAAGCCATTCAGGCTGATAAATTAACCTGGACGCATGTTTCTGATTTACAATTCTGGAACAATGAAGTGGCAAAAATGTATGGCATTCAATCTATTCCCGCTAACTTTTTAATTGACCCAACCGGTAAGATTGTAGCACGCGATTTAAGAGAAGCTGAATTACAGACCAAATTACAAGAGCTATTGGGAAGTAAATCGAAATAAGAAATATTTCTAAAAAACGAGCCGCCGATTTGCAGATCATGATCAGTCTGCAAATCGGCGGCTCTTTTGTATAGCAGATTATATTAAATCAAATCCAATATCTTCTCTGAAATATTTTCCATCGAAATAAATTCTACCGGCATCGGCAGTAGCGGATTGTAAGGCGGTAAATAGATCTTTTTGCAAACTAGTGATGGCAATTACACGCCCTCCATTGGTTTTCACCACATCATTATCTAAAAGTGTTCCGGCATGAAAAGCATTTGAATGACGAAGATTTTCGATTCCAGTTATCGCTTTTCCTTTTAAATACTCGCCAGGATAACCACCAGCTACAATCATTACTGTAGCAGCTGTTTGATCAGAAATCATTAAACTAACCTGATTTAATTGCTTATTTGCTGTAGCCATAAACAATTCCACTAAATCATTTTCAATACGCGGGATTACACTTTCCGTTTCCGGATCACCCATACGGGCATTGTATTCGATTACATAAGGATCGTCGCCAACTTTAATCAAACCGAAGAAAATGAAACCTGTATAATCAATATTATCTTTCTTTAAGCCTTCTACAGTAGGTTTGATAATTCTCTCTTCAACTTTTTGCAGGAATTCTGCTGTAGCAAAGGGAACAGGAGAAACAGACCCCATTCCGCCAGTATTCAAGCCTGTATCACCCTGACCAATTCTTTTATAATCTTTAGCCGACGGAAGCGTAACATAGTTTTCGCCATCACTTAAGATAAAAACGGAAAGCTCAATACCACTTAAAAACTCTTCAATAACCACAGTTGCACCGGCAGCACCAAATTTACCACCGAGCATAAGTTTTAGTTCTTCCTGTGCTTCTACCGTTTCAGTACAAATTAAAACACCCTTTCCGGCAGCCAGGCCATCAGCTTTTAAAACCACTGGCAAAGCATGCGTTTCCAGATAGGCCAAACCATCTGCTAATGTTTCTGGGGTAAATGATTTTGAAGCCGCAGTCGGAATGCCGTGACGTTCCATAAATTGTTTGGAGAAATCTTTGCTCCCTTCCAGAATGGCGCCTTCTTTTTTAGGGCCAATCACCGGAATGTGGGCAATAGCCTGATCGGCCAGGAAAAAATCATGAATACCATTTACCAAAGGCTCTTCAGGACCAACTACAACCAAGTCGATATTTTCGGCCAGAACTACTTTTTTAATGGAATCAAAATCATTTACATTGATGTTGATATTGGTACCATACATGCCTGTTCCACCGTTACCTGGTGCAATAATCAATTTATCGCAGTGCGAAGATTGGCTCATTTTCCAGGCAAATGCACTTTCCCTGCCGCCTGAACCTAAAAGTAAGATATTCATATCGGCAAAGATAGGATTAGTGTTGGAAAATTGAATATTGAAATGCTGGAAAGTTGAACAGTTAGAAAGTTGGTATTGGGGAAGTTAGTGAATTGGCGATGATTTAGGTTGGAAAAGTGGGTGACTTATAGAAACAATCTACTCGTAGTTACTTTTAACTTCCCTTTGCGCTTCTGGTCATCTGCTCTAACATATCCCACATTTCATTTGGAATAGCTTCCAAACCGTTCATTTGTCCGGCACCTTGCAGCCATTCTCCTCCATCAATCGTGATTACTTCACCATTAATATACCCTGAAAAATCGCTTACTAAAAATGCAGCTAGATTGGCAAGTTCCTGATGCTCGCCCACTCTCTTCAGCGGTACACGGTTTTTGAAATCAAATTTTTTGGCTAAATCTCCAGGTAGTAATCTTTCCCACGCACCCTTGGTAGGGAACGGCCCGGGTGCAATGGCATTGGTACGGATACCATATTTACCCCATTCTACCGCCAACGAACGGGTTAAAGCCAAAACACCTCCTTTTGCACAAGCCGAGGGAACTACGTAGGCAGAACCTGTAAAAGCATAAGTGGTGACGATGTTTAATACTGTTGCGACCTGCTTTTCTTTAATCCAGTGTTTCCCAAAAGTTAATGTACAATTTACTGTTCCTTTCAATACAATATCAATAATAGATGAAAAAGCATTGGCAGATAACCTTTCGGTTGGAGAAATGAAATTCCCTGCAGCATTGTTCAATAAGACATCTACAGATCCGAAACGCTCTAATGTCTTGGTCAGAACGTTTTCCACCTGCACTACCTCACGAACATCGCAAGCCACCGCTAAAACTTTTCCGCCAGTTTTCTCTTCCATTTCATCAGCAGTTTTCTGCAAAACCTCTTGCTTGCGGCTGGTAATGACCAAATTGGCACCTAATTTCAAAAAATAAATACCCATGGCTTTTCCCAATCCGGTTCCACCGCCTGTAATTACAATGGTTTTCCCTTTTAAAGCATCTTCTCTAAGCATCGGTGAGTTATAGTTGAGCATAATATTTGGTTAATCTGTTAATGATTGAATTACAAACTGGAATCCACTAAATTACTTTCTCTGCAGGCTTGCAATAATTGTTTTCAATATCTGACGGGTTGTTGGCGACCACCACTGGGCCAGCATTTTATCTAAAGCTTCAGTCTGATCTGCAGAAACTGCCATAATCAATTCTTCCCTAATATCTAACTTGCTTTGCGACCAGGTATTGCTTTCGAGCTCCATGTACTTTTTGATTTTCCTTTCTGCCGCAGTTAGTAAACTTTCGTTTTTCACCAGTTCATCTATCAAACCAACTGTTAATGCTTCTTCAGGATTATAAAGTTTTCCAGTAAGTAAACTCCGTGTTGCCTCTGCTTTCCCAAGCCAAAAAGAATACAGCTGAAAAATGCTGTTCGGAACGATGATACCAACTGGCACTTCATTTAAACCTATGATAAACTGGCCTTCGGCCATGATGCGATAATCGCAAGCAAGTGCTATTACGCAGCCTCCGGCAGGACTATGCCCGCTGATGGCCGCAATCAAAGGCTTTTTAAAGGCAACTAAATTTGCTGTAAAATTTAGAAAAAGCTTCCAGAAGGCTTTCGCCTGCACCTCATCATACTCATACAGTTCAACCAAATCTAAGCCAGCAGAAAAAAATGGTGCAGTACCTGTTAAAATAACACCACCAATATTGTCATCAGCAGAAATGTTTTTCAGCATATCATCGAGTTCAGTAATCAACTCACCATTTAAAGCATTTGATTTACCTCGACTGAAAGTAATGGTAGCCAATCTATCTTTTACACTTACTTTTATTGTATTCATATTAAACAGTTTCAAGATTTAACGATCAGGCAAACAGTAAACTATGCTTGCATAACATTCAAATTTATTTATTTTTCCCTATTTAACATCATAAGTGTAAACTTTTCTGGCTAAATGGCCGAAAGCATCAATTCCTTCCATCACCACCCGATATTGTCCAGGTTCATCGGCATTAAAGAACTCGAATTTTCCTTTACCGTCATTTTCGGCAACAACCTGTGGATTCCAATAGATCGTAGTACGTAAATCAGCCCGGTTGTTGTTTACCTCACCATCATATTTAGGTGCGTAGAACTCTCTGGAAACGGAAAATCCTTTAGGGTTTAAAGTGACTACACCCGGTGCATAATGGTTATAGCTAGCGCTTCCGCCACCACGTTTGGTTGTAATCACAAGTACACCGCCACCGCCTTGCGAGCCGTAAATCGCTGTGTTTCCAATGGTTTTTAATAGCTCAATTGATTCAACATCAGAAGGAATAATATTGTCTAAAAAATCCGCTTCCACACGCATGCCATCTAATATAATTTGCATGGGTGTATCCTGGCTTCTCATTAAATAAGGCGTGTTTCCTCTGAATATCACTCCTGGCAACCTGCCTTGCAAACATTGCGACAAAGTAATACAAGTAGTTAAATCGTCTGCCGTCATGATGTAATCTGCCCTGCCTGCTCCATTTAGGTTAGCAGAATTTTTGGCTGGATTTTTTTTCTCTGTAATCGTAACTTCTTCCAGTTTAATGGTTCGTTCAAGTAAACCCAACCTGGTCATCTCGTTGAAATAATTATCGCTTTCTTTAATATATTTCATTAATGAGTTATTCACATTTACCTCTATATCTCCAGAATTCTTGTTCTTGGTTACAATCTGGTTAGGAACAACATCAAGGCTTATATCTACAAATTTCCGTTCTGTTTTAGTTCTGGCCTGCACCACAAATTTTGTACTATCCGGAAAAGTAAGGTTATCGAAAACAAATTTACCATCAGCATTAGTAACCGTATCTAAAATAAAAAACGAACCCTTTGTAGCCATCAGCATTACCTTGCCGCCTGGAACTGGTTTTCCGCCCTTCTTCACTGTGCCGCTGATGGTGATCGAATTTTCATGTTTGTAGGTGATGGCAGGACCGTTTCCGGCAGCTATATTTCTCCATAAAAAACGACTCCAGCCTTGTGTCAACAATAAATTGTCCAATTCTTTCATGGTTTTAAGATCATTATTCTGGAAATAATGGTTGGGTTTTTCAATATAGCCTGTTAAATCTGAGGTCAACAATAATGATGATAAGATATTGGTTTCATTGTCTTCATCAGGAGTTACCTTGGTTGCATTGGTAACAGCTACAGAAAAACTACTCAATACGGGTTTATTTTGATTGGTAGCCTCAAAACTAAAAGTTGATTTGCCTTTTCTAGCGGTAGATACAGCGGAAGTGTTCAGATTAACATTAATTAAATCTACAGTATTATTGATAAAAACTAAACGTTCTGCTACAGGCTGGTTAGTCGCGGAGAAAAGCGTAAACTGTACCACACCAATGGGAAGGTTTTTTTTGGGAATGGAGGCCATTAATACTTGCTTATCCATCTTGGCTTTAGAAACGTAAAATACATTTCCATACTGTTGTGCCACCACTTTGAGTTCACTGCCATTTACCAAACTTTCACTGGCCATGATTTTTATTGCCACCTTAGCTGTGTCTAAGTTATTCACTGCAAGCGTGTAGCCAGTTTTCTGAGCATAGGGCAACTTATAATCCTTACTTGAGCCATCTTTAAACTTGACTTTGACAGTATAATTTTTTCCAGGTTGTGAATTAAAAACAAAACTTCCCATCCCCAAATAGGTCGTTTCGAATGACGTAATTTCAGTACCTGTTTCATCAACAATTGCGCCTTTGATGTCTTCTCCTCGTCCGGTGGAATTCACTGATTTTACAGCAATTTTTTGGGGAAGATTTTCGATTAATGAGCCGCCTTCAGGTAGAAACTGTACATCGACATCATTTGAGGTTGAGGTAATCGGAATTGTTTTTACAACCTTTTGCTTATTATCAAGCGTTAATGTGGCTACGATCCGCCCTGATTTATTCGCCAATAGCTGGCTGCTTGTAAAATTAATTACGGCATCACCTGAAAGACTCGTTTTCGTTTTTCCCTTAGCAACTGATTTATAATCCAACTGAACATCGTAACTTACCTCATTCTCCTTATAGGCAACACCATTTTTATCTTCAAAATGAATGTTTGCCACTACCTTATCTGTACTGTTTTCTTTTGTAAAAGTGTAATCGGTTTTAGTGAAAACTTTATTCGCCCAGCTATTTCCAATTCTTATAGTTTTATCGAAAAAAAACTCTGTACCGAAGTTACGCATGTAATTGGTATAAGCCCTGATGCGGTAATTTCCTTCGCTTAAAGAATCAGTTAATTTGAAATCTCCCCAGGTAATGCCACTTATTAACGGCAGTTTAACCTGTTTTTTGATTGAGTCTTTTTCATTAATTAGTTCTACATATAATACTTTACTCATTTGAGCAGGTGCTGCAGTTTTAGCATCAACAACATATCCCTTGAACCAGATATCATCTCCTATGGCGTAGTATGGTTTATCAAGATGGATATGAACTTTTTCTTGGGGAAATTTGCTGGTGTAATCATCAAGTTTTTTTAAAAGTAGCGTAAAAGGATCATCATCCATTTTAAATGCAGAGAACCCGAAAAGAATTGTGAGAAAGCAGATTGCGAGTGTAATTTTGAATTTCATTTGTGGTTAGGGTAAAATAAAATATGCCTCAAGGTACAAAACCCGAGGCATATTTTTATGAAGGTAACGTGAATATTAACGTCAGAATTTATTCTTCCACATCATGCTTTCAACTGGTCTGGTGGTTTTATTATTATACTTTGCATTGCCCTTGGTATTGTACATGGTTTCAATATTTCCTTCCACCACAAAATAAATAAGTTGACCAATTGGCATTCCGGCATAAATTTTTACAGGCTGCGCCACTGATATTTCTAGTGTCCAGGTATTGCAAAAACCAACATCGCCTTTACCTGCAGTAGCGTGAATATCAATCCCTAAACGACCAGTGCTGCTTTTACCCTCTAAAAAGGGTACATGTCCGTGGGTTTCTGTGTACTCCAAAGTTACACCAAGGTATAAAGTGCCCGGATGCAATACGTATCCATCCTTTGGTATCTCAAAATGCTCAATTTCGTTGTGCTGTTTCGCATCCAGAACCCTGTTCTTGTAAGTTGCAAGGTATTTGCCTAAATGTACATCGTATGAATTGGTACCTAAGCTCTCTCTTTTAAAGGGCTCAATAATGATTGTTCCTTTGTCAATCTCTTCTAATATCCGTTTATCCGATAATATCATTTTTTTTATGCGTATTTTTGGCCTAAATTATCAATTTATTAAGATAGTTTCACATGCTAATCTCAATTTTATAAATGCCAATAATTTATAATAAAAATGTTGATGAGGACTCGGTTCTTGCAATCTGGAAAATTGAAGAAACTGAAGCTGAAATGTTAGCTGGTTTACAGCTTAAACAACACGAACTCGATATTATCTCCGCCATGAATAATGGTAAAAGGTTGTTGCATTGGTTAAGTACAAGGTTGCTTTTACGTACCATGCTTAACACCAAAGAATACATCGACTGCCAGTTTGATGAAGACGGAAAACCTTATTTAACAAATTTCGATTATCAAATATCGCTGAGTCATTCTTACGACTATGCGGCGGTGATGATTAGCAAGAAACATGCTGTAGGCGTTGATATTGAATTGATTAAGCACAAAATTAAAAGCATAAAACATAAGTTTTTAAGCGATATTGAACTCGCTCAGAAACAAATTGGCGACAACATCGACGGCTTGTATGTAGCCTGGTGTGCAAAGGAGGCAATATATAAGTGGCACGGAAAAAAAGGTTTAGAATTTAAAAGGGATATTCATATCAAACCTTTCAAGCTAAAAAGCGAGGGAAATTTAAATGCTATTGTAGAGCTTCCTTCAGGAACCAGGGAACTAACAGTAAATTATTTCAAAACAAATGATGGTTATATGCTTGGCTACGTAACCAGCTAATACTTGATTAGAGGAGATAAACAGAGATGGTTGAGAAACAATCAGGAGAAGAATTAATTCCTACAAAATTTATCGATTGGGGTTTAACAGATTACCAAAATGCCTGGGATGCACAAGAAGAGCTGCTTAATAAAACCGTAGCCTTAAAAACGCAAAACAGATTAGACGGTACGCAGCTTGCAACACCGAATTACCTTATTTTTAATGAGCATCCGCATGTTTATACTTTAGGCAAAAGTGGCCATCCTGAAAATTTATTACTCGATGAGCAAGGCCTTAAAGATAAACAAGCTACCTACTATAAAATTAACAGAGGCGGCGACATCACCTATCATGGTCCCGGCCAGATTGTTGGCTATCCAATCCTTGATTTGGATAATTTTTTTACCGATATCCATATGTATTTGAGAACCCTCGAAGAGGCTGTGATTTTAACATTGAAGGATTATGGTATCGACGCTGGCCGCTACCCGGGTTACACTGGTGTTTGGCTAGATCCAGATAATGAAAAAGCCCGTAAAATTTGTGCAATGGGTGTTCGCTGCAGCCGTTGGGTAACCATGCATGGCTTTGCCTTTAATGTGAATGTTGATTTAGATTATTTCAAAAATATTGTGCCCTGTGGCATTGATGATAAAGCAGTAACTTCTCTTGAACAGGAACTGGGCTACAAACTTAATATGGAAGAAGTGAAGGAAAAACTCAAAGCGCACATTGCCGAACTTTTCAAAATGGAGTTGTTTGAGTGAGCTCAATGCACCTAAAACTTTTATTTTATCATTTGCGTAAATTGAAGTATGAAAGTTTTATGGAGTGCTGCTTTATTATATTTTTTAACTTTGGCATGTACAAAAACGCCCAACATGCCAGCAACTGATTCAACTTCTAAACCAACGATAACACCTGTATCAGGAAAAGAGATAAGCTATTTAGCACTTGGCGACTCTTACACTATCGGAGAATCTGTTAAACAAGTTGAATCTTTCCCTTACCAATTACAAAGCCTGCTTAAAACTGAAGGGATTAATGTAAATACACCCAGAATCATTGCCACTACAGGCTGGACAACCAGCGAATTACAAAGTGCAATCGTTCAAACTAAGCTCAACCAAAAGTTTGATTTTGTTACCCTGCTTATTGGTGTAAATAATCAATATCGTGGAAACTCCATCATTACCTACAAAAATGAATTTGCAGAATTATTACAAACAGCTATTTCGTTTGCCAATGGCGATAAAAGCAAAGTTTTCGTAATCTCAATCCCCGATTGGGGCGTAACACCGTTTGGAAAAAACTCAGGAAAAAGTCAGCAAAGTATTGCAAAAGAAATTGATGATTTTAACACCGCTAACCAGGAAATTACAATCGCAGCTGGTGTAAGCTATACCAACATTACTCCTGAATCCAGAAATGCCATGCAAGATTTATCATTAATTGCAAATGATGGCCTGCATCCTAGTGCGAAGATGTATGGAGAATGGGCTTCAGCTTTAAAACCAAAAGTTGTGGCAGCATTAAAATAAGTTTCAGCACTATTTATTCTGTTTTTAAATTAAAAATTTTACTTTAGGCTAACTATTTATCTATTAACACTTAAAAACAGAAAAAATGAATGAGTACGAAACAAGCGGGGTAGCCGCGGGGATTGGAGCCGGAGCAGTAATTTTTTATTTAGCAATCATCGTTGTTTTGGTGATTGGAATGTGGAAGGTATTCGAAAAAGCTGGTAAACCAGGCTGGGCAGCAATAATTCCTATTTACAATCTGATCATTTTGCTAGAGATTGTTGGTAAGCCAATGATTTGGATTTTGTGGCTGATCATTCCATGCGTAAACATTGTCTTCATGATTTGGCTTTATAACTTGGTAAGTAAAAGTTTTGGCAAATCAGAAGGTTTTACGGTTGGTTTGGTAATTTTCCCTTACATTTTCTGGCCTATTTTAGGATTTGGAGATGCGAGATATATCGGCCCATCTGCCGCTGAAGCTCAGAATGGAGGTCTTGGCAACAATCCATTTAGCAATCCTAACAACCCATTTAACAATCCAAATAATCCTTTTGGCAATCAAAACACGCCGTTTGGAGATCAAAATAAACCAAATGATAATCCTCCGCCAGTAGTTTAATTATTACGGATGAGTATCACATTTATATTTTGCAGCCTAATCAACGTGATTGATTGGCTGCAAAATCATTTAATACCCTGCCCATTTAAAGCTCTAACCGGAATCGATTGTCCTGGTTGTGGTTTTCAAAGATCTATAATAGCATTGCTACAGGGCGATTTTTCAAAAAGCTGGCATCATTATCCGCCAACAATCCCATTGATTATTCTATTTGTAACAGCAGGAATAACTTATCGCTTCCCAATTAAAAAAAATCCCTTCATCATGAAGATGCTCATTATTGCTGTCGGCAATTTTGTATTGATTTCTTATCTGGTGAAGATGTTAGCGCTGTTTAGACATTAATGCCGGAGGTAACGTAGTTGTAATCCTTCAAAACGGTTTCCAAAAACTGCAACTCATTCATTCCGGGAGGAATTGAAACGAATAGGTGAGCTTTAATTTTTGCAGCCATCGCGTAGATTAAATCTGCATTTCCGGTTTGATAATATCCCGTAAGCACTTCATGAATGAGTTCTACATCTCGATCATTTAAATGCATTACCTCCTTAAACTGCGGTTCATAGTTCTCTGGTAAACTGAAATTAAACGCAACTTGGTTAAGTTGTGTACGCGGCATTGTTTTAATTAATGTTGTTTTGGCCAATAAGTCACCTAAACGTTGATGATTTTTCGTGAACGCCACTGAAACCAGTGCCACTACCCCCCATCCAAAAGGAAAACCGAAATCAATCATCCTAAACAACCACCTGATTAGATATTGCCCAAAAGTTGGTTGGGTGCCGTCCAGACTTACCACTTTAATCTTCATGATCTTTTTACCAAATGTTTGTCCGTTCATCGTTAATTCGCAAACCAGGTCATAAAAGGCAAAAATAACAAGATAGAAAATCAGTATAACCATAGCTGCTGTTCCCGAAAAGCTAAAGGAAGCGATAATCGTCAAAATCCAGAACACAATAAATAAAATAGCGAACCCGGCAATATCAACACATCTGGCTGCTATTCGTTCTCCCAGCCCGGCAATTTCATATTCTATATCTATGTTCTGAGCGGTATTAATCCTGATGCTATCCATTTTTCAAACATATTTATTTTTGAGGATAATTAATCTATCAGTCTTCTTAAATTTAGATGATAAATAACGTTTTTTTTATAGCGATGCTACAGAAGTTTTACCAAACCAGGTTCTTTACCAAAACAAACTCGTAAACTGTGGGTGTAGCAGACTTATCATTCATGGAACTAAATACAATTGGAAACATAAATCAAAAAAATATGGATATCGTTAAAGCATTACTAAAAGAATTTCAATCAGAATTCAACACAACGAAAAAATTTCTGGCGTTAGTACCAACGGATCATTTCGATTGGGCACCACATGAAAAAAGCATGAAAATGAAATCCTTAGCAAGCCATATTGCGGAGCTTCCATCGTGGGTTAGTTTGGCCATTACTGCAGACGGCCTTGATTTCGAGACAGCGCCATACGAGGAAAAAAAAATATTAAATAATGATGATCTACTAACGCTCCTAAAGGAAAGCTATGCCGGTGGAAAATCTGAATTGGAGAAGGTAAATCCGGAAATACTAAACAATCAATGGATTCTAAGAAACGGCGATCAGATTTTGGGTGATTTAACAAAATATGAAATGATTCGGATTGCCTTTAGCCAAACCACACATCACAGGGCTCAACTTGGTGTTTATTTAAGATTGTTGGATATTCCTATTCCTGGCAGCTACGGCCCAAGTGCTGATGATCAAAGTTTTTAGCGCTTAGCTTAATTATTTTAGAATCCGGATGGCATATGCATCAGAGGTAAGATACATATTGGCTGCGGCATGGAACGCCTGGAGCAAAATTCCGGAAATAGCATCTATGCTCAAACCTGAATGGTTATTGAAAAGCAGATCCCAGCTAAATTAAACAAATTTATTTCCGTAAAATTGTAGCATGAACAATAATACTGCAACCCGTTTAAATAAATTTATCAGCGAAAGTGGATTATGTTCTCGCCGTGAGGCTGATCGGTTTATTGAGAAAGGAAATGTTTTCATTAATGGCAAGAGGGCCAAGATTGGCGATCAGGTTTTTGCCGGAGATAAGGTAATGGTGAATGGCCACAATATCGAGCCTAAAGAAGAATCAAATTTTATCTTACTCGCTTTCAATAAACCTGTAGGAATTACCAGTACCACAGAATCAAACGTTAAAGATAATATTGTGGATTATGTAAACCACAGTGAGCGTATCTTTCCAATTGGAAGATTAGATAAAGATTCTTCTGGCCTGATTTTTCTGACCAACAATGGCGATATCGTTAACAAAATATTAAGAGCAGGAAATAAACACGAAAAAGAATACCTGGTTACAGTAAACAAACCGATTACTGAAGATTTTATCTTCGAGATGAGCAACGGCGTACCCATACTAGGTGTCAATACTCGTAAATGTAAAGTACGCCAGGTAAGTACTTTTGTTTTTAATATCATTTTGATTCAGGGTTTAAACAGACAAATTCGCAGAATGTGTGAGCACTTTGGCTACGAAGTGACAAAGTTAGAACGCACCAGAATTATGAATATCAATTTAAAAGGTATTCTAACAGGAGAGTTTCGTGAATTGGATGAAGATGAAATGAGTAGCATTATGAAAAGCGTCGAAAAATCATCATCTGAAGTAGCCTCAAAATCCAAAAACACCAAAAAGAAAACCAACTCCTGGGAAGAGATTCCAGAGCTTAGACAAGAACAACCGAAAAAAACGTTCAAGCCTGGTAAGCCCGCAACAAAATCCGGAGCCGGGAAAAAATCAGCTTCACACTCTTCAGGTAAATCTCCTGCGAGAGGTGCTTCATCTTCGAGAAATTCGAAGCCAGTAAAGGGTAAATCTTCAGGAAAATCAAATACCAGGCAAAGAGGCAGATAGCCTGACAATTGTAAAATTCTGACTCTTAGCAATTTGCTTTCCTTTTTATGCTTTCAGCTTAATGGCATTTTAAGTACCTTTGCAGCAAATGGTAACAGCAAAAAAAATCGATATCCGCTCACTGGATTTGCCTCAGTTGCAACAACACTTAACCGCAATGCAACAGCCTGCGTTTAGGGCAAAGCAAATTTACCAGTGGCTGTGGGAAAAATCGGCAACTAAGTTTGATGACATGAGCAATCTTTCTAAAGAATTGCGCAAAACATTAGATGATAGTTTCTCAATAAATGCTGTTCAAGTTAATAACTCTCAGTTTAGTAACGATCATACCATTAAAAACACCTTTCGCTTAGCCGATGGAAACATCGTAGAAGGAGTTTTGATCCCGCTGGAAGATAGAATGACCGCATGCGTGAGTTCGCAGGTGGGTTGTAGTTTAACTTGTAAGTTTTGTGCAACAGGTTACATGGATCGTAAGCGTAATTTAAATGCCGACGAGATTTATGATCAGGTTGTATTGATTGATAAGCAGGCCAAGCAAAACTACAATAATCCCTTAACTAACATCGTGTACATGGGCATGGGCGAACCGCTTTTAAACTATGCTAATGTGCTTAAATCAATTGAAAGGATAACGGCTCCTGATGGCTTGAACATGAGTTACAAGCGTATTACAGTTTCTACTGCCGGTATCGCTAAAATGATTAAGAAACTTGGTGATGATGGTGCTAAATTTAACCTTGCTTTATCGCTTCATGCTGCTGATGATAAAAAGCGTAATGAAATTATGCCCATTAATGAAGCAAATTCATTAAAGGCATTGGCTGATGCATTAAAATACTATTTCGCCAAAACAAAAAATCCGGTAACATACGAATATATTGTATTCAATCATTTTAATGACGAAATATCAGATGCGATGGATTTAGCTAAATTTTGCAAACACATTCCTTGCAAGGTAAATCTTATTGAGTACAACCCTATTTCATTTGCCGATTTTACCAATGCAGAGGGAGACAAAATAGATGCATTTTCTAACTATCTAAAAAGTCAGGGCATCAATACCAATATTCGCCGTAGCCGTGGTAAAGATATCGATGCCGCCTGTGGTCAGTTAGCCGTTAAAGAAGAAGCAGGTATTTAGTCGGATAACACCGCCAAGCTTTCTACAATTTCATCGAAGCCTGGGCGTTTAGCATGCTGTGACGATAAACACAAGTCACGCAGCTTTGCCAACTCAACAAGAGGTGGGCTTTCTTCCCCCACGCAAATGGATAGTAAATCGTCAAGAAGATAGCCATATGCTTTAACTTCTATCTTTTCTAAATAAAATGAAACGACAGCATTGTTTTTATCGTAAAATGAGGCAGCTCCAAAATCTCCAAATAGCGTCTCTCCATTTTCATTAATTAGGATATTGTGCGCATATAAATCACCATGAATTATTCCTCTGGCATGAAGCTGTTGAGCTACCGATGCCATTGAGTTCGCAACTTTTAATACTTGCAACTTTGACAATCCAATCCCAGTATTAAAAATGTCTCTGGTACAACTTTCTAAACTTGGCGGTGCTCCCAAATTAAAAAAATCTTCAGGGATCAAATTCATTACTAAACCCCTTTTCTTTTCCTTTGAAAAATTCACCTTACCTAGCAAACCAACAAGCGCTGGATGACCACCTGCGGCGATATAAGCGTTCATCTCATCATCAGGATAACCATCACTCGTAACGTTGCCCTTAAATATCTTTATGGCAACATTTTTAATCGCCTCACCATTCGATCTTTCAGCTTTATAAATCGTACCGGAGGCTCCTTCACCAAGTAATTCTTTCAAGTTAAATTGTTCAAAATTTAATTCTTGAGCATCTGCAAAAGTAAAATCTTGATTAATGTGATTTCCTGAAAATGCAAGCCAGGCTAACTTTGGCAAACCTAAGAGCCATTCTGGTAATTCTGTGATTCGATTTGCTGCTATCCTAAGTAAGGATAAATTACTGCAGTTCGCTAATGTTTCAGGCAGAGAGGTTAACTGATTCCCGGCAAGCATCAGTTTTTGCATTCTTTTACAATTACCAATCGATGGCGGCAAGGCCTCAATTTTATTGCCGGTCAAAATAAGCCACCTTAAATTTAGATTGAGTGCCGATGCTGGAATGACCTTAATATTATTAGATTTAAATCCAACAATATCCAAAGCATCGCATCTTCCCAAAACTTCAGGATAAGTCGTAAATAAGTTATCCGAAGCGAAAAATATCCTGAGGTTTTTAAAGCGATAGAAATCGTCAGGCAAATTTGATAGCTTATTCGAAGATAGATCAAGATATTCGAGCGTATCTTCCAACTCAAAAAGTTCAACTGGAAATTCAGTTAAATTTTCCGAAATTTTTACAGAAATAGCTCCTATTAATTCACCCTTTTGTAGCTGAGATACGGTCTGCAAGTTTTTAAGTATTTTATTCTGCGAATATAAGTATTGCAATCAAAGACTTAGCATATTATTAGGCTCCTACGGTTTTTAAATTATATTATTACTACCCACGATAGCGGTAAACTGTCAAAAGATTTTTTTTTAACTATAGACTTTATAAATTCAGGACGGTCGTCATATTAAACTAAAAAATCAAAAACACCAGATTCTACTACACTTAAGAAAGGAATTGACACAATAGAACTTAATTTCCTCCTCAAAGACTGGAAATAATGCTTTCGAACTAACTTCTCGAACTCAACATCCATTTTTTGTGATAGTTTTTTAAGGATAAAAGCTTTACTTCGATTTGAATCTGAAATTGCGTACTCCACTAAGTCACACTTGTAGGAGTATTTAGCCCTAAACTCAATTAAATCTGTATAATATTGTTGTAAGTTCCAATCCATTCAACTATTTTTTAGTAAAAAACATGCAATGAAAAAAGTGTTTTTTCTGCATGATATCAATGGTACACTATCATTAAGCACACCAAATACAACTTATTGATCAGCTCAACAAGGTCACTAGATGATATAACAAAAAAGTATACAGATTGTTAAACCGCAAGCAAAAAAAAACCACCCAACTATTTTGAGTGGCTTTAATTCGTTATAACTCGTATCTATCCAGAGTACGTGCCTCACTATAAAAAATGAGTGTTCTAAATCGTCCCGTGATTTAACTCTGCAAGCAAAATTAGGGGATTATAGCGAATTGTTATATAGCCCCTTTGTACTAAAAAATAATACAAATGCCTTATAAAAAGCTAACAATGCATATCGCTTAAACCAAAATACCTATTCAATATGAATATCAAATTTTCAGTTACGAAATTAATCTGCCAAATTGTAATCATTATTGAAATACTTATATCAAATTAAATCCCAAGTCTGCTTACGATATGAGATGTCCATCTTTTAACAGTATCTGCCACATTGAGTTAATTACGGCGACTTCTATGCTTTGTTAGATATTGCTTAAGATCACATTTATCTTGATAGTCAAGGCATAAAAATACATACCCTCCATTTTTGTCCTTTACTGTTCATTACAGTTTTCGTTTCCAAAAATTTATAATTATTGTGAAGCTCTTCCCAAATCTTGGTGTTTGCATGCAAATCGAACATAGATACAATGAAATATCCGTTTGAATTTAAATTCAAAAAAATTGATTGCTCTATGATTTGAATAGGTTGTTCAAAATAGTAAAGAGTTTCATTAAAAATAATCACATCATATTTATTTTTAACTTTCGCCCTGTCAAAATCCAGTTGCATAAATTTTTCACTTCCAAATCTTTGCTGAGCTATTTTTACTGCCTCTAAAGAAATATCCAATCCGAAATAATCAACATCGGATTTAACATTTTCAGATATATAATAATAAAGAACGCCTTGACCGCAACCTACATCAAGGATTTTTCCACCCGGCTTAAACCGCTTATATAATTCACAAATAGTTAGATAGTGTCCTTTTTCATCATCAGAATAAAGATAATCCCAATAGCCTGATGTAAACTGCTGTTCCCAAACGGTTTTGGATAATCGCTTTCCTAAATACATTTTACCAAAAAACTTATTTTTTATGATATTTAGAAGCCTATCCTTAATTCTATCAACAAAGATCATAATACGCATAATTTTACAGATACTGATTTAAGAATTAGTTAGAGAAAAATGATTCTGAAAAAAAGAACTACAGCTAAAGAATTGGTAAAACTAACTAAATACAAAACAGTATAGCTCGGGTAGGCAGTTTAATCTAGCTATTTATTTACTTAAAATAAACTAGTACACAAACGTAATTTAAAAACATAGAGAGAAAAATAGCCCTTACGGGCTATTAAACTTCATTAAGTAATACTTTAACAAGCTTTACAGTGATTCAGGCATATCGATTAAATACTCCAATTTGAAAAAATAAACAAGTATTCCCGATAGGTTCAATTGAACTGGGTGACATATCACCCGACATATTAAAAAATTAAGTTTTGAATAAATCCTTATCCAGTAAAAGGTTTCCTATCTTAAGTCTATGATCGTCAACAAAGTGAGGATACTAGTCAATGTTCCTGTCTTACCGTATAGCATTATTTGAAATGGAAAGTGATAAACCTTTATAAACAAGAAAGCCCTGCAACTTTGAGTTACAGGGCTTCTTTAAGATTTGGCACCGACCTACTCTCCCACGTGTTACCGCAGTACCATCGGCTCTGGTGGGCTTAACTTCTCTGTTCGGAATGGG